>Ga0315285_10003537_pt1 | contig 16228 bp, 12 predicted proteins | sample YL17G09_36_MG_FD_203698 | JGI IMG/M metagenome (GOLD analysis project Ga0315285, IMG submission 203698) | Sediment microbial communities from Yellowstone Lake, YNP, Wyoming, USA - YL17G09_36 | ecosystem: Environmental > Aquatic > Freshwater > Lake > Sediment | place: USA: Wyoming | collected... | reverse complement strand
GGTGCAGAAAAAACCCGAACGCCGTCCGGATTTCTTTTGCTCCTTCAAGAAGTGCACCCGGACAATGAATCTGATCGGGGGATAATTAATAAATTGACGATTGTTGATTGACGATTGACGATTAGCTAGGTTTCCATTCGTCATTCGTAAATCGTCATTCGTAAATTTCTGCGGCTATTCCTTCGGCTGTTCGTAGACGATCAGAAAGGCGCTGCCCAGGCTGGGGCCGGCGAGGTCATAGGTTTTTCCTTTCCAGGTCATCTTTCCCTCCATCCGCGCGGAGCCGCTGACAAAGGCGATTTTGGCGAAAGGAGTCGAATGCACCCGGGCGAAAGGATTTTCGGCGCGGATGATCCGGACATCCAGTTTACCTTCCTTTTTCTCTTCTTGAAGCCGGAAACGGTGGGGGTAGCGGTTACCCTCCAACTCCCTTTCCTCCTCGATCTCGAAGGAGTAATTCACGAACTCGTTATAGTTTTTACCGTCCTCGGTAAAATAAAAGAACTTGTGGAAGATCGAGTCGTCCGGGGCCACCCCCAGGGCCAGGTTGATCGCCAGGCCTTCCTTTTGGGTCCGGGGGACGCAATACCAGATCCAGCCCCGGGAGGAAGCCGGGTCGATCAGCCCGAACATGTGTTCGTGGTATCCCACGCCGGTGACTTTATGCTTCTTCCCGGCCAGCGTGACCGTGCCTTCCACCCCGTAGCGGAAGACGGCGAAGTGGTTCAGGCGGGAGTTGCCGGACTGGTAGATCCGGAACTGCGAATCCACCTGGGAACGGTATTCCAGGTCGAGCGCGTATTGTTTCCCCTCCCATTCCCTTTCCATGTGGGTGGACCAGCGTGGGTATTTCCCGCGGATGTAATTTTTCCCGAATCTCACATTGACGCCTTTTTCATCCGTCTCGATACTGCCGGCCGGCAATTCGTACCAGGAAAGGTCGTGCACCGGCTTCCCGGAGGGAATCAGGACGAAGTGGATGTTTTCCATCAGGCCCCGGGCCAGGGTGAAGGGCTGGATCAGGCTCCAGCCCGGGAGATCGCAATCCTGATCGAAGATGGCATTGAAGTACCACCACTCGATCACCTCGTCCATATGGGCCCCTTCGTCTATTCGATGGATGTCTTCCATGATTCCTCCGTTAACCTAGATTATCTTATTTGTTGTCATTCCCGTGAAAACGGGAATCCATCCTTTTATTCGCCGTTCTCGCGTAGGCGTGAATCCGGGAAAGTGTAAACCCTGGATTCCTGCTTTCGCAGGAATGACGATCTGCTCAGATCTTTATTAATTTCGATTCTCAGGAAGAACCTTCACCTCCAGCGGCCGGAACTCGATCTGCAGGAATTCCTTCTCATCGCCCGGCTGGAAATTCTTCCGGCCGAAAAGCACGAAGGTGAACTGGTAGGTCCCGCCCTTCAGGTTTTCCATCCCGGTGATTTTCATCCCCATCTCCCCGAAACTCCCGGGTTCGTATTCATATTGATCGCGGTAGGCGCGGTCATCCCGGTAGAAAAAGGTTTTCTTGATATTGGCCTTGGCGATCTTGTCGTCGAATTTCAGGGTTTCCAGGAATCCGCCGAATTTCCCGGCCAGGACGCTCCAGGGGGCGTATTCGGAGGGGGCGTTAAGCTCCGCCGGGGACATAACCCCGTCTACGGCCAGGGGCGCCGGGAGGGCGGGATGATAGAGAACGGATCCGGCCACCCTTTCGGTGAAGTCAAAGGTGGCGGTGGTGTGGGCCTCGCTGATGACCAGCCCGGGACGGAAGGGGATGTAGACGTCGTTGGGGAACTCGATCCGGTTGGGATAGCTGATCGAAACCCGTTTCACCCAGGGGGATTTGATCCCGGCCATGATGTCGATCGCGAATTCCTGGAGGGTAATCACCCGGATGGGGCCGTCGGTATAGGCCAGGAGCCGGACCTTGAGATCCTCCTCGTTTTTCTCGACCTTGAGCTTGCCGAAGAGGAAGGAGATGCCCATCCGCATCTTGAAACGGTCCAGGAGGCTCGGGGACTTGGGATCACGGCCGAAGGCAATATAGTTGATCAGGGCGGGGTGCTTGGGATCGGTGAAGCCGTAAGTGATTTCGTCCGACCGGAAAAGGCTCGGCTCCGGGGTGAACTCGATGTAATCGGCCGGGGAGCGGGGGGCGGATGAGGGAAAAGCGAGAAGATAAGCGAAGGCTTTTGCCTGGTTAATGGGGTCGGTGATTTCGATTTCCAGGCCGGAGGGTGTGGGCCATTTGTCCGGGGAAACCTTTTCTCCCAGGTCCCGGGCCATAAAGGTAATCTCGTCGTTTTTCTCCAGTTTCGAGGGGGATGGGAGCTGGGAATTTTTCTGCCATTTGTCCCCGGACTTGATCATTTCCAGGATGTACTGGCCGTCTTTATCCTTTTTATCGATCTGCAAAGGGATGGGGGCGAGTTTCCCGGCTCTGGCGACGAAGAGGCCGAGACGGGAGATTTCCTGGCCCAGAAAGGGCTGGAACTCTTCGCCCGTGATATAAACCGGGTCTTCGGTCCGGGAAAAAGTTGGGGATGTTCCCTTGTTTTCAGAGGCGGAGGCGGGAAGGACCAGAAGCAAGATAAGAAAAAATGATCCGGGTAAGGCATTTTGCTTCATATTATTCCTTTGGGTTGATTGTCATTCCGGGCTTGACCAAGCCTGCCTCGGACTTGATCCGGGGGAATCCACTCTTCTTGTTATTATGTCATTCCCGACTTGATCGGGAATCCATTCTTTTCTTTCAATCCTGGATCCCCGCCGGAGTTTATCCCGCACTCTGATGCGGGACGGGGATGACAACCTTGGCTTAATTCCCGCCCCCCGATTAAACAATTCGGGGGCGTGTTTCGCGGGAATGACGGTTAAGAAATCCCTATATTTCATCTCTGAAAGCTTTGAGTTGTTTGGTGCGCCTAATTTATCACACCGAATCGTCCTTTAAAATGCTTGATTCAGCGTAGCGCCGAAACCGCGCTCATGGGAGCCAGGTGAAACCACCCCGATGGTGTAGAAAATGTCGAGCTGAAAAGCGGAAGCAATAAGGATGTGAAAGCTCGGTCCGACGCCGGTGGCAACGCTGGCATTATTATGTTGGCGATCAGGCGTAATTTCGCTGAAGAGCGCGGAATCCACAAAGACTCCCGCTTTGTACACGTCGCGGATCAATGAATAGCGCAGTTCCAGCCCGCCGCTCACGACTCGACGGGTGAAGAAACGCGACGCAAAGATGCCTCGGACATGCGTCCCGCCGACGGCCTGCTCCTCAAAGAACGGGGCTTTACCCCAGACATAGGCTCCGTGGCTGGTGAGCCAGATGTCGTGCCAGCCGACGGGGATGATGTACTGATAGCGATAGGTGGCAACGCCATAGGTACTGTTACCCAAACGTTGCCGACCATCTATTGCGAATTCGTGTCTGCGGTCGGCGCGAAGCTCGTCAGGGTCAAACGTAAGCCGTAAGGCAGTGTCTATATATGGCTGTTTATCGGTGCTGGGCGAGACCAAGGGTGCGGCCTGGAGGTCGGCCTGCTCCAGGTGAGAAACGTCGTCATACTCGGCGCCGAAACCGAACGACGCGCTTCCGCCAACGAAAAGGTCGTAGTTCAGGGCCAATCCCGCCTGGGTGCGCGTTACCAGGTAGCTCTCCAAGCCGACATCGGGTCGTTGGCGGCTGGTGAGATCTTCACGGATAACCAACGCCGGCCGAAGTTCGCCCAGAAACGGCGGAGAAAACCAGGAGACCGCGGCCGCGGCCCGCTGGACGGCCAGGTAGGAGTGCTGGTCGCGCAACCTGTTGCGGATCGTCGAACCCACTGTCCCCTCCGCCGCCCAACGGTCGGTAGCTAACAACAGGTCCTCGTTTTTATATTTGAGACCGAGCTTGAATCCATCGGGGCTGCTGAGACTGGCCACCAGCCCTACCCCCGGGGACCAGGCGCGCCGCCGGAAGAGAATATGCAGCTCGTAGTCAGCGCGGGGCGGGATCAGTGAACGGCCGATCAAGGTGCCGAAACCCTTGAGCGGACTTCCCGCCTGCGCGCCGGGGGGGCTCGACGGTTTTCCCCGGGGCTCGAGGTCCCCAATCTCCGGGCCGATTTTCTTGCGTTTTTCGCTTTTGACCAGCTTCCAGCCCGCGACATCAATGCCGTACTCGCGCTTTGCACGCGCGAGCTGGCGTTCAAGATAGGGCTTGTTGAAGACACCGTGAGGCAGGTCCAGGGCAATAAGCGCCTGCACGGTGCGCAATGAGCTGGTGCCGCGAAAGATGATCTTTTCGAGATGACCTTCGTCAATGTCGACCCGGATGTGGCCGCTCTCGACCGCGGTCTCGACCCGGGCGAGAGCGTAGCCGGCATTCAGGAGAAAGGCCTGGCATTGTTCACGGACGCGGAGGGCCGTGTCGTTGTCGGCCGCGCTGGCCTCCGGCAGGGCGATAACTGCCAGGTACACCTCGTCAGGAAGCGCGACGTTGCCATGGAAAACCAGCAGCTGGCGCGCGTCGGAAATTCTCGCGGACGCCGCCGGCTCGGCCGGCGGCGGGGCTTCGTCGGCCATGAGCGCGCCGGCGGACGCTACCAGCAATAGAACGATCAGCGTGAACCGCGCCATCATTCCCGCGGCGTTAGCAGAATGATCGACGTACATTTCCCTTTAGGAGGCGGGAATAACCAGGATCAGGGAAAGAAAAACTGTTCCGAGCCTGGCATATTGCGTCGTGAATTCTTTTATATTGATTGTCATTCCGGGCTTGACCCGGAATCCAGTTTTTTTATCATGGATTCCCGCTTTCGCGGGAATGACTGTTAAAAAATCCATGTAAAGAAGCGTTAGACGCAGTACGCTAGATAATCGAGTCGACATATTTCTCCTTAAGTGGTTTCAAGTATTTTCAGCGCGCCTAATTTATCACACCTTACTTTGATTGTCATTCTGGACTTGATCCGGAATCCAGTCTGTTTTTTTGGATTCAAGTAAGGTCGGCCTTCCCTGGCCGGTTTTGCCCGGCCCGGGTCGGCCAGCGAGGAAAGGGGGGAAGGTAAAATTGTTAATTTAGGCAGCTGTAATACCGACTAAATTGCATTTGCAATGAATATTAGCCGATTAGAAGGGCGTTACCGCCGAACTCTGGAATCACGCTGGTTAAAAGCAGTCCAGGAATTTTTCGTTATGCCTTTGACCGGGTTCCGAATGGAATTTTTCACCATTTCATCAGCGTGTTATACTAAAAATCAGTGTTCCGCATGTTATAGGGATCAATTTAGTTAACGTTAGCGCCAATCAGCCTTAACTGTAAAGCTTAAAAAAGGAGAAAGAATATGACCAGGCTTGAAGAGCTGGAGACGGCGGTGGGCGCTTTGCCTGAAAAAGAATACAGCAAATTCCGCCAGTGGTTTCTCGAACGGGACTGGGAGAAGTGGGATCGGCAGATTGAGGCGGATTCCACCTCCGGCAAGCTAGATTTTTTAGCTCGCGAAGCTCGAGAGGCTAAGAAATCCGGCAAATTACGAAATCTTTGCGTTTAAAAAAGATAGGAACGTTTTGGTCCGCCAGAGTTGACCTCACTCACCGTGCCCTGGCAATCGAGGATGCCAACGACTTTATCTGGGTTTGGATTGGTACTCACGATGAATACGAACGATTAATCCAGAGGCGTTAAAAACATATCCCCCAAATTCTAAGCGTCATTGCGAGGAGTCCCGCCAGGGCGAGGCGACGAAGCAATCTCGTTGCTTATTCGATAAGCGTAGGGGCGGCCCTCCGCGGCCGCCCGAAAAAAGACCTCAATTGCTCACGTAGTTGCCCGATTTATCGGGCTGAAATTCTTTTATAGCAAAATGTCATTGCGAGGACCCCGACGCAACATCGGGGGACGACGCAATCTAGCCTTTATAAATACTTTCTTGACATAACCTTCGCTTGGGGGAAAATAGGTGAGAAGGGAAAACCTATCGTTGATTTGTAAATAAAAAACCGAATCAATAGAAAAAATTATGATGAGACATGATCCAAAAATAGTTATCAAAGAATAAGATAATTATTTAAAGTAAAGAAAACATTTAGAAACTAATTGAAAATGAGAAATACGAAAGTGATGAAAAAATTAACTAAGGAAATTGTGGTTGTTCATTGGATGATCAATGGAATTGAGGACTTCTTATTCGCTTTCGACATAGATAATCCACGTTTCTCTCGCAAGCAGTCTTTTTTCTATGCAATGGGCTTAGAAAAAATATGTAAGTCCTTTCTGCTTGCTTCTAATTCTTATCAATATGAAGGATTAACAGTAAATAAAGCTAATAAGAAAATAATTGAATTAGCGAAATGTTGGGGACATAAAATCAGTACTATGTTAGAAGCAATAAAATTGATTGTATATGATCCACAATTTACTGAATTATTTAATAAGAAATATATTCTTTTTAATAATGCGAAACAATTAATTGATGTTATTGAAAAAGCAAACGGAGAATGCAGATATCCTGTTTCTAATCCATCCTATAAAAAATTTCCTATTCCTGGGACGAAAGATGGTTATTGGGATCCACATTATTCATCGGACTTTGGGAAGTTGTGTGTTGATTTTTCTTTAAAGATAATTTCTTATGTAGAAAAAATATATAAAATTAGTATCTCCGAGGAAGAATTGAATATATTTAGAGAAGGTGATCTAGGAAAACGTTTTGATAATGTATTTTTAAGTCGTATATCGAGAATTCATAAAAATTAAATTGTTAGTTATTGGAAAGAAGCCAATAGAAAATCTTGAAATTTTGTGTCACGTTATTTTTACATTTGAATATTTGTTATTAAACTTGTTTTTTCCTGCCTGGTGGGCAAACGTATAAACACATTCCGCATACCGCCAATCCGATTTCCGTATTCATTTTATCGTGATATTTCTGGCAGCTTTTCGCGTCATAACGCATTTCTCTCGATTCACTGGGATCGAACTCCCTTCCGGTAAATGCCTTGACCGGGCAGATATCGACACACTCCCGGCATTTGCCGCATTTTCTTTTTATCGGTTTACCGGTTACTTTCAGCGGGGCATCTGTCAGAACGGATGACCAGCGGACCCGGGGGCCGTATTGAGAGGTTACCAGCAGACAGCTCTTGCCGATCCATCCGAATCCTGCCAAATGGGCCGCGAGCTTGTGGGAAAAGACTGCGCTTATTTTTCCATCGGCTGATTTGTAATCCGCGCTGCTTCGCTCCGCCGCCGGTATCGGCAGGGCCAGGTATCCTTCCCGCTGAATGGATCCGGCCAGCCGGGACGTAAAAACATCTAATCTATAGTTGATTGTTGTGTATGCGTGATTCCGGTAATTGACCGCGACAGCCCGGTCAAATCTTTTCGGGAGCATGTCAACAATCGGGTCGGGCAGCCTGATCCCGATGGAGACCGCCAGGGGGAAACCGTCAACGACATCCCCTCCCTGCTCTCTGATAAAAGGGAGCGCGGGAGAAAGATCGGCCACGCCGATAAAATCAATTCCGGCCGAATCGGCAAGATTAGAGATATCTTTCCAAAGTTTCTTGTTGGTCGGCATGCGGAAAATTATAATCCGTAGGCTCAGATGATTAAAGGTGATTTTTAACTGCGATAAAATTCATATACGAAAAAAGAGCATCAGCAAGCTGATGCGGTCCAAAAAGAGATGGATTCCGCAAGCGCCGCCCCTGGATTCCGGCTTCCGCCGGAATGACAGGAAAAGGGGAAATAAAAAGGGGTTCGATATGAATCGAACCCCTTGAGATTGCTTCGTCGTCCCGCCCAAGGCGGGACTCCTCGCAATGACGATGGCTTGCTTCCCGTCTATTTCTTCTGGAGATCCGGCAGGATCTTTTCGTAGAAATCCAGGCAGCCGGGGTTGGAGAGGGCGTCACGGTTCGTGACCGGACGGCCGTGGACGATGTTGGTGACGGAGCTTTCCACCTTTTTCATGTTCAGGGTGTAGGGGATGTCCGGCGTCTCGATGATCAGGGAGGGGACGTGCCGGGGCGAGGCGTTGTCGCGCAGGGTCTTCTTGATCTTGTTTTTCAGCGCGTCGTCGAGCTTGGACCCCGGGGCGAGCTTGACGAAGAGAAGGACCCGCTGGTCGCCCTCGAAGTCCTGCCCGATGGCCAAACTGTCGGCGATCTCCGGGAGTTTTTCCACGGTGTTATAGATCTCGGCGGTGCCGATCCGCACCCCCGATGGTTTCAGGACCGCGTCAGAGCGCCCGCAGAAGGTGATCCCGCCCGTGTCACTGTGAATGAAAACATAGTCCCCGTGCCGCCAGACCCGCTTATCTTTGTAGAAGCGGAAATAGGCGTCCAGGTATTTATCCATTTTCGGGTCATTCCAGAAATAAAGCGGCATCGAGGGGGCCGGGGCTTCGCAAACCAGCTCCATTTCCTGGTCGTGAACCTGCCGGCCTTTTTCGTTATAAGAATTGACCTTCATTCCGAGGCCCGCGGACTGGAGCTCGCCCGCGTAGACCGGCTGGGCCGGGCTCCCGATAGCGAAACAGCCGTTGATGTCGGTGCCGCCCGCGATCGAGTTGAAGTGCAGGTCTTTTTTCACCGCCTGGTAGATCCAGGCGAACCCGTCGGCCGAGAGGGGCGAACCGGTCTGGGAGATCTCCTGGAGGGCGGAGAGGTCGTATTTCTTCCCGGGCTCTAAGTTCTGGCTCCGGACATAATTTACATAACTCGCGGAGAGGCCGAAGATGGTGACCTTTTCATCCTGGACGAGCTTCCACATCGCCCCGGTGTCGGGGTGCATGGGGTTGCCGTCGTAGAGCAGGATCGTGGCCCCGCCGGCCAGGGAGGAGAGGAGCCAGTTCCACATCATCCAGCTGCAGGTGGTGATGTAGAAGATCTTGTCTTCCCGCTTGAGATCGCTATGGATGATCAATTCCTTCAGGTGGTTGATCAGGATTCCACCCGCGCCCTGGACCATGCACTTGGGCTTGCCGGTGGTGCCGGAGGAAAACATGATGAACACCGGATGATCGAAGGGCAGCTGCTCGAATTTCATCGGGAGGTAATTATCCTTGGCCAGAAAATCCTGGAGGTGGACAGAGTTGGGAACGCCGCTGATGTCCGGCTTTTCCTGCGTGTAAGACACGACGATGACCTTTTTGAGCGAGGGAATCCCCTTGGCGATCTCGGCGGCATTGGCCAGGGAGTTGAAATCCTTGCCCTTGTAGAAATAACCGTTGACGGTGATCAGGGCCTTGGGCTCTATCTGGCCGAGCCGGTCGAGGGCCGCGGAAGGACCGATGTCGGTGGCGCAGGATGACCAGGTGGCGCCGATCGCGGTGGCGGCCAGCATTCCCACGGCGGTTTCGATCATGTTGGGCATGTAGCCCACCACGCGGTCGCCCGGCTTGATGCCCAGGTCCCGGAGGGACTTGGCCAGGCGGGCCACCGTGTCGTTGAGCTCTGCGTAGGTCATCTTCCGGGATTTCTGGCCTTCGCCGTTGAAGACAAAAGCCAGGCGGTCGTCCTTATACCGGAGCAGGTTCTCGGCGAAGTTGAGCTTGGTGCCCGGGAACCACTTGGTGCCCGGGAAAACGGAGAGGTCTTCCACCACCTTCGCGTATTTCTGCGAGGTCTTGATGTCCACGAATTCCCAGACCGCGGCCCAGAAATCCGGGATGCTTTCGACCGACCATTTATGGAGTTCCGGATAGGATTTGATTTTGAGGCCGTGTTTTTTATTGACCAGCTCGATAAACTTGGTGATATTGGCCTGCTTTTTTCTTTCCGCCGAAGGTTCCCAAAGGGGCTTTCTCATCAGAATCCTCCTTAATTGATTATGTCCGAAGTCCGAGGTCCCAAGTCCGAAGTCCTTGGTCCAAAGACCTAGGTCAGAGAGAATTCAGAATTCCGGAAAAAGACTGGTGACTTCGGACTGGCGACTGGGGACGCCTATTTCTTCTTGGGTAGATTCAGGATCTGTCGGGCTTCTTCCGGGGTGGCCGGCTCGCGGTCGGCCATCTGGACGATCTTGACCGCCTTCTCGGTCAGTTCCCAGTTGCCCTTGGCCAAGGTCTTGCCGGAGATGTAAATGTTGTCTTCCAGGCCGACCCGGACATTGCCCCCGAAAATCGAGCCGAGGTAGACCGATTTGAAAGAGTTGGGACCCGCCCCGCAGGCCGACCAGGTGGCGTCCCGGGGAATCCGCTGGACGAAGTCGGCGAAGCTCGAGGGATCGAGCAGGACGCCGCCGGCGATCCCGAAGACGAACTGGAAGTGGAGGGGTTCCTGGAAAATCCCCTGTTTTCTGATCAGTTTGATATTGTCCACCATCGCGTTGTCGTAAACCTCGAGCTCCGGCTTGCAGCCCACTTCCTTCATCTTGTCGTTGAACATAATCATGGTGTCGAAGGTGTTGTCGAAGATGATGGCGGCCACGGTGCCGGCCTCCCAGTTGGCCAGGCCGAAGTCCATCGTTCCGCAGTTCAGGGAAGCCATGTCGGGTTTGCCGTTGGTGACCACGGTGATCCGCTCCTCCGGGGTCAGCATCGGGCGGATGGCGGTGGAGAGGTTGACCAGGATCGGGCATTTTTCCCGGATACCCTGGACCACCGGGACGATGTAATTAGGGTCGTTGGTGGGGATGCCGTTCTCGTCCCGGACGTGGATGTGGACGATGGCGGCCCCGGCTTTATAACACTTGACCGCTTCTTCGATGGTTTCCTTGATCCCGTAAGGCACCGCCTCGTTCTGCTGTTTGCGGGTAGCGGCCCCGGCCATGGCGCAAGTAACGACACATTTGTTCTCTAAACCCATGATTCCTCCTTTCCAAAACTTATTTAAGATGTAAATTATTTCGGATGCAAAATAAATAATTTAAGTGAAGATGTCAATCGTTTGTTGAGAAAACAAGGGTTCTAAGGTTCAAGGGTTCAAGGGTCCGAGTGAAAAAAAAGCCAGGAGGCTGGGAGGCTAGGACGCTAGGACGCTAGGACGCTAGGAGGCCGGGTAGCCGAACATACATGGTTCTTGAAAACAAATAAAAATCCCATTTTTTTATTGAGCACTTGGCCCCTGGGCCCCTTTCCCCGGCTTTTAAGTGACTTTGATCCCGGCGTAGCCGACCACCTTGGCGTAATCCCCGCTGACGTCCCCCGAGGTGGCGTAGGCCACGAGCTCGGCTTTTTTCGCCCCCAGGGCCAGGGCCGCGATCAGCATGACGGCGGTGGGGATGACCCCGCACATGGAAATGTCTTCTTTTCCCACCACGGAGAGGAGACCTTCGGGGTCAAGTTTCAGAATCTTATTGATCGCCGCCCGGTCTTTTTTCTCTGCCGATTTCTGGGATTCGTAATGGGTCATATCCGAACTGGCGACGATCAGGGGGCGGGGTTCCAGGCCCTCCAGGGCCCGGGCCAGGGCCAGGCCGATTTCCTGGCATTCTGAGTAATCCAGCCAGCCCAGGCAGATGGGAACGATGGCAATCCCGGGATTGAAGTACTGGAGAAACGGGACCTGGACCTCCAGGGAGTGTTCCCGCTGGTGGGCCCGGGGATCGGGGACGAGGAGCCGCGAGTAGGAAAGGATCTTCTGCGCCAGTTCCCGGTCGATCCGAACCGAGCCCAGGGGCATCCGCCATTCCCCCTCGGCGAAGAGGGCGGCCTGATCTCCCTGGCCGGTGTGGTTGGGGCCCAGGATGACTGCGGTAGGGGGAATCTCGATCCGGGAATATACCTGGCCGGCCACGCGGCCCGAATAAACATACCCGGCATGCGGAGCCACTATGCCCAGGGCGGGTTCTTTTTCCCCCTTTTTATCCGCGGGCTCGACCAGGGTTTTCAGTTCCCGGGTCAGGACCTCCGGTTTCCCCGGGTAGAAGAGATCAGCGACGGCGGGATTCCTAATCATAACCTGGCTACATTCTGGCGAACTAGGCTCTTAAATTTCTAATTTCTAATGCCTAATTTCTAATAAAAAACCAATTTCGAATTTCTAATTCCCGGGGTTCCAAATTGGTCATTGATAATTGGGATTTCATTAGATATTAGAAATTAGGAATTAGTAATTTTCAATTGGCTGGTCATTGTTTGGTAATTGGTGCTTGGTTATTGGGATTTATTAATAATCTATACCTGATCAAGTTTAAAAACCAGGCTTATGCTTGAGCCGGAGGGAGAGGATCGCGAGGAGTCCCAAAAACCCAATAAAGGCGATGGCACCGAAGAGCAGTTCCCGGTGGAGGAAGTAAAGCCCCCCGGCCAGGATTCCGCCGAAAAAATTTCCTAAGGCCTGGCTCATGTTGAAGACCCCCACCGTGGTTCCGCGGATGTCCGGGCGGGCGAATTTGGTTACCGCGGTGGCCAGGATGGGTTCGAGAATGGAGTAGCCGAGGTAATAGGCGAAAATGGCCAGGTAGACGATCAGGTAGGAACCACTGAAAATCAGCGAGGTCCCGGTGAAAATAACCAGAAAGAATCCCACCATCAGTACCGTCCGGGTTTTTCCCTGGTCGGCCAGGCGCGAGCTGGAAATCATGGTCACCATTCCCAGGGCGGAGAGCGGGAGCAGGAGCATCCAGAAGTTCACCGGTTCGAGGTAATTTTGCAGGAGGAGGGGAAGCATGAAAAAGACCGCGGTCAGGGTGGTATAGCTTAAAAAGCCGCAGAGGTAGAGGGCCCAGAGATCCCGGTTTCCGAGAACCGAGCGGAACTGGGCGGAGTCAAAATCGATCTCCCGGTGAGGTTCTTTTCTCGGCGGGTCTTCCATGAAAAGGATCATGTAGAGAATGGAGAGAAAAGAGGTCAGGGCGCAGATCCAGAAAAGCGAGCGCAGGCCGATGGTTCCTCCGATGATCGGACCCACGATCAGGCCGAAAGCCAGGGCGATCCCGATGCCCATCCCGATGTAAGCCATGGCTCGGTTCCGGCGATTTTCCTCGATCGCGTCGGCGATCCAGGCGTAGGCCACCGAGGAGATGGCCCCGGCCCCCTGCAGGAGCCGGGCGAAAATCAGGAGATAAATGTTATCGGCCAGGGCGGCCAGGACACTGGCGCCGCAGAAAATGGAAAGGCAGATGAGCACCACCGGCTTGCGCCCCAGGCGGTCGCTCCAACGACCCAGGGGTACCTGGGTTATGGCCTGGGTCAGGCCGTAAGCGCCCAGGGCCAGCCCGGAAAGGAAATGATTCGCTCCGGCCAGCTGGCCGGAGAAAAGGGTGAAAACCGGGAGAACCATGGCCATTCCCAGCATGCGCAGCCCGAGGACCGAACTGGTTCCGATGATGGAACGAACCTCCTCCCGGCTGAATAATCGTGAGTCTACTTCGGTCATTTATAGAAATTAACCATTTTTCCTTCAGGGGTTCAAGGGTTCGAGGGAGAAAAATGGTTAAATTGACAGGGAAACCACCGTTGTTAGAATCAAACCAATGGGATCGCAATTCGATCTGGAAATTCTCAGGGAAAAAATTGCCGGGTTAATCCGGGACGCCCTGGCCCGGGGCCAGGCGGAAGGGTCGATCCCGGCCGAGCTCCCGGAATACGAGGTGACCATTGAGCTTCCCCGGAGATCGGAATTCGGGGATCTGGCCTGCAACGTGGCTTTCCGCCTGGCCGGAAAGCTCCGGATGCCCCCCCGGAAGCTGGCGGAAAAAATCGCTGCCTGGATCGAGCTGGATCCGGAAGGCGAACTGGACCGGGTCGAGGCCGCCGGGGGCGGTTTCCTGAATTTTCTTCTGAAAAAGCGGGTCTGGGGTTCGGTTCTCGGGCGGATTCAGAAAGAGCGCGGGGCTTACGGCGATTCCAGCCTGGGAGCGGGGCAGCGGGTGATGATCGAGTTTGTCAGCGCCAACCCCACCGGGCCTCTCCACGTCGGGCACGGCCGGGGAGCGGCGGTCGGAGACAGCCTGGCCAACCTCCTCTCGGTCAGCGGCTTCCAGGTCTGGAAGGAATATTACATCAATAATGTCGGGAGACAGATCAACCTGCTGGGGCAATCGGTGCTCTCCCGTTTCCAGGAAAGGTTCTATCCGGGCTCAGGATTGGATAAAATAATAAACGGTATGCCCGTGGTCGAGTTTCCCGCTGATGGCTATCAGGGAAGTTATATTCTGGACCTGGCTCGGAATCTGGCCAACCAGCCGGCCGATTTCTGGCCCCGGAGCCTTTCCCCGGAGCGGGCTCGGGAGGAATGGGTTCGCGCCATCGGGATTTACGCCGGCCAGAGCGTTCTCCAGGGGATCAAGGATGACCTGGAACGGTTCGGGGTTGTTTTTGACCGGTGGGTCAGCGAAGAGGAGATCTATCGCTCCGGGAAAGTGGACCAGGTTCTGGCCGAACTGGAGAAAAAAGATTATCTGGAAAAACGCGAGGGGGCTACCTGGTTCAAATCCAGGGAGGCTTTCGGGGATGATAAGGACCGGGTCCTGATCCGGAGCACCGGGGAAAAGACCTACTTCGCCTCCGATATCGCCTACCACCGGGAAAAATTCGCGCGGGGTTTTGACCGGATCGTCAATATCTGGGGGTCGGATCACCACGGGTATATTCCCCGGGTCCGGGCCGCGATCCAGGCCCTGGGTTATCCGGCCGAAAATTTAAAGGTGATCCTGATCCAGTTCGTCAATCTTCTGCGGGCGGGGAAACCGGTCTCCATGTCCACGCGCTCGGGGGAATTCATCACGCTCGCCGAACTCGTGGCGGAGGTGGGCCGCGACGCCGCCCGTTTTTTCTTCCTCTTCCGGAAGGCGGACAGCCATCTGGATTTTGACCTCGAGCTCGCGAAAAAGCAGGCGCCGGAGAATCCGGTTTATTACGTGCAGTACGCCCACGCGCGGGTTGCCAGTATCCGCGAAGAAGCCCGCCGGATGGGGATATCCTTTCCGTTCCCGGAATGGGACCTGGGCCTGCTCACCCTTCCGGAAGAACAGGTCTTGCTCCGGCAGATGGCCTGGTTTCCCAACCTGGTCCGGGAAAGCGCCCGGGCGCTGGAGCCTCATCACCTGACCGCTTACCTCCTGGAACTGGCCGGGAATTTTCACCGTTATTACCATGATCACCGGGTGCTCCCCCCCCAAAAAAAGGAAGTTCAAAGGTCAGGGGAAGGTCAAAGGTCAAAGGTCGAAGGTCAAAGTCAGAATGATCGGGGAGAAAAGGATCTGGAACCAGAGAAAATCAGCAATCAAGATGAAAGGGAAAGGAATTTCGAACCGGGGGAGTTAAAATTAACTTATGCCCGCCTGGCCCTTTGCGATTCCATCCAGGTGGTGATCAAGAAAGGCTTGGATATTTTGGGTATCCAAGCGCCGGAAAAGATGTGAAGCCCGGAGACGAAAAACTTAGCACCTTAATGTTAATGGCGGGCGAAACCCGCCGAAGCTCACCCCTCCTTCGCTAACACTAAGGAGGGTTACCTGTCAAAATAGGCTAATACCTGGGTAAATCTATGGTATTATGCGAAGGCGGGTAAAAGGAGGAAAGATATGGATGGGTCAAAGAAAATGGGCAATCAGTATGAAGTCAGCTTGGAGGCGAGGGAGCTATACCTGATCATCGCCGGCTTACTGTTATTCGCAATCCTGGTCTTCATCCTGGGGGTCTTTGTGGGCCGGAGAATCGAGAGATCCCAGGCCCCGCCGGCGGCGGTTTCCGAGACGGCTTCGCCCGAAGGGGAAAAGACCGAAGCCGGGGATTCCGGGGCCTATCCGGGCGCGGAAACCGAAGCGGCCCTGCACCCCGCCCCCGCCGGGGAGGAACCTGCCGTGAACGCTCCGGAAGGGATGGGAAAACCTCCAACCGGGCAGGAAAAGATGCAATACACTTATTATGATTCCCTGGTAAAGGGAAAAGGAGTCGGGATCCAGGCCCCGGCCCAGCCCCAGGGCCAACCGGAAAGCCAGCCCGAGGAGATCGCCCCCGCGGTCCCGGCCGAAGCCGAGAAAGCGGCCCCGGCCCCCGCCGCCAAGACCCAGAAGAAGGCCAAACCGGCTTCCACCAAGGTGGCGACGGCACGGAAACCGAAAGCCGCTGAGCCGGCGAATGAAGGCAAATACACCATCCAGATTTCCTCTTTTCTGGAGCGGGATCAGGCTCAGAACCTGGTCCGGTGGCTCCGGGAAAGAAAGTATCCGGCTTTCCTCACCTCCGCGGAAATCCCCGGGAAAGGAACCTGGCACCGTGTCCGGGTGGGCCGTTTTACCACCAAGGAGATCGCCACCAGGTACCAGAAGGAACTGGAAACGCAGATCCATCTT
>Ga0315285_10003533_pt1 | contig 16252 bp, 12 predicted proteins | sample YL17G09_36_MG_FD_203698 | JGI IMG/M metagenome (GOLD analysis project Ga0315285, IMG submission 203698) | Sediment microbial communities from Yellowstone Lake, YNP, Wyoming, USA - YL17G09_36 | ecosystem: Environmental > Aquatic > Freshwater > Lake > Sediment | place: USA: Wyoming | collected... | reverse complement strand
ATAATTGTTTTATAAACAACGCAGTCTGAGTTGGAGAAGTCCGAAAGAAGGGTGTACGTGGGGGGTGTACACCCCCCACGTACACCCTTCTTTCGGTAATTTCTACTGCGAAGGCTTCAGCCTGAGCAGATGTTACTGTGCTTATAGGATACTCCGACCGCGCAAGAAAACCGTTAACATGGTGTAGGAGCGATATAAACATTTTACAGGTCTTATGCACCATTGTATGTGTTTTAATAGCAAAAACAGGTTTCCGAGCCCTTTAACCGCTCAGAAAGCGTTATTTTTGGCGGTTTATCAGAATGACCTGAAGGGATTCCCCGTGATCAATTCTTTAACATTTCCTACCCCATACCTGGGGGTATCATGCGTTTTTCGTATGTTAATGCCACATTTGGGGTTGGTGCATGTCTCTCCCCCTACCTTTGGGCGATGGGATTCCAGGTGCAGGTCAGCGAGTAATCGCGGAGCGCACCGGCATCCCTTTAAGATTCCCAATCTTAAAGTATTTACTTTTTTTAGAATCCCGTAGGTTAATCGTATTGCTCTTGAAGGCATTTTTCTGCTAGAATGCATATTGCATGAGCAGGAATTGCACAGCCCATCGCACAACGATCATCATGTGAAACAGGGGGAAAACCCCTTACCTTATTGTTTGATCGATTTTCTAGGGTAATAGCGTTATAACTAAAAACGGTACGATCTTTGCCCCTTGCCGAGGATGACGGTAGGGAGGTGTGTATGGTGCACTTTTCGCCGGTAGCAATTGTATGCTGAGTAGCAGGGGCAGGTTATCAATTGGGAGAGAGGAGGAGTGACATGAAAGCTGAGCAAGCCTGGAATGCCGCTTTAGGGCAGCTGCAAATGGAGATGTCGAAAGCGACTTATGACACCTGGGTGCGCGATGCGGAATTGGTCACTTATGAAGATGGGGCATTTGTCATCGGGGTGCCGAATGCCTACGCTCGCGATTGGTTGGAAAGCCGCCTGTCCAGCACGGCTACACGCCTGCTGACAGGGATCATGAACCGCACTGTCGAGGTGCGCTTCATCGTCTGGCAGAACACCAGCGAGTCGGTTGAAGTTGAGGAGCCACCGGAGGAGCCTCAGGTCATCCAAAATCAACCGGTGAACCATACGATAAACTCCCGTTATACTTTTGAAAACTTCGTGGTGGGGGCAAGCAACCGGCTGGCGCACGCCGCTTCGATGGCCGTCTCCGAAAAACCAGCCCAGGCATATAACCCTCTCTTCCTGTATGGTGGTGTGGGCCTGGGCAAGACCCACCTGCTGCACGCCATCGGCAATGGTTGCGAAAAGCGCGGCCTGCAGGTACTGTACGTCTCCTCCGAAGAGTTTACCAATGACCTGATCAACGCCATCCGTTCCCATACGACCCAGGCCTTCCGCGAGAAATATCGCCGCAACGACGTCCTGCTGATCGACGACATCCAGTTCATCGCCGGGAAAGAGTGCACCCAAGAGGAATTTTTCCATACCTTTAATACCCTGCACGGGCAGGACAAGCAGATCGTGCTCTCCTCGGACCGGCCTCCGAAAGCGTTGGTGACCCTTGAAGAGCGCCTGCGCTCACGCTTCGAATGGGGGCTGGCAGCCGATATCCAGCCACCGGACTACGAGACCCGCCTGGCTTTTCTACGCTCCAAGGCGGAACGGGCCGGTTACCAGCTTCCGGGTGAGATTTTAGAGACCATTGCCCGCCGGGTGCAGTCCAACATCCGTGAGTTGGAGGGCGCACTGACACGAATCATGGCCTTTTCGGACCTGAGCGGCCTTCCGCTGACCTCGCAGTTAGCGGACTCTGCCCTGGCGGACCTGCTGCCTCACCGCCGGGAGGTCGAGTCGGACGACGTCGTCCGCACGGTTGCCGATGTTTTCGGGGTAACGATGGACCGCATCCTGGGGCGCGATCGCACGCAGGAGGTGGTGCTGCCTCGCCAGGTGGCCATGTACCTGCTGCGGGAGGAGGCGAACTACTCCCTGCCTCAAATCGGCGAGGCCATAGGAGGCCGCGACCACACCACGGTGATGTACGCCTGCGAAAAAGTGGCCGACCTGCTGGAGCGTGACGACCGCCTGCGCCGCCAGGTGATCAAAGTCCGCGAGCAGATCTACGGCCAATCCAATCTAGCCATGTGACCCGACCCCATCCCAAGCGACGTACTTTGTCGCATTTTCCCCAAGCCCCTCCCCCGACCCCGGCGGAGGGGCTAATTCTTTTATCGCCACCGCCGTTCAATCCGCCTGAAAGGGTACGATTATACCCAAGCCGGGGGGTATTTCGTTACTCCTGTGTCGAACCAATTTTCCCCGTGCCCGTACTTAATAGTAAAATTACCCCATCAACATTCCATATTATCAGGAGGATGATTCATGAGCAAGGAAGATGAACTGCGCGATTTATTAGACGGGACGGCGAAGGCGATCTCACAATCCTACAGCGACCCGCGCACGTGGCTATCGTGGGTCGTGTATTTTTTAGGGCGCCTGGAGCTGCAGGCCACGGACGAGAACCCGGTTCACAAGAATTATTTCCGGGATATGCTGTCAGGCTTGCAGGATGCGATCAGGAACCGCATTAAAACGGGGGGTTGGTGACCCTTACGGTTTAGATGATTTTCTCAGGGCTAATGCGGCACCAACGAAAGCGATCACTAAACCCACACCCGCGCTAATCCATTGGAGTGGACCGATGGCAGACGGGTACCTGCCAATCCCGATAGTGTCGGCGGTCAGCGAGATGACTATGATGATGAGGCCGACGATGATCAGGACGATACCGGCAGTTTTGCTGGACATATTTCCCTCCCTTTATTCAATTAATCAGCTTCCTGAACTCTGCCGCCTGGAGCGCCACCAGGCCCGCAGACGCTGAAAGGCGCGCCCGACCAACGGTATTTGTATACTCTGGTAGCCCGTCTCTGCCTCGGGCCAGGGATCCTGGTCGAGCATCTTGCGGATAATATATCGTCCCAGTAAGTTGACAGTCGCCAGGACGGGGGCAGCCAGGAGCAGACCGATGATGCCGATCAGGCTGGCTGCGATGATCGCCGCGACGAGGACAGCGGCGGGGTGCACCCCCAGGGTCTGTCCGAGCAAGCGTGGTGTCACCAGGTTGTCGAAGATCTGGTCCACGACGATCCCGATGACGATGACAAGTCCCGCATAATACACCGGTCGTATTCCGAAGTGACTCGTGCTCGTAAATATGATAACCATGGCTGTGACCAGCCAGGTCATGAACGGGCCAACGTAAGGTACGAACTTGGCCAACCCGGCCAGGATGGCAATGGCAATAGCGTAGCGTACGCCAAATATGTTCAATAAGACCATGTAAAGGAGGATTATCAGCACCATGATGATCAACTGGCCGCGCAAGAATGCATTCCAGGTGCGGCCCAGCTCGCGCCCTATCCGTTTAATGTCAGCGTCATAACCCGGGATGTGCATGAAATTGAGCGTATCCGGCACTCGGCCTCCATCAGCCAGCAGAAAGTAGGAAATCACCAGGATGAACAGCCCCCATGCAAACGACGTTAACGCACTGGTGGCAAAGGAGCTGACCAGCGATCCCAGGCGTCCCAGAAGCGGTTGGACAGATCCCAACAGTTGGTCGCTGAGCGTCTTCAAGTCAAATTGAGACAAGTCGAAGGTGAACGGTCCGAGCGTGTAGACGCGGGTGGTGAGATCGGCGAACAGGGTTGGCAGGTTGTTGATAAAATCCTGCACGAGCTGGATGACGTTCTGGATCTGTTGAATCACCGCCAGGCCGGTCAGTGTAATGAGTCCGGCGACCAGTATGATCAAGATAAAGTAAATGATACTGACGGCTGTCCTCCAGTTAAGCCGGGTAGTATTGCTTAACCGGACCGCCAGAGGGTGGAGCAGGTAAGTCAGGATGAAAGCCAATAGAAGAGGCCCGATCAGGTTGCGGAAGTAGAATAAAAGCACAAGCACCAGACCGGTGATGGTCAGACCGACCACCATTTTGGTGGTTGCTCCCCATCTTGGAGATTTATGAGATGGATTTTGGATGGTAGGTGTCGTCATACAGCTTCGCGATCCTTTTTCGTACGCTGCCACCAACGCGGGTTGGGAGGCGGCAGTGGCGTTGCCATACTCCCAGGAAATGGATCCAGATCAAAAAGGTTCGCATATATATAACGCCCGATCACGCGCGCCGAGGCGATCGTAGGAGCGGCCAGCACGACTCCCAGCACCCCAGCCAGTGCAGCTCCCGCGACGATCCCCAGGATAACCACCAGTGGGGGAAGGCGGACGCGTCGGCCGATAACGCGCGGGATCAGGTAGTTCAGGTCAAATTGCTGGTAGATTAAATGTAAGCCGATGATGATCAGCATGAAGAACCAGTTTTGTAATGGCAGCCAGGTGGAACCCAGGGTGAAAGCCAGGATGCTGGCAATTGTCAGCCAGATGCCATGCCCGATGCTGGGGATGAACTCCAGCAGACCCGCCAGTGTGCCCATCGCCAGCGCAAAAGGGATGCCCAGGATGTACCCGATTACGATGAAGATACAGGCTACAATCAAGGCTAAGAGCAGTTGGCCGCGGAAGAATGCCCCCCAGATCTGGTTGATTTCAGAGCTTAATTGGATAAAATCCTGCCGGTAGGCGGGAGGGGGCAGGTTTGTAAGCCATTCCCGCAAACGGTTGCTGTCTTTTACAAGGTAGAACGAGACGACAAAGATGAATACCAGCCAGATAATCGATGTAATGATATCCATTACCAGGGACAGAGTACGTCCGAGGATAGGCTGCAAGAAGCCTTGTAGAGAACCTGCGAATTGAGTCAGCAGGGCGCTGCCGTCGATCGTCTGACCGGCGATCTGATATTGATGGCCCAGTACTGTCCGGGCCTGATTAACGGTTTTCTGAAAGTCCAGGTTGATGTCATCAGATTCCCTCCCCAGGATAGGGGTAATGACTATGGGGATGGCTGCCAGGATTCCTATCAGGATCAGGTAGCAGAACAAGATAATGACTCCACGGTGGAGACGGGTTTGTTTTTGTAAGAAATCGACGATTGGGGATAAGACGAAAGCCAGGATAACAGCCAGGACCAGTGGGGTTATGACGGCGTGGAAGCGGGTTAACAGATAGACAAAAAAGGCCAGCAGGATCAGGCTGACCCAGAGCTTGGTTTGAAATGTCCAACGAGGGTGGTTTATCACCATACCCCCTATTCTAGCCAGTTTAAATTAAATATGCAACCGGGATTGTTCCGCCTATCGCAGGATGACAGCCAGTGCGATAAGGATGACGAGGAACGATCCCCACAGCGCCCCGATACGACGCAGGTCTTTGTTGACATACGTGTAATCGGGGTTAAATTCGAAGGGTTTACTGGCACTGGCAGCAGCAGACGAAGCGGATCCACTGCCTGCAACGGTTGTCTCTTTACGAACCTGGCGTTTGCTCTTCTTACTCATGGTTTATCAACTCCATCAACAATTCGGTATACGTTGAGCCGAGGCTAATTATTTTACCGGCTCACGGGCTGTAACTGGGCGGTCACTACAATGCGTTTATTGTCGACCATATATGGATAGCACGAAATCAATGTGACAATAGCCTGGTTTGTGGGTGCCATAACTTCCACACGCGTCGGCTCAACGATGGTGCTGCCGTTAACAACGTACGTGTAGGAGCGCTGATTGGTGTACAGGATCACTTCGTCGCCATTCTTGAGCTTATCAAGTGAACGGAAGATTTCACCGAAGACATCGTTATGGGCCGTGAGTACTATGTTGTTTTTCTCACCGGGATTAGCCGAGCCAACATGCTGGCCTACGCCCTTTTTTAACTGCTCCCAGCCATCGCCCTGGACGATCGGTGCATCTACTCCGAGAGCCGGGATCTGGATGCGAGTGGTCTGTTCTGGCCCTGGGGTGGGTATAGGTACGTTGGCTAATGACTGCACCAGGGGTCGCAGGTGTTCCGGGATCTCAGCCTCGTTGGGCCTTGTCCCACCCGGGGAGTTTGGGGGTGTATGACCAGAAGGAAGCACAACCGCTATAATTACAGCCGTCGGTGTCAGAGTCGGCTGTTCCAGAACCTGGGCGGATTCGCGATTTAGATTGCGGATAATCTTCAGACCGTTGTATAACACGAATACCAGACCTATAACGCCGAGGATTTCTACTGCCAGCAGAAGGCCGTCAAAGATACGCTTGCGACGGTCGGCACTTTTGTGTGCGCTCTCATCATCCTCCGGGATAGAACCAGAGTGCAGGTCCTCCAGGCTGGGCGCTGGGACATCCGACGCCAGGGTTACGACACGGCCGGTACGCCGGAAATGCTCCAGCTGATCCTGGCGCATTTTACGCCGTTTTTCAACGAGCAGGCGGCGTAACTCTTCTACAGACAACTCTTCAGCGGATGCTTTTTTGGGCACGGCTGGGATTATACCCTATATTAGAGGTGGTTTTCCTCGGTCACTGCCCGCTGGATGGGTTTGGCGCTCAGGGCAAACAAGCCAAAGCCGGCGAACCGCAGCCCCGCACTCACCAGCAGTGCCCCGCTCAGGCCGATCTGGTTGGCGAGGGTGGTGCCCACGAGCGGTGCAGCAATCGAGGAGAGGTACTGCATGCTTTGGGCCAGCGAGACAAAGGTAGCGCTGTATTGGATCGGCACGGTCTTCATCAATTCGTCGAAAAATACCAGGTCCAGCCCTGCCTGGAATATACCCGCCATACCAGCGTAGAGTGTAATCATCCCCACATGGCTGGTCATACTGACGAGGGCTGGATAGAGCGACATGCCCAGCGTAGTTGACAGCAGCACAAGACGTGAGCCGCGTCTTCTGGACTGCCGTGTCCAGAGGTAATAACCCACCAGCATGAGGGCTGTTTGGACGGTATTGATAAACCCAATCCAGGCATCCGAGGCGTTTACCACGCGCACGAAATAGATCGGGAAGATCGGTGCTGCCAGTGCTACCCCCGAGAAATACACGAAACGTTTAACGGCAAAGGAGACGAAAGCGCGCTCGCTGCTGACCAGCTGAATATAGGCTCTGAGATTTTGAGCCAACGATAGGCCAGATTTATGGGGAGGCGGTTCAATATCTGGCAGCGTGATGCGGCTTGAGAAATAGTAACTGATCAGACCCCCCAATGAGAGCCCCAGGAAGACGATCTGATAATTGAGCGGGAAGTCGATACGATCCAAAATCTGCCCGGCAATGGCGACGGTGATGGCGGTGGTTAACCCCAGGATGGACCAGCGGCGGCTCATCAGGTCATAGCGGCCTTCGGGCCCGGCGACGGCGTTCATTACCACCGAGAAGGCAATAGCCACTATTGTCTGGGGTAATGTGGCAAAGGCCCAGATCACCAGGATCGCGGTTATGGCGTAATTAGCAGGGATGATGAACGTCACAATGCCGGTCAGCGCATATGAGGAGATCACCAGGAGCCGTGCGGCGCTGAACCAGGGTACGATATTGCGGCGGCTCTGCAAGAAACGCCCTACGACGAGGGCCAGGAACAAGCCGGTAACTCCCGGCATGACCGTCAATAGACTGACCTGTAAGGTGGTCGCGCCGAGGCGTGTCAGGAAAACAGGTAAGAAGGGAGCGGCAGCACTTGCCAGGCCGATCCCGATCGCATCGATCTGGACGTAGCGGAAATTTTCGCGTTGGGTCTGGAGGGCTTTCACCCTTGCAGATAGTTTCAGATCATTCATGAAAGATCTTTGATAATCTTATCCAATTGGGCTGCCAGGGTAGCCCGGTCGAAATAGGTCTCCACGTAACGACGGCCTCTCAAGCCCATCTCATGCCCCCGCTGGCGGTCATACGCCAGACAGCGGATGGCCTCCGCCAGGGCAACCGGGTCACCGGGGGGTACGACAATCCCTGCGCCAGCAGTCTCCACCACTTCTCGGATCACGCCATCGATTGCCAGCACTACCGGACGACCAGCAGCCATGTAATCAAACACCTTGTTGGGATATACGGTAGCGTAAAGTGGGATGGGTTTTAATATGGCAATGCCGGCATCAGCAGCAGCCAGCGCACCGGGTATCTCTTTTTTCGGCACAGGTGGTAGGAAGCTCAGGTTGTTTAGCTTCATCGCCGCGGCGTTTGATATGAGCGCAGGCTTTTCTTTACCATCTCCCAGCAGGACCACGGCGATGTCTGGGCGGTCTCTCAGGCGCAGGGCGGCTTCAAGGACCACGCCCAGGTCGTTGGACATGCCGTGGGCGCCTGCGTACAGGGCGACGAATTTGCCCTCCAGGCCATGAGTGCGCCGGAAATCAGCCCCATCAGCTTGAGGGTCAAACATGCGCGGGTCAGATCCGTTGGGAACCAGCTCCACCCGCTGCGCCCCGCGCTCTTTTACATGGGCAATGAAGCCGGGCGAGTTGACCATCACGATGTCAGCGTGGCGGTAAAGGAAATGCTCCAACCATTCTGAGGCGCGGATCAGGACCGGGTTACGCAGCACCCCGACACCGATGGCAAATGCGGGCCACAGGTCGCGCACCTCAAATAGAAATGGGACACGTTTCAAACGTGCCAGCGCCCAGGCAGTGGCCCCCTGGAAAATGGGCGGGGAAGTGCCCCACACCAGGTTTACGTCCCTTATTCCCAGCCCAACCCAAAAGGATGAGACCATAAAACTCAAGAAGCTGAACACGCGGTGCACAAAACTGCGGTGCAGGGCAGGATAGGTGTAGGTACGCAGGATGGTCACTTCACCATCGACCTGCCGGGTTACCCAGGATATGCGGTCCCCGGGCGCGGTACCCGTCAGGTAGCTGACCGGACTGGCGATGATCGTCACGCGGTGACCTAGCTCGGTCAGGCCGCGCGCTAACTCATGATGGCGAGTGCCGCCGGGTTCATCGAGAGCGGCAAAGGCCTGGTGGACGAGAAGGATATGCATTGGAGGGAAAGGATGTTCCTCTATCATGGAGTTGAGGCCGGTGGTATTCGCCAACATAACGGTCCGTAGTGATCAGGTAGCCGGTTTCTTTGAGGGTCTCTCGTAGCGCGGCTTGCTCTGGGGTTTCACCGGATTCGATACCGCCTCCAGGCAGGCTCCAGGTGTGCAAGTCTTCCCGCTGAATGAGCAACACCTGGCGAGAGTCTTCGCTGAAAACGACGGCGGTGGCGCTTTTCTTGAGTTTCATCGAGGTTCAGGAGTCAAATAAAACTCACTGATAATGATCATGGGCAGCGTACCCTCAGCCTTGATTGAGAACGACAGAGCGGGTATTTTATACCCATAGGTGGGAGACGTCCAACCCAAGATAGGAGAGACAGGCCCGGAGCCGTGTAATAATTCTCCACCGCGGACAAGACGGGAGGATAAAAGAGAAGGGATGAGGGGTAAGGGATCAGGAACTGGGGACTCTTCGGTTGGTGTCGCACCTCGCACCTGCAGAGTGATCCACCCATAGAATGATTTTAGACGGAGCTCTACTCTCGATTCTCTGCTCTCCTTATCCATCTCCCAGGGCCAGTCGGGCAGCAGCCAATGTAATTCGGTTGAAAGTTGGAAAGCTGAAGGTTGATGGTTGATAATTGATGGTTTAACTTTCAAATTGGAACCTGGAACTTGAAGTAATTTATCAACGATCACCCAGCGGTCATCGGTGTAAGCAGTGACGATCCGGCGGTGGATCAGGCCCAGCCGTCGGTAGCCATCGTGCTGAGCGACCAACCTCTCCCAAAATCCATCCCCCGCGCGTTCGTGTGAGATGACCTGTCCCTGTGCCCAATCCAGCCAGAGGAAGCGTCCCGCGCGAGTCATCTGATCTTGTCCATTCACGGTGAGCGTGTTGTGGACCGAGGTGTGTACCAGGGCATTATCCCATGGTGGAGGGTCATTGTAAGAGTATGTGCCAGCATCCTGTGCGATGTTTAATACCCTCCACCACAGGTCCAGGTGCAGCTGGTCGGCGTGTCCGGGACGAGACTTAAAATGTACGGCTCGTAAATAAGCCCAAGAACTGTGAGATGTGATGCGTAATGCATGAGAAAGAGGTGGAAGGTTGAAAGTTGAGGGTTTAACATTCAACCTGGAACCCGTAACCTGCAACCATAAAAGCATTTCGTCCCATGGACCGGGGGAGAGGGGGCATTTACCCAGGAACGCGGCAGCTACGGCCTGCAGAGCAGGGCGATAATCATTGTAAGGGCAGGTTGTCAGGGGCAGGATATAGGCGCTGTCGTTGGGGCCGAGGTTGGGAGCACGACCCGTTTCGGAATCAATGAGGCCAAGCAGCCAGCTTGTCGCCGCGACCAGATTCTGCCGAGTCTCCTCAGGGAATGGTCGACTTTCATGTTGGGCCAGGATATGACCCCATAAAGCTGCTTGTAGCATCAGGCGATGGTAGTTGGTGCTGTGCTGGATGTAGGTGCCGTCGGTGTCGATTTGGGTTTGCAGGGCGCGGTTGAACCACTGCCAGCCGAGATCATGCCAGCGGCGCGCCGAGGGATGGTCCGGCAGGACGATACCAGCAGTATATAAACCGAGGGCTTCGGTCAGAAGGTGGTTATTATTTTGGGCGCGCGCGTAGGACAGAGTGGGTGGGATACGCTCAGCGTGATCGGCGATGGCCTGGGCCAGGCGGGTCACCCGTTCGGGTGTGGAGTGGGGCGAGGCGGCGCAGGTATGATAAGCGAAGACGAAAGCGATCAGGCGCAGGGCTGCCTCCTGAGCGGAAGCCCAATGGGGTCCCATGTAGGGCGGATTGGCTTTAAGGAAAGTCTCGACATAATCCCAAAAAGCCTGGGCGTAATGCTCATCCTTGCTTAAATAGTAAGCGCGCCCTAATGTGCAGGCCCAGCCGAACCGCGCCGCCTCCCAGGTCCATTTTATATCCTCTTTTTCCTCTGTCGCTTCCCCCTTTTCATAAAAGGTCCAACGTTTTAACTGCCCTTCCGGGACCAGCACAAGGGGCATAAGCTCCCCACCGAATAGCCGCACCTTACCAGCCACGATCTCATCGGCTTCGGTGAACAGGCGGGTGAGGCCGTCATTCCCAAGCACAGATGCCAATTCGTCAAGGTCAGGCAGGTCTAAGACAGGGCGGATGATAAAGGACGAAGGATGGAGGTTTATCTTTCGTCCACCGTCATTCGTCGTCCATCTCAGGTACCCGGTTCGCAGACCCAATTGATGCCAGGTATACAATGCAACCTGCCGTGGACCGAGCTGGCGTAGTACTTTGAGGGCGAGGGAGAGACGATGGAGAACGCCCATAAATTTCAACTATAAATGATTCATTTCAAGGAATCTGGTGATGGCCTGGATCACTTCTTCCAGAGCACGCAGGGATCGGGAAAGGTTCCCCGAGATTTCCAGGCTGTGGTCTGCGCCGTCGATGACCAAGGCCTCAGCCCCAGTAGCCTGCCGGATGCGCTCCATGGCATCGGGATCATAGGTACTGTCGCCCGAGCCGGCTATGAACAGAACCGGCGCTTTATACTGCAGAGCGGCGTTCACCAGGAAAGGCTGGTGCAGGAGCGGGGTGAGCCAGATGGTCATTGCCTCGGCCCCTAAATCGGTGGAGACCAGCCCGGCTAAGGCCAGCGTGCCGATAGATTTACCGATCAGGATCAATTTAGAATAGCTGCGCTGGTTGCGTCCAACCTGAACAGCGGCCTGCGCGTCTGCGAGCAGCCAGGCGGCGCGCTCACCGGGCGGTAAGGACTGGTAAGAGGAGATGGTGTAATCGGTGTGGAGCTGCAGCACATCGATCCCGCGCTGTAGGAGTAGCTTGGTGGAGTAGTAGAGCAAGGGCATGTCGCATGTATAGCGCAGACCCGGTATTAGGATGGCCTGGATGGTAGCCGGTTGGTCCTGCCTGTAAAAGCGGTTGAGTACGGATTTTCCAGAATAACCGGTGATTGTAAGAGAGGTAATCTCATAATTGGACATAGGATCCCCTTTATTATGATCCCAGGATTACTATCTGCCCGCAGCGCAGCGCCTGCACGGCCGCAAACGTCGCCTTGGTCACGCCAAATAGATGCTCATAAGGGATCGGTGGTGGCCCACCGGAGATGATGGCGGCAACGAAGGCCTCCCAAATCGCGCGGTGTCCCTTATCCTGGCGCAGGCGCGAGCGGATGACCTGCCGCTGCTTGTCCCTCACCAGCTCAAGAGAACGGAAATCGTCCAGCACGGCTGTACGGCCTCCGGCAAAGACTTCCACCCGCTCTTTAGGGAAGGATTTAGCGCCGTTTGCCAGGTAGCTGATTGTGCCCAGCGAGCCATCGGGAAAGATAAAGGTGAGGATGGCGTTATCTTCGCGGTAACGGCCTCCGTCAGGCAGTGTCTGAGCGGTCACTGCAACGGGAGGCGCGCCCACCAGGAAAGTCAGAAAGTCCACAAAATGGCAACCCTCGCCGATGATGCGCCCTCCGCCTTGAGCCGGGTCGTGCACCCAGTGGGCCAGCGGGATGTACCCGGCGTTTACGCGGTAATGCGCCACCAGCGGCTCCTTGCGCTCCTTGATGAAATCATAGAGCCGACGGGCAAGCGGAGAAAAACGACGGTTAAAACCTACGGTGAGCAGTGGGCGGTTATCAGGATTCAGTGATCTGTGATCACTATTTTCTGATGACCGGTTCCTATTCACTGATAACTGATTACTGTTCACTGTATTTACTATCTCATCAAGCTCCTGGGCGGTGAGAGCCAGCGGCTTCTCGCAAAAGACGTGCTTTCCTGCTGCCAGTGCCGCCAGGACCTGCCGGGCGTGTAGGTTGTGACGGGTGAGAATGGCGATTGTCGAGATTTCGGGATCATTAATGATTTGGGTTTCGTCACTGGTGGCGTAGCGAAAGCCAAAGCGTCGTGCGGCATGCTGGGCACTTACCCCTGAAGCCGAGGCAATTCCTACCCGTTCAACTCCAGGGATTTTCCGCACCGCGGGCAGCATCACGGCGGTGGCAAAATTACCGGCACCTAAGACACCCAGATTACAGGTTGAAGGCCGAAGGTTGGGAGGTATAAACGTTGGCACGTCTGAACGTTTCAATGTGATAACCTTCGCTGGTTCTAAAGGTGTCTCTGGGTAGGTGAGCAGGACGCCCAGGAACGGCTCTTTGAGTTTGCCAGTGATCAGCTCATAAGCGTCGGGGGCCCGGTCAATAGGGAAGCGATGGGTGATGAGTGGGTGTACATCGATGCGGCCAGAGTCCAGCAAGTCCAAAAAAGCTTCCAGGTTACGGCCCTCCGTCCAGCGCACGTAGCCGATGGGATAGTCGTGACCACCCGCCTCGTATGAAGGGTCGTAGCGCCCGGGTCCGTAAGAACGGGAGTTTATAAAGGATATTTCTTTTTCATAATAGATCTTGCGTGGGAGGTGCAAGCTCACGGCACCGATGGCGACCACTCGTGCACGGTCGCGGGCCAGGATACCGGCCAGTTCTACCGGGTCGGCGGAGGGTGTGTCAGCGCAGATGAGGATGGCGTCACAGCCCCGCCCCCTCGAGAAGTTTAGGGCTGCCTCCTCAGCCTGGGAACGAAGAACCGCCTCGGCCCCCATTTTCTCGGCCAGCGATACCCGGACGGGGTCCAGGTCAATCCCCAAGACGGTGCAGCCAGCGGCCTTAGCGATCCCTACACTCAACAATCCCAACAACCCCAGGCCGATGACAGCGATGTGTTCACCGATCTGAGCCTCCGCCAGACGAAAGCCATGCATGGCGATGGCGCCCAGGGTGGTGAAGGCCGCTGATTCGAAATCGACCCGCTCGGGTAGGGCTGCCATCAGGTTGCGCGGCACGGCAGCATATTCGGCATGTACGGCGTAGTTGCCCCCGGCGCAGGCTACGCGCTGGCCCACCTTGAAATCCTGGAATCCTTCTCCCACGGCGGTGATGGTGCCGGCTGAGGAATAGCCCAAGGTCATAGGCTGGTCGAGGCGGTTGAATGCAGCCTCGAGTGCTGTGAACGGGCCTTCGCGACGGGCCTTGTCAAAGACCTGGCGCACGAGGTCAGGGCGTGAGCGGATTTTACCCAACAGGGATTTACTCCCAAATCCAACGACCATGCGCTCAGTGCCAACCGAGACCAGGGAGACAGCGGTATGGACCAATGCCTCTCCCGCCTGTGGGGTGGGTACGGGAACTTCAGTGACGGTGACCTTGCCGTCGCGGAGGTTTTGGAGGAGTTGTTTCATATGGATTGGTAGTGAGGAAATTGAGTCAGTCGGTTGATTACCGATTATAGCGCGTATTATTTTGATCCGCCAATCTTCACAACTTGATGTTAATTTCTACATTGGTGCTACACTTATGGGGGATATCGTCTCTGAAGGCATTGGTTAGATTGGGTCTGTGTCGGAGACACAGCACTCCCCTATAGAAATGCTATAATCATTACCAGAATAAACCATGGCTCGAAAATCTGCAAAATCCACTCGCAGGTCATCCGGGCGCCAGGCTCAGCCCACCGGTAAAGTTTCGACGCGGAGCAAGCTGCCCAGCAACTCTATCCCCACCAGGATTGCAGCGTTGTTCAAAAGATCCCAACGATCAACGCCGGTGACCAGGGTCCTCCCTCCAGCGGAGGCTGGTCGGTCGTCATCGACGCGCGCAAGAACAACCGGGCCTACCTCGCAGCCGCATATTCCTGCAGCGACAACTGGTCTTTCTCTCGATCGCAAGCTCGATATCATCGGGGTTGTGCTCGTTTTCATCGGGCTGCCCACGTTGTTAAGCCTGTTTTCTGTTAACCACAGCGGTGCAACCGGTAGCTGGCTGTCATTCCTAAGTCGGGTTTTCGGTTGGGGGTCTTATCTTTTCCCCCTCGGCCTGATTGTCGTCGGCTTATGGCTGATTTTACGTAACTTTGAACGTGTCCCCCAGGTGGCTGTCGAACGCGTCCTCGGGTTGGTCCTGCTTTATCTCAACTTACTTACGATCTTCTCCTTTTTTACATTTCCCACGACATCCCAGCAAGCATTTGACCTGGCCAGGCTTGGTAGAGGCGGGGGTTACGCAGGCGCAGCTATCCTGGAATTTCTCCAGGTGAACCTGGGCTGGGGTGGCGCGGCTGTCGCACTCCTGGCCTGGTTGTTGATTGCCTTAACCCTGACCCTGGACGTCGCAGTGGTCGATCTGTTCCGTTGGGTGCCACCGCTCGTCCTCCGGCTGCAGGACTGGTGGGATGAGCGTCGGAATCATCTTGGGGACGCTCGTAAGGCACCACTCGCACCAGCCACTTCCCGACGCGCCGGGGAAGAAGCGCTAGAATCACCGGTGCAGACTCATGCCCCAACAGTTACTGCTGGCCTTCGTCCATTTCCCTTACCTACTGGTCAGCCCAAGGTCTGGGTCTTACCTCCCGTCGACGAGATCCTCGAATCGGGTGGTGAGGTCAATTATGACGACGAATTCGACCGCCAGCGGGCACGCGTGATTGAGGAGACGCTAGCCTCTTTCGGCGCACCGGTGAATGTGGTCGAGATCAACCGTGGTCCAACGATCACCCAGTTCGGCGTGGAGCCCGATTTCATCGAGACGCGTACCGGGCGCACCCGCGTCCGGGTGGGCAAAATCGCTGCCCTGGCCGACGACCTGGCGCTGGCACTGTCTGCCAAGACGATCCGTGTGCAAGCTCCGGTGCCTGGTAAAGGGTATGTGGGGATTGAGGTGCCCAACGATGAGATTGCCCTGGTGGCCTTGCGTGATGTGATCGAGAGCGAGGCCTTCACACGGCTGAAGTCACCGTTGCGCTTTGCACTTGGACAGGACGTCGCTGGCAACGCGGCGGCAGCCGACCTATCAATCATGCCCCACCTGCTGATCGCCGGAGCGACCGGCTCAGGCAAGTCAGTGTGCGTCAATGCGATCATCTGTTGTCTGCTGCTCAATAATATCCCTGATGACCTGCGCCTGATCATGGTCGACCCGAAGCGGGTAGAGCTGACCGGATATAACGGTGTCCCGCACCTGCTGGCACCGGTGGTGGTGGAGACGGAGCGCGTGGTTGGCGCCCTGCAGTGGGTGCTGCGCGAGATGGACCAGCGTTATCACAAGCTGGCTCAAGCTGGGACACGCAATATCAGCGAATACAACGCCAAGCTGGTGGCGCATGGTGAGAAAAAGCTGCCGCGATTGGTTGTGGTCATCGATGAGCTGGCTGACCTGATGATTTTAGCCCCAGACGAGACTGAGCGCACGATCACCCGCCTGGCGCAACTGGCACGCGCCACCGGAATCCACCTGGTCATCGCCACCCAG
>Ga0315285_10003531_pt1 | contig 16255 bp, 14 predicted proteins | sample YL17G09_36_MG_FD_203698 | JGI IMG/M metagenome (GOLD analysis project Ga0315285, IMG submission 203698) | Sediment microbial communities from Yellowstone Lake, YNP, Wyoming, USA - YL17G09_36 | ecosystem: Environmental > Aquatic > Freshwater > Lake > Sediment | place: USA: Wyoming | collected... | reverse complement strand
CACCTCGTAGCCGGGCAGCATGCCGGCCACCGCGCCCTGCGGCGCCAGCAACTGGCTCGCCCTGGGCATCTCCGCCACGAATGTAGTTTAGCCGCAGATTGCGCAGATTCCGCCGATGATTCATCCGCGGATCACGCGGATTACGCGGACTTCCCAAATGAGCGGGCAACTTTGAACTTTAAACTTTAGACTTTGAACTTTAAACTCTGAGCGATGATGCGCCTGCTCGTCGCCGCCCTGCTGCTCCCCGCGCTCTTATTTGCCGCAAAGGATCCCCCTACCCAGCCGGTGAACATCAACACCGCCTCGGCCGCGGAGCTACAGAAGCTGCCGGGGATCGGCCCGGCCACCGCGCGCTCCATTGTGCGCTACCGGGAGCGCAACGGCCCCTTCCGGCGCGTGGAAGAGCTGCTGATCATCCGGGGCATCAGCCGCTCGCGCTTGAAGGCCCTGCGCCCCTACATCACGGTGGAAAGTCCAAAGCCCAAGGAGGGTCCAAAGTCCAAGGTCCAAGGTCCAAGGTCGCGCTAAGTCTTGGCCCTGCTTTCTGCCTTCTGCCTTCCGCCTCCTGCCTTCTGCCTTCTGCCTTCTGCCTTCTGCCTTCCGCCTTCTGCCTCCTGCCTTCCGCCTTCTGCCTTCCGCCTCCTGCCTTCTGCCTTCCGCCTTCCGCCTTCTGCCTTCTGCCTTCCGCCTTCCGCCTTCTGCCTTCCGCCTCCTGCCTTCTGCCTTCCGCCTTCCGCCTTCTGCCTTCCGCCCGTCTTGACTCTCCCGCTGCCCCTTCGCTACTATGGATTGTCACCCAACGGCGGTATCGTCTAGGGGCTAGGACACCAGATTCTCAATCTGGTAACCCGGGTTCGATTCCCGGTACCGCTACCAATTCCGCATTCCTGTCCCGGCACGCGCCCCGGCCGCTGGAGTTCGAAAAGCGTGCTACGATGCCCAATAAGCTATGAACGCGCTTCTCCAGAGAATCTCGGTTGACCCGAACGTTTGCTTCGGCAAGCCGTGCGTCCGTGGCACGCGCATCTGGGTGTCCCTGATCCTCGACTGGCTGGCCAGTGGCATGAGCATTGAGGAAGTCCTCGGCGAGTACCCGCAATTGCGGGGAGAGGACATCCGCGCCGCCATTGCCTACGGCGCCGAGATGGCCCGGGAACGCTTCGTCGAAATCCCCATCGAGTCAAAGGGATGAAGCTCAAGCTGGATGAGAACCTGGGAACCCGCGCACAGAAGTTGTTTGCCGCGGCCGGCCACGATGTCCAAAGCGTCGCTGCAGAGGGTCTGTCCGGTGCCGCTGATCCCGAGGTTTATCAGGTCTCTCGCAGGGAAGGGCGTTGCCTGGTCACGCTTGACTTGGATTTCGCCGATGTCACGCGCTTCCCGCCCGCTCAATGTCCTGGGATTGTCGTGATCCGACTTCCGAGGAACCCCACCCCGGCGCTCCTCGACAGCGCGGTCGAGCAGTTCCTTGCTGTGGTCTCCTTCCAGCCCCTGGAGAAGCGCCTTTGGGTGATGGAGCCCGGGCGCCTTCGCATCCACCAGACCGAGGAGTAACGCCGCGGGTTTTCAGCCTGGGAACCCGGGTTCGATTCCCGGTACCGCTACCAACCCGCCACCGCTACCCAGCGCTACAGAAAGCACTTGCAACAACGGGCTGTGCGCCCGCTTTTTCTGGGCAGCAAGGCGCAGGCGGCGGCCCAGGATCGCCTGGGGCCATCGCCTACGGAGCGCCTTCGTGCCGGAGAAGGACTACCCGCGCCTGTATCGAAGCACCGAACCACACCACAACGGAGCCGCGCCCACCACGCCACGCTCACCCCTCAAAGATGGTCGTGACGCCGATTGACTTGGCCGCAGCCGCGGCCTAATATCTCCCGAAAAGCCTTCCCGCCACAAGCACGCGCTGGAGCGACTTCGGGCACACGGATCGCCGGCGCGCGGGCTGAGATAGCATGTTCGGGTTGGTGAACAGGCAGAAGGAGATGTGCCAATGCGGAAGCAAGCGCTCCTGATTGCACTGACGCTAATGACGGTTTCGATCGCCGGCTTATTGGCACCGGGGCAGAAACAGGCGCCCGCTCCCCCGGCCCAGTCCAGGCCCGGCCCCGCGTGGGAACGGGTACGCGCCGAAATTGAGAAAAGCTGGGCCAAGAGTTATCCCAGGGAGAAGGTGCTGAACATCGAGAAGAAGGGAGAGCCCGATTTCAAGCACGAGTACGGCGGCAGTGAGACCACCACGTTCGGCACCGCGTCGTTCTCCTGGTATGACTGGAGCACCTCGTGGTCCGAGACCAAGGTGACCCGAGAGAAACCGAAGGGCTTCTTCTTCCGGCAGGTGGCGCTGGTAACCGCCGAGCGTCCCAACGGCTCTCGCGCCCGCTTTACCGTGGCCGCCCTGTTCAAGCAGCGCGACAGCGCCTGGGATTTCGCCGAGCTGGCCCTCAACGCCGAGGTCGAGGAACTGGGAGGCGGAGGAGATATGCCCGCCCCCATCCCGGCCGAAGACGCTCGCAAGTTGTTCCTGGAGGCTGCGCAGAAGCAGTGCCTGCCCGAATACAAAATCACCTCCGCCCGCCTGGAGGGAGAGCCGAAGCTCGGACGCAGTGCGAAGCGTGTCTGGTATGCCTATAAGGTGGTGCTGGAGGGGAGCACGCCGCAGGGCAAGAAAGTGCGCTGCCAGGTGACGGACCTGGCCTGGCTGCATTGGGAGACCGACAAGAAGGCGTACACGGTGAATTCTTCGTTTGGCTGCTCGACGCGCGTCTGTGATGTTGAGTGACCCGTCAGGGCTGGGAACCGACCGGGAGGCAGTCAAGCGGACATTCGGCCTTCGAGTCCATGCCCGCCCAGGCGACCCCCCGGAAAACATGAAAACCGGGAGGCGATGCCGGAGCGAAAGAACTGACTGACTCCGCCGGCAGCCGTCAATTGCGCCCTGGGGACTTCTCAAGCGCCTGCTTGAGCCGCAGTCGCACCATCTCGTCTTTCTCCGTGCCCAGCCTGGGCTCCACCTCGGCTCGCGCCTCTTCCCCCAGCGTCCCAATGCGGACCAGGGCTTCGGCGGCGCTGTGCCGGGTGTGCCTGTCCCGGTCGTCAAGAAAGGGCAGTAGGGAGGGTACGGCAGGCGAAGCGGCAGGCCCGATTTTCCCCAGGGCCGCGACGGCAAAGAAGCGCACACGCCCGCTGGGGTCCGCGAGCGCTGCCACGAGGGAGGGCACCGCGGCGCCGGCCTTGCCACCCAACTCGCCCAGGCCCACCGCCGCGCTCTCGCGGACAAAGGCATCCGGATCATCCAGAGCGCCCCGGATCGCCTCAATCACCTCCGGATCGGCGTCCAGCTTGGCCAGCGCCCTGACCGCGCTGGCCCGAACTTCCCGGTGCCGGCTGCCGAAGAGCTGGCGGAGTTCCGCAGGTCCAATTTCGGTACAGAACGGAACTGTCTGCAAAGTGAAGCCGGCAATTCTGCGGACCTCCTCCTGCTCATCGTTCAGCAGAGGAAGGATCGCCGGGCCCAGCCCCTGGGCTGCGGGACCGAATTTGCGGATGGCGTCCACTGCCCCGGCACGCGTGCGCGCGTCGGGGTCGGTCAGAGCCTCCCGGAGCACTGGAATCACCTCGGCCGGCCGGGCGTGAATGCGTCCGAGGGTGACGACGGCGAAATAGCGAACGTGTTTCTGCCGGCCCCGGGAGAAGCGGAGCAGGTGGGAAACGGTCGATTCCATCGCCGGCGGCGGGGAGTCGCCCCAGGCGTTGAAGATGGGCCAGAGGACGTTCAGTGCCGCATCGGAGACCTGGGGCGCCGGGTCCTCGAGGCAGGCCAGGACTGCACTGACAAGGGGAATGGCCGGCCCCTCCCACTTCAGAATGTTCTCCACGGCCACGCGGCGCTCCCTGGGGCTTGGGTCGCGCAGGCGCGGCAATAGCTCCCTGGCCCTCTCCTGGGGTGGAGCATACAAAACGATCTCGCGGGCGCTCCACCGCGAGTGGCCGGCGCCGGCCCGAGGCTGCTCCACCCCAATCATCCACAGCGAGGCGGCAACCCATACCAGCGACCATGCCCAGGTGAGCCAGAAGCCTCGCAGGAACAGGGAGCGTGTCTTGTGCTCGGAGGTGTCGGAGAGGAAGAAAACGTTGTGAATGTCCCGTCTCTGGCCCGCGTTTTCGTGCAGGAAGAGAAGCTGCAAGGTGGGGGTCAGGTGGCTCTGCTCTTTCCGGGCGCGCACCACCAGGGCATCCGGTCCGATGGCCGTCGAGGGCGCATCCTCGCGGAGCTCCACCGAGCCGATGAGGTAGACCGGATCGCCGGACCGCAGCGTCAAGTCCTGCGCATGGCCCGCGCCGGAAGCGCCGGCTCCCTGAGTCAGCACGATCTCCGAGACCCGCAGCCCGAGTTGTGCCTGAGACGTTGCGGCCGCGGAGCGAAACTCGGCGCCGGTCGGATCCACCAGAATGCGGCCCGTGGCGTCCTCCAGGTAGAACGGAACGATGTGCGAATCCACGCGAACGTTCCCGTCGCCCTCCTGGAGCACGCGATGCCAGAGAATGGAATCGCCGGCGTCACCGGAGGCCGGCCGGGCGACACCCTTGAACTCGGCGAGCCCCAGCGCCGCGCCGCGTACCGTCGAGGTGGGCAGGTTGTCCACCTGCCGCGCCAGCCTGAGCCGCCAGAAGCCGCCCACATCCAGGCCCACCAGCCCCACCACGATCCCCGAGTAGCCGGCGATCACATCCAGCCACGCCACCACGGTGGGGCCGAGATGGCTGAGTGGCCAGGCGTGGGGGAAGGTGTCGACGAGCCGAGCCAGCAGCAGCGTCACTGCCAGGGAAGGCGCGACAAAGCCGCACATGTAGAGCGGCAGCCAAGGGATCAGAATGCCGTATCGCCAACCGCGATCGGCGTGGAACCGCTCCCAGCCCAGCGTGGCCCCGAGGACCAGCAGCAGCGCCACCACTCCGATCACCGCTCCACCGACTGGAACGGCAAGCACGCCGACGATCACGAAGCTGCCCAGGCCGAAGACGACCTTGCCGGCAAGCCCGATGGCGCGTGCCGCCAGCCGGAGAACGAACGGCCTCTCCGGGGCCGGCGGTCGCCCGGCCAGGTATTGTTTGACGGCGGCCGGGAGCAGCCAGGCCGACACGGTCCCCAGCACGATGGCAAAAAGGAGCAGGTGTCCGGGCAGGGCCTCGCGCGGGCTGGCCATCTCTTCGGCGCCCTCGTGGATAGTCACCACGCCCGCCGCGCCCAGACCAAGGTACACGGCGAGAGCCAGGGCCAGTAGCGCGCCGGCCAGTAAGCCGGCGGCCACCCTGGCACTTCCCATGGTGGGAGAGGGAGGTCGTTCCATCGGAGCCTGTCGCTCGGCAATGTCCTCAGGCCAACTGGACCTTCACGTCCTTCTTGGCTTCTTCCGGCACTTCCAGGAACTGCTGGCGGCCGTAGCCCAGCCTTCTGGCCATCAGCAACGCGGGAAAGCGCTCGATCTGGATGTTGAAGATGTTGACGCTGTCGTTGAACAGCTCGCGGCGGTCGGCGATGGCCGACTCCAGCGCCGAGATCCGCTGCTGCAGGCCCAGAAAGTTCTGGCTGGCCTTCAGATCCGGGTACCCTTCCCAGGCCAGGCGGAGACGTCCCAGCCCCTGGTTGATCTGGTTCTCGATGCCCACCTTGTCGTCCATCGACTTCGCCTCCTGGTATCCGGTGCGCAGCCTGGTCAGCGATTCCAGGACCTCGCGCTCGTGCTTGGCGTACCCCCGTACAGCTTCGACCAGCTTGGAGATCTCGTCGTGCCGCTGCTGCAGCAGCACGTCGATGTTCTTCCAGGCCTTGCCGACGTTGTTGCGCACCTGGACCAGGCTGTTGTACAAGGCGACCACGTAACCGATCACGATAATGCCGGCTACGGCGACGATGACAACGATGGTCAGAACGGTGGAATCCAAAGCTCACCTCCGCCTCTTGCAGATAGACGTGTCACGCTCGCGCGCCTGCGCAAGTTCCGTTCAACCCTGCCGCCTCGGGGGGACTGGATGCGGACGTATTTCACCACGGGATGAGCTTGGCTGGCAATAGCATCGGAGAGGCCCTAATCCGCGCCTGGCGGCAGTCCCAAACTGCGATTCTGGCGCGCTTCACAAGCAGCATTGGCGACCGGAGATAATGGGGGTGCCACGGCACAGAAGCGCACTATACTGGAGGCACCATGAGACTTCTAGTCGGACCCGAAAAGCCCAACCCAGGCGTGACGAGAAAGAGAAATCCGGAACGCACGCGGGGCAGGCTACGCCAAATCCGCGAGGAGATCATTGCCGAGGGCACTCGCCTCCTGACCCTGGAGGAGATACGTGACGAAGTAGCCGAGCGGAGGGGCGGCCGCCGCACCTATAGCGCGAAGCACCGATGAACCGAACTTTTGTTGATGCGGGTGTGCTCATCGCGGCGGCACGTGGACAAGGCTCTCTAGCGGTGCGTGCACTTGCGATTCTGGAGGATTCTGGCCGTGAATTCGCAGCCAGTGGGTTCTTGCGGCTTGAAGTCCTGCCGAAAGCGATTTACCACGGGAACCAGAAAGAAGCAAAGTTTTACAGAGAGTTCTTCACCACGATTGTGGACCATTGGGCCCACGACGTGGACGGCCTCTTGCGGGACGCATACATCATCGCGGGCGAGGTCGGCCTGGCCGCCATGGATGCCTTGCACGTCGCCGCCGCCGCCGCGTTGAATTGTGACGAGCTAATCACAACAGAAAAACCAGGCCGTCCAATCTACCGAAATCGCTCAGTGCGCGTGGTTTTTCTGGGAAGGTAGCTTTCGGAAGCAGGTCCCCAAAAAGCGCCCCAGACGGTGCCAGGTGTGAGAGGCCGCCAAAGCGCTGCGGGACGCTGCCATTCTCGCCGCGGAAAGCGGAATGGACAAATTCACCTTGGCGCGATTGATGGGCCACAGCTCGCCGCGGGTGGCCGAGCGCTACTACATCCACGTCACGGAGCCGCACGTCACCGCCGGCTTAGGACGGTTTGCTGACCACGTGGCAGCGAAGCAGGTGGAAGCGTTCCCGGCGCTCACCGACCGGCCGCAGTGATGTGCTGTCCCCGTCGCGAATGTCACTGTTGCGCCAGCCGCGTCGAACCGCCTTGCAACCCGAAGCCCCCAGGCCGTTGCCTCTCCATCTACGGCTTGGCGTCGTTCTCAAGTTGCGCCTGGGCAGTACGGAAGTTCTCACCGATTTCATCTGCAAGACGCAGGATCAGCTTCAAAGCCACAATGTTGTCTATAGTGGGGCGAAGCGAGAGTAGTGGGTACGAAACCTGCACCAAGGAGACGGCCGCAGAATGTGCGGGATCGGCCAATCCAGCGTTACTGGCCCCGGCCAGGAGAATGTTCCTCTCCTTGAGAAGACCAAGGCGGCAAAACACGCCTTTGGGATTTGCGTGGACATTGTGACTTGCCATCCGGTAATGCGCGCGTAGATGATCGACCCCTACTGCGCTCTCGATGTCTGCGAACGTCGGCTTGGCCACACGGAGGTGATGAGCAGCCCACCCATACTGGCCGCTGAAATCGCGGCCAAATCGTGTGATTGCCCCCTGGTGCGACGCTTCAAGCCTTTTGAGTTCGCTTTCGTCTAGCGGGGGATAGCCCAAGCGCTCGCGACACTTCTCATAGTCGGCCGCTGCGCGTCTTGACTCCACAAATTGGTGCAGAACATACCGCTCGGCTAGTTGCTCGCCATGACTGGCTATAAACTGAGCAATGACTGCAACCTCGTGCAGTGTCCTCCAACGAGCCATCCCACCATCCGCAAAACCACCGGTTAGGAGCAGGGCTATTTCATCCGTGATTTGGCACGCCCGCGCATGAAGGCGAGTCAGCACATCTACCAAATGCCGTCGATGCTCGTTGCCTGGATCACGCAGCTTCTCGTTAGCTCTTGCGCCAGACTCGCTGCAAACGGTCAGTAAAAGCTTCAGCAGTTCGAGTCCTGCTCCCCAACGGCGCTGTAGCCTTCGTTGAAATGCCGCTGACTCTTTCCGCTGCTGACTGGATTCGGTGCGCCATTGTCGCTTCAGAACCGCGAGTATGTTTGCCGTTGACTTGTCCGTCACTGCCTCGATGAATTCCGGGAGCCACTTCTCGCCGATGTGAGCCAACTGACGCTCGACCTCTTCAAAGTCGTTAGGTGTGATTTCGACGACGACTCGATTGCGATTCCAGAATTTCCACGGCCGAAGCTGCACAGATTCCAACCGTCCAGCACGAACGCATACCTCTAACCTTCGACGCTCGCGCACTGACAGGGACACGCCAGCGGCATCCAGTTTTTTCGCGATCAATTGTGCCACGATGCGGGTTGGCAGGTCGCTCAGTGCCTCCTTTAACGATTGCTGCAAAATCTCCATATTCGGGGCGCCGGGTAGGCGTAAGGCCTTGGGTATACTCGCTGCATGATACCGCATATGAGCTTCGTGAGAAAACGGCCAGATTGTGAAAAAGCGGTCACGCCACTGGTCACATGGTTTGCCGACCACCACGCAAGCGATTGAAGCTAAAGGGTAGGCTTTGAGATTCTCAATCAGGGAACCCGGGTTCGATTCCCGGTACCGCTACCAGCCACCGGGCCACGGAGATCTCCCACGACAGATTGCGGATTGCGGAATGCGCATTGCGGATTTCAAACCGGGCGTTGGCCCGCAACTCGATCCGCCGGCAAAGATGTATCATCGGAGGTCACGAGTTCCATTCAGAACCTTGAGCTTTGAACACCATGCAGGCACGACACATCCTGGCTGTGGTGGCAGCGGCATGGCTGGCGGCCGGCCCCGCCTGGCCGGCTGACCAGGCGGAATTCCAGCCGGGTCCGCCTTACTACGCCAGCTTCTTCTATCCCTGGTTTCCGAACTGGTCCGACCGCGGGCACAGCCCGCCAAAGAACTGGTTCTCCAACTACCTCCCCGACCTTAATCCCTGTGCCTTCGATCCCGCCACCGAGCTATATGACTCGAATGACGATGCCACGATCTATTGGCAACTGGCCAAGATGGCCGAAGCGCGCCTGGCAGTGGCCATCAGTTCATGGTGGGGCCCGCTCCATAAGACCGACTGGACCTTCCGGCACATTCTGAACGATGTGATGAACCGGCCGGAGAACCCTTACCCCAACCTCCGCTGGGCGCTCTATTACGAGAAGGAGTCACTGGGCGATCCTTCGGTTATCGAACTGGTCAACGACCTGAATTACATCAAGAGCAATTACACCAGCCAGCGCGGATACCTGAAGATCGGCGGCCGGCCGGTGATCTTTGTTTATGCCAGCGGCAGCGACGGCGCCGGGATGGCCAGCCGCTGGCGGCAGGCGCGCGCCGAGACAGGCTTCTACGTCGTTTTAAAGGTTTATAGCGGTTACAAGGCCGACCCCAACCAGCCCGACAACTGGCACCAGTACGCGCCCGCGAACCGCACCGACAGTCAACCGCCTTACTCCTTCATGGTCAGCCCCGGCTTCTGGCTGGATGGCGAGCCGCCGCGGTTGCCGCGCGACATCAGCGCTTTCCGCCAGGCGGTCGCCGCCATGGTGGCGGCCCCGGTGACCTGGAAGCTGGTCGAAACCTGGAACGAATGGGGCGAGGGCACCGCGGTCGAGCCGGGCGACCAGGTCATCCAGAGCGCAACGGGCACGGCCCTGCCTGATCCCAACGGGACGCCGTTCAAGAACCTGTACGTCGAGGCGCTCGGAGAACTCTTGCCCCCGCTGCAGCAGGGCGCGGGAGCGGCGGTCGATGCCTCGGCTCCCCGCTTGCCCGCCAACGCCGTCGTGAATGCCGCCAGCTTTCAGACCGGCGCGCTTTCGCCCGGCCAACTCGCAACATTGTTCGGTTCCAACATCGGTCCGGCAAACCCGTCGGGCGCAATTGTTGATGCTACGGGCTTGCTCCAGAAGTCACTGTCGGAGACGCGCGTGCTGTTCGACTGCCTGCCGGCCCCGCTGCTGTACGTGCAGGCCAACCAGGTGAATGCCGTGGTTCCCTACGCCGCTGGCGTTAACGGATATACACAGATACAGGCGGAGTACAAGGGGCGGAAGACGGAAACGCGCACCCTGCCGATGGCCGCCGCCTCTCCGGCCATTTTCACCCGCGACTCGAGCGGCAAGGGACAGGCGGCCATTCTCAACCAGGATACGAGCGTCAATTCCGCGTCGAACCCGGCCGCCCGCGGTTCGGTCATCTCGCTCTGGGCCACGGGCGAAGGGCTGACCGAACCGGCCGGGATTGACGGCAAGTTGGCGGGCGAGATATTGCCGAAGCCGCGGTTGCCCGTTTTCGTTCGTGTAGGCGGCCTCGAGGCGCAAGTGCTCTATGCCGGCGGCGCCCCCGGTCTGGTCGCCGGCGTGATGCAGGTGAACGTCCGGATACCGGAAGCGGTGTCGCCCGGGGGCGCAGTGCCAATTGTCTTGCAGGTCGGCGGTTTTTCCAGTCCTTCCGGCGTCACCCTGGCAGTTCAATAAACACGACACGTGCCTCCGCTGCGGCCCACGCCGTGGTCGCGTGCGCCAGTAGGCCGGTGTCCCGCCGATCTAAGTGACCTGCGCTTCCGTCTGGAACCACCGCAACAGGTGCAGCGCGGCGTCGGGGTCCGCCGGCGGATGCTTGTCGTTGTTCAGTCCGATTCCCCCAATTGCAACCACGGGCTTCCCGGCGTCTAGCGCCCGGCCTGCGCTTTCCAGGGCGGTCCCGGCTTCTCTGGCAACGCGGCGCACGGAGGGATCTCCCCGTGGAACATGCGTGTGATCTCGCCCGCCAGCCTCAAATACCAGTCGCTCGGCAGATCCGCGCCGTCGGCGTCGAGCGTCAGCCAGTAGCCCTGCTCGGGAGCGTCCGCGCGCCGGGCGGCAAGCTTGAACACGGCCGTGCCCTCGTTCACTTCGTCGAACATGGCGATCTTGAGCACGGTGGCGCCGGCGACCTTGGCGTTGTACGCCTGGCGCCAGAGAAACTCCCCGCGGTTCCGGGGGATCGCGTTCTTCGGGGCCTCGCGCTTCAGGTTGTACCAGGAGAAGCCGGGGAAGATTACCGGCATGTAGATCTGCCGGTTCTTGGCCGTCAGCGCCAGGTCGGGGACGATCATGTCCTCCTTCCACTTGTCGATGCCTTCGGCGTTGCGATAGCGTCCAACGGTCCAGGGCTGCACCACGTCCATCATACGGTAGGCGTCAGCCCAGCCGGGGTCCGGGCGGGCATCGTGGGTGAGTGGGCGCCAGCGCGACGGAGTGCCGCCCATGTAGGTGACGCGATAGGCCGGCGGCGCTCCGGTGCGAAACCACTCGATCACCTGTTTGGCGACGGCGGGGTCGTGCGGGACATGGCGGTCCTCCTGCAGTCCCGGGCCCCAGATCGACAGCACCGGTCTGCCCTTGTGCCGCAGATAGCCAGGATGCGCGGTGATCTTCAATTCGTCGACCAGGTACTTCCAGTCTTCGCGCATCACATCGGAAAAGGTGCCAAGGTTGGAACCGGTGACGTCGTACTCGATGGCGAACGTGCGTCCCGATTCAGCGGCGCCTTCAAGAATGTTCCGGAGGACGACATCGCCCGAGGCGCGCTTGCGCGGGATACTGGTGACGAAGCGCTGCACCAGCACGCCGTCGAGGCCGTACTCCCGCATCCATCGGAAGTGCCGCAGTACGGTCTTGCGGTTCCACGCCGAGTAGAGATAAGCCGGCTTTCCGGCGATGGTCATGCCGGGTACGGCGCAGAGTTCATCGCCGTCGAACTCGCGCAAGTCCGGATACATGTCGATGGTGAGCGTTTCCGCGGAGGGTACCCCGCGGGACCAACTGCGCCAACTGTTCTCCGGGGCGCCGTCGCCGGCACAGTTGAACCAGCCCTGGTAGCCAAGCAGCACTTTGCCCTGCAATGTGGTCGAGTCAACCTTGTCGGCGGCCGCGGGGGAGACCAGCAGCGCCAGCAGGGGCAGCCAGCGGAAAATGCTTGTCATGGTACCTCTTCAAAAGGCCAGGCGTAGGGCCAGCTGGATGGTGCGGCTGCCGCTCTTGGTCGTGATCTGGCCAAAGTTTTGCGCCGTGATGCCGTTGGCCGGATTGCCCAGGTTGGGGTGGTTCATGATGTTGTACATCTCGGCGCGGAACTGGAGGCGCATCCGTTCGCGAATCGGCTGCCAGCGGCTGATGACGGAATCGAAGCTGATCTGTCCCGGGTTGCGCAGGTTGGGCTGGGTGCGGCTGTCGCTGCCCAGCGAATACTGGGGCGTCACTTGGAACGCGGATGTGTTGAGCCATTTGTCCATGGTCTGCTGCCCGTTGGGCAGCCTGGGGTCCGCGACGCGCATGTTGTAGCAGCCGATTCCGGGCAACTGCGTGGAGCACGCGGCCCCGATCGACATGGGAGTGCCGGTCTGCATGATGAAAATGCCGCTGGCCTCCCAGTGGCCGACAACCCAGCCCACGAGGCCGCTCCCCAGGAACCGCTTGCCTTTGCCGAACGGAAGCTCATAGACGAAATTGCTGACCCAACGCTGGGAGATGTCCTGGTCGGACAGAGACCGGCTGCGGCGCAGGTCGTAGGGATTGATGAATCCTCCCGAGCCGCCGCTGGCGAAGCGCTCGGTGACGTTGTCGATCAGTTTGGCGAACGTGAAAGACGACTGGAAGAGCAATCCCTTCTCGAATCGCCGCTCGGCGCGCAGCGTGAGACCGTGGTACACCGAATCGCCCTTCGAACCGCGAATCCAGTTGATGCCCTGGTAGTGCGAGTAAGGGCGCAGCAACTGGTTGTAGCGGACGGTGGAAGCGCTGAGCCCGCTCTGAATCTTGCCGTAGTAAGGATTGGGGACCAGTGCCGTGAGCTGCGATCCCAGCGACGCGTACTGCGGGTTGACGGCGTTGGATTCGACGTTGGCCCAGAGGTGCTGGCCGCGGCTGCCGACATAGGCCACCTCCACCAGCAGGTTGCGGGTGAGATTGCGCTGGATGTTGGCGTTCCACATCTGGTTCATGGGGATCTTCCAGTTGGGCAGAAAGGCGCTGATGCCGTTGCCCACCAGGGAATTCGGGAACGGAAGCAGTCCGGTGGTGAAGGGATTGGCGAGCGACGATCCGGGAGGCGGCGTATTCACCGACGGCTGCGGCGGGCCGAGATAGACGGGGGTGGTGGTGATGGATCCGCTGCCGAGGTCCGACGGCGCCGACCCGATCCCGCCGCTCCCCGGAGCATAAAACCAGCCGTAGCCGGCCCGAAACACGGTGTTTTTCATGAAAGTGTAGGCCAGCCCGACGCGCGGCGCCCAACCATTCTTTCGTGGTTCACTCGGGTAGCGGTGAGAGGCGGTGGTGGTAACCAGCAGACCGCTGTTGCCGGTCACCGGATCCTTCGCCGCGGGGTCGAAGTACGCCAGGTGGTCGTAGCGCTCCGTCCAGGGCGTCTGGTATTGGTAGCGGATGCCCAGGTTCAAGGTCAGTTTGCGCGTGATCTTCCAGTCGTCCTGGACATACCAGTTGTAGCTCTTCTGCAGCAGGGCCAGCGATGGCCCAACGGTGAACGAACCACCGGAGGGCGCGCCCAGCAGCAGGGTGGCCAGGCCATAGCCGGCTGTGGAACTCGCCGTCGCCGGATTCGGCCCCTGGGTGTAGCCGCGGTCGAAAGAGAAGTTGCCCGATGGCCAGTCCGGGCGGAAGCTGTTGAACTGGCAGAACAGCATGTCGTACCCGGTCTTGACCGCGTGGCCGCCGTGGATCCAGGTGAGATGCGCCTGCGGTTCGGGAGTGTTCTCCGAATCGACGTTGTGGGAGGCGCGGTCGGGGCCGAGAGAGGTCATGTCGGTGACGTTGATGCGCGGGAAGATGGCGTCGGCGGAGGCCGCTTTCAGGTATTGCGGGAAGCCGATGCTGGCGATGTCGAAGCCGGCGCTGCGCGGGGTGGCGCGACGGATCCAGCGCGTCATGCCCAGGCGGAATTCGCCCACCAGGTTGGGAGTGAAGGTGTGGGTGTCGCTCAGGACGGCGGTCCAGACGCGGGTAGTGGAACTCCCATTCTCGGCGTTGGTTCCTTCTCCAGGGAAGGCCGGGCTGGTGAAAGGTTGGATGGTGTCCGAGAGCTGACTCCCGTAACGGAAGAAGAGCCGGTTCTTCGCACCGAAGTTGTGGTCGCCGCGCACGAAGTATTTGTTCCAGCCGTTTTGCGTAGTGACGGGGAAGGCGAAATTGTTGAGGATTCCGGGAAGCGTCGGGGAGGGGTAATAATCGATGATTTTGCGCGTGATCGGGTTGATGCGGTTGGCCGGAATCTGATTCCCTGGAAACTGGGAGCGGGTGTACTGGCCGGCGCTGTTTGGGTCCGGCACCGTGGTGAGAGGGTCGAAGATGCGGATCAACTGCCCGCTGGCGGTCAGCGTCTGCGAAAAATCGCCGTTGCGTTGCGCGGCGACGGGCGCCGTGCCTGCGAAATTGTTCGGGCTGTGGTCCTTCATCTGTTCCCAGTTGAAGAAGAAAAACGTCTTGTTGCGGCCGTTGTGCAGCCTGGGGATGTAGACCGGACCGCCGAGAGCGAAGCCGTACTCATTGTGCCGCAGCGGATTGATCCGCAGCCGGTTGCGGTTGTTGTTCCAGCCGTTGGCATTCAGCTTGTCGTTGCGGAGGTATTCGTAGAAACTGCCGTGCAACTGGTTCGTGCCGGCCTTGCCGGCTGCCGTCAACACCCCGCCGGTAGAGCGGCCGTATTCGGCGGAAAAGCTGTTGGTGATGAACCGGACTTCCTCGACGGCCTCCATAGGCGGAGTGTAGGTGTTGTCGAGGGTGGAGTTGTTGCGGGTCTCCTGGCCGTCGAGCAGGATGGCGGAGGTGTTGGAACGGCCTCCATTGACGATGGGACCCGTGCCGGTGTTACCCACCGCGATCACGCCCGGCGACAGGGTCACCATGCCGTACGGATTGCGGCTGATGGGCAGTTCGAGAATCTGGGTCGCCCCAATGACGTAGCCGAGCGAGGAGCTTTGCTGTTCGATCTGCACGGTATTGGCCGTGACGGTGATGGACTCTTGCAGCGACCCGGTCTTGAGCGTGATGTCGATGGTGGCGGTCTGTCCCACCAGCACCGGGACGCCGTTGACGCGCGCCAGCGCGAACCCCGCCCGCTCGGCAACCACCGAGTAGGTGCCCGGCAGCAGGTACGGAATCTTGTAGTTGCCCTCGTCATTGCTTTCCGTCGTCGCCACGGCCTGCGTTGCGATGTTGGTGGCCGTGACCTTCGCCTTCGCGACGGAGGCCCCCGTCTGGTCGAAGATCGCTCCCGCAATGGCGCCCTGCTCGACCTGGGCCGGGCAAACCAATGCGCTGGCGACAGCGATGCCGACCGTGGAGATCAGCATCCCCAAATTGCGTGACATGGCAGATACCTCCTTTGTCTTTAAGATGCAGGCGGCCGCGACCACCCGCCGCTTTCGGCGCTAAGAAAGCATAGCCCAAGCCGTGCCCGGGTTCAACGTTACAGCCTGTTTCTAACGGGCGGCCAACCGCCTGAAAAGAAACGATTGCGGCGTCGCCCGCCTTTCTAACGGTAGCTACGGCGCGATATACTGTGGCCCAACCGGGTGTGTGTAGACAGAATCCCATGATGTATTGGAATCAGCAACTTGCGTTCCCCTCGCGCACTGAGTCCAACCCTCGCAACCCTGGCACAAAGCTGTTCGACCTGTCCTTGAGCCGCTCTCAGCAAATCGGCGAGCGCGCCAGGCTGCAATTCCGCGCCGAGTTCTTTAACGCCTTCAACACCACGCAACTCGCCGGGCCGCAGGGCAGTCTGACGGCGGCGGACTTCGGCAAGATTACCTCGGCGGGCAGCCCGCGCAACATCCAGTTCGGCCTGCGGCTCTCGTTCTGAGGCACCTTCTCAAGACGCTGCGCCCCGGCCGGCAGTGCAGCCGGGGTGCAGTTCCATGCGACGAGGAACTCGCCGGGGCCGCCCGCAGTCGCTGCTCCATGGCGCTGCTCCAGCTTCTTGGCCAACTTCGCCAGCTTGTCCTCTAGCCGATGCCACTGCCGCGCCTCTTCATCCTCGTTCTTGCGCAGCAGGTAGCGCACCCCGTCGGCTTCCACTTCGCAGATCGCCTCGCTGAACAAGCTCATCTGCAGCGTGCCTTCTCCCCACAATCGCCGGATCTGCGGATCCGTCAGCGCGGTGATGTAGCGCAGTCCCGCCTCTTTCAGCGCCTGTTTGCCCTTGCTCTTTACCATCCCACGGT
>Ga0315285_10003530_pt1 | contig 16256 bp, 20 predicted proteins | sample YL17G09_36_MG_FD_203698 | JGI IMG/M metagenome (GOLD analysis project Ga0315285, IMG submission 203698) | Sediment microbial communities from Yellowstone Lake, YNP, Wyoming, USA - YL17G09_36 | ecosystem: Environmental > Aquatic > Freshwater > Lake > Sediment | place: USA: Wyoming | collected... | reverse complement strand
CAGCGACAGCGCGGCCAGGGCACTAGCCCTAAAGGCCAGATGTCGCCCCGGTACTGAGATTGCGCTGATGACCGCAGCTGATCTCAAGTGGCTCGCTGGCAAGTGGGACAAGGAGTACCCTGACAAGCGGCTCCCCCTAGACGTGCTGGCGCACACAGGGCTCCTGAACGGCGGGATCCTAGAAATGGGACTCGAACTCTTCGCAAGTCAGGCCCAGGACAGGGAGGTAGCGAAATGAAGTTTGAGATTTACCCTGACGCCAGCGGGAGTTATCGGTGGCGCCTGATTGCCAGCAACGGTCAAACCGTCGCCTCTTCAGGAGAGTCATTCGCCAGCAAGGCTAACGCCAGACGGGCCGCAGAGAATGTCAAAGACAATGCTGGGAAGGCCGAGATCGTAGAGGTCTAACCTCGCCCACTCCTTCTATGAGTGGCCAGGCGCCTTTTGGGCTCGCCGCGAGGCGGCCCCCATAGCCCTTGCCTTCCTCTCTCCTTGACTTGCCTCAGGGCCCTACCCTAGCATGATGGGTAGAGATCCGGTGATCCATGCCTCTCTACGAGTACTACTGCCCCCGCTGTGAGTCCAAGTTCGAGTTGCTGCGCGCGATGAGCCGCTCCGAAGAGCCGGCCACTTGCCCCAGCGGCCACGAGGGGGCAGAGCGAACGCTGTCCGTTTTCTCGTCCTTCAGCAAGGGCGCCGACGGCTTTAGCGAGCCCATCGGCGGTGGCTCCCCCTGCGCCTCCTGCTCGTCGGGAAGCTGCTCCACCTGCGGCCTGGGCTAAGCCCCCGGCTGACCCAAGGGCACCGCCATCCACCAACGCAGCCGTAGCCGCAGGTAGGCAGTCGACGCCGCCAGCAGCGCCAACGCCTCGAGACCCGTCAGACCCGCCACCAGAAGTGTGGCATCGAGCCAGAAGTCCTGCGGGAACATCTGGATCAGGTGATCGGTATTCGGGTCCAGTTTCCAGAGGTCGTTAGCGAAGGCCAGCACGTGGAACCTGGTCCAGAGTTCGTCGAAGCCGACGACCGCGCCGGCGGCGGCCAGGGCCGGCAGCGCGAGGGTGAAGAGAGACGCCCACAGGACTGTGCGCGCGAGCCGGCGCAGGGGCGCCTCGCCCGCCCAAATGAACACGCCCACCACGTAGACCAGAGCGAAGGCGAGGGAAGCCTCTTGCACCCTGAACACAGTGCGGAAGAGGTTCTTCACGTCGTGCAGGTGGGCGGTCTCGCGTTCGTTGTACAGGGGTACGAGCTGGCCGTCCTGCATCACCAGGGTGTCGATCGTCGGCCGGTCGTCACTAAAGTAGCGGATGAGGTCGCGGGCGGCGTAATCTAGGTCGCTGCGGGCTACGCCGCTGCGAGCCTCGACGCCGTAGTGGTCGAAGCTGTATTCGTACAGACGGGGCTCGTTGGCTGCCCAGCGGACGTTGCTGGTGATGAGCAGCAAGGGGATGCTGAGGACAAACAGGGCGGTGGCGACGCGGTGGAGCATGCTATCCTGCACCCGGTTTCAGGTTACCATTGTCCGTCGTGGCCTGCCACCAGTGTGCTTGATGTACACCACCACACCCTGAAGGGTGTGGCATCAATCCGATGCCGCAGCCTTCAGGCTGCGGTGTCGTTCATTGACCATACAGATGGGGACGCCACCGGCCCACGGCGCCTTGCCCCCGCTTCGGCGGCATCCCTATAATCAAGGGTCAAGCGAAAGGGCAGGCCGATGGAATTACCGGAAACTGAGCTGCGCACCTTCGAAGGGTTGCGGCGGATCATCGCCCGACTGCGGGCGCCGGATGGTTGCCCCTGGGACCGCGTGCAGACCCACGCCTCGCTCAAGAGCTACCTGCTGGAGGAGGCTTACGAGGCTGTCGCCGCCTTGGACGAGAATGACCTCGACAAGCTGTGCGACGAGCTGGGCGACCTGCTCCTCGAGGTGCTCCTCCACGTCCAGCTGGCGGAGGAGGCGGGCGAGTTCACGCTGCAAGACGTGGTCTACCGCATCGCCAGCAAGCTGGTCCGCCGCCATCCTCACGTCTTCGGCGACGAGCAGGCCGACACACCCGAAGAGGTGATGGCCCGCTGGGCGGCCCTGAAACGAGAGGAACGGGGCGACGAGGGTTCGGCCGTGGCCGGGATGCCGCTGGCCATGCCGGCGCTGGCGCTTGCCCAGCGGTTGCAGGACCGGGCGGCCAGCGTCGGCTTCCAGTGGCCGGACATCGGGGGGGCGATGGCTAAGCTGGACGAGGAGATCGGTGAGCTGGCCGCAGCCGGTGACCCCGACCAGAGGCGCGAGGAGATGGGGGACGTTCTGTTCATGCTGGTCAGCCTGGCGCGCCACCTCGATCTGGACGCCGAGGAGGCGCTGCGTCTGGCCAACAACAAGTTTCGCCGGCGCTTCACCAGCATGGAGGCCATCGCCCGAGAGCGAGGCCTCCTGCTGGCTGATCTTGCCTTGGCGCAGCTCGAAGCCCTGTGGGAGGCCGCTAAGGAGCGCCTCCGCTCGTAGCTGTTACTTCGCGGTCAGCGTGCCGTTCATCTGTGTCGGATGGACGTCGCACTGGAAGTAGTACGTGCCGGGCTGGGCGATGGTGGTGGTCAGGGTGCCCGTGCCGCCCGCCGGTATAAGCTGCGGGTCGGTCACGGCGATGGAAGTGCCTCCCTGCTGCGTGTAGATGTTGAGGTTGTGGGGGACCGTGTCCTGGTTTTCGACCGTGATGGTGAAGGGCTGACCGGCCGTGACCTCTATGCTCTTCGTGTTGAAGGCCATGCCCGCGGCGACCACGTTAATCTGTGTTGCGCCGGCAGCGGGCGTGGCTGTAGCAGCCGGCGTGGCCGTGGGCGAGGCGGCTGGTGTTCGAGTGGCAGTTGACCCGCCATTGTCGTCGCCGCAGGCGGCAGCCACGACGCCAATGGCCAGGATCGCTAGTATCGGCAGAACCCAAAGTCGCTTAGGCAAGGCAATTCCTCCTAAAATGTGATGTCAGTGCATATACGTAACAGCGGGGTTAGGCGGATTTGCGGCCCCACGGGCGGCGCGCGCTGGTTTCTCGCGCGTCCTCGCTGCTGAAGGGAGAGTTCGATGGCCCAATCGAAGGACAGCGTGGTCACGGCCGAGCGGTTCGCCGCAGGGCTCACCTATCGGGAGTATATGGACGGTGTCCAGCGCAACCGGGCGAAGTTCGACTACAACTACGACGAGACTCGCCTCGTCGACGACGACGCGCGCGCCCTGCGCGAGCTGGCGTCGCGATCCGATGGCCCGGCCCGCGCGCTGGCGCTGGTCGAAGACTGGTGCCCTGATGTCTTCCGGGGCCTGTCGGTGATGGCCCGTATCGCCGAGGCGGCGGGGATGGAGCTGCGCATCTTCCCCCGCGATCAGAACCTCGACATCATGAGCGAGTTCCTCAACCAGGGTAAGCACCAGTCGATCCCCGTTTTCGTCTTCTACACCCGCGACCAGCGCTATCTGGCGCACTGGACCGAGCGTCCGGCCCTGGCCAACGAGCAGATGCACCTGCTGGCGGCGATCTTCCAGGGGAAAACGGCCGAGGAGGCGATGCCGGAGTACGATCGATTTCAGCAGGGAGAGGTCTGGGTGAACTGGCGCCGCGAGACGATACGGGAGATCCGCGCTCTGCTGGCTAGCGCTTGTCGTTAGGCCGGCGCACGCCCAGTATGGTCAGCCAGCCCAGGGCCACCAGTCCGACAACAGTCACGGCGGCCACTGCCAGCGCCCAGTCCACACTGCGGGCGTTGCCGCTATCTCCGAAGGTGGAGGGCGCCAGCCCGGGGACACCTGTGGAGGTGGGCTCTGGGCCCAGCGGCGTGGAGCCCGGAGTTGGGCTGCAGGTGGCAGTGGGCGAGGGCGTTTCCTCCGTGATTCCGTCCAGCGCAGGCCCGTCTGTTGGTGTGAGCGTGGCCGGCGTCGGTGTGGGCGGCAGCAGGTCCGGCGTGGGAGGAGGCGGCTCGGGCGTCTGCAAGGGCGTGGCCTCAGGCGCAGGAGTGGCTTCCGCAGTGGGCGATGGCTGCCCCACCGTCACCCGCGCGGTATCGGTCAGAGACGGGCCGATGCAGGTGTGGTCGTCGTAGGCCAGACAGACGGAAACTGTGTGTTCGCCCGACGAGACGCTGGCGAAGGTCTCCGAGAAGCGCCCCGAATGGATGATGCTGTCCTCGCCCAGCGGCGTGGGCTCGTCAAAGGTCGGCGCGACGTCCAGGAAGTACTCGATGTGACCGGCGTTGGGTTCGCGCGTCTCCTGCAGTGGAGGTCGCAGGTCGAAGCCACCCACCGTCACCTCGACGGTGACGGCGGGCCCAGGCAACACCTCGCCTTCGGTGGGGGCGATAATAGCGATGGACGGCGGCTCCTGAGCACCAACGCCCGCGACCGACCAGGCCATCGCCAGGCCCAACGTTCCCACCGCCAGGGCGGCCAGAACCGGCGACTTCCTGTCTGTACCCACTCAATGGGATAGACGCCGGGGTTAGGCAAATGTTTCAGCCCCGGCGGCGTATCGTTCCGTCAAGGGCATAGTATCATCAGCAGCCGGGACGCACCCTTGGCCGTAGAAGGCGTCGAGGCGTCGATGTAGGGGCGACCTTCAGGTCGCCCGCGGGAGGCCTGAAGGCCTCCCCTACGTTCCGCGGGTTGGACATACATGTGTCGGTCTGTTCTCAACGATCATCAGGGAGATAGAGAAACGATTCACCACGGACGAATCATCACCCGGCCCCGCCTTCGTTGACGCCTCTCGGCAGCGAGTGACATACTGAGGTCGAGGCCTTGTCCGCTTGTCCGCCGAACCGCCGCCCTTCGAGATCCTGGAGCACACCGCAGACGTGGGCGTTCTGGCCCGCGGCCGCACCCTGGCCGACGCCTTCGCGCACGCCGCCGAGGGGATGTTCTCCATCATGGTGAACCTGGACGGCGTGCGGGAGACAGAGCAGCGGCCGATAGCGGTGGCGGCCCGCGACTGGCCGGGCCTTCTGGTGGCCTGGCTCTCGGAGCTGCTCTACTACTCGGACGTCGAGGGCCTGCTGTTCAAGCGGTTCGAGATGCAGGACTTCCGGCCCTACGCCCTGCGGGCGGTGGCCTTCGGCGAGCCGGTGGACCGCCAGCGGCACGAGCTGGGCCCCGGCGTCAAGGCGATAACCCGACACATACTGGAGATCGACGAAGGGCCGGAGGGCTGGCGGGTTCAAGTATTGCTGGATATCTAACGAGAACCTAGAACCTGGAACCAAGAACCTAGGGCGAGGGTGGTCAGAGATGACGAAGGACTGGAAGCAGATACTGAAGCGGGTCGATGAGCTGCGCTGGGAGCTGCCCCGGAGCTTCAAGCAGGGGATGCGCGTCCCCGGTCGCATCTACGCCAGCGAAGAGATGATGGACGTCCTGGCGGAGGACCAGGCCATCGAGCAGGTGGCCAACGTGGCTTTCCTGCCGGGGATCGTCGGCTTCTCGCTGGCCATGCCCGACATCCACTGGGGCTACGGCTTCCCCATCGGCGGCGTGGCGGCGACGAACCAGGACGAGGGCGTGGTTTCGCCGGGCGGCGTCGGCTTCGACATCAACTGCGGCGTGCGGGTGGTGCGCACGAGCCTCCGTGAAGAGGAGGTGCAGCCCCACCTCGCGGCGCTGCTGAACCAGATGTTCCGCGACGTGCCCGCCGGCCTGGGCGGCTCGGGCCAGGTGCGGGTCAACATGCAGGAGATCGACCGCGTGCTGGTCGGAGGCGCGCGCTGGGCGGTGGAGAAGGGCTACGGCTGGCCACAGGACCTGGAGTGCATCGAGGGCGGCGGCGCACTGCCGGGCGCCGATCCTACAAAGGTGAGCAAGAGGGCGAAGGAGCGAGGGCTGCCCCAGATCGGCACGCTGGGCTCGGGGAACCACTTCCTCGAGGTGCAGGTAGTGGACGAAATCTTCGACGCCGAGGCCGCGCGGGTGATGGGCATCGATTCCGTGGGGCAGGTCGTGGTGTTCATCCACTCCGGCTCGCGCGGTCTTGGCCACCAGACCTGCCAGGACTACCTCGAGGTAATGGAGGTGGCGGCCGACAAGTACAAGATCTCGCTACCCGATAAGCAGCTCGCCTGTGCGCCGCTGAGCTCGTCGGAGGGGCGCAGCTACCTGGCGGCGATGACCGCCGCCGCCAACTTCGCCTTCGCCAACCGTCAGCTCATCGCCCACTGGGTGCGCCAGGCCTTCGGGCGCGTGCTGGGGCGCAAGCCGGAGGATCTTGGCATGAACGTGGTCTACGACGTCGCCCACAACATCGCCAAGATGGAGCGCCACAAGGTGGACGGCAAGGAGGTGGCGCTGTGCATCCACCGCAAGGGGGCGACGCGGGCCTTCCCGGCCGGCCACCCGGACATCCCGTCCAAGTATCGGGCCATCGGGCAGCCGGTCATGGTGCCGGGCGACATGGGCCGCTATTCGTTCATCTGCGTGGGGACGGAGCGGGCGATGGCCGAGACCTGGGGCTCGACCTGCCACGGGGCCGGCCGGATGCTCAGCCGCCACGCCGCCAAGCGCAAGTTGGAGGGGGTGAACGTCGCTGAGCGGCTGGCCCAGAAGGGGATCATGGTGCGGGCGCAGAACCGGGCCGCCCTGGCCGAGGAGGCCAGCGAGGCGTACAAGGACGTGGCGCAGGTCGTGGACGTGCTCCACGACGCCGGCATCTCGCGGAAGGTGGCCCGCATGCGGCCGCTCGGGGTGGTTAAGGGGTAGGGGGAGGCCTAGCGAAGCAGGGGAACCAGAGCTGGCTCCTGTTCCACCCAGGCTATCCCCGCAAGTGTGATGATATTGACGCTGTCGTTGCGATAAATCCAACCACGTTGCCTGTCAAGGCGCGACAGAAGCCCTCTAAACGCTCCCCGTTGAGACGGCAACAGTTGCAGCCACTCGCTGAGCTGGGCGTTAGTGGCACCCTCAGCCCCGCGCTGCCAGACCAGCGCCATGATCTTGGTCTGCAGCGGAAGCCGTGGGTTCAGGATCTTCAGGAACCCGGCGAAGTCCTGGATGAGGGGCGTCTTTCGAGAGACCAGGTCATCGACTATGCGCTGTGCCTCCGCGGGGCTGCACGAGAAGTTGAGCCGGACCAGCTCAGCCAGGACCCAGCCACAGACCGCCAGTACGAGCGAGGCATCGGCCAGATTGGCGGACACTTCGCCCGCGGTGTGGGCCACTCCTCGCTGGTTTCTGATGTCCGTAGCGAGCAGAAGCGCCCGCGGGATGTGGAGTCGAAGCGATGCGTGGTGTGTCGCCGGAAGGTTCTCCAGATCTCTGAGCCTAGCCGGCAGGTTGCGTAAGTGTGTTCCAAGCGGCTCGCAAGCCGAAGGGGACGAGGTTAGCCACTGGATGATTCGGTAGCATACCTCAGCGAAGTCACCCGCCTCCAACTCGCCACCCCGCCACCTGCCGAGATGGAAGTTCTCGGTCAGGGTCTGATAAGCGTCAAGAAGAGCCCCGACCAGTGCTTGGTCAATTCGCCTTTCTAGCTCTCTGGCTACCAGATCTCGCACTTAGCCTCGGCCACCTTCAACGTAGGCCTCGCCGGTCTGCGTGATGAGCCAGGCCTTTTTCCCATCCTTCTTCTGGGGAGCTTCTAGTAGGTAGCCCTTGCGAATCGCTTGCGCCAAGACGTCTGACGGGTTCTTGGGCCTCTTGAGCCTCGCCTGAGCGTAGCTCCCCACAAGTTCTTCGATGGTCATGCCAGCACCATCTCCTGAGCGCCACATGAAATAGGCCACAAGGACGGCCGTCTCGACGTGGTTTCGCGGGGCTGCGGCTGCCAAAAACTCCGACACGGTGCCGGGCACTGCAATGCCCCTGGCTTTCAGCGCTGCGGGATGATCGCCAGGCGCGTCCCCGGCCAGCAGCTTCTCCAAGACCACCCGGAAAGCAACAGTTCGGTAGGGGTCGTCCACATCGCGCGTGATAGCCTCGGCGCGAGAAACTAACTCCCTTATCCGATCGTCATTCACCCTCGAGCCCCCTTTGTCAGCTCCGCCTTGATGATGTCACAGACATTGTTGACGGCCCAGTCAGGCACCCAGTAGCGTGACTGGGCATCACGGTCCACTAGCTGCGGCCTAGATTCGTACAGCACCTTCAGCTTGGGCGCCACCGTCCCTTTGGGTATCCCCGTCTCCGCTATGATCTGTAACGGAGCCACTGCCTCCTGCGGGATCGATAACCCAAGGGCGATCATAGCTTTCCGCCCGAGAAGAAAGGCGAGAATCTTGGCCCGCGCCGACAGATCGTTCCAGCGCTCACCGGGCCTCACGCGCAGGCTGTCTTTGTCAATCCCCAGCACAGGTTTGAGAACTCCAGCTACCAACTGGCGGTCTAGCTCCGCGCCGCTAACAAGAAGATCCCCTAGATCCGTCATCTCAAACACCACCTCCACTCTCCACGTTAGCAGGCATTTGGAGCGGTGTCAAGAGAGAAGACATAGAAAGTTACTGACTTCGCCTGTATTGTATTACCACAATCTCGCTGCTTATTCGCCAAGGATGCTAAGTGACTCGTGGCGGTCATATTATGGGAAGCTCTCTGAGCTAGTCGGCATCCCTCGTAGAAACGCCCACCACCACATGCGGCGGGAACGGGACGCGCACGTTCTCCTGAAGGAAAGCGCGGATCAGGCGACCTCGCAACTCGCCCGTCACCTCCCACTGGCGCACGGGCTGCGTATCGCCCAGCACCTTGATCGCCACGCCAGCGTCCGACATCGACTCTACCCGTAGGGCGCCCGGCTTCTCGGCGACGGCCAGGTGGTAGCCTGACGGCGCTCTTTTTCGTATTATCGACCTCGCAGGTGGGAGACAAGGGCGGCAAAGCGTTGCTGCGACATGGTGTAGGTGCTAGATGGGTTCAATGCAAGGAAGAATAAGGGCCTGGCTGCCATCGTGGAGCTTGCCGCTCCGGGCCCTGGCCATCGCTCTAGTGGTCGTCATTGTGAGATTGGTCTTGGATTTGGCGAGCCTGGAGCGGATTTCGTTGAGCCCGTTAGTCGTAGCCCTGATCACTGCCAACGTGTTCGTTCTGAGCTTCATCCTGAACGGCGTCCTTTCGGATTACAAAGAAAGCGAGAAGCTGCCTGGAGATCTGGCCACCGGTATGGAGTCGATTGCAGAAGACTGCCTCCTACTGTGGCGGCACAAACAGGCACAGCCTGCCAGGGACTGTCTGCACTACATGCTCGACCTTACGGTTGCACTAAAGGGATGGTTCTGCAAGAAGGAGCGTACCCAGAGTCTCATGGACAAGGTCTACGGCCTGGGCGACTTCTTCATGGCCTTCGAGCCATTCACTCAGGCCAACTTCATCGTGCGCCTCAAACAGGAGCAGAACGCGATATCGCGCATGGTAACCCGCATCCACACTGTTCGAGAGACCGAGTTTGTTTCCTCCGGCCACACCATGGCCAAGGCAGTTACTGGCTTCGTGTTGATCGCGCTCTTGACCGTTAAGGTCGACCCCTGGTACGAATCGGTGTTCCTCGTCGGCGTGATCGCCTGGTTCCTGAGCTATCTCATCATGCTAATCAGCGATCTGGACAACCCGTTCGACTATGACGAAGAAGGAAGGCCACGGGGGCAGGAGATCTCGCTCAAGCCGCTCGATGACGTAGAGAGAAGGATCGCGCAGAAACTAGAATTCGTGAACTCTGCCTCCATAATGGCCAGCGAGTCTCCGTCACCCTGAACTCGCCACCACGTGCGGCGGGAACGGGACGCGCACGTTCTCCTGAAGGAAGGCGCGGATCAGGCGGCGGCGCAGCTCGCCCGTCACCTCCCACTGGCTCACCGGCTGCGTATCGCCCAGCACCTTGATCGCCACGCCGGTGTCCGACATCGACACCCCACCCCAGACCCTTCGCTTCGCTCAGGGTGACGTCCCTCACATTCGCTCCAGGGCGGCGAAGGAGGCGAGCAGGCGCTTGAGGCCGGCCGCGCCCTTGAAGGCGACGGTGACCAGCAGGTCGCCGCTGCTCTCCTGACAGCTCACGACGATGCCCTCGCCGAACTTGGCGTGGCGCACGTGGTCGCCGGCACGGAAGGCGTCGGCGGGAGGCGAGGGCCTTTCGTCGGGCGGTTTGCGAACCGCCCCTACGGCCCCTCCGACAAGCTCGGGTCCTTCGACAAGCTCAGGACGAGCGGAGAGGCGCGAACGGAAGTGCACGTTGGCCACAGGGCGTTCGCGGGCGGTGAGCAGGTGAGGCGGGATGTCGGCCAGGAAGCGCGACGGCGGGTTGTGGCCGCCGAAGCTGCGGCGGAAGGCTCGCACCAGGTACAGGCGCCGCCGGGCGCGGGTCATGCCTACGTAGATGAGGCGGCGCTCCTCCTCCATCTGGTTGGGGTCGTCGTAGGAGCGCATGTGCGGCAGGAGGCCTTCCTCCGTCCCAACGATGAACACCACCGGGAACTCGAGCCCCTTGGCGGCGTGGAGGGTGATCAGGGTAGCGGCGTCGGCCTTCTCGTCATACGAGTCCACATCGGTGATCAGGGCAGCGTCCTCCAGGAAGCGGGCCAACGCTTCCGCCGGGGCGAGCTCGTCGTATTGGTTGGCCACGGCCCGCAGCTCCTGGACATTGTCCCAGCGCTCCTCGCCCTCGGGTCCGCCTCCGGCCGACTCCAGCAGGAAGCGACGGTAGTCGATGCGCGCCAGGATCGCTTCCAGTAGCTCGGACAGGCTCTGTTGGGGGGTGCCGGCGATGAGCTCGTTCACCAGGCCGAGGAACGCCAGGAGGGCGGCGGCGGTGCGTTTCTGGAAGGGGTGGCCACCGCTGGTCCTGGGCTTGTCGAAGGGTGGTTCGACAGGCTCACTCTGAGCGCGTGGTTCGACAGGCTCACCACGAGCGGGTGGTGAGCCTGTCTCGGCCAGGAGCTGGAGAGCCGCGTAGGGCGGGATGCCCTGCTCGCGCGCCCAGCGGCCGAGCTCCTGGACGGTGCGCTGGCCGATGCCGCGCGGCGGAACGTTGATCACCCGCAGGAGGCAGACGGAATCGAAGGGGTTGTGCACCAGGCGCAGGTAGGCCAGCAGGTCCTTGATCTCCCGCCGCTCGTAGAAGCGAGTGCCACCCACCAGTCGATAGGGGATGTTGCGCCGGACGAAGGTCTCCTCGAACGGGCGGGACTGGGCATTGGTGCGGTACATGACAGCGAAGGCGCCCGGCGTGAGAGAATCGGACTTCATCAGCGCCTCGACTTCGCCGGCCACGAAAGCGGCCTCCTCCTCCTCGTTGTAGGCCTCGTGCACGACGATGGGCAGGCCGCGCTCGTTCTCCGTCCACAGGCTCTTCTCTTTGCGCTGGAGGTTGACGCTGATCACGTGGCTGGCCGAATCGAGGATGTTCTGGGTGGAGCGATAGTTCTGCTCCAGGTAGACCACGCGGGCGTTGGGGAAGTCGCGCTCGAAGTTGAGGATGTTGCGCAGGTCGGCGGCGCGCCAGGTGTAGATGGACTGGTCGGGGTCGCCGACCACGCAGATGTTGCCGTGGCCGCTCGCTAACTGGCGGGCGAGCACGTATTGGGCGATGTTCGTGTCCTGAAACTCATCGATGTGAATGTGCAGATAGCGCTGGGCGTACTTGTCCAGCACATCAGTGGCCTCGCGAAAGAGGTGGACGGTCTCCGCCAGGAGGTCGTCGAAGTCGAGGGCGCTGTTCTCCACCAGCTTCTCCTGGTAGCGCTTGTAAACGCGGGACACCACCTCCTGGAAGTAGTCGCGCACCAGCAGAGAGTAGGCTTCGGGCGTGGCCAGCTCGCTCTTGGCCCGGGAGATGGCAGACAGCACCGGACGCGGCGCCGTGCGGCGGGGGTCGAGGCCCAGCTCCTGAAACACCTGGCGCGCGACGGTCATCTGGTCGGCGTCATCGTAGATGGCGAAGGTGCGGGGCACGCCGATGCGCTCGCCGTCGACGCGCAGGATACGGGAGCAGACGGCGTGGAACGTGCCAAGCGTTATGTCACGGGCGACATCGGGCCCGACCAGGGCGAAGACACGGTCGCGCATCTCGCGGGCGGCCTTGTTGGTGAAGGTCACGGCCAGAATGCGGAGCGGGTGGACGCGCTGGTCGGTGATGAGATAGGCGATACGGTGGGCGATGACGCGGGTCTTGCCGCTGCCCGGCCCGGCAAGGATGAGGAGCGGCCCTTCGGCCGTTTGCACCGCTTCTCGCTGGGCGGGGTTCAGGCCGGCGAGGATGTCGGTCATCGCGGGGAACCAAGAACCAAGAACTCAGAACCTAGGGGACCGAAACCGAAAGACAGGAGGGTCATGCAGGCCCATTGTAGCACCGGCCGGAGCGAGGGCTCAATCTGACAACGGATGCAGAACGGACACCGTCAGACTTCGAGCGGGCAGCGCGCGCACTCCGCCGGCAAGCGGGCGAGGTGTTCGTCTGTTATGTCGACTCCGCCCTGCTGGAGGAGGCGGATGACGGCTCGCAGCGGCAGGCCCACCACGTTGCAGTAGCAGCCGTCGAATGAGGCGACGGGGCGGAACGCCTCGTCCTGGATGGCGTAGGCTCCCGCCTTGTCGAAAGGCTCGCCGCGGGCGATGTAGTCGGCTATCTCATTGTCGCCGTACGGCCGCATGCGGACGGCGGTGGTCACGTGTCCAGCGAGGGCCGGTCCGCGCCGTCCGGCGTCCACGAGCGCCAGGCCGGTGATCACCCGGTGCTCCCTATCGCGCAGGCGGCGGAGCATGGCCGCGGCCTCGACCGCGTCGCGGGGCTTGCCGAGGACGGTCTCGCCATCGATCACCAACGTGTCGGCCGCCAGGACTAGACCCGCGCGCTCGTGCTGGGCGATAGCGAGAGCCTTGGCCCTGGCGAGACCTTCAGCCATCTGGTCCGGCGTGAGGCCTGTGGCAGGCAGATCCTCATCCAGATCCGGGACGACCACGCGGAAGGGCAGGCCGAGGCAGGCCAGTAGCTCGCGCCGTCGCGGCGAGCCAGAGCCAAGGATGAGGGACACAGCCTGTGGTGTCATTCTGAGTCCGCCGGCGGCGGACGATGAATCTGGGGAGGGGTTGAAAGACCCACGGTGTCTGGAATGCTCCACCCCAGACCCTTCGCTTCGCTCAGGGTGACAGCATGCGGGTCGCCGGTTATCGGGCTCATGTGAACGCAGCTAGGGGCGTTCCAGTGTCGCTACGACCTCGATGTGGTAGGTCTGAGGGAACATGTCCACCGGCTGGGCTTCCACCAGGCGGTAGCCGCCGTCGCAAAGGGAGCGCAGGTCGCGCGCCAGGGTCGCGGGGTCGCAGGAGACGTAGACCAGACGGGCGGGCGCCAGGGCCAGGACGGCGGCCAGGGCGTCGGGGTGGCAGCCGACGCGAGGCGGGTCGAGGATGGCGGCGTCGGGCCGCTCCGCCAGCTCCGGCAGAACGCTCTCCACCTTGCCTTCGTAGAAGGTGATGTTGTCGATGCCCGCCTGGTTGATGACGGCGTCGGCCACGGCGGAAGACGACTCCTCCACCGCCATCACTCGCTTGACGTAGGGCGCCAGGAGCACAGCGAAGGTGCCCACGCCGGCGTAGGCATCCAGCAGAAGTTGGCCTGGCTCCAGGGCCAGCTTCTGGCGCACCAGCTCGATCAGCACCTCGGCCTGGGGCGTGTTCACCTGGAAGAAAGACGCGCCGGAGATGCGGAAGCGCTTGCCCAGAAGCTCCTCCTCGTACCAGGGCTGGCCGGAAGGGATAGACGGGTCGATCTCCTCCAGCGACGGGTGGATGAGGGCCTGGCCCGTCTTCACGCCGTAGCGGACGGCTACCTGGTGCAGGCCGCCGCATCTGCCCTGGACACGCCCCAGCACATCGTCGATCCAGGGGTGCATGATCAGGCAGTGGTCGATCTTGACGAAACGGTGGCGCAGGGGAGTGGTGAACCCGAGGTCACCGTGGCGGCCGACGCTGAAGCGGGCGTGGTTGCGGTAGACCCAGGTCTCGACGGCAGGGATCGTGGGTAGCAGCGGTGATTCCTGGAACTTGCCGATGCGTCGGAGTTGATCGGCGACGATGCGGACCTTGAGCTCGGCCTGGTGGGCGTAATCGATGTGCTGCCAGTGGCAGCCGCCGCACGTCCCGAAGTAGGGGCAGGGCGCGGCGACGCGATGAGGCGAAGGGGACAGCACCTCCACGACACGGCCCGTGAGGTAGTCCTTGCTGCGCCGCTCGATCTGGACGACGGCCTCCTCGCCGGGGATGCCGTAGGCAGCGAACACTACCTGGCCGCCGTGGCGGGCGATGGCGCCGCCCTGGAAGGCCATATCGGTCAGGGTGAGGCGGAGGCGTTCCTGTGATGGCTGCGCCTGCGATGCAATCTCGGATTCTTGGTTGGCGGGGGCTCTCTTTTCCATGGGGCTGTGCGCGCGAGCGCTTCTCCAGTGTATCTCGAAAGCACTCGGTAGGCCAACGCAGGTGCCTGGACCCCAGCCTAAAGGCTGGGGCATGAAGGGTGACCAGATGCCTCCGCCTTCAAGCGGGGGCCGAAAGTGCACCGCCGGTTGGCCAACTCAATTCGGGTGACACAGCGAAAGGGGCATGGTATAATCGGCCAGCTTTAGAAGGGACGGTGTATGAACTTGGGCGATGGCTGGCAGAACGTGGTGGCGCTGGCGGCGACGCTGGGGGGAGCCTATCTGCTGGTCTTCTGGGTCAGCATTATCGCCTGGACGTATCGCGATATCCGGGAGCGCAGCCGCGACGCCGCGTTCCAGGTCGTGGCCGTCCTGCTGGTCCTGGTGTTTAGCGTCCTGGGATTAATCATCTACTTGATCCTACGACCACGAGAGACCCTGGCCGAGGCTTATGCCCGCTCGCTGGAGGAGGAGGCCCTTCTGCAGGAACTGGAAGAGCAAGGCATCTGCCCTTCGTGCAAGCGCTACATCACCGCGGAATTCATCATCTGCCCATACTGCCGCACGCAACTCAAGGAGCCCTGCGGCAAGTGCGGCCGGCCGCTAAGCTTCAACTGGCTGGCCTGCCCCTTCTGCGCCGCGAACCGGTCGAGGGCGGGCGGCGGCGTGCCCCAGGGCCTGTCGGCCATGGCGGAAGAGGAAGAGGCGACGATCGAGCGGCCCAAGCGGCGGCCGGCATCGTCTCGAACGCCCGCGGACTCCTAGCCCCCGAGCCTTATCCCTTCTGCCCCGAAGCCAGCGCCTTACCCAGCGCATCGTTGTCCAGGCGCTCGGCCATCAGTTGGGCGATGCGCTCCGCTTTGCGCCGGCCACAAAAGCGACCGCGGGCGTACAGGCCCTCCAGGGTGCGGACGGCGGCTGGTGTATCTTTGGCAGTGATGAGCAGAGGTACGCCCTCGCCCTCGGCACGCTCGGTGACGTAGGCGAGGGGTTTTCGCCCGCCGGTGAGCACCAGGCAGAGCGTGGAGGTGTGAAGGGCCGCCAGGTGCAGGTCCGGTTTGTCGCAGCGGACGATGACGGCCTGCGGGCCGAACCGGACGAAGTAGCCCTGGCCGGGGTCGGCGGCGATGGAGGCGATGGTCATCCGCTCCACGATGGTCTCCGCGTGTCCGTCGAGGAAGAGCGTCTCGGCGTCGAGGGCGGCGGCCATCTCGCCGATGGTGGGGGCAGCCAGCAGGCGGTCTTCGGGGAGGGCGGCGAGCAGGGGAATACCCTGCCCGGCCAGTTCTTCTTTGATGGAGGCGAGGCGGGACTCAGGGGTCGCGGTGAGAACGACGCCGCCGAAAGAGCCGCCCAGCGTCCTGGCGACGGACGCTATTCTTGCAACGTCGAGGTCGGCGAAGCGCTCCACAAGCACCGTCGCGCCTTCCTCGATCTGTCGGGGAGCGGCCTCACCGGCAGGCAGCTCAAGAAGGAAGGTGGTGTCGGGAGCGCCCTTCACCAGACCGGCCGCTTCCTCGAGCGAGACGGGCTGGGATGACTTGCCTCCGGCCAGCGCAAGAGTGTCAAAACAGAGGGCGTCGGCGGCGGCGGACTCGTCCTCGGGCGAGCCGAGGCGCACAAGGGCCGCCGTGCGCCCGTCCTGACGCAGGCGTTGGGCCAGACCGACTGCCATAGCGGTCTTCCCCGCTCGCGGGCGCTGAGAGAAGAGGACGAGGGCTGGCATCGTCAATCCTCCACGCTAGCGAATACCGCGGGCAATTATAGCAAAAGCTGCGACCACGGTCTGCCTCGCGGTGATGCCGTATCGCGTCCTTGACAGTGGAAAGGGGCGACCCTAGAATTGGGCTGCTCCTGCCGAGGTAGCTCAGGTGGTAGAGCACTTG
>Ga0315285_10003528_pt1 | contig 16257 bp, 13 predicted proteins | sample YL17G09_36_MG_FD_203698 | JGI IMG/M metagenome (GOLD analysis project Ga0315285, IMG submission 203698) | Sediment microbial communities from Yellowstone Lake, YNP, Wyoming, USA - YL17G09_36 | ecosystem: Environmental > Aquatic > Freshwater > Lake > Sediment | place: USA: Wyoming | collected... | reverse complement strand
CGAGAAGAAAAGGATACTCCTGAACAACATCCACGGCGTCGATATTGACCAACAAGCCGTGGAGGTAACGAAACTGTCTCTGCTTTTGAAGGTGTTGGAAAACGAGAACCAAGATACTCTGGCACGCTAGCTCGCGCTCTGGCGCGAGCGAGCGTTGCCAGATCTCGGCAACAACATCAAATGCGGCAATTCCCTCATTGGGCCGGATTTCTACGAGCAGCTGGGGCAATCCTCCCTCTTTGCGGACGAGGAGATGGTCCACCGCATTAACACCTTCGACTGGAAAGATAAGCAACACGGCTTCGGTGAGATCATGACCGCTGGCGGGTTCGATGCAGTTATTGGAAATCCACCATACATTTTTACCCGAGAGCAGTTGACAGATGCAGAGAGGAGCTACTTTGCGGAACGATACGAAGCATCTTGGGAGAAGCACAACACTTACATGCTGTTCGTGGAAAGAATGTTCTTTCTCATGAAAAATGAAGGCTTTGGCAGCTATATCGTTCCGAATTCGTGGCTCACAATTGAGAGCGCCAAGCTCCTTAGGCCTCTGGTCATTCCCCGGTTAACCACCATTCTCGATCTAAATTACCAGGCATTTAACCGGGTGTCTATGGAGCCATCCATCTTTGTGCTGGGGCCGCTCAGCGCAAAACTGCCAGTTGGTGCGTGCCGCGTTCTAAGTATTCCCGAGTTCCTCGATCATGATTACTCGCCTGTTGACCGCCGCAAGTGGTCGGCTCCCGACTATAGAATCGTGTTCTCATCCTCGCAGGGCATTTCCGCAGTGATAGACCGTGTAGTCTCGAACGCGAAGACGCTTGAAGAGGTTTTTGATGTCAGAACGGGACTTCAAGCTTATGAGAAAGGCAAAGGCTCTCCTCCACAAAGCGCGGAGGATGTCAAAAATCACATCTTCGATTTTGACGGTAAGGTCGATGGCGACACCTATCGTTACTTGCAGGGGCGGGACGTTGGTCGCTACCAACTCAATTGGTCGGGGATGTGGATGAGGCATGGCCCTTGGCTTTCCCAACCGCGTGATTTGGAGCTATTTAGTCGTCCACGAGTGTTGGTCCGCGAAATTACTGGACGGCTTCCCTACTGCCTTCATGCAACGTATGTAGAGGGTGATTATCTTAACAACAAGAGCATCCTCAATGTTCTTCATGAGAATGACGATCAAACGAAGCTCAAATGCTTATGTGCTTTACTGAATAGTAGAATGATCAGCCTGTATTACAAGGATCGAGCTGTGAAGGGGGCAAGGAAAATCTTCCCGAAAATCGTGATTAGGAACCTTCGAGAGTTTCCTTATCCCTCTCATGTTGCGGATAAGAATGAGAGCCACTTGGCGTCCCTTGTGGACGACAGGGCTGGGATGCAGTTAAGACTTGCGAAGAGCTCCATACCGGGGGATAGGGCTGCCGTCGAGCGCCAGATGGCTGCGACGGACCTCCAGATCGACAGCTTGGTTTATGAGTTGTATGAATTGACACCTGAGGAGATCAAAGTGGTTGAAGAAGCTCTCCTGTGAGAAAAGACAGGGAAGGCTAACCTGGGCATGCACGCCGACCGGAAAATCGCGCCGCTTCCCTCTACGATTCCCGGCGGGTGATGCCATTGTTAGACATTAGTCAATTATAAGGAAATTAATAATATGAAAGTTATAAGGAAACATACCTGCCTGAAGAAAATAACCAAACATGACGATTGCTATGTAAATGCATCGCTCTCAGAGGTGATTAACCGATTGGTGCCAGGCAACGGTAATTAGGCAACGGTAATTAGGTATTGAAGGTCGAAGTGAGAAGGTGCCGGCGACGTTCACACAGAAGATGAAGCGCAAGATCGATTCGATAAGAGGTCGTCTTATCTACAACAGGAGACTCGGAACGGCAGAACCTGTATTTGGCAATATTTGTTCCACATTGGGGTTGGATAGATTCACCCTTCGGGGTAAAGGAAAAGTAAATGTACAGTGGCTTTTGTACTGCACGGTTCATAATCTGCTAAAGGTACACAGATATGGTCCGGGGTTTGCGTGAAGGGATTGATGGATTGGTGTTGGGGTGGACACTATATCATGGGAATAAGCACATCGTATCAAGGAGTGCAAAAGTTTTAGTGAGACAAAACGATAATTTCTTATTTTCGAGCTAGCAGAAGGAGCGCTTTTTAAAAAACTGACTTTTTCTACAGGCTCGTTAGGCTACACATTGAACATGGGGGACAAGACATGAACATTCAAATTGATTTCCACGTCCCTGATTCAGAAGAATTCAAAAGGGGATATGAATTATTTAACCAAAAGGGAAAGCAAGGCATAGATATTATTTGGTTTGAGGCATTATCAATCGTTCAGGATAATTGGGGGAACCCTACAGACATGACAAGAGGCATATCGAGACTGATTCGAAGTTGGAATCGTTTTTATGCAAACTTTGATCTCGAAGCAATGAGCACCTGCATTGTTCGCAACCTCGCAATTCTAAACGAGTTCAGGAGTAGAGATATCGGTTCACTATCAGAAGCAGATACTCCCGCTATAAAGAATCTGTTTAATGATTTTCTTATATCGCTTCAGCGCAAGCCAGATAATAGAAAAAGTCCGGTATCCGTAGCAAAAGCCCTGAGTCTTATTTCTCCAAATTTCTTTCCGATTTTGGACTCTAACATTGCTTTTGCATACGGTTGCTTCTATCTATCAGACTCGGGAGATGACCCTTACATTAAATTCTGTCATAAGATGAAATTACTGGCTGATAAGGTTAGGGATTTTGTACCCGTACAGGATGACAGACCCCTTTTGAAAAGAATAGATGAATACAATATTTCAATATATACTACTCATTGGATATAGAAGAGAACGGAATGAGAGGCAGTCACCATTCAACACAGGACATATAGCCTAACAAGCCAATCCAGCCGATCGCTTACAGCACCGGCTGATTTTTGACGTTGTGCGCGATAAGATGAAAGGGAAAATATGATAAAAGTAATAAACCTCGAGGATAAGTTTAGAAAGTTTGATGAATTATGGAGCCCGAAAGTAATTAGTCGGGTGGATAACTATGATGTGAAAATTGTTAAAGTAAAGGGTGAATTGGTTTGGCATGACCATAAAGATGAAGATGAATTGTTTTATATAATAAAAGGTAAATTCAGAATTGAATTAAAAGAAGGAATAATTGAAATAAATCCAGGAGAATTAGTGGTCATTCCAAAAGGCAAAAATCATAGGCCATTCGCTGATGAGGAAACGTGGATGATGGTTTTAGAATCATCAAAAATAAAACATACAGGTGATGTAATAACTGAAAAGACATTAAAGGAATTTGAAGAAATATAGAGCGCGCACAACAAATCACTCCAGCGGATGGCTTACAGCCACCGCTGATTTTAGTCGTTAGACAGTGAGTTTGTTGATAAATGAAAACAAAAAGTAAAAATGATATTTGCCGTTGTCCTTGGGTTGATTTGAGTAAAGTCGATTATGTTGAATATCATGATAAAGAATGGGGTGTTCCAGTTTATGACGACAGGTTGTTGTTTGAATTTCTGACTTTGGAATCTGCCCAAGCAGGTTTGAGCTGGTACACAGTTCTAAAAAAGAGAGAGAATTACCGAATTGCATTTGAAAATTTTGAACCAGAAAAGATTGCCAGATTTGATCAGCCTAAGATTGAAGGACTGTTGCTGAATCCGGGGATAATTAGAAATAGATTGAAAATTGAAGCTACGGTAAATAATGCGCATAAATTTCTTGAAGTTCAGGCAAAATATGGAAGTTTTTCAAAATATATATGGGGTTTTGTTGGCGGGAAACCCAAAATTAATAACATACGGAAATTATCAGATTATCCTGCAATAAGTAAGGAGTCGGACGCCTTAAGCAAAGACTTGAAGAATAGAGGTTTTAAATTTTTGGGTTCTACAGTATGTTATGCACATATGCAGGCTACAGGTATGGTAAACGACCACTCTCTTGATTGTTTCAGGAAAAATGAGATAATTGAGGAATATGGTAAATAACCCGTCCAACATCGGCATGCACACGGACATTCAACCGCTTTCGGTTTTGTGGCAAGCTTCAATGTTTATTGTTGCGGTTGTCTGCCGGTGATGCCGGGGCGTTAGACCGCTATGATGAAGATAGATGTCAATTGGAGATTTGGGGCCAGGTCTTGAAATATAAGTAATTCTCTGATAGAGTTGTTCGATGGCGAGACCGTTACGAATCGAATACCCCGAAGCCGTCTATCATTTCACCTCCCGCGGGAATGCGCGGAACAAGATATTCAGGGACTATCAGGATCGGTAAATATTCCTTTGGATATACTCTGAAAGAGAATGCGGATTATTTGGGAATTCATTATACTACCGTCAGCAAGGTGATAGGGAAGGCAGCGGTAAGCACAAAATGATATTTCAAGACCTGACCCCATGTCTTCTTTCCTACCATACTTTTCCACATCTGTAAAGTGCTATTTTTCAACTACGTCCCTGTCCCGCGTGAACACCGAACTCATAACTCGCTTTGATTCTATCTCATTTTCGAATTATTGTGAAGAGAAGGAAGAGAAGAAAACTACTGGTTTTGATGATTGCCATCAGGAAGCAGGAATCTTTCAGCCCCAGAATGGGCAGGAGGAGGACACCTCCAAAGAGACCTCCAAAGAAACCTCCTAAAAGATCCGCTCCATAGAGGAGGCCCGCTGCATGGCCAAACGTTCCTCCCCTTGCAGGCGTTCCGAGATAGATTTTAGTCGCCAGTGGGAATTGAAGCCCAATCCAGGCGCCAGAGGAAAAGGACATAATCAAAAACACCGTATAGACAAGAAGAGAGATAGCTGTTTTTTCAAGGTATTGAGATGAGATGGAGAATACAAAGGGAAAAAGAAATGAGAAGAAGATAATAACTATTTCTATTTTTAAAAATAGAAGAGAATCCCTTTTGATTCTATCCAAACGTTGAGTGATAAAGAAGCTACTCAGTGCAACCCCAAACATAAAGATAGCTATGAGGAGTCCGATTTGATGATAGAGATAGCCATAAAATGCTTGAAAGGTGAAGATGACGGCTAAATTGAATATCATCCCTGCTAATCCAGTGGTGAAGATGACATAGGGGATGGACTGCCTGGAGAGATGAGGCTTCTTTATAAAAATAGCTGCCATCAAGATAGTAAAGAGAGTCATGAAGGCGATCGATATTTGAAGACTGAATCCTTCAAACCATTTAAATATTCCTGTCAGATACGGAGAGAAGAGAGCGTTCCAGTAAGAGAGACTAAAAAAGACGCCCAATGGCCGAAAATCGGAATTGATATTTACCTTTCTTCCATCCATAGATTGTAAAAACCATTTCAACCATCTTTCATGAAGCCGGTATTCAATATAGCTCTTGGTGAAAAGACTCGTTTTAATTCTTCTCGCTTCAAGCCGTTTGATCATTTCCTCAATGGTCACCTTCTCGAGTTGACTGGAGTCTGAGGCCAGATAAAGATTGACATCGCCAGGGATGATTTTTACAGACCGGTAAACACTTTTCAGTGTATCTAAGATGCACCCGTTTAAGTCTCTCAATTCCGGGCTGATATAGGTCAACGAACCAGGAAGGGTTAAAACAATGATCCCGTTTGGGTTCATCTTCCTTTTTGCTGTGGCGAAAAATTCAACGGAAAAAAGTCTGTTGGTCTGTAATTCTTGAGGGGCAGAAAGACCTATGAAAATGATATCGAATCGATCTTGAGTCCCTTTAACGAAGAATCGGCCATCGGTGTAATGAATCTTTACTCTCTTGTCGGAAAGCTCGGATTGGGTGAGTGGGGTTGAAAAATTCTGTACCAGTTTCAAAAGGAGAGGATCAAGTTCAACATAGTTTACCTGAGTCACAGGATATTTCAAAACTTCATGGATCATTCCTCCAGCCCCACCGCTGAGGATCAGAACCGATTCAGGTTTTTCATGGAAGAGCATCGAGAAATGAATAAAATCTTCTATAGAGGCGATATCAGGGACTGGGGTGGTGATGGATGGAATCCCATTGGTGAAAAAGGTAAATTGCTCACCCCTTTTTGTGATAGTGATATTTCCATAGATGGAGTTTTCGTTATGGATGACATTCAGATTTTTCCATTGCGAATGGATGGAGGATTGATGAATCGAGTTTGAGGTTTGAGGCAAGAGGCTGTAGGCAAAGAGAAAGGAGAGAAGAATCGATAGAATCCAGAGAGCCTTTTGAAAGGCGGCCTTTGAGAATCCTGATTTTGGCCAGAGGAGGAATGTCGAAATGAGAGTATTCGTCAGGGAAATGATAAAGGCGATCTCAAAAGAGTTGAGATATTGAATAAGAAGAAATGTCATGAGCAATCCACCGATAATGGACCCGATGCTTTCGAGGACATAAACCTTTCCAATGGAGGAGACATCTTTTCTGATGTATTGGGAATAGAGTTTACACCCATAAGTGAAAAGGGCACCCAGGGGAAGTGTAACAGGGAGAAGTATCAGTAAAGAGGAATAAAAAATTGGGCCAAAACCAAGTCCTTCTCCAGGAGTAGCGAGAAGGATGTTTTTAAATATTCGGGAGAGATAGATGGTAAATGGAAGGGCCACAGAAAAAGAAAGCTGGAATAAAACAAAGATCTCCAGCTTTCTTTTTACCTTTTCCACAGACTTACCAATAATGAAAGAACCGATGGCTACCAGGATGAGCCAGTTGGCGAGAATGATTCCGAGGGTGAGTTCGTTACCGAGAAAAGAGATGAGAAGCTCCCTCAACAGGATGATCTGCGCGATGATACCGCTCAGTCCCATAATGAGGAGAGAGACCTTTAGGTATAGAATTTTCATGGTTAGGGTTTTTGATTATTATAATCCGTAGTGGCGGCTCTCCGTGGCCGCCTAATTTAGGAGTCCACAGAGGGACTCCCCTACATTTCTTTTTGATTAAGGGCAATTTCAGCAGGGCATTAAATTTAAAGCCCCTACGTTATTTTGTAATCTAAAGTATCAGAAAAAAGTGTAAATGGTCAATGGATTGCAGCAATGGATTGGAGGGTGAGGAAACTTAAACCACGAGGTATTTCTTGACGATCTCTTCGTTCTTCCAGATCTCTTCCATGACTCCTTGGTACTGAATCATACCTTTTTCCAGAATGTACCCTCGATCAGAAGTCTTCCGGCAGAATTTTAGGTTCTGGTCTGCCAATAGAATGGTCACCCCTTCGCTCCGAATACGGCCCAGCACTTCAACCAAATTCTGAACGATGAGTGGTGCCAAGCCTTCTGAAGGTTCGTCCAGGAGCAGAAGATCCGGATTCTTCATCAGCGCTCGGCCCATGGCCAGCATCTTCTGTTCCCCTCCACTCAGTTGGTTTCCCTTCCGTTCCTTCAAATTGACGAAAACAGGGAAGAGATCGTAAATCTTTTCAAAGGTCCATTGGGTCTTGCCTTTTTTTGACAATCGGCGAGCAAGTTCAAGATTTTCGAAGAGGGTGAGGTCGGGAAAGATCCTTCGATCATCAGGCATATAGCCAATGCCAAGCTGAGCAACTTGGAAAGGGGGTTTCTTAGCAATATCGATTCCTTTAAAAAGGATACGACCATTCCGTGCAGGCGTGAGTCCCATAATGGAGCGAAGTGTGGTCGTCTTCCCTACGCCATTCCTTCCCAGTAGACAGACGACTTCCCCTTCTTGTATGGATAATGAGACCCCTTGTAAAACGTGGCTCTGGCCGTAGAAGGTATCGATCTCGTCAACTTTTAAGACAGGTCCTGTAGTTGGATTAAATTCTGCACTCGCCATAGCCAAACTTTCTCCCTATTAAGATGTGCATTCAATGCAAGCGGATCATCATCAACAACAGGGTAAATTGAATCGGCTCAGTCGTCATACTTTCTCCCAGAGAATTTCCTCACCCAGATAGACCTTTCGCACATCTTCATTCTGTTTGATCTCGTCAGGCTTTCCATCGGCCAGGATCTGTCCTCGATGCAATACGATAATTCGGTCCGAAAGGGAGAAGACGATATCCATATCGTGTTCGACAATCACAAAGGTGGATTGTTTCTCCTTCGATAATCTTCGAATATTTTCTAAAACTTTCACTCGCTCTAAAGGATTCATTCCCGCTGTGGGTTCGTCGAGGAAGAGGAGTTTTGGTTCGGGTGCCATGGCCAGGCCGATCTCAAGAAGCCTCTGATCCCCATGTGACAATGTCCCTGCAGGAAGGTCTTTTTTATCTTTAAGGCCGATCTCGTTCAACAATTTTTCGACCCGTTCATTCACATTCGTATGACAATGGACGGGTTTGAAGAAACTCAGACTCTGATTTAAAAGGGAGAGGACAGGAATCTGGAGATTCTCGAAGACGGAGAGTTTGGGGAAGATGTTCATGATCTGGAAGGAGCGACAGATTCCCTTCTTCACCCTTTTATGGGTAGGGAGATGGGTTATCTCTTCATTATAAAAAAAGATCTTTCCAGAATCCACCAGAATATTTCCGGTGAGGAGGTTGATGAGTGTTGTTTTGCCTGCGCCATTGGGTCCAATGATGGAAGTGAGCACTCCTTCATCAATTTGGAGGTCAATATCATCTGTGGCGCTGACCACACCGAAATATTTTCTGAGTTTTTCCGTTCTGAGGAGATCCGTCATTTGCCCGCATCTTAAAATCCCCCTTTTCTAAAGGGGGATTAAGGGGGATTTTATTCAATAGCCGAAATCTCCCCCCGCCCCTCTTTAGGAAAGAGGGGGTGAATTTTTATGTTCGTTTCAATAAAGGCCAGATTCGTTCGGTAAAGAAAATCACAATGCCACCGCGAAAGACTAAAACCAGAAGGACGACGATCGAGCCAAACCAGATGAGCCAGTATTGAGTAAATCTGACGATAATGTCTTTGATGAGATAGAAGAGGATGGTTCCCACGATAGGTCCGGAAAAGGTATGGATACCTCCAAGAAGAGTGACCATCACGGGTTCGGCAGATTGGGTCCAATGGGCGAGGGGTGGAGTCACCGTATTCTCCAAAGGTGGCAAAAAAGATCCAGCCAGACCTGCATATAATCCAGCGATGGTGAAAGAGAGGAGGCGATAGTTTCTTATCGAAATCCCTGCAAAGGCCACTCGGTTTTCACTATCCCGGATTCCTTTTAAAGTGAGACCAAAGGAAGAGTTCACGATACGGTAGAGAATGAAGATGGCGATCAATGAAACCACCAAGACGAAATAATAATAATTTCCCATCGGACTCATATTGATACTGAAAATGCCAGGAATTTCAAAGGGAGCCCTTGGAATGCCCACCAATCCATCATCGCCACCCGTCACCTCTCGCCATTTCCATGCGAGAGAATAGATCATCATCCCAAAACAGAGTGTTAGCATGGAAAAGTAGATTCGCGTGTGGCGGACGCAGAGATAACCCAGGATCAAGGCAGCAATTCCTCCAGCTACAACGCCCGCAATCACCCCCAAAAGGAGGGATGGAACGACGAGAAGGATTTTAGCTGAAGCATAAGCCCCCACTGCAAAAAATCCTGCCTGGCCAAAAGAGAGGAGCCCTGTGTAACCTAAGAGAAGGTTAAATCCGAGTGCAAATACCGAGAGCAGGAGGATATGAATGGTCATATAAAGGAGGTATTTCCCTGCAAAGGAGGGAAGTAGAAATAGGAATAAGATCAACGCTGCAAGGAAAAGGATTCGGATTTTCATAAAAATCAATTGGCAATGATCAATGGTCAATTCTCAATGATCAATGATTAACAGGTTTAACTCATAATCCTAATTGATAATTGTCCATTGATAATTGAGCATTGGTCGTTGATTACTTCCCAAAGAGTCCTTCCGGTTTTACCATCAATACGATCGCCATGACAACAAAGATGATGAAGAGTTCAAAAACGGGAAAGAGCAGGATCCCGAAGGATGTGAGGATGCCTACGATCAAGGCCCCTACAAAAGCACCTTTTAGGTTTCCCAATCCGCCGATTACGGTGATTACAAATGCTTGAATGATCATGGCTGTTCCGATTCCTGGTGCAACTACACGAACAGGAGTTCCTAATGCTCCTCCTAAAGCGGCGAGCATCGCCGAAAAAACAAATACGGTAGTAAAGAGAATGGGAATATTAATTCCAATGGCGCTGGCCATCTCCCGATCAGAGGCAGAAGCTCGGATCATCCTTCCCCACCAGGTCTTCTCAAGAATGAGCCAGAGGATAATAGCCACGGCAAAGCCTGCAAAGATAATAAAGAGATTGTAGATAGGGAAAGGCCTATTCAATATGGAAAGATTACCCTCAAAAAAACGAGGCATTGGAGGGATCATGGCTACTCCTCCCCAGACAATTTTTACCAAGTCATCAAAGATCAGGATGAAACCGAAGGTCAGGATTAATTGATATGGGAGGTCGAGATCATAGATATGACGAATAAAAAAACGTTCGAGGATCGCTCCAATGATACCCACACTGACCAGACTGAGACTAATCGAAAGCCAGAAATTTAATCCAAGTTTTCCATAAAACGTGAATGTCGCATAAGCCCCCAACATGAAGAGACTACCGTGGGCAAAGTTCAATACCCCCAGGACTCCAAAGACGAGGGTCAGCCCAGCGGCGAGGAGCCAGAGGTACATTGAAAAACTTAAACCGATAAGGCCTTGAAACATTAATTTTTCTAACATCTCAGCTCAAATAGAATTCGTAGTGGCGGCCCTCTGTGGTCGCCTAATTTAGGAGCCCACAGAGGGGCTCCCCTACATTTCTTAAATCCGCAATCCGAAATCTTAAATCCGAAATTTAAAAAAGGGGAGGGGCCTCCCCAAAAATTAAGGGTAAGCAATCCCCTCCCTGAATCCTGAACCAACTATTTCGTTGCAGCCACAGGTGTAAAGGGTGGATGGCGGAAATAATCTTTTGCCGGAATCACCCTTAAGTCTCCAAGAATGGGTATTGTATAGTCTGGGCTTTTAATTGCCCTTCCCGCTGGAACAGTATAGATCGCCTGATGGTCTTCTTTTCTAATGAGCCGTGGTCCTGCCGGAGTTTTCAGTTCCATTCCCTCGAGGGCAGCGCCAACTTTAGCCGTTTCCAAGGATTTGGCTTTTTCAGCTCCTGTTTTAATTGCATAGATGGTTGAATAACTTCCTTCCGCAGAGTAGTTTGGAAATCTCCCCCATCTCTTTCTGAATGCATCGACAAAGGTTTTGTTTTCTGGTGTGACAGGGTAGTTATGGATGTAGCGAGCAGTCGCCCAGAGTTTTCCTTTAAATTTATCTGCGGCGATCTCATTGGAGAGCCCCTCAAGAAGGTCAACAGAACCACCCATGCCCTGCCACCAGGCTTGGACCTTATCAAAAACTCCGAGCATAAGGGCTTGCCTTAAGAGCATGACTCCTTCACCTGCCCAAGGGGTTGCAAAGACGGCATCAGGCTTTTCAGCCATGACCGCAGAAATATGGGATGAGAAGTCCATTGTCCAGAAAGGGGCCCATGCCGCAGCAACAAATTCCACATCTGGACGAAATTTTTTGATGTTCTCTTTAAATAAGTTCCAGGCCACATATCCGTACTCATAATCACAATTAATACCTGCCCACCGTTTGATCTCTGGATTGTCTTTAAAGACCCAGGCGGCAAGGGCATCTTGATAGACCGGTGCGGCCATTCTGAAAATCTGTTTGATTCCCTTTTGATAAACCAGCTCTTCTGTCAATCGATGGGTAGCCCCGTGAGTGACAAAACAAAGTCGGTCCAGTTCGGGCAATACGGGACCGACTGCCATTGCACTCCCGCTGGAATCTATACCGAAGAGGAAGTCGGCCCCCCAGTCCGTAACGAGGTATCGAGCATTCTTGACGGCTGTGGCTGGCTTTAACTCCTCGTCCATGAATTTCAGTTCGAGTTTGCGCTTCAAGATTCCGCCCTTGGCATTGATTTCTTCAATAGCCATTGTAGATCCTGCCATCATCTGCCAGCCGTAATCGGCATGGGCTCCTGAGATAGCGCCCTGACCACCAATCTTGATCGGGCCCGCTGGTTTCTTGGCCTGGCCATAGGTTAACCGATAACCTCCCAATCCGGTTCCCAGGGCCACACCGCCGATGACTGCATTCTTTAATAATTTTCTTCGTGTAATTTTTTTAACCATAGCTTACCCCTCCTTTCTGTTTCGTCCCCACCCTCGTTGCAGGGGGATGTAGGTGACTGGAACGTACTCCGATTACCTGCGCCTTGTGGGCGCAAAACTTCTTATTACACTGAATTAAACGATGAATTACCAAATTATCCCTGCATTGTCAATTTAAAAAGTCAAAATTGAAAATTCTATAAGGCGAGCCAACCACCGTCCACGAAGAGGGTTTGGCCAGTGACATAACTCGAAGTGTCGGAGGCAAGGTAGAGGGCTGCTCCGACAATCTCTTCAGGCCTGCCAAACCTTCCCATGGGAGTCCTTCGAAGGAGATTTTCAGAGATGATCTTTGATTCCCTCATCCCTTTTGTCAATTCCGTTTCGAGATAGGCAGGACCGATGGCATTGACCTGAATGTTGTGTCTCGCCCATTCGATCGCAAGAACTTTAGTCAATTGAAGGATTCCTCCCTTTGTGGCACAGTAGGCAATCTGCCTGGGAAAACCAACCACTGCTCCCACAGAAACCATATTGATGATCTTTCCTCCGGCCTGTTGAATCATCACTTTTCCGACCGCTTGACAGAAGAGAAAAGTTCCGGTGAGATTGACCTTCACAATCTCCTCCCATTCCCTGAGGGGGACCTCTTCAGCTTTCTTCAAAATTGGACTGATGCCCGCATTATTGACGAGAATATCGATTCGGGGAAAAACCTTCAGCGTATTGTCTATTGTCCTTTGAATCTCTTCAGGATTTCCAATGTCAGCGGCAATGGGGAGTGCTTCCCTCCCGAACGCTTTTATTTCCTTTGCCACTTCTTCAAGGGCTATTATATTTCTACTCACTAAAACGAGGTCTGCTCCAGCCTGGGCGAATCCTTTTGCGATGGCTTCACCAATGCCTCGGCTTGCACCGGTCACGATCGCGGTCTTCCCTGTCAATTTAAACATTTTCATCACATCCGTGCCTGCAGCAGGCGAACGAATTACTCTGAACTATTTCTTTGAATGCCAATGCAGAGGTGGTGCATAGATGGCTCGGTTCCCAAGTCCTTCTTCAATTCGAATCAATTGGTTGTATTTGGCGACCCGATCTGTTCTGGAGGGGGCGCCCGTCTTGATCTGACCGGCATTCGTAGCCACTGCTACATCAGCAATGGTTGTATCTTCTGTCTCCCCTGAACGATGGGAGATGATCGTCTGATATCCGGCCCTTTTGGCCATATCAATCACTTCAAGGGTTTCAGTCAAAGTCCCGATCTGGTTGGGCTTGATCAGAATCGCATTGGCCACCCCTTCTCGGATGCCCCTGGAGAGGCGCTTCGGGTTAGTGACGAAGAGGTCGTCTCCAACCAATTGGACTTTTTTCCCCAACCGAACTGTCATCATTTTCCATCCTTTCCAGTCGTCCTCGGCAAGACCATCTTCAATGGAAAGGATGGGGAACTTCTTGATCAGGGCTTCATAGTAGTCGATCATTTCGGCGGAAGTCCTTTTCGGTTTCTTTTCAGCTTTGAGGAAATAGAATCGATTACTGTAGAATTCAGTGGCCGCGGCATCGATGCCGAGGGCCACATCCCTTCCGGGGCGATAGCCTGATTTTTTGATGGCTTCAAGGATCAGAGAGAAGGCTTCCTCATTGGAGTGAAGGTTTGGGGCAAATCCTCCCTCATCGCCAACAGAGGTATGATAGCCTTTTTCCTTTAAAATAGACTTGAGATGGTGAAAGACTTCGACTCCCATTCGGAGGGCCTCCCTGAAACTCTTGGCCCCGATGGGCAGGATCATACATTCCTGCAAATCTAAGTTATTGTCAGCGTGAACGCCACCGTTGAGAATGTTCATCTGAGGGAGAGGAAGAAGGTTTGCCGAAAGACCTCCAATATGTTGGTATAAAGGAATGCCCAAATGGTTGGCTGCTGCCTTAGCACAGGCCAATGAGACCCCTAAGAGGGCATTGGCTCCCAGTCTTGTTTTATTAGGAGTCCCATCCCATTGAAGCATTGCGGTATCAATCCCCTTTTGATCGAGGACCTCCATTCCCACGAGTTTAGGCGCGATCACGCGATGGATGTGTTCGACCGCTTTCTGAACCCCTCTGCCAAGGTAGCGTTTGGGATCCTTATCTCTTAATTCCAAGGCCTCATGACTTCCTGTGGAAGCTCCGGAAGGGACAGAGGCTCTACCTATGATGCCGCTTTCCAAAAGGACCTCTACTTCGACGGTAGGGTTTCCTCTTGAATCAATGATCTCTCTTCCAATGACCTGAACAATGATCGGCATACCCGAATTCCCCCTGTAGCGATAAATTACTATTTCTTTTCATTTAAGATTCGAGTGCCCACATAGATGTAATGAGATCCTGAAAGGATGGTGAAAAAGGTAGTCCCGTAGATGGCGATAGTGGAGAGTGGCTGGAAGATGGGGTCGTATCTTGTTATTAAAACGAGAAGGATCGTGGAGATCTGGAAGCCGGTGGTCACTTTGCTTACAAGACTTGGTCGGATTTCTGGACGATAATTGGTGAGGAGTAACACGAGAAAGCCTATCAGGATGATGACGTCCCGAGTGATGACAATGACCGTCAGCCAGCTGGGAATGATTTCGATAATGGCAAGGGTGATGAATGCAGAAGAGAGGAGGAGCTTATCAGCGATGGGATCGAGATAGGCCCCCAATTCGGTCCTTTGGTGAGTAATTCGCGCAATGAGGCCGTCGATTCCATCCGTAATCCCTGCGACCGCAAAGGTGATCAGAGCCCATCCAAAGAGTTTATTGATGATGAAAATGACGAAGAGAGGAATCAAGAGGACCCTTATCAGGGTCATAATATTAGGCAGATTCATTAGTAACCCAAATTGCGGAATGCAGAATTCGGAACGCGGAATTTAAATCCGAAATTCAAAAATCGAAATTGAATATTCCGAAATCCGCCACGATACGGGCGGTCGTACCGACCGCATTCCGAAATCCGAAATAGTTTATTCGTAGATATTCCCAGACTCTCCCTTGTAAAGCTCTTTAAAGGTCGTGAACTTATCTAAAAAGGCCAGTTCGATCTTACCGATAGGTCCATTGCGTTGCTTTCCAATGATCAGCTCGGCCTTACCCTTATTGGGGTTATCTTCTGAACGGTTATAGACTTCGTCCCGGTAGAGGAAAAGGATCAAATCGGCATCTTGCTCAATCGCCCCGGATTCCCGGAGATCTGATAGTTGAGGCCTATTCCCTGTTCGTTCCTCGGTCTTCCGGCTGAGCTGAGAAACAGCGATGACTGGGATATTGAGTTCTTTGGCCAGAGCCTTCAGGGAGCGAGAGATCTCTGAGATCTCCTGCTGGCGGCTTTCCACTCTCGTCCTCCCTTTCATCAATTGGAGGTAGTCGATGATGAGCATGCCCAAACCATGCTCGCCCTTTAAACGCCGGGCCTTGGCCCTCAATTCAAGGACGGAGATGGCCGCCGAATCGTCAATGAAAATAGGTGCATCGGAAAGGTTCCCTGCTGCGAGCGTCAACTTTGGCCAGTCGCTCTCGGTTAGAAAGCCTGTCCTGAGTCGGGTCCCTTCCACTTGGGCTTCGGAACAGAGCATGCGAATGACCAATTGTTCCTTCGACATCTCCAGGGAGAAGATGGCTACGGGAATCCTTTTCTCGATGGCCGCATATTGTGAAATGTTGAGGCAGAGGGCGGTCTTGCCCATGCTGGGCCTTCCGGCGACGATGATCAGATCAGAGGCGTGAAAACCCGCCGTCAATCGATCCAGTTCTTTAAACCCCGAGGGAACGCCTGTAACGAGTTCTTTCTTCTCAAAGAGCCTTTCAATGGTCTTAAAACTCTCTTTGACGATATCCCGGATGGAGTAAAAAGAAGGTTTCACTCTTTTTTCGGAGATCTCAAAGATGGCCCGCTCAGCCTCATCAAGAAACCCTTCCACATCCCCTCGATCCTGATAACTTTGGGTGATGATTTCAGTTGAAGTTTGAATCAACTTTCGAAGGATGGCCTTTTCCTTGACGATTTTGGCATAATATTCGATATTGGCAGCAGTGGGGACCGAATCAATAAGAGAGGCGAGGTAGGAAGCGCCTCCGATTGAATCGAGTTGGTCTAT
>Ga0315285_10003526_pt1 | contig 16267 bp, 9 predicted proteins | sample YL17G09_36_MG_FD_203698 | JGI IMG/M metagenome (GOLD analysis project Ga0315285, IMG submission 203698) | Sediment microbial communities from Yellowstone Lake, YNP, Wyoming, USA - YL17G09_36 | ecosystem: Environmental > Aquatic > Freshwater > Lake > Sediment | place: USA: Wyoming | collected... | reverse complement strand
TCCGCCAGGCTTGAGATACCGGACACAGACACCAATACACGGCAAAGTGGGAAACGCACGTACCAGGGGAGCCCACCCTCCCCCTGCCCCTCCCTGCGAGGGAGGGGAGATCGAACCCCTGCTCCCCCCCTGTGAGGGAGGGGAGATCGAACCCCTGCTCCCCCCCTGTGAGGGAGGGGAGATCGAACCCCTGCTCCCCCCCTGTGAGGGAGGGGAGATCGAAACCGGCACCGTTCACGTCAAGATTGCCTACAGGGGCATCCTGATGGCTCCGGCGAGTGACAATTCCTTGCCAAAGTGGCATTTCACGTAGTGTTCCTGGCTGACCTCCTCGAAAGCAGGCTCCTCGGCACTGCATATATCCTTCGCATACGTACACCGTGGATGAAAGTAACAACCTGAAGGTGGATTCGCAGGGTTGGCCACCTCACCCCCGAGCAGGACGCGTTTCTCCCGCGGCGTTGGATCGGGTCGCGGGATCGCCGACATCAGCGCTTCGGTGTACGGATGCCTGGGATGGGCGAAGAGTTCGGCCGTGGACGCCAACTCGACGATCTTGCCCACGTACATCACCGCCACACGGTCGCTGATGTGGGCGACGACACTCATATCGTGCGCGATGAACAGGTAGGTCAACCCCATGTGCTCCTGCAAATCCTTGAGCAGGTTCAGGATCTGCGCCTGCACCGAGACGTCCAGCGCCGAGACCGGCTCGTCGCACACGACGAACATGGGGTTGGGTCCCAGCGCGCGCGCGATGCCGATGCGCTGGCGCTGCCCGCCGCTGAAGGCGTGCGGGTAGCGTCGCATGTACTCCGGCCGCAGGCCGACCAGTTCCAGCACCTGGGCCACCCGCTCCTCGAGTTGCTTGCCGCGCGCGATGCCCATCGCCCGCAACGGCGCGCCCACGATGTCGAGCAAGGTCATGCGCGGGTTCAAAGAAGCGTAGGGGTCCTGAAAGATCAGGCGTATGCTGCGGCGAATCTGCCTGAGTTGGTCGCGGTCCAGCGTCGTGACGTCTACGTGGCCCAGGATGGGGTCGCTGAACAACACCCGGCCGCTGGTGGGCGGGATGGCCCGCATGATCGAACGGCCGGTCGTCGTCTTGCCGCACCCGCTCTCGCCCACCAGGCCCAGCGTCTCGCCCTCCATCACGTAGAAACTCACGCCGTCCACGGCCCTGACGTGGCCGACGGTTCTCTTGAAGAAGCCACGTTGGATGGGAAAGTATTTCTTGAGTTCGATGACTTCCAGCAGGGGTCCGTTTTGGCTTGCTTGATCAGACATGGCGTCGCGTCCTCTCAGGAATCATACAGGTGGCATCTGACAAAGTGGCCCACTTCCGCTTCGATGACCTGCGGTTCCACCTGGTCACAGACTCCGGCGATCATGTCGGGACAGCGGGGGTGGAACGTGCACCCGGCCAGCCGGCTGTATGGATCGGGCACCATCCCGCTGATGGTCTGCAGCCGTCTCCTCCTGTCGCTGCGCACGATCGAGTCGTCGAGTTGAGGAATAGACGCCAGCAACCCCTGAGTATACGGGTGCAGCGGGCGGAAGAAGATAGAATGGACGTCGGTCTGCTCGACGATCTTGCCCAGGTACATCACGGCCACCTCTTCGGCCATCTCGGCGATCACCCCCAGGTTGTGGGTGATGTACATGATCGCCATTCCCAGGTCGTCCTGCAGCGTCCGCATGAGGTCCAGAATTTGTGCTTCGGTCGTCACGTCCAGCGCGGTCGTCGGCTCGTCCGCGATGAGCAGGCTGGGGTGGCAACACAGCGCCATGGCGATGACGGCCCGCTGGCGCATGCCGCCGCTCAACTGAAACGGATAATTGTCAATCGTTTGCTCCGGCTCCGGCATCTTGACCCGCGCCAGCATGTCAATTGCTCGCTCCCGCGCCTCGGCCTCGCCCACCTTCTGGTGCAACGTAATGGCCTCGATGATCTGGCATCCCACGGTGCGCACCGGGCTCATGGCTGTCATCGGTTCCTGGAACACCATCGAGATCTGATTGCCCCGGATGTCGCGCATCTCCCGGCTGTTGGGCTGGAGCGCGGTGATGTCCACCACGTCGGCCATCGCAGAGGAGTTGCCTTCTCGCACCGTCCGGTAGTACAGGATCTCGCCCGACTCGATCCGGCCAGGCACAGGCACGAGCCTCAATAGAGAGAGCGCCGTCACGCTCTTGCCGCAGCCGCTCTCTCCGACGACTCCCAGCGTTCGTCCCCGCCTGATTTCCAGGTCAACGCCGTCCACGGCTCGCACGACGCCCTCGGCCAGATGGAAGCAGGTGTGCAGGTTTTTGATCGTTACGAGTGGTTCATCCGCTGGCATAGCGCCTTCTCCTATGTGACGTACGGGTCGGCGGCGTCGCGCAGGCCGTCCCCCAGGAAGTTGAACATGAGCACCGCCAGGACGACGAACGCGACGGGCCACAGCAGCCACGGCAGTTGCGCCACGACCATGATGTTTTGAGCCTCCTGCAGCATGACCCCCCAACTGATCGTCGGCGGACGCAGGCCAACACCCAGGAAACTGAGCGCCGTCTCTCCCAGAATCATGTTGGGGATGGCCATGGTCAGTTGAACAATGATGTAACTGGCGTACCCAGGCAGCATATAGCGGGCGATGATTTGCCACTCGCTTTCGCCGTCCAGATAGGCGGCCTTGATGAAATCCTCCTCGCGCATGCTGAGCATCTTGCCGCGGATCGTCCGTGCCAGCCCCGTCCAACTCAGGATCGAAAGGATAATGGTGATGAGAAAGTACATGCGGAGTTGCGGCCAGTCCTGCGGCAAGGCCGCTGCCAGCGACATCCACAGCGGGATCTGCGGCAGCGAGACGAGCACGTCAATGACCCGCATGATCGCCTCGTCTACTACGCCACCGAAGAACCCCGCGATGCCGCCGAGGAGCATGCCCATGACGAAGGTCAGGGTCACCCCGATCAGCCCGACGCTCAGCGAAATGCGCGCCCCATGAAAGACCCGGGAGAACACGTCCCGGCCCAGATTGTCGCTGCCGAGGATAAACAGCGGATTGTCATCAGTGCCGGTGCCAAAGAAGTGCAGGGTGGTCTCGAACAATCCCCAAAACTCGTATTCGTCGCCACGCACAAAGAACCGGATCGGATACCTCACGTTGGGGTCGTCTTGATATACCGGGCGCATGGTGACGGGGTCGCGCGCGCGGACGGAGGCATAGACGAACGGCCAGTGGAATTGGCCCTGCTGATCGCGGATGTGAATCCGCGATGGGGGCATGGCGGAGAAATCCTGGTAACGGTGCAGGGGGGCGTAGGGGCTGAGGAATTCGGCAAAGAGCGCGATGAAGTAAAAGAGGCCCAGGATGACCATCGCCAGCTGCGCCAGTCTGTGCCGCCGGAACTTCCACCATACCAACTGCCACTGACTGGCGCGATAGAATTCCTCCCCTTTTTTCAGTTCCTCAGTCTTCCTCTGGCCTCTTTTCCAGACGGATCTCTTCCCTTTGATCGAGGACAGCAACCTGCTCATAGCCCCTCCACGCGCCCGAACCGGATGCGCGGGTCAATGACCCCCAGCATGACGTCAGATACCAGGCTGCCAATCGCCGTGAGCGCACCGGTGATCATGATGTATGCTCCCGCCGTGTACATGTCTTGCCCTATCAGCGCGTGCCACAACACTGGGCCGGCCGTAGGAAGGTTGAGCACGATCTCGACGATCATGCCACCGGAGAAAAACCACGGCAGCAGCCAGCCGATCGTGGCGATGAGCGGGTTGATAGCAATGCGCACCGGATAGCGGATCAGCATCTGAAACTCCGAAAGCCCCTTGGCGCGGGCCACCGTGACGTATTGCTTGCGCAGTTCGTCCAGCATGGTGGCGCGCATGGTGCGGATCAGGTTGGCCGTCCCGCCGATGCCCAGGATGACAATCGGCAGCCAGAGGTGTTTCAGCAGGTCTACGAACTTGAGCCAACTCCAGGCCGCGGTTTGATAGTCCAGGGAAAACAGTCCCCCCACCTGGAGGTGGAACCGGGCAATCGCAACGTACATGAGCACCAGCGCCAGGAGAAACCCCGGAACGGCCAGGCCGATGAAGCCCAGGAAGGTGAAAAAGTAGTCGGCGGCCGTGTACTGTTTCACCGCCACGAAGACGCCAATCGGCAGCGCCATCACCCACACAAAGATCGTCGTCCCCAGGGCAATCCCGAAGGTGGCTCCTAACCTGGATGTGATGATTTCGTCAACGGGTTTGTTCCACTGGAACGAGTAGCCGAAGTCGAAACGGGTCACGATGCCGGTGATCCACTTGAGGTACTGGATGTGCATGGGCTTGTCGAGGCCATACATCCGGGTCAACCGGGCAACCTCGGCTGGATCTAACGTTGCGCCAGATGAGCGCAGGCGGTTGAGGTGCTCCGTGAGATAGTCGCCTGGCGGCAACTGGATGATGACGAAGGCCAGGATCGAGATCAAAAAGATCTGCGGGATCAGCCGCAAGAAGCGCATGACGATGTAACTGAACATCGCGGGACCTCCTTCGGGCTCCAGGCACGAGCCTGTTCCCTATTGTACCACAAGCAAAGAACTACCGGACGCAAGCCCAGAGGCAGGCTCACATCCGGTAGTCTTTACTCATGGTGCGATGCTAGGCCCGCTGGCCGCCCTCGTAGAAGAACGCCTCCGGGTGATAGGTCTTGACGCCCCAGGAGTCCCAGCCGATCGGGACTTTGGGCCGCGGCAGGTTGCGCATGTTCTTGTTGAAGAGCAGCGGCGCCGGGCACTCCAGGAGCAGGCCAATCGCCAACGGGTTTTCGGCCAAATAGTCGAACATTTCCTGGCCCAGCCTCACCCGCTCATCCTCGCTAACGACGGCCGTCATCTGGTCAAAGAGATCGTACAGATGCTTGATGTCGGCCGGCGGTTCGATCAGCCCTTCTGCGGTCCTATCCGCAGCCAGGAACCAAGCACACCACGCCGCACAGGCACCACCCTGGCCTGGGTCACGGGTGGGGATGTACCACTGCGGCTCGATGTGCAGGAGCATGTCGGTGCAACGGTCGGCGTGCCAGACGCCACACTGGACCAGGGAGTTCGTCATGCGCTCGTTGTAGAGCGCCTCCTGGAGCTCCTCGGTCGTGGCCTCAATGCCGATCTCACGCCAATAGGTGGTGACCATCTCGGTGAGTTGGGCGGTGGCAGGCCCCACGCGGATGCCGGCGTGCTCGATGTTGTACTTGAGCCGCTGGCCATCTGGCCGCAGGCGGAAGCCTTCCGAGTCCCGCTTGTCCAACCCCATCTCGTCGAGCAACTGGTTGGCCAGGTCCGGGTCGTACTGCGCCCAGGCGACACCGTACGCCGGCTTGTAGTACTTGGATATGGGCATTGGCGACATCGCCCCCATGCGTGCCAGGCCGTAGAAGAGGCTCTGGTTGATCTCTTCGCGGTTGATCGCCACCGAGAGCGCCTTGACAAAGTTGTAGTTGAGGACGATCTCGGTCAGCACCGCGTCCTCGGCCAGGTGGTGCTGCGGGAACAGGACGATGCGGTCGCCCATGCAGGAGAGATAGTCGCCGACGACATAGTTGCTGGTCGCCTCGTTCTCCTTATAGAACGGATATTGGGCAACGGTCACGTCGTGCTGCCCCACGGCGTCCAGTTCACCCTGCATGATCTTGAGGTTGGTAGCCTCGGGGTTGGTCACGTAGTCAATGCGGAAGTTGTCGAAGTAGGGCAACTGGTTGCCGGCCAGGTCCACCTTCCAGTAGTAGGGATTGCGCTCCCAGAGGTACAGGCCCTCCTGCGGCATCTCGACGATGACCCAGGGTGCAAGTGATGGGTATTCCGTAACGTTCGAAGGCCCCTGCCACATGGTAATGCCCCAACCGTTCTTGTTCGAGAACACCTGGGGCCAGCCTTCGACCTGCAGTTCATCAGCCATGGCCTGCAGTGCCGCCGCGTCCGCGTACTTGGCGTGGAACCGCTTGAGGTAGTGGGCGGGAAGCATGAGGTTCCACGCCACGTGCCAACGGGTCAACTGGGCGGCAAAGTTGCCGTATGGCCCGGCGAAGGTGATCTTGAAGGTGAAGTCGTCAATGAACTCGAACACTGCGTTTGCGCCGCCGAAGCGGAATTGCCAGTCGGGCGTTCCCGCCAGCTCCGGGTTGAGTACGACGTCTTCCCACCAGAAGCGCACGTCCTCCGTGGTGACCGGCTGGCCGTCGGACCACTTCATCCCCTCGCGCATGTGGATGGTGTACATCGTGCCGTCGTCAGAGACCTCCCAGCTCTCAAAGAGGTTCGGCACGACGGTCTTGAGGTCAATGTCGGAATAGACGTTGTAACACTCGGCCATCCAGTCATAGTTGCTGGTGAACCACACGGGATCGAAGTGGATCATACGCACTTCGCCGCCGTACACGCCGATCGCGTCACGCCCACCCACCACGAGGGGGCTTACGGGCAACCGCTCGTCCACCGGCGGCAATGCCCCGGAGGCCACCTGGTCTGCCAGCAAGGGCGGCTCAGCCCGCCCCGCGGGCACCTCGACGGTGACCTGGACCTCCTTCTCGACCGGCACCTCGACCGTCTCCTTGACCACTTGAGGAGCCGGAGTCGGGCCACCGCAGGCCGCCGCGACGGCCCCAAGCGCGGCCACGGTGGACAACTGCAGGAACTCACGACGCTTGATCTTTCTTGCTTCCATTTTTTATCTCCTCCTTATAAGATAAACTACCCTTACTTGGCACCGGCTGCCAAGCCCTAACCTTACCCTGTATTATACTTTACCATCACCACTCGCGCAAATCTACCACTTTTAGGACAAACTTTGGGACTTTTGGGACATACCCGCCCGCAGGTTATAACCCGCAGGAGGGCCAGCAGTTACGGGTCGCCAAAACTCAGCCGCAACAAATAGTTTTCTGACCGGACTTCCATCTGTGTGCTGGACAGGTCGGCGATGCAGTAGGGATTTTCATAGTGCCTGAACCCCGCCAGGGGCTCCTCCCGCCCGTTGCGCAACAGTGGGCCGGCCCAGCCAAAGGATAGTGTCTCGCCGCGCAACGTGTCGCAGCGTACCGACAACCCGTCGAAAGTGACGTTCAACGCCAGCACCTTTTCCTGGAACGTCCCGAAGTCGCCGTCCAACGTGGCCCGTCCCATGTGACACAGCCAGACGTTGTGCTGTCCATACGAGCGCAGTTCGTGGCAGGCGCTGTGCCCCTGCCGGACCAGGCTCAGGCCCTGCGCGGCGGTAAGCGCCAGGTAGCCGTCGCCTTTCCGGGCAAAGGCCCACGCCTGGCCCCCTGCGCTGTCCCGCAACACGTGCTCGTCGAAGGCGTACACCGGGAAATAGGCGTGCGTGAAGCCCATCCAGTCGTCTTCCGGCAACTGATGGACGGCGATCAGCACGTCCTTCCACTGCGCGACGCGCGGCAGGACGGCGTTGCCGAGCCAGAAGTTAGGCCGGCACACATCCTCCTCACACGCACAGGCAGGATGCGTGACGAACACGACGGCGGCCGGTCCCAGCGTCGCCTGCCAGATGTGCTCCTGGCAGCCCGTTGCGCCTGGACGATAGTCCTGCGCCGAGCAGAGCATATAGTTGGGGGTCCTGTAGGTGACCTTGTTGACCTCTTGCTCCCTTCCTCCAGGTTCGAGAGAGGCGGCCGTGTGTCGTTCGCGGTTCCACATCTCTTCTGGCAGTGACGTGGCGATTTCTGAGATGATGGGCGGAAGTTCGTAGCGCTCTGTACAGGCCAGGCTCACGGCTCCCGCGACGTGGTGATTGAAAATACCCGTACCCCACATGAGCCGGGCGATGCCCCCCGTGGGCTCTAACAGCCCGCCCTTGACGGACGAGGCGTCCGTGCGCCCGTGGGTAGAGCCGAAAACGCCCTTGTACGAATTGAGCGCCAGCGTGAGAAGCATTTTGTCCATGACCACCGCTGCCATTTCCCAGACCTGTTCGGTTTGGGCCAGCTCAATCAGGTGGGAGAGCGCTGCCAAATCGTCCGCGAAACAGCAATTCGAGTCCCACTCTTCGAACCCGCTGGCTCCGCGCGCGTGCAACCAGCCCAGCGCCAGCCGTTCCCCCTTTGCGCGATGCTGCTGGCCGGTCTGGCCGCTGTTGCCGAACACGCGCTCAGGGTAAAGTTGCCCGGCCAGGACCTCGCACGTATGGAAGAGGATACGCTGGCTTTCGGTGGTATGGCACAGCGCGTCACGGCCGGGTTCGTCGTGCCAATAACAACGGATTGGGAAAGGAACGGAGGGAAAACAAAAGCCGGCGCAGTACTCGAAGTTGAGGATACAGTCTTCCAACGGTTGCCTGAGTGCTTGCGGGAACTGCGGATGCTGCCCATAGCGGTACACCACCCCCAGCAGGCCCAGCAGGTCGAGCGCGCTGCCGTCCTCCCGCCGATTGATCCTGGCGATGGCCTCCAGGATCGTGCCCGTCTCGACTGCCGGCCACCGGCCGAGCGCCATCCTGGCAGCCTCTGCAAAGACGCTGCCCTGGCGCCGAGCCGCGTTGGCCAGCGCTTCCTGGCGCCGCTCCTGATACGTGCCGTAGGGGGCTTCCGAGTAGGAATTGTTGCCGAGGCACCACAGGCTGAGTTCCCGCCTGATGCGCATGTTGCCTTCATAGTACTCCCGGGGGACCGGCATCAAAACGGCGCGGTAAGGCCCGTCTGGCATCTGGTACGGGCTGCCCAGGAACGCGGTATCGCCGGGCGCGCCCTTTTCGTGCGCTTCGGCATAGATGCGCCCGGACGGGGTCTGGAGGCGGGCGATCGTGATCGCCGATACGCTCATGTCCTCCGGCCAGCGCACGACGATCTGGTCGTCCCTTGCGAACACGTCGCGCTCGAGATAGGCCGCCTCGAAGACCTGTTCGAGCGTGTTGCGGCGCGCGACGTCCTCAATCGTTGTGGGCAAACGCACCCGCACGTCAGAAACGGGTTCACAGATGCGCAACGCCATCGTGTGCGGGCATTCTCGCACGGCAACCCCTTCGAAGCGCACCAGGATTTGGTTCGCTCCCTTCCGAAACCTGGCCTGGCAGTGTACGCTGCGGGGGTGCCGGTCGTGCAAGTGCTCCTGGCGCTGGACGTGCTCTCCGTTTAGCCAGACGTCCGCCGGGCCATACGTCGTCAGAACCAGCGTCACCGGCTGGGGCTTTTTGCTCATGACCTGGGCGTAGGCCCAGGAGCGCAGGTAATGGCAGGTGGGATAGCAGGCCGAGTGATTGACCAGGTGGTCCTCCCGGCAGCGGACGTACGACCAGGTTCCCTCGTAATCTCCCACCCTGAACGTGCCTTCTGTGAGTGGACCCCGCTCCACGGGCAAGCCGGCGATGCCAGAGTCCTGTTCATAGTAGTGGCGGGCTACCTCTCGTTCAAAGTCGGCGCCCGGGAAGCGTGCGAGGTCTACCGGGATGACCTGGGGGCCAGCAACCAACCAATTGTGAACGAAGCCATCTTGCAGATCATAGTACACGTAAGAAATGGGCATGCAGTGTGGCTCCTTTGACGATGTCTGGGGTATTAACCGGTGGTGTTGTCGAGTTCCACCTCGCCCGGCTTTGGAGGATGCAGGAATCTCCCCAACAGAAAAAGTGCCATACCGATGACCAGTTCGCCGCCCAGGATGAGCCAGCGCAGCCAGCCTGCGCCGCCAATGCCCTGCAGCAGGAGCAGGCCCGCGTCGGCGACGAAGATCAAGAGCAGTTCCGGCCCGACGACGATGGCGATGCGCCTCATCAGATCGCGCTGCGGCACGCCTCTCTTAAAGTACTCCTCAGTGACAATCAGCAAGACCAACCACAGCAGTCCGACTGCGATCATGTAGGCCTTGTCGAGGAACCTGGCCTGCCATATGCGTGGCGGCGAGTCACCAGCGTAGAGAGCCAGAGCGCCCAGAACACCCTCCCGGCTGATGAGTATAAACCATACTCCCAGTACCATCGTGACGGCCCACGCCAGATAAGCGATCACGTAACCCAGGCCCTTTTTCATCCTTCTTACCCTCCTGGCAGCGGGATGCCTACGTCCGTCAGTGTGGTCAGGAAATCCTCGTACAGGATCGGTTCCCGCAGATAGGCCTCCGCGCCCTCTTCCTTGCTGCGTTCCTTCTCGTCCAGCCACGAGCACAGGATCACCGGTATGTGGCACGTGGCCGGATCGGCTTTCAACGCCCGCAGCACGTCCCAGCCCTGGGTACCTGGCAGGTCAACTTCCAGCACAATCGCAGCGGGCTTCTCGTGCTGGGCCAGCGCGAGTGCATCTTCGCCCAGATAGGCGAACACGGTCCGCTGCGCGCTCTTTTTCACGTACCGCCGCATCAGGTAACAGAAATGCGAATCATTTCCGATGACCATAATCGTGGCAGGCGTCTGGTTCATGGCATCCTCTCGTCGAGACGCGCTGGATGTCCCTCACACTTTCCTCTACCCGTATACTTTACCCGCTTGTTCCAAATAAATCTTTCACTTTTGGGACGAACTTTGGTATTTCTGGGACAGACGTAGGTTGGTAGATTGGTAGATTGGTACCTTCACTGGCTCCGCAGGAATGTACGCGGAGGTACCCCCACCTCTTGCCGAAAGACGCGGGTAAAATAGCCGCCGCTAGAAAAGCCCACCTCCATCGCCACCTCGGTGATGCTCCTGCCGCCCGCCTCCAACAGCGCCTTGGCCTGCCTCACCCGATACCGGTTGAGATAGGTGATCGGTGTCACCCCCACCTCCTGGCGGAAGCAACGGTCCAGATGCCGCTCGCTCAGGCCCACGTGCGCGGCGATATCGCGGCGCGAAACCTGTTCTGCGTAGTGGGCGTGGATGAAGGCCATGGCTTTCAGCACGATGCGCTGGGTTTCAGAGCCGGGCCTGCGCTTGCGTTCCAGCGCGGCTGCCACGTGCTCCAGCGTCTCCTCGACGCTGAACAGCCCTTTCTCCAGCACGCTCGCCACACCCCGATTCAAGCGTGCCATGTCCTCCTCGGTCAACACCTGGCCGGTCAGCACGATCACCGGGATGTGGCGGCTCATCTCCTCCTCCTGCATCGCTTCCAGGACCCCAAACCCATCGAGTTCTGGCATCATCAGGTCCAGGAGCACCAGGTCTGGCCGCTCCTGCCGGATCGCCTCCAGCGCCTCCCGCCCGTTCTGCGCCCGCAGCACCCGGCAGCCCGGCACTTGCGCCTCCACCATGCGGGTGTGCATCTCCAGGATGCCTGGCTCATCGTCTACGATCAAGATGTTCTTCCCCGCCTGCTCACGCTCCTCCTCATCCAGCAGGCCGTGGCGCGTCAGTGCCTCGGCCAACTTGGCCGTCCCCACCGGCTTGGTCAAATAGTTGATCTCCAGCAACGAACCGCGACAGGCTGGAAAACCTGCCCTGAGCCTGTCGAAGGGGCCTGCCCCACTGTCTTCGTCGCCCTCCAGAGCGTAGAACAGCACCGGGACGTCTTGCGTGGCCGGGGTCTCCTTCAGTGTCTTCAGGATCTCCCACCCTCGTTCTGAGGTCAATCCGAGGTCCAGCACCACCACGTCCGGTGGTGCCAGGACCAGCCGTGCCAGCCAGCCTGTCGCTTCGTCCGCCGGATGCACTTCGACCTCAAAGCCCTGCCGTGCCAGGTGTTCCCTCAACACTCGTCCGCCCGCCGCGTCTTTTGCCAACAGTGAAACCCGTTGTGCCTGAGCCAATGGGATCTCTGCGACAGGCTGGAAAGCCTGCCCCACAACTGGTAAGGTGAAGTAAAACGTGGAACCTTTCCCTTCCTCACCTGAGGAATAGACGCCGATCTTGCCCTCGTGCATCTCGATCAGCCGTTTGCAGATCGCCAACCCCAGCCCCAATCCGCCGTAGCCGCGGGCCGTCGTCCGTTCTGACTGGCGAAACTCGTCAAAGATCGCCTCTTGTTCGTCCGCCGGGACGCCCAGGCCCGTATCGTGCACGGACACGGTGACGCGTCTGTCTTCCACGTTCGCGGTCAATGAGACCTCCCCCCGCGCGGTGAACTTGACCGCGTTGTTCACCAGGTTTAGCACCACCTGCCGCAGGCGCGTCCGGTCTCCCCACACCCACGGCAGGCGCTCCGGGATCTCGGCGCGCCACGCCAGTTCCTTGTCGCGCGCCAACTGCTCGCCGATCACCGCTACGGCCCGCAGCACCTCCGTCAGGTCGAGCGGCGCGCACACCAATTTCAGTTGCCCCACGTCGCTCTGTGCCAGGTCGAGTACGTCGCGGATCAGGCCGTCCAGGTGTTGCGCTCCGATATAGATCCGCTCCACGTCCTTGATGTTCACCTTGTATTCCCGCGGCCCGGCCTGCTCGCCTTCCCGCAACAGGATGTTGCTCAGGCCGCAGATCAGGTTCAGGGGGGTGCGCAACTCGTGACTGACCATGGAGAGGAAACGGCTCTTCAACCGGTTCGCCTCTTCGGCCAACTGCCTGCCCTCTTCCGCCAACCGTCGCGCCTCCACTGCCTCCCGGTAGAGCCGGATGCCCCGCAGCGCGGCTGCTAACTGCCGGACGATGTCGGCACACGGCTCCAGGTTGCCCGAGTCAAAGGCCACGAAGCCGGATATACCTTCCTGGACCAGCAAGGGCAACAGCGCCAGGCTGAACGGCCGGTCTGCGGGATACAACCCCGCCGGCGGGAACTGCCGGCTGGGGAAGCGCCGCTGGCACGCGTCCACCGGCGGCGCTTGCAGCACGCTCCACGCCACCGGGTCCTCCCCCTCTGGCTCGTACAACGCCACGGCCGCGTGCTGGATGCCGATGCCGGGCAGGTTCTCCGCCAGCACGTCGAATATCTCGGCTTCGTCCTGGGCTGCCAGAAAGCGGGCCGTCATCCGGCCCACCTGATCGGCGACGCCGGCCTGGCGCAGCAGGTGGCGGACGTATTGCTCGTGCGCGGCCTCACTGATCGCCAGCCTGGCCTGATCGAGCATGTTCTCCATCTGTTGGCGAGCGGAGGCAGCGGACAGTGCTTCCAGCAATGCAGGTACGTGCTCCCTCAGAATCGAGACTGCGGCCTGCCACCCGGCAGGGTCATCGCGCAAAATCATGACGCGCTGAAGGATCTGCTGCAAGGCCAGGAGGAAGATCGTGCTGTCGCGCTGCTCCAGGCTCAGCGCATACGCCTCCATCAACCGCTGGCACAGGTGATAGACCTCGTCCTGGCTCAGCCGCTGCATCTGGGCCTCTATCTTCCTGGCCATCGCTCGCACTACCTGCGAAACGATCCCCTCGGGTGGGGCAGGCTTTCCGTCGAGTGGGGCAGGCTTTCCAGCCTGCCATCCGCGGCCGTCGGGTGCGGGTGGGGCAGGCTTTCCAGCCTGCCATCTGCGACCGTCGGGTGCGGGTGGGGCAGGCTTTCCAGCCTGCCATCTGCGACCGTCGGGTGCGGGTGGGGCAGGCTTTCCAGCCTGCCATCTGCGACCGTCGGATGCCACGGGCCTGGTCTCGAGCGCAGCCGTGCCAGGCAGGCAACCACACGATTCACGGACGATCAGTTGTGTGGGAATCCGGACGGTCTTGACCCCTTCCGCGCGCCCTTCGATATAGTCGAGCAGCAACTTGAGCCCCTGGTACCCCTGTTCAAACGTCGGATAGCGGACGGTCGTCAGCGGTGGGACGTGTGCGGCGGCCTCCAACCGGTCGTCGAAACCGACGACGGCGACGTCGTGGGGCACCAGCAAGCCGGCATGGCTGAGCGCCTGCATGGCGCCGATGGCCGAGACGTCGTTGCTGGCGATCATTGCCGTGAACGACACGCCAGCGGCCAGGAGTCGTCCCATCGCCCGTTGGCCGCCTTCCATGTTGTGGGAACCGTAGGCGACGAGATTGGCGTCGGCCTCCAGGCCATACTCCTGAACGGCCGCACGGTAGGCGTGCAACCGGCGGGCGCAGTCTCCGTCCACGTCATCTTCGTGCCCGGCAATGAACGCGACGCGCCGGTGGCCGTGCTCGACCAGGTGGGCCACCGCCTGGCAGATGCCGCCTTCGTTGTCGGCGATGACGGCCGGCCCACTTTCGCCAGCGCCGACGAAGACGACCGGATACCCCTGGGCGATGAGGTGCTGATAGTAGCGTGACCTCTCCCTCGACATGATGGGCACTGCCACGATCAGCCCGTCTGCATTCCAGGGGCCGACCGGGATAAAGTCAACGTCCGGCGCGGGGACGGGCCAGGCCAGCCGGGGGCTGCCCTGGCCTACGCCAAAATCCACGCTGCAGGAGAGCAGCAGGTTGCATTCCAGGTTGTGCGCCGCCGAGCGGATGCCGCGATAGACCGGCCCGAGGAACGTGTCGAGCGTCCCCACGTACACCTGCCAATCGGCAAGTGTCCCGATGGTGGGTCGGTTGTGCTTGTAATTGCGCATGCTCGCGTTCTTTCCAGACAGGTTGAGATGGCTCGCTTGCCCTTATATTAGCATATCGTAGAAACTATGCAACTCACGCCATACGCTCTCCTTGATCAACGGTCTCGCCTCGTCTTTTGGCTTCTGTGCCGATGGATCGGCAATTCGCCCATTTGGGGCAACTTTGTTATAATACGCACGACACAAAACGGAGGACATTCCTGTTCACGTTGAGATGAAAACGAAATTTAACCTTCTGCAGCCACTGTTCACGCTGCCCTGGATCGTCCACATGACGCTGAAGCGGCAGCGGCATAATTGGAGCCTGACACTGCTGGCTTTGTGGGGGATTGTCCTGGCGGTTGGTTTGGTGACCAATGCCTCTTTTTTTTCCCAGGCAGTCGATCGGGTCATCCTGACCCAGGAGCTGGATGATTTCAGCCGGATCACGGGGCGGCCTCCTTTTTCCACCTCTGCTTACATCTTCCCGTCACGCCGTAGCCCGGTCACACTGGAGAACGCAGAACGAATCTCCCATCACGTCGCCGGGACTCTTTCTGGGGAGGTCGGCCTGCCTCTACGGTATCTGGGTCTACAGGTGTCCAGCGGCGGCATGATGCTTCAACCAGGCACAGAATCCGGACTGTATGCTGAAGGCCAGGCCTATCTGGGCGATGTGGAGGCCGTCTATATCGCCGGTGTGGCGGAACACATGGAGATCGTTGCAGGGATGCCTCTCGACGAGGATGGTACATCGGACACAGTGCTGGACGTGTGGATGCACGATCGGCTGGCCCAGGAGATGGGCGTACAGGTGGGTGAAACTCTCAACGTCGGCGTGACCATATCGGCCAACCCGATCCCCATCCGCCTGGTTGGGTTTTGGCACGCCAGGGACCCGCAGAGCGACTTCTGGTTCAGCGATCCTGACGCCACGCTGGATGACGCGCTGCTCGTCCGCCGGCAGGATTACGTCAATTTCGTCCAGACGTCTATACCCTCCGGCTCGCGCGAAGTGGACTGGTACATCATCCTGGACGAGGCAAAAATCGTCCCCAAGAACAGCGCCGCTTATCTGGCCGGGTTCAGGCGCGGGCTGGACATCATCAACAAATACCTCCCCGGCGTGCGCCTGAACGCCCCCCCGCTCGATCCTCTGGAGGATTTCGTGCAGCGCAGCACGACCCTGACGATCTTGCTGCTGGGCTTCAACTTGCCGGCCTTTGGCATCCTGCTCTACTTCCTGGTGCTCACCTCGGCCATCATCGCCCAGTGGCAGCGCAAGGAGACGTCCGTCCTGGTGAGCCGTGGTTTGAGCATCTCCAGCGTTTTGAACCTGACCCTCCTGGAACAGTTGTTGCTGTTCGTCGTCGGCTATCCCCTGGGGATTGGATTTGGCATGCTGATCGCCCGCGTGATGGGGTACACGGCCAGTTTTCTCTCCTTCACCGAGCGCGCGCCTCTCCCCGTTTCTATGCAGGGCCTGAGCATCTCCCTCACCATCCTGGCTCTGGCCGTCTCGCTCCTGGGCCGGCTCTGGCCTGCGCTCCAGGCCGCCCGTCAGAGTGTGGTCGTCGAGGAACGCGAGCGAGCACGCCCTTCGCGCAGTCCCTTCTGGTATCGCTACTACGTTGATTTCCTCCTGGTTCTGCCGATGTGGTATGCCTACCGCCAGTTTGCCCTGCGGGGCTCGCTGGCCGGTTTGATCATTGATCGCCCGGAAGACCTCTACCGGGACCCGCTGCTGATCCTGGTCCCGGGCCTCTTCGTCCTGACGGCGTCGCTGTTGACCATGCGCCTGTTCCCGCTCGTCATGCGCGCGCTGGACGCCCTGGCCAGCCTGACCCCGTGGCTTACGATTCACCTGGCCCTGCGGCAGTTGGGCCGGCAAAGCCAGGATTAT
>Ga0315285_10003525_pt1 | contig 16275 bp, 11 predicted proteins | sample YL17G09_36_MG_FD_203698 | JGI IMG/M metagenome (GOLD analysis project Ga0315285, IMG submission 203698) | Sediment microbial communities from Yellowstone Lake, YNP, Wyoming, USA - YL17G09_36 | ecosystem: Environmental > Aquatic > Freshwater > Lake > Sediment | place: USA: Wyoming | collected... | reverse complement strand
TTCAGGACCGACACGACGCCGCCGACCACGACGTTCACGGCATTGTCGCCAAGTTACTTCGACACTGGCTCAGGCAAGACTTATGTGAGCTCATCGACGCTGCTGCGCCTGACCGCGGCGGACGCCGGAGTCGGATTGCAGTCGATCAAGTTCCTCTATTATGCCTCTGGTGAGACGCCGCCCTCTTATGGCAACTACGCGACGGAGTTCAGCATACCCTCCTCGAAAGCCGAGGGCCCGATCATTGTCAAGTTCAAGAGCGTCGACACTCTCGGGAACGAAGAGCAGGAGCAGACTGTCCAGCTTTACCTTGACAACACGCCTCCGACGGCCGATGCGGCGGGCTTTGGCGAGACTGCGATCACGTACCTCAACAATGCCCTCGCTCTGATCACGATAAGCTCCAGCGATGGCGGTTCCGGAGTGCAGACGGTCAGCTATGGCGTCGACGACAACACCTGCCCGCAGACGTACACCACTGCGATCACCGCCAACGTCGCGGGCGAGGGAGAACACAAGGTTTACTACAGGGCGATGGACAATGTCGGCAATGTCGCGTTGGTCAAGTTCGCCTGGATATTCCTGGACACGCAGGCGCCGACAGCGGAGGCGGGCGTCAACCAGAAGGTCAATCTCGGGTCCGATGTCGATTTCGACGGCACCGGTTCCAGCGACAACTCTGGCGGGAGCGGGATCGTCAACTACACCTGGTCATTCACCTACGAGGATGACATCGCGATTCTCTACGGATCCCAGCCGCAATTCAAGTTCGAGATCCGGGGAGACTACGAGGTCGTCCTCACCGTCATCGACCGGGTGGGCAACACGAACACGGACACCATGAGGGTGACCTTCAACGCGGGCACCGGTGCTGGGACGCCGTCGGGCGAGTTCCCACTATGGGTTCTGCTGCTGCTTGCGGCGATCGTCGTGGTTGCGCTACTCCTCCTGATCTTGATGATGAAAAGGCGGAAGAAGGATGAGGAGCCGAAGGCCGAAGAGCCCTCATCGAAGTGCGCATCCTGCGGACGACCGCTCAAACTCGGCGATGAGTTCTGTTCGAAGTGCGGGACTCCGGTGAAAGGGGAAGGGGATGCGCCAGAGGAATGATTGCCTGAGGTGATCGCGTGAGTTGCAGTGCTTGGATGAAAAAGCTTTCTTCGTTGAACTTGGCGCTTCTGATGATCATACTATCGCTCGGCGGTCTCGCGGTCACGCGGTCGTCGGGGTCCTCCGACCAAGGAAACGCGGTCAACGGCTGGGCGTCCGCTTCGAACGGCCTGACTGGACCGCCAGCGAGCCAGCACTCCGTCTGGTTCGGGGACATCAATAATGACGGGAAGCTAGACATCGCCACCGGCGGGTATGAGGGCGTCAGGGTCTGGCGGGGAGACGGCGCTGGCAATTGGGTGCTGAACTCCACGAATCTGCCTACGGGCTCGTACGATGGCGGGGTCTGCCTGGGCGACATCAACAACGATGGGAACCTTGACCTTGCGGCCGCCAACTACGACTACGGCTCCGCCGGGGTCACAGTTTGGCGGGGGAACGGCGCAGGCGTCTGGACGCTCGCGTCGACCGGTCTGCCCACGGTCAGGGGTCATACGGGAATCTTCTTCGGCAATGTGGACCACGATGGCAACCTCGACCTCGCGGTCACCAGCGATGTCTTCGAGTCGAATCCTGGCGGTATCCAGGTCTTCAGGGGGAACGGCGCGGGGCAGTGGACTCCCGCATCTACCGGCCTGCCGACCTCGGGGAAGTACTATGCCGTCTGGATGGGCGATGTCAACAACGACGGCAACGATGATCTGGCGGCATCGGGCCCGGGACTGCACGTCTGGCTGGGAAATGGCGCGGGGGTCTGGACGGAATCGTCGAACGGCCTGCCCTCCACGGATCAATGGAACAGTGTGACCCTCGGCGACATCAACCTCGACGGGAACATGGACATCGTGTCCGCGATGGACATGGGTGGGCACGGGATCAAGGCGTGGCTCGGCGACGGGAGCGGCAACTGGAGCCCGGTTTCGACGGGCCTTCCGACGACCGGCCTATTTTATGGCGTCGTTCTGGCCGACCTCGTCGGAGACAAGTATCCCGACATCCTGGCTGGCCAGTACAATGGCGGTGGCATCAAGATCTTCAGGGGGATCGACGGGAGCTCGTGGGCGGGCGACTCGGCTGGCATGCCCGCAGGAAAGGTAATCGGCGTTGCGGCGGGAGACATCAACAACGATGGCTACATGGACATCGGCGCAGTCGGCGAGAGCTTCGGCGTGCAGGTCTTCAAGAACACCGAGACCTCGCCGCTATTGACGGCGACGGTCAAGCAGCCGAATGGCGGGGAGAGCTGGGAGATCCTCACCCAGCACTACATCAACTGGACCGCGACTGGCGGCACACCGCCCTTGACCATCTCCATCGCGTACTCGGTGGCGGGCATACCCGGACCCTACTCGGTGATCGCGGCGGGCGAAGCGAACGACGGGTCATATCTCTGGACAGTGCCGAACTCGCCTTCAGACGTATGCTACGTCAGGGTCAACGTGACCGATTCGGCCTCTCGTCAGAACTGGGACAAGAGCAACAGCTCATTCACGATATTCCTGGCGGATCCCACGCCTCCCGCCATCAGCAACCTGCAACCGCCGAATCTCACAATCACGGGGGACGCAACGCCCGCCATCAGCGCAAGCTACAGCGACGCCTCCGGGATCGCCCTCGCGAGCGTGGCCCTCGAGGTCGACTCGGTGAATGTCACCTCCTCCGCGACTGTGACGCCGTCGGGGGTCACATACACGCCAGCCACGCCTCTCTCCGAAGGAACTCACAACGTCCATCTGGAGGTCAGGGACAACTACATCGCTCACAACCTCGCAACGGCCTCTTGGAGCTTCGTGGTCGACACGCTCTGGCCCACGGTCTCAAACCTTCAGCCCGCCAATCAGACGACGATAAGCAACAGCATGCCGCCGATAAGCGCCGGTTACAGTGACGCGTCCGGCATCGATCTGGGGAGCGTGGTGCTGAAAGTCGATTCGGTCGACGTGACTGGTTCCGCTTCCGTCCTGCCAGCATCAGTGAGATACGTCCCGGCGACGCCTCTGATTGACGGGAACCACGATATCTATCTGCAGGTCGGCGACAACTCGGTCCCGCAGAACAAGGCGAAAGTCACATGGTGGTTCACGATCGACACGACGATACCAGACACGACCCCGCCCACGATCACGAACCTTCTGCCGGTCAACCACTCGATAATAAGCGACAGCACTCCCGCCATTTCCGCGAGCTATAGCGACTCCTCCGGCGTGGATACGACCAGCCTGGTGCTGAAGCTCGACTCGGTCGATGTCACTTCATCCGCCACGGTCACCGCGTTCGACATTTCATACATGCCCGCTTCACTACTCTCGGATGCGATGCATTATGTCTCTCTCGTCCTAGAAGACCAATCGCTCAACCGCAACATGGCGGTGGCGACCTGGCAGTTCAAGGTCGACACGACCCCGCCGGTGGTCATGAGCATGGACCCCACAAACCAGACTACGATCACCGCGACGACCCCCGACGTCGTCGCCAGCTACGCCGACGCCTCTGGCATAGACATCGCGAGCGTCATGCTGAAGCTCGATTCGATTGATGTGACATCGTCGTCGGTGATATTCCTCAGCGATGTGACGTACACTCCTCCGTCGCCTTTGGCGTTCGGTCGTCATGACGTGTTCTTCTCGGTCAGGGACATCGCGGGGCCGCCGAACACCGCAATCAGGACATGGTGGTTCGTGATCGATAACGTCCCGCCGGCGATTTCCAACGTGCAGCCGACGGACCAGTACATCACCAGCATCAAGACACCGACGATAAGCGCCAACTACGACGACCCCTCCGGGATAGCTCTGGCGAGCGTCGCGATAACTCTGGATTCCGTGAACGTGACATCAGGGGCGAACGTGGCCCCCGACGGATTCACCTACCTCCCGCCATCGGCATTATCTGAGGGAATCCACAGCGTGTACCTCGAGGTAAGCGATGCATCGGGGCTCCACAACAAGAACACCTCCAGCTGGCAGTTCACAGTGGACAGCCTCCCGCCAGCGATGGTGGATCTCCGTCCCGCCAACCACACCATAATCACGACGAAGAGACCGGTAATCACCGCCAACTACAGCGACGCCTCCGGAGTCGACGTGCTCCGTACGGTCCTGAGACTCGATTCGACAGATGTTACATCCTCGGCATCGGTGACCGACTCTGGCTTCACCTTCGCATTGATGGCGGATCTCCCCGACGGCCTTCACTCCGTCTTGCTGTTCCTCCACGACAAATCGTATCCGTCGAACAACCGGGTGGTCCAGTGGGACTTCACGATTGACACGACGGCCCCGTATATAGTCCACACCCCTGTCACATCTGGGACAGCCGGACGGGACATCACGATCCGCGCTGACGTCACGGACCCGAGTGGACTGGGCTACGTGCACCTCTATTACAGGAAAACCGGAGCCCAGCAGTACATGGAAGTGGACATGGTCAAGGGCTCGGGGAACACTTTCAGCGCAGCAATCCCAGGTTCGGCGTTTGCCTCTGACGGGGTCCAGTACTACATCGAGGCGAACGACACAGTGGGAAACATTGGCAGGCGGCCCCAGTCCAACTGGCTCACCTCACCCTACAACATCGACATCGAAAGCATCCCACCGCCCGATAATCGCTTCTGGATGCCGGTGATTCTGATTGTTGCCTCACTGATATCAATCGGCGTCGCGGCTCTCCTCTATTTCTTGAAGCGCAAGAGGAAGAACGAGGAGGGTAAAGATGCGGAAGGAAACGAGTCCCAGGGACCGTGATTCCCCAAGCCCCATCCGTTTCCTCCATACGGTGCTGCCGATATCTATTTAAGCCCCGAATAGCTATAGAGTAGCTATAAAGTCGTCATCTTATGACGACAAAACGACTGTTGCTTGCCATGCCCAAGAAAGTCGCGGTTTCAAAGTTCGAGGTCTTCGGCGAAGAGATGATCGAGAAGGAGGTGAAGCCCAGCGGCAGTAGCGGCAGGGTCTACCTCCCGCCAAACTGGATAGGCAAGCACGTGAAGATAATCAGGCTCGAATGAGTGGTGGTCTCTTGTCCGTCAAGATACGGTTCATGCGTCTATCGGATGTCCCGGCGATCGTCAAGATACAGGAGGCCGTCACGAGACGGAAGGTCTCCAAGGACTTCGGCAAGAAGGTCAGGAGCTTCGTCAAGAAGGGCGGCGGGCTCTCCCTAGTCGCCGAGGTCGGCGGGGAAATCGCGGGCTACATCATCGGGGACATCAAGACGTGGGGGTTCGGAGTCGAGGAGAGCGGATGGATTGAGATGGTCGGCGTCCACCCGGGATCCATGGGTCACGGGGTCGGCAAGAAACTCGGCGGGGAGCTCCTGAAGAACTTCCGCGCTGAGGGAATCGGCTCCATCCACACGACGGCCCGGTGGGACTGGGGCGACATGCTCGCATTCTTCAAATCGCTCGGTTTCGAGCAGAGCGAGTTCATCAACCTGGAGAAGACTCTGAGGAGGTAGTCGGAAATGCTGGAGATGTACAAGGAATGGTTCGATGCGAGGCACGAGTACGCGAAGGAATGGAAGGAGAAGAACGGCGGGAAGGTCATGGGATACTTCTGCACCTACGCACCCGAGGAGATCATGTACGCGGCGGGGATACTGCCCGTCAGGATCCTCGGAAGCCACGAGCCGCAGGACGTCACCGAGCCGCACATCTTCGCGATGTTCTGCCCCTTCTGCAGGGACTGCCTGGCTCAGGGGCTGAAGGGGAGATACGACTACCTCGACGGCATCATGATCTCCCAGTCGTGCCTGCACATCAGGCAGGCGTTCACCAGCTGGAAGATGCACATCCCCACGCAGTACTCGTACTACCTGCCGATGCCGATGAAGGTCCAGAGCCCGAGGGCGCTGCCTTACCTGAGGGCCGAGCTCGAGAAGTTCAAGAAGTCCCTCGAGGAGTGGACCGGGAAGAGAATCACCGACGACGACCTGCGCGACGGCATCGAGCTGATGAACGAGAACAGGCGGCTGATGCGCCAGGTCTACGAGATGAGGAAGAAGGACAACCCGCCGATCACGGGGCTGGACTCCATGTACATGGTCGTCTCCAGCCAGATGACGCACAAGCAGGAGCACAGCAGGATCACGCGCGACGTCATCAACGAACTCGGAAAGAAGGAGAACGGCAGGAAGATTGGCGAGAGGCTGATGATCATCGGGAGCGAGGACGACGACTCCAAGTTCATACAGATGTGCGAGTCGGTCGGAGCGACGTTCGTGATCGACGACCACTGCACGGGCAGCAGGTACTTCTGGAACGAGGTGGAGCCTAACGGAGACCCGCTCACCGCCATAGCGAAGAGGTACATCGAGAGGCCACCGTGCCCCAGCAAGGACTGGGAGGAGCGCAGGCGCATACCGCACATCCTCCAGCTGGCAGCGGACTGGAAGGTGAAGGGCGCGGTGCTCATTCAGCAGAAGTTCTGCGACCCGCACGAGCTGGACACCCCCGCCATCAGGAAGGCGCTGGAGGGCAAGGGCATCAAGACGCTGTTCCTCGAGCTGGACGTCACCGTGCCGATCGGCCAGTTCAGGACGAGGGTGGAGGCGCTGCTCGAGATGCTCCAAGAGGAGGACCTTTTCTAGGAGGTTGAAAACATGGCCAACAAGTACCCGACAGAGCCGCTGAAGGTCTGGGACAAGGCGAAGAATCTGAGGCAGGAATATTACGACAATTTCATGCACGCAAGGGAGAAGGGAGCGCTCAGGTGGGCTGGCGGGGCATGGGCGTTCGATGCGGTGCCTTACGGCCTCGGCGACGACGTCTACCCGCTGACTGGCGAACCGTACGGAGCATCGACCGCATTCAACGGCGATTTCTCCCTGAAGTGCCTCGAGGCCACGGAGAACGCGGGCTACGCGAGAGACCTCTGCTCCTACATGCGCAACTACTGGGGCAGCATCCTGCTGGACAAGTTCACGTTCGGCGGGGAGTTCCCCAAGCCGGACTTCATGTGGCAGGCGCACATCTGCTGCAGCCACGCGAAGTGGTACGAGGTCGCCAGGGAGCTGGAGGGCGGCAAGATCCCGTACTACTGCGTGGATGTTGCGGTGGGCCCATACGACACCATGGACGACAACAAGGTCAACTACATCGTCGGGCAGCTGAGCGACGGCATCGACTGGCTGGAGAAGGTCACCGGCCGCACGTACGACGACAAGAAGCTCATCGAGGCGGTGAAGAACGAAACCACCGCCATGTCAACTTGGGCGGAGATATGCTCGCTCAACAAGAACATCCCCGCCCCGCTAGACGAGAAGACGATGTACTCTCTCTACGTCTTCGGCGTCCTGATGAAGAGCAACAGGAAGGTCGGCGAGCTGTACAAGGAGCTCCTCGCGGAGGTCAAGGACAGGGTGAAGCGGGGGATCGCCGCGGTCCCGAACGAGCAGTGCAGGGTCATGACCGACACGCAGCCCCCGTGGGCGTTCCTGGACGTCTTCAGGTACATGGAGAAGTTCGGCTGCGTCTCGGTCGGCTCGCTCTACACCTATGGGCTCACCGGCATGTGGGAGATCAAGCCCGACGGGCAGTGGGGGCCGAAGACGACACCGATGGCCAGGGGCGTCCCGATGAGGAACAGGGAGGAGGCGCTCAGGGCCCTGGTGGAGTGGAACCTGGCGAAGCCGGAGTGGCAGCACTTCTACGACCCATCTCTCAAGACAGACATGATGGTCAGGATCGCGAAGCAGTGGAAGCTGAACGGCGTCATCCTGCACTACAACAGGGGCTGCGAGGGCCTGAGCCTGGGCATCGCTGAGAACCGTCTCGGGATCATGAAGGCGGGTTTCCCCGTCATGACGTTCGAGGGGAACATGGGCGACGGGCGGGAGTTCGACAAGGCCAGGACGATGTCCAGGATTGACTCTTTCATGGAGACGTTAGGAATGAAGAAACTGGAGTCGTGAGAACGTGATCACTGCAGGCATAGACATCGGTGCGAAGACTGTGAAGGTCATAGTCCTGAAGGACGGGAAGATAGCGGGGAAGGCGGTTGATCTCGGCGGTTTCGACCAGAGGGGCACGTCTGACAGGCTCTTCAGGAAGGCGCTTGCCGAGGCCGGCGCTGACATCAAGGACGTGAAGATGATAGTGGCGACCGGCGCGGGCAAGGGCGAGTTCCCTCACGCGAACGAGCCGGTGACGGAGGTCACGGCGGACGCACGCGGGGCGAACGTCATCCATCCGAGGGGCCGCACGGTCATCAGCGTGGGGGCGGAGGAGGGGCGGGCGATCAAGACCGACGCGCAGGGCAGGGTCGTCGACTTCGCCGTCAACGAGAAGTGCGCGGCGGGGGCGGGCGCGTTCACTGAGTCAATGGCCAGGGCTCTCGAACTGAAGGTCGAGGACATGGGGGCGCTGTCCCTCCTATCGACCAACGCGGTCCCGATGAACGCACAATGTGCGGTGTTCGCAGAATCCGAGGTGGTCTCGCTTGTCCACGCGGGGACCTCGAAGCAGGACATCTCCAGGGCCATCCACGACGCGATCGCGAGCAGGATATCGTCGATGGCGAGAAGGATATCTGTCGAGAACGACGTGGTGCTCATCGGCGGCGTCGCGAAGAACAAGGGCTTCGTCGAGTCCTTGAAGAGGGACCTGGCCACCGAGGTCTTCGTGCCGCAGGACCCCGAGTTCGTCAGCGCGCTCGGTGCGGCTCACATCGCTTTCGAGAAGGCATCGAAACTGGGAGGCAGCTGAGATGGTCGAGTACTGGCGATGGAAGGAGTACAGGTGGACCGCGCCTGATGCCGACTGGAAGAACGCCAAGACAATCTCGTGCGGGATCGACGTCGGTTCGGTCAGCTCGCAGGCGGTCATCATGACGGACGGCAACCTGTACGCCTATAGCAACATGAGGACCGGCTCGAACAGCCCCGACAGCGCGAGGAGAGCGCTCGACTGGGCGCTGGAAGGGACCGGCCTGAAGCAGGAGAACATGCACTTCATCGTCGGCACGGGCTACGGCCGAATCAACATACCCTTCGCCAACAAGGCGATCACCGAGATCGCGTGCCACGCAAGGGGAGCCAACTTCATGTACGGCCCGACCGTGAGGACGGTCCTGGACATGGGCGGGCAGGACTGCAAGGCGATACGCTGCGACGAGAAGGGCAAGGTCACCGCATTCCTGATGAACGACAAGTGCGCCGCGGGGACCGGCCGAGGTATGGAGGTATTCGCGGACCTGCTGCAGGTCCACATCGAAGAGGTCGGCGATTTATCTTTCAAGGTCGACAAGGAGCCACCGCCCGTGAGCAGCACCTGCGTCGTCTTCGCGAAGTCGGAGGCTTCCGCGTTGCTCAGGAAGGGCGTGCCGAAGAACGAGGTCCTGGCGGCCTACTGCTCCGCGATGGCCCACCGCGTCTTCTCGCTGCTCGAGAGGCTCGGGGTCGAGAAGGACTTCGGCATCACCGGCGGGATATCGAAGAACAAGGGCGTCGTCGACAGGCTCACGAAGGAACTCGGCATCACATCTCTCACGCCGAGGTACGACCCGCAGGTTGCCGGAGGAGTCGGGGCCGCGCTGTTCGCCAAGTCCCTCGTGGAGAAGCAGAGGGCCGGGTAGGTGCCCCGATGAAGGCGAACTACGGCTACAAGGACGGCTCCGGCGAGTTCTTCATCACGATAGACACGGACAAGTGCAACAGCTGCGGGGACTGCGCGAAGGTCTGCCCGCCGAAGGTCATCGTCATGATCACGAACGACTACGACGAGGTCGTGCCTGCGGTGGCAGAGGAGCACAGGAAGAAGATCAAATACGACTGCGCCCCGTGCAAGCCGATGTCCGGGCCAAGGAACCTCCCCTGTGTCGTCGCCTGCAAGCCCACCGCAATCGTGCACTCATGGTAATCCGCAAACCGGAAAAGGCGTCAGTCTCGTGGATGGCGGGTAAAGGATGATCTCCCTATCGGTCGACGGAAAGAGAGTCGAGGTCGCGCCGGGGGCGACAGTCCTCGATGCCGCCAGGGCCGCGGGAGTCTACGTTCCGACATTATGTTCTCACCCGGACCTCCCGCCATCGAAAGGCAAGGTCGCAGCCGCCTTTGTCTACCGAGGCAACACGAAGGTAGAACGCCCGCCGAGTGCGGTAGGGAAGGAATTCGAAGGATGCAAGCTTTGCCTGGTCGAAGTCCAGGGGAAGCCCGACCTCGTCACAGCGTGCAACACCGTCGCCGAGGCGGGGATGGTCATCCTCACCGAAAATCCGAGGATCAGCGAGGCGAGGCAGAGGAACCTCGCGCCGATACTTGCGAAGCACCCTCACGCGTGCCTCACCTGCGCGCAAAGAGAGGGGTGCAGCAGAACCCAGTGCTCCTCGAACGTCCCGGTCGACGAAAGGTGCTGCCCGAAGCTGGGCAACTGCGAGCTGCAGCGCGTTGCTGACTACATCGGCATCAGAGGAGACACCCCAAGGTTCGTCCCGCGAAAGATGCCCCGCGCAGACAGTGATCCTCTCTTCATACGAGACCCCAATCTATGCATCTCGTGCACGAGGTGCGTCAGGGCGTGCGAGGACCTGCGAGACGTGAGGGCGATTGCATTCACATTCGACGGGAACGAGTTTGTCGTCGGGACGGCTGTGGGCCCCACCTTGGCCGAGTCAGCCTGCAGGTTCTGCGGCGCGTGCGTGGAGGTCTGCCCGACCGGTGCGTTGGTTGATAGAGATCTGAAACTGGCGGACAAGGAGAAAGAGCTCGTGCCGTGTAGGTACGCATGCCCCGCCGGCATGGACGTGCCGAAGATCATGAGGCTCGTGGCGGCAGGGAAGTTCGGAGAAGCCTCTGCAGTCGTGCGCGAGAAAGCGCCATTCCCTCTCACCCTCGGTGCTATCTGCTTCCACCCGTGCGAGCAGTCGTGCCGCAGGGGCAAGGTGAACGAGCCGATCGCCATCTGCGACATCAAGAGGTTCGCCGCGGAGAATGATTCGGGGGAATGGGTGGCTCGGTTCAAGCGAGCCCCGCCAACGGGGAAGAAGGTGGCGGTGGTGGGTTCCGGCCCCGCGGGGCTCACGGCGGGATATTACCTTTCGATGCTGGGTCATTCCGTCACCGTCTTCGACTCGAACGACAAACCTGGCGGGACATTGCGGAGTGGCATACCGCGCTACCGCCTTCCTTCGAGCGTCGTTGATGAGGATCTCCAGGGAGTGATGGAGAGCGGTATCGAGTTCAAGGGCGGGATCAAGGTCGGCCAGAGCGTTCTCATCAAGGATCTGAGGTCGCAGGGCTACGATGCGATCTTCGTGGCGGGAGGAGCGACTCTCAGCAAGCGCATACCGCTTGAGGGCTCCGATTTGCCGGGCGTTATCTGGGGACTGGACTTCCTCCAGGAAGTGAGGGCGGGGAAGCCGGTCAGGATCAGCAGAAGGCTCGTCGTCATCGGCGGCGGGAATGTCGCGATGGATGTCGCGTTGACGGCGCTCCGCCTGGGCGCGAGGGACATCCAGGTCGCGTGCCTCGAATCAAGAAAGGAGATGCCCGCATTCGAGTGGGAGATACAGGAGGTCATGGACGAGGGAATCAAGATTCACTGCTCCTGGGGGCCGAAGAAGACTCTGAGCGATGGCGGGAAGGTCACCGGCATCGAACTCAAGAAGTGCACATCGGTCTTCGACGAGCAGAGGAGATTCAATCCGAAGTACGACGAATCGGTCACCACGAAACTTGAGGGTGAGACTGTAATACTCGCGATCGGCCAGGGCTCGGACACGGCCTATCTGGCGGGTCTGGAGGGACTCAACACCACCCGCGGCGGGAACATCATCGTCGAGCCCGCCACGCTTGCGTCGAGCATCGATGGAATCTACGCCGGCGGTGACCTCGTCACCGGTCCCAAGTCCGTCATCGAGGCAATTGAAATGGGGAGAAGGGCGGCGTCCTCCATCGACAAGAAGCTTGGCGGGAAGGGAGTAATCGAGATCAAGCTCGCCGAACCGGACGCGCCGAATCCGAAGATCGGGCGGATAGAAGGTTTTGCCGCGATGAAGCAGCCTCATATGCCGAGCATCAAGAGGGAGCAGAGGCGCCTGTCTTTTGACCGGGTAGACCTCGGATATGGCCGCGAGGAGGCTGTGTACGAAGCGGGCCGGTGTCTGAAGTGCGACCTGAGGCTCACGATTAGATCACCGCCATCACCGCCGGAGAAGTGGTTAGAGTTCAGCGAGGCGAACATCGCGAAGGTGCCAGAGATTGATGGGGTCTTCCAGCTGTTCGACGAGAAGAGAGAAGTCATCAAGATCGCTGGAGCCGCCAACATGAGAGCCCTGCTGAAGGAGCAGCTCGCGAGCAACAAGAAGGCGAAATACTTCGTGTTCGAGGAGGACAAGATGTACACGAAGAGGGAGACGGAGCTCCTACAGCAATACATGCAGAAGTACGGGAAGATGCCAGGCGGCGGGGACGAATTGGACGAGCTGTTCTGAGATCTGTGCTACCGGTCCCGCAATTGCGGCTCTTGTTCTTTCTCTCCAGAGGCGGTCGCGTTTCACTCTTTCGTCAGTCGTAATGCAAGCTAGCTGAGCCATAGTTATGTGACGCATGTGTAACGGTCATGTGACGCTATTCCTACGCTAGTCATACGCTATTAATACACTGTTAAAATACTATTTATACGTCTTCAACCATATATCTCACTGCAATCTCGCAATCATCAGGGTGGAATCGATGACCAAGATTACCAACATCTTCGGCACGAAGTTCAGCGGCAGAATAGGCAAGGACATGGTCGCCGCATCATGGAAAGGGCACGAGTACGTGCGAACCTACGCGAAGCCGCCCAACCGGAACACCGAGGGCCAGCAGGAGGCCCGCGGCAGGTTCGCGGGCGCGGTCGCGGCGTGGCAGGAGCTCTCTCACGTCCAGAGGCTCTTCTACGACAGGATCGCGGAGGGGATGAGCGGTTTCAACCTTTACATCAGCAGGCACGTCACGGCTGTGCAGGAGGAGGAGGAGCCGGAGCAGCCGATGGAGGCGAGCTACGTCACCGCGGACGGGGAGTCTGTGAAGATAGGCTCGCTCAAGGTCAAGTCTGGCGGGCACGAACTGTTCACGCTGAGCTTGAAGGACGGGAGGGCGGTGGTCGCTCTGACGGAGTCCGATTCCCCGTACACGTTCATTCTCAGGAGAGGGAAGGCGGAGGACGAGGTCCTGGAGGTGATGGACCTGTCGGAGACGGGGATGCCCGAGAAACTGGAGAGCAAGGCGCTGCGAATCAAGCTGGTGAAGGAGAAGTAGGCGCCAGCTGCGGGCATGCAGCACGGTCGCCGAAGGGACGTTTGAACAGTCATGATGTTGCTCGTTTCAGATTCCGAGGCTGAGACGCAGACTGATGTGCTCCATGCGACGGAAGACTCTGCCTGCGGAAGACAGAAATACGACGATATGCGATGATGTTTCCGCATGCGAGGGGTCGAAGGCGCGGGGTATCGGAGAAGCTTGTTGATCTCCGCATTCGTGATGCTATCTTCACTCGGTGTCACACTCTCTGCGCAATCTCATGCGGCCAATCTGGCAGAGAAGAATCCGTCCATTCCCGCCACAAACGATGCCGTGTCCAGTGCCCTCGATGCGATCAAGTCCGCGGGTGGCTACTTCATCGAGAACAGGGGACAGGTCACGGAGGGAATCCGCTACTATTCTACAGGCAATCCGTCGGTCGGGTTCAGGGACGACGGCGTCATGTTCGTGATCAGGGAGAGCGACGAAGGGGAGAGAAGAGAAATACTCCCGGGACAGATTGACCAATCTCTCGCGTTTGACCAAGCGCCCACGGTGAGGTCGTTCTCGTACATGCTTCGATTCGAAGGCGCCAAGAGGGTCGTGCCGGCTGGTGTCGACCGTCTGCCATTCCGCAGCAACTTCTTCATCGGAAATGACCCTGTCAAATGGAGAATCGGCGTCCCGAACTACGAAGAGGTCGCGTATCCCGACATCTATGATGGCATAGACCTCTCCTTCCGGATGAGCCCGACCGGCCTGAAGTATGAATACGTCGTCCACGCGGGAGCAGACCCGAGCGCCATCAACATGAATTACGAAGGAATCGAATCCCTGCGAATCGAGAATGGTGGTGTGACATTCGTTACCGCCATCGGGAGATTGTTGGACTCGGCGCCCTACTCCTATAGAATCTCGGGTCCTGAAGTCGATTGCAGGTTCGGCGCTCGCGGTCAGACGTCGCTCGGATTCGAATGCCCGGGGTGGGACGCCTCGGAGACCTTGGTCATCGACCCGCTCATCTACTCCACGTTCATCGGTGGTGGCGTCTCCGACATCGGGACGAAAATCGCAGTCGATGATCTCCGGGACGCCTACGTAACAGGCCGCACTCTGTCCACTGACTTTCCATCTACCCCCGGCTCGTTCACGACCACAAAGCACGCAATGGACGACATATTCGTCTCGAAGCTGAGTGCGGCGGGCGACGCGCTACTCTACTCGACGTTCATTGGCGGGCGCGGAGACGACGAGGCAATGGGCATCGCTGTCGACCCCAGCTGCAACACGTACCTGACAGGACAGACCAACTCGACCGACTTCCCCACGACGGTTGGCGCTTTTGACACTCTACTTGACGGGGACAATGCTCCGGCAGCGTTCGTGACGAAGCTGAATGCGGCGGGGGACGCCCTCGTCTACTCGACCTTCCTCGAGGGAAGCGGGGGCGAGGTTGGCACAGCCATCGCGGTCGACTCTTCAGGCCATGCGTACGTGACCGGCTTGACGAGTTCCCTTGATTTCCCGACGACGATCGCCGCATTTGACCGTAGCTACAACGGTCAACCGACCCCGCCGTTCTTCTCCGATGTTTTTGTCACGAAATTCAGCCCCGAAGGGGACAGCCTGAACTATTCCACCTACATCGGCGGTACGCTAGATGATTATGCGGACTCCATCGCGTTGGATTCGGCCGGTAACGCGTACATAGCGGGTATTACCGATTCGTCCAACTTCCCTGTCACTCCATCCGCGTTTGACCCGACTTCCAACGTGAGGCCTTGCGGGTCATGGTATTGTTCCGACGCTTTCGTTACGGAGCTCAGCGCCCTTGGCAGCGGGCTGTGGTTCTCCACATATCTAGGCGGCCTTGGTAGTGATTGGGCAACATCCGTGCACCTCGACTCCGCAGGCGATATCTACGTCACCGGGGAAACCGAATCAACCGATTTCCCGACAACTCCGGGGGCCTTCAGGGGAACGTTAAATGGCATCTCGGACGCTTTTGTGACCAAGCTGAATTCCACGGGGAGCTGGCTGGCATATTCGACATACCTCGGAGGCAGTGACGAGGAAGCCGGAGCGTCCATCACGGTGGACGCGCAAGGCTACGCCTATCTAGCCGGCTTTACCCTATCAACCGACTTCCCCCTGACCCCCGATGCCACCTACCCTACAGCGCACGGATGGTACGATATCTTCTTGACGAAGATGAACCCGTCTGGGGGCTCCCTCACGTATTCCACCTACATTGGCGGCAGCGAATATGATAGCGGTAGCAGTGCGTCTGTCGTGGTCCAAGATCCGGGCTTCGCATTCGTGGCGGGCACCACCAATTCGACGGATTTCCCGACGACGCCGGGCGCGTTCGACACCAGCCTGAACGGCGGCTTCGATGTGTTCGTCCTCAACTTCTCGTTCGCGGCGGCGAACCCGCCAAGGGCGCCTTACCCGTTATGTATCCATGGACTGTGCTCCGACAGCATCGACTCCAGGATGTACCACGATACGATTCTCGCGGGCTTTTCACTGTCGTGGACTCACGGCGACCCGGACGGGGACATGCAGACTCAGGCCGAGATAGCGCTGTCCACCTTGCCGGATCGAGGGGCGGTCTTCTGGAGCAGAACGGTGAACGGGCAGGCCGCATCATTCGCCTACGATGGCCCGCCTCTGGCGCACTGCTCAGACTACTGGTTCTCTGCGGGGACTAAGGACGCAAGCCTCTTCGGCCCCTACGCCGAGTTGAGGTTTCACACGAATTGCCTTCCCACCGCACCTGCACATGCCGCACCGGCGGATGGGACCTTGACTGATTCTCTTATCCCGAAATCAGTTTCCATTTAAAGATATCCCTCCCAAAACCACGAGTCGACTAAGCCGAAGATCCGTTCGGGACGAAGCTTCCAATAGAAGTCGTGGAGGGGGGCCCTGCCGTCAAGA
>Ga0315285_10003523_pt1 | contig 16277 bp, 12 predicted proteins | sample YL17G09_36_MG_FD_203698 | JGI IMG/M metagenome (GOLD analysis project Ga0315285, IMG submission 203698) | Sediment microbial communities from Yellowstone Lake, YNP, Wyoming, USA - YL17G09_36 | ecosystem: Environmental > Aquatic > Freshwater > Lake > Sediment | place: USA: Wyoming | collected... | reverse complement strand
CTTGCCATTGTCGTGATTCATATTCTCCTCCAAGGTTATGGAAGTGGGCTGGTTTTGTCTCTCTCCATCTATAACCTTGTAGTTTATTACATTCCCCCTTTCACGTCATCAATTAAAAATCGCGGGGATTATTCTTGTTTGTTATTAGTATCGACCAATTTTTACAATTAGTAAATGTGTACAAGATACCATTTTGATTGGTGCTGATAGTGTATTTTCACTCTGTACGGTTTAACCACTTTACTATGATATATTATTAAGAAGCGTGATTCATCTTCAACAGTTTAAAAAATAAAGATCATGTAAAACAATAAGTTATAAAGGTAGTATGATTTGTGGCACTACATTTAACACTCATTTATTTTCCTATACCCATCATTAAGCGGATAAAGAAGTAACAATGTATAATGGTTTTAACCTCACTGCTTGGAAAACCTTATATGTACATCCTTCAAAATCAGTTCTCACTAAATACTACTGTCCATCCAGAGTTAGCCTCACCGCTTTAAGATGTTTGAGATCTGTTATCATTTCTGGCTAACTCACGTTGATTTTCTTATCTTTCAAAATACGTTGAAGCTCAATCGCTAGCCTTAATGCCAAGAAACTGGAGACAATGTGCCCAAGGCACTGGCTGAAAGGTGTATCGGATTTGCAAGGTTGATTTCTCTTCTCGAAAGATACGTTCTACTCGCTAAAGGTCTTTATACCTTTTCGCTACCTCCCTAGGAGCCAAATCGGTATTGGTTTTCAACACAAACGTCGAAGATGAGCATGAAAAAAATGTTTACAACTATTCTAAAAAGTGTAGAATAAGTTGAGAAACTATTAACTTTATTTTCTATGACATAAAAATAGTATCTTTGGGGGTGATTAACAGTAGGATTTATAGATGGTAGGAATTGCCTTATATATGTATATTAAAATGATTTAATTAATAAGTGGTGAGCTAGGGATTTCAGGTTTTAAAAGTGATAGTGAACTATTATGGAAAATAAATATCGAATATTCATTGCCGAAGACCATACCATAGTGAGAGAAGGATTACGGTTACTGCTCTCGCTTCAAACTGAATTTGATATTGTGGGAGAGGCAGAAGACGGCAGAGAAACAATCAGACAGGTCAGGGAATGCAAACCGGACCTTATTTTAATGGATCTATCCATGCCCAAGATGAACGGGTTGGAAGCCATCGAGGAGATTAAGCGCTTCTCTCCTAAGACAAAGATTTTGGCTTTGACAATTCACGAGTCTGAGGAATTTATTCTCCCAGTCCTCAAAGCTGGTGCGAATGGCTATATATCAAAAAGTGAAACCCAGGAAGAATTGATGTCAGCAATCAAGGAGGTTTTAGCTGGTAAGCTTTACTTAAGTCATTTTATTTCAGAGAAGGTGGTTAAAGCGTACGTAGAAGAAAGTAAAACCTTAAAGCCTCCATCATCAACATGGGGAACGCTTACCAAACGCGAGCGTGAGGTCTTAAAGCTGATTGCAGAGGGATATAAAAGCAGAGAGATTGCTGACTTTCTTTGCATTAGCAAGAGGACTGTGACGAGACACCGTGCTAATCTTATGGGGAAATTGGATCTTCATAATATCTCTGCGTTAACTACCTATGCCATAGAAAAAGGACTTGTTACTAGAAAGTAGTTATCCATAACACTGCCATAGTGCTCGTATACAAGTCCCTGTTTCTTTATCAGAATTAATCTCAAAAGACCCACCTGAGTTCTCAGTTCGCCTCCTCATATTGATAAGACCTAATCCACCATTAAAATTATCTAATGAAAGGGCACGCTTGAGATTAAATCCCCTACCATTATCCTTGATAGCCAATTCTATGGTGCGATCAGTTTTTTTAAAAGAAATATGCACAAGATTTGCTCCGCTGTGTTTTACGATATTGCTTAAACCTTCCTGTAAGATTCGATAAATAACCACTTTAAGGGTTTCTGGCACATCATCTTCCTGTAACTCTATTTCCTGCTCGATTTGGATGTCAGTGTGAATTGTTTCAAATTCCCGGCAAAGCCAGGAAAAGGTCGCTATGATACCTAGTTCATCAAGCATTGGTGGTCGCAGCCCCTTACTAATTCTTCCTACCTCATTGATGGCGTCTTGAACTCTAGGGATTAGATTCTTTAATGGTATGGTATAGCTACTCCCTGTTTCTTTATCCATTTGTTTTAGGACGGCCTCTACTCTATATTTCAGACTGACCAATGTTTGCCCTACGCTGTCATGTAACTCCTGGGCAATTTGTTTTCGCTCATTTTCCTGCAAGTTGATGAGTTGTGAAGAGAGAAATTCAAGTTGCATTTTCGATTTCTTAAGCTCCTCTTCTGTCCGTTTTCGGTCTTCTATTTCTTGGCATAATAGCACATTTGCTTGGTTCAGTTTGATGGTACGCTCTTCGACTCTCCGTTCCAATTCATCATGTGCCACCTTGAGCGCTTCTTCTGCACGTATGCGCTCTACGATCCTTCCTAATCTGCCAGTGATAATTTCAATGAGATCCCTCTCTTCCTTGAGGAAAGGCCCTTCATCTCTTTCTGGCTTTTCTTCTAAATAAAAGACTTCCACAGTACCAACCTGATTCTTTTGGGCTATAATATCGCAAGCCTGCTTCCAAATAGTTTCCTTGTAGTTGTATGTTTTATATACATGCCCCACATAAATAATGCATGCACAGGTGATTTCCGAATATTGCCAGGCTGAGGGAATAAGATTAACTGTTCCTTGAAGTACCTCAATCAAGGTAATACCAGGTTTCTCTACCAGCTTTGATAATGAATACAGGCAATTCAATTCCTTGACCCGCACCCTGAGATCATAGGTCAACTTTTGCATTTTCTCTTCTGACTTCTTACGATCGGTGATGTCCTTAAAATCTTCAACGACGCCAATGAGCTTGCCACTATGGTTTCTCAAGGGAGTTGCTGTGACAATGCAAATAAGTTTAGTATTATCGCCGCGCTGCTTTTCTACCTCATGCTCAACGAGCTCTTCACCACTGAGTATACGGGTGAGTGTACAACCAGTGGAATGACAAAAGGTACCAGGAAATATCTCATAACATTTTTTACTCGCTGCGTCCTCCCCACGTATGTCTGAAAGATATTCAAATGTCTTGTTAATTCGAAGTATATTAAAATCTCTATCAATGAGACACATTCCATTGCCAGCCGTGTTGAAAATCTGTTCCAGCTCCTCATAGGCGCGCTTTGTTACTGCTTCTGCCTTCGCAATCTTTTCACTTAATAGGGACACCACGGTGGCAATGACGATAAATATAAATGCCCTTAGATAATCACTCAGGGCTGAATCATCCACTTTAAAGATAAAATTGCTTAATATAAGCAGTGCCCCTAACAATAGGGCTACTGCGATACCTTTCCTTTTCCACCAGATTGCAGCTAGGATGATGGGAATATAAAAGAGTTGGGTAAACACCGTACTGGTGTGAAGTATTACGTGACAGTAGTAGGTGAGAAGAAAGGCACCCGTTACCAGGAAGGTAATTATGGTAAGCTTATATCTCTCATCTGTGCTGATAAGTTTTAAGGTCATTACCGTGTGCTATAGCTATTAACTTTTCTTCAGCACTGTATTAAGCAGCTTTTCCCCCTCACTGAATCGGGTATGTCTTCAAAAGGTTGTTGTGGACATATTTGATAAAAAACTAAGAAGTCGCCAGGCCAGAATATATCGAGATTAGTTAACCATCACTGGTAACAGATAATACCAACCCAGCCAATTACCCTCAAATGGGTACAATTAGTATGCCAAAGTTCGTTGACTGCCTTAGTCGGCTCCGAAAACTTCTCAATACTGTCCAGGACTTAGTGCTCTAGTGAGCCATTGCCCATAGAAATCCCCCCAAAATACGTCGCTGTAATTGCGAATCGAAGCAGTAAGTCATCTGCCTTTAATATGCGGTATACAGTGGATTCTGAGATATACAATTTCTATTCCAAACCACTCAAGCTTTTTTTAACACCCGATTCTTTAAGCTTAGCTCTGCTATCAGTACCATTTCAATAAACCTACTGTTAATCTTAGCTTTTTTCAATACAAGCACATTCCTTCTTCATTACCTCAATCATACGTTCAATGAGTCTGTGCTTAATCATTAATGGGTCTATTGGCATCATCTTTAAGATCTATATATTATTTAAGAAAATCTTTTTACTAGTTTTTTATTGCTCCGTATTCCTCTGACTTCTAATTATTTTGCTGTTGTGTTTAACCCCTGCTTTGCACAGTTTTAAGTATTTACCATATAAATACAAATTTGAATAACAAATGTCAATTCATTTCCTCCTCTTACCATATCCTTTACTCATAGACTGTTATGTGGTATAGGAGTTGTAAAGTGAAAGAAATAAAAGGAGATGCCTTATGCCAAAGATTGCTATTATTGGAGCAGGTGATGTAGGAACAACTATTGCGTATACATTGCAGATCTCTGGCCTTGCTACCAAAATTGTTTTAATTGATATCAATCAGAAATTGGTCCAAGGTCAGGTAATGGATATGAATCATGGACTCTTTTTTGTTCCCCCTGTCCATCTCGCTGCAGGCGATTATTCGGATTGTAGTGGTGCTGATGTCATAATTATCACTGCAGGTGCTCGGCAGAAAACTGGAGAGAGTCGTATGGCATTGGTTGAGCGTAATGCAACAATATGCAGATCCATAGTTGATGAAATAAGACCTTATAATAGTGTTGCTGTGTTATTGATAGTAACTAACCCAGTGGATGTTATGACTCAGGTGGTGATCAAGCATTCTGGTTTACCGAGGTTTCAGGTTGTGGGTTCAGGAACAGTTCTAGATTCAGCACGTTTTCGCTATTTTATAAGCCAGCACTGTCATGTTGATGCAAGAAATGTTCACGCCTATGTAATCGGAGAGCATGGAGATAGTGAGGTAATCTTCTGGAGTCAGGTCAGAATAGCCGGAACTCCCCTCAAAGAATTTTTTAAACAAAGTGCGTATGCATGCGATCCTATTGATAAAGAGAGCGTAACCGAGGCCATTAAGGATTCTGCTTATCATATCATTGAAGCTAAAGGAGCGACTAATTATGGTGTGAGCTTGGCGGTGCGAAGGATCGTTGAGGCTATTATTAGGGATGAGAACAGCGTACTAACAGTTTCAATCTTGCTTAATGGTGAGTATGGTCTTGATGATATATGTTTAAGTGTTCCATGTATAATTAATCGCAAAGGGATAAAAAGTATCGTTGAAACCGCACTTGAGCAAAGTGAGGAAAACGCTCTTAAAAAGTCAGCAGAGATCATAAGAGATACATATATAAAAGTAGCTAGATAAAAGATAAATAAGTAAGCATAAGGAGGTGCCTATAGTATGCTATATAATAATTGAAAGGATGAAATTTTTAAGGTTGCCAGATGTAAGTTGCGATGAAATTTCATTTAATGAAAGCATTGGTTCTGTTAAGTAAGTTACGGTCTGCCGTTCGTTATAGGCATCCCAAATATTTTAAGAGTTGAATTTTAAAGGGGGAATATTTAATCCCAAGTTTAAAGCAATTTTTTAGGCAACATCTTTTTCCTGACAAATTTGCTAGTCCAACCGCGTGATAAATAAATTTTGAATTTTGGGCTTTGGTCATTTGATATTGTTTCGTGCTTCGGATTTAGAATTTCGGATTAATTGCTGCCCTGTATCTTGCATTCTGTGTCATCTATCTTGCATCACGCATCCTGTATCATGTATCTTTTTATGAGGAGGTAAACCATGGCGTTGGATGAGATCACTATTTCAAAGGCAATCGTGGACCGTTTTACGGAAAAGCTTAAAGATTCTTTGAGTGTTGATGTAGCCATCGTAGGTGGAGGACCCGCAGGGCTGCTCGCTGCGTACCATATTGCCAGAAAGAAAAAGAAGGTTGCCCTCTTTGAGCGTAAATTGAGTGTAGGTGGTGGCATGTGGGGTGGAGGGATGATGTTTAACGAGATCGTGGTGCAAAAAGAGGGAAAAAGGATTCTAGATGAGCTAGACATCACCTCACGTGAATACCAGAAAGGGTACTATACCGCTGATGCGGTTGAGACAGTGTCTTCTCTCTGTGCGCATACCTGTAAGGCTGGTGCTAAGATCTTTAACCTCATGAGCGTGGAAGATGTGATGGTGCGTGAGGGAAGAGTGATTGGATTAGTGATCAACTGGACGGCAGTGGAGATGGCTGCCCTGCATGTGGATCCCCTCTGTATTCAGGCAAAGTATGTAGTGGATTCGACCGGACATCCCACCGAAGTGGTGAAGGTAATTGAGCGAAAAGTAGGGGCCCATCTTTTTACCGAGACCGGTAAGGTGATGGGAGAAAAGTCAATGTGGTCTGAGGTGGCGGAGAAGGCAACCCTGGAAAACACCAGAGAAGTTTACCCAGGAGTGTTTGTGGCAGGAATGGCTGCCAATGCCACCTTTGGCAACCACCGCATGGGTGCCATCTTCGGAGGAATGTTACTTTCTGGTGAAAAGGTGGCAAAGATAATTTTAGAAAAGTTGAAGTAGTAGAGAGATGTTTTATTTGATAGTTTTTGGAGAGGGTTCAAAGATTCAAGGGTTCGAGAGATAAGCTTAGTTATCAGTTGACGGTTGTTAGTGATTTAAAATTAGAAGCTTGAATTTAAAATTTCTATCATGCTCCCCCATCACATCGAATTTCTAAGCTCAAAGTTCCAATTTCAAATCTCATATGCTGTAACTTACCTCATATTCTCAATTTTATAATTCCTCAATTCCTAAATTCCTCAATTGATTTTCTCACATCCCACATCATATATTTATCTTCATTAAATCCTCTGCTATCATTACCTCTCCCTGGTACTGTTTTTTGACTATCGCCGCAATATCCTGGCTGTCACAGGGAGGGTAAAGGTGAGTGAGTAAGAGCTGCTTGCACCCTGCTTCTTGAGCCACCCGACCAACCAAGGAAGGGGTGAGGTGACCTTCCACTTTCATGTTATCAGGAAAGGAACACTCGAGGATTAAGAGATCAACCCCCCGTGCCAGCGCAATGAGCTCTGGGCAGTAATCGGTATCTCCGGAGTAGGACACCTCCCTGCCATCTGGAGACCTCAGTCTAAAGCCTACGCTGTGGTTACTGTGGAGCAAAGGGAATCCTTTAAGGCTAAAGTCTTCAAAGTTCAGTTCATCTGCTGCAATTTCCCTTAGTTCAAGCTCATAATTCTGGGGAGCAATCCATTTACCATACGCCGCTTGCAGTTTTTGATGGAATGCTGTAAATCCCACCGGTCCTATAATATGGAGCTTCTTTGTTCTCACCTTTTCACTTCCATACTGTGAGGCAAAGAGAAAGGGAACCAGCTCTGAGGTATGGTCGGGGTGGAGGTGGCTATAGAGCAGGTAATCAATCTCTTTAAAATCTAGTTTTATTTCAAGCATCTTTCGTAATGTTCCAGGCCCGCTATCGAGAAGCAAGAGGCTATTTCTTACCCTGACCACCGTTCCGGGTGACCCTCGTCTGAGGGAGGGAACACCGGTACCGGAACCAATAACGTATACTTCCATTCACCTCGTCTCCATCAAAGGTGTTCTTAGTTAATAAGTTTCAAAGCCTAACATTTTATAACACAAAGCTAAAGAAACGGATATATATTTTATTGAAAATGAATGGCTTTTGATATATAGAATCAAAAGGATATGGTTATTTTCAAATGTCAATTCTCCATTAGCATTGCCCTCGTAATTCCCAGTCCGGTGGTATACGATCAGGATGCGGGAGCATCTATTAAATAAAGACCTTCCTACCTAAAGAAAATGGTTACTCACTTTTCTCATCCAGGAGTTAGGGAAGAGATACATAATGAAAAATAAAGAAATCGCCTTGCTCTTTGAGAAGATGGCAGACATCCTCGAGTTTAAGGGCGACAACCCTTTTAAGATCAATGCCTACCGAAAGGCAGGCCGTATCCTCAATGATCTCACGACTGACATTGAAGAGGTGATGCGATCCGGTAAACTTGAGAGTATCCCAGGAATAGGGAAAGGTACCGCGGAAAAGATAGTAGAATACTTGGAGAAAGGGAGTATTACCAAATTCGAGCAACTTAAGCAAGAGGTGAGCGATGATCTCATTGCGCTCTTAGGGATAACAAGCTTGGGTCCCAAAACAGTTGCGCTCTTACACAATGAGATGAAGGTGAACAGCCTCGAGGACCTCAAAAAGGCGCTTGCTGATGAGAGAACCGCGCAATTGCCCGGCATGGGGAAAAAGAAGATCGAGAATATTCTAAAGGGTATTGAGCTTTACACCTTTAGTAAACAGAGGATGCTTTTGGGTAGTGCACTCCATACCGCGCGAGAAGCAATAGCCTACTTGAAAAAATCTGCGCAGGTTACCGCCATCGAGGCGGCGGGCTCACTGAGGAGAGGGAAGGAAACCATAGGTGATATTGACATTCTGGCGGCGGGCAAAAAGGGAAAGGATATTATTGATGCCTTTGTGCGTCTTCCCATGGCGAGCCGCATTTTAGCTCAAGGAGACACCAAGGGTAGCATTCTGACTGCCGCTGGAACTCAGCTGGATCTGAGGGTGGTCGAAAAAGATTCCTTTGGTGCTGCGCTTCAATACTTTACCGGCTCTAAAGATCATAATGTCCGTTTACGGGAGATTGCCAAACGGGAAGGTCTCAAAATAAATGAGTATGGGATTTTCTCTAGTGAAAAGAAGGTAGGGGGGAAGCGGGAAGAAGATATCTATGAAACGCTGCACATGGAGTGGATACCTCCTGAGCTGCGTGAAGACCGGGGTGAAATAGAAGCAGCGCTCAACCACACTCTTCCCCACCTTATTACCCTCGCTGACCTTAAAGGAGACCTCCATGTCCACTCTGCCTATAGCGATGGCACTTCATCACTGGAAGAAATTGCCCTTAGTGCACGGGAGAGAGGGTATTGCTACATTGCCATTACCGATCATTCTCAGTCGTTAAAAATTGCTCAGGGGCTTTCTCCCGCGCAGTTAAAGCAAAAGATCGAGGAAATAAAGAATCTAAACAAGAAACTCTCTGGCATAAGGGTTCTCACCGGTGCTGAGGTAGATATTAAAAATGATGGAAGCCTTGACTATCCTGATAGCCTCCTGGCGCAGCTTGATCTGGTGATAGGAGCCATCCATTCTGGTTTTAAGCAGCGCAGGGAACAGATCACCACGCGGATTACCACCGCCATGAGAAATCCTTATCTCCACATCATCGCTCACCCCACCGGGCGTCTGCTGGGGGAGCGTGAGCCCTATGAGGTAGATATCGACCGGGTGATAGAGGTGGCACGGGAGACAGGAACGGCGCTGGAGATTAATGCCTACACTGAGCGGTTGGATCTTGATGATATCAACTGTATGAAGGCGAAGCAAAAGGGGGTTAGGCTCGCAATCGGCACAGACGCCCACCACCTTGATCAATTGTGGATGATGGAGTTGGGGGTGATGGTTGCCCGCCGAGGGTGGCTAGAGGCATCCAGTGTGCTCAATACCTTGAGTGCCGAAGAGCTGCTTACCTGGGCAAGGAGTAAGCATGAATCGTGAATGGTAAATGGTAAATAGTAAATGGTGAATAGTGAATGGTAATGAGTGAAACATGCTGGCAAGCGTGCACGCTGTCAAACTTGATTATCAATAACCCGTAACGCGCAACATTGCTTATCACTGCTACCTGCATCCTAATGATCATGCAAGAATTTAAATCATTGCTTGAACAACTCGCATACATTCTTGAGCAGTTACACAATAACCTTTACGACACCTGGTTTGTTGCTCTTATTGTGGGTATTGCCCTCTGTTTTTTTGGATTTAAGATCTTTCGCTTTTCGGTCTTTATCTTTGGGGTTATTATCGGTGCGACGGCTGGTTTAGGGATAGGGGATATTTTATTTAGACCGTGGGGGGGGATAATAGGCTCCCTCCTCTTTGGTTTACTGGGAGGATATGCCTTCCTCTTCTTCATTAAGATTACGGGATTTGTGGTGGGTCTCTTACTGGGCGGTATCGTGGGGGTGGTGCTTTTAGGCCAGAGTGTCTGGATCATCCTCATTGCCATCGTTTCTGGCATTTGCGGACTCTTCTTTCTCCGCTACTTTATCATGGCAAGTACCTCCTGCTGGGGAGCGGTACTTGCCATTGGGGGTCTCTTCCGCCTTCCCCACCTCCCCCTGTATCACTATCAGTACTTGCTCTTCATTAGTGAGGCTCTCCTCTTCATTACAGGGCTTACCTATCAGGTCTTTCTTTCGAGAAAAAAATCCTGATCCTTTACCTTGTGGTTATTACCTTTGGTGAGTTTTGATTAGATTGGTCGTCTACGAGCGCCGAATCCAAATCCTTGAAGGTCACGCATTAATCAGAATTTACTACCAGTTAAGTCCTATGATAGTTGAAATGATGGAAGATGAAGGTTTTAAGGAAATAGGAGAGGGAATAAGTGAGGGGGAGCGGTAGGTGTGAGGGGAAAAGTAGAAGAGAGTTACCTCAGAATGACTGATACACCCCTTCAGTAGCCAATGCTTTAAGATATTTCTTTGCAGATGTTTTCCCGTAGTGAGTAAAAAAATGGCAGCCATGCTTTAGCTGCCATTACTTCGTCATGGTATGATAAGATTAATCAATTACCCTAACATTAACTGCCTGGGGACCTTTAGGACCTTGTTTTACCTCAAATTCTACAGGTTCGCCCTCTCTCAAGGTCTTGAATCCTTCCCCGGTGATTCCCGTATGATGTACAAATACATCGCCTCCGTTATCTTGGGATAAAAAGCCAAAACCTTTCTTCTCGTTAAACCATTTCACGGTTCCTTTAACCATTCCTACTCCACCTCCTTTCTATTACGATAGATTTCTTTAAGCTATGTTACTCTTAATCTTTTGTGTGTTGGAATTAGGAAATGGTTTTAAAGAACCGTGTTTCCCTCTTTCTCACAACGAAACTGATTACAAGTAATATAACTAAAAGCCTTTTTTATTATATCATAGTTTAGCATATAAATCAACATAATAATCAAAAGTTTTCTACATACCACACGCCAGGTGGTTACCATAACCCTCATGCAGCCTTGCCTGATGAATTTCTGTATAACATCAATGGGGATTTATGATTAAAGGAATAATGAATAGACTGCCAGCCCACGGGTATTCTTATGAGGTAACTATAAGATATAAACCTTACTTTTCGCCAGAGCGTTCTGGGAAGGTGGGGTTTGTGTATCTTATAATTTAGTAGCCCCGGATTTCCACTTCCTTTTCGAAGTCACATTAGCTTAGACAAAACCGCATCATCAAACTTACTCATTAGTTCTACTCCCCCAGTATAACCGTTCTCTATCTGTATAATCCACTTGACCACGCCTTTCACGCTAATGGCCTGTAACTCCTGCGGTGGGTAAATTTCAATGTACACAGAAGACCCTCTGGATATTATCTCCTTGGTGTGGAACGCCACGCCTAATCCTTTACGGCTGACATTGAGTACTGTACACTGTTCTCTCCTGAGACCACCTTTGAGAAGAAACGTTCCTTTCAATTGTGTAGGAAATCTTTTATAGTTTCTTTTATCTTCGTAGGTGTCCATCTAAGCCCTTTCAACGTTCATTAGAGTGCGTATCCCTTTTACATTCAGGATACATTCAGTCAACAGTCTCTAACTTGATTAACCGATCTTCGTCTAATTCTTCAGTCAACTCAATGCCGCCTATAATATAATTTCCCTCCTTCCCTGTCCATTTTAATAACCCGGTAACTTTCATCCGCTCTGATTTTGATGGAATAGGTATTTCAACATGAATGGTTGAGCCAGGGTTAATAGTATTATCTGTGTGAAATTTTCTCCCCATTCCCTTACGGCTGACATTCATGATAGTACACTCCTCTAACCGTCCCATTCTCTCTTTAATAGAATACTGAGCCTTAAGTTGTGAAAAGAATCGAATATAATTTCTTTTTTTTCCATCTCCCTTGCTATCCTCACGCTACTATAGCGTTATCATATTTCCCAATATGTTTAGCAGCTATTTTTTTATACCGTCCTGGTGCTGAAGGCATAGGCTTCCTTGCCAAGGTTTTGAACTGGCGTGAGAGAATGTTGTTACATAATATCTCTTTTCCAATACTACACCTCAATTTGTTGCGAGTTTTTAAGTCACCTCGAGCATTCCTCAAACGTAGAGAGCCTTAAGGGTATCTTAAATCAACAAAAGGGAGGGGTTCTTTGAAGCATACAACTGTAACTGTGTTATTACTCCAGTAATCTGTGGTGAGTGACAGGAGTGTGATGATTCGGGAAAAAGGATTTTAAAGAACTGTGTGGTGATGTTAATCTCCAAAGCTTACCCCGATGGATCTCGCAGCATGCACCAGCTCCCCCTGAGGGTTTATAGTTTTTAATTTATTTACTGCTTCCGAGAGGGGGACAGAATCTATGGAGGGAGATTTGAGACACACCATCCTTCCGAACTTTCCTTGCGCGGCGAGTTCAACCGCAGCAACCCCGAATCGGGTGGCGAGGACGCGGTCAAAGGCAGTAGGGCTTCCACCCCGCTGAATATGGCCTAGCACGGTGACCCGGGTTTCCAGGTGAATTTTGTCCCTGATAGCAGCGGCTATTCGTTCCCCTACACCGCCCAGCCTGATGGCATCGGTGCTGTCATTAACAAGCATCTTCACTGCCATTTCACCCCCCTCGGGTTTTGCTCCCTCTGCGGTGACGATGATACTTGAAGTTCGGCCGCTTTGAATCCGTTCATTGATCACCTGACAGACCTTATCTAAGGAGAAGGGGATTTCGGGGATGAGAATGATGTCTGCTCCACCGGCGATTCCTGCCTGGAGGGCAATCCAGCCGGCGTAGCGACCCATTACCTCAACGATCATCACCCGGTGGTGACTCTCGGCAGTGGAGCGGATTTTATCGACAGCTTCGGTTGCGGTATTAATAGCGGTGTCAAAGCCAAAGGTGATATCGGTGGCAGAGAGGTCGTTGTCAATGGTCTTGGGAACTCCAACCAGAGAGATACCCATCTCATACAATCTTTGAGCGATGTGGAGTGTTCCATCTCCCCCAATGACAATCAAGGCATCGATTTCTAATTCCTTAACCCTCTTTACTACCATCGAAGAGCGGTCTTCGGTAATGGTTTTACCTCCCTCTTTAATCACATAGGCAAAGGGGTTCGCCCGGTTTGACGTTCCCAAGATGGTGCCCCCCCAGGAGAGGATCCCCTTGACATGATCGTATAAAAGAGGCTGTGTCTTGCCTTCCATAATTAAGCCTTCATAGCCATCTCTTATACCAGTAACTTTCCACCCATACTCTATAATCGCCGTCTTTACCACTGCCCTAATCACCGCATTCAAACCGGGACAGTCTCCACCACCGGTGAGTACACCAATTCTTTCAATCTTATTTACCGCCATGTCAGCTCTCCTCTCTAGTTGTAGATTATTCTCAAGCCCACAGAATCAGTCCGGGGAGGAAGTGATGGGGGAGCGCAGAGTGTCCCGGCAGCACCCGCAGGGTAAAGCCATAGCGACCTGCGTTTTGGCACACTATTTTCCCCTTGTATACGTAGGTAGTAGATGCCGCCTTTTGCATCTTCATTTGTTCGGTGTGGGCATCGCTAATCATCTCTTGGTCGTTAACCAGGCCATGGTAGAGTTCGACTATCACGTCTTCTGGCTTTAAGTCACCAAGTTCTATTTCAGCAACCACCGGGATCTCATCTCCGGCATGCAGGATTTCATCCCCCAGTTCAGCTTTGAGGTTGAGAATTCTGATTCTGCCCCAGTTCTTTTCTATCATCTGGCGCCAGTGTGCCATCTCTTTAGCCAGGGTGTAACGTTCTCCGCTCAATCTTCTGTAGTTACTATCAGCGTTGAGATAGAAATGCTCAGTGTAGTCGGTTACCATCCTGTTGGAGCTAAAGGCGTATCCCAATCGTTTAAGGGTGGTCCTTATTTTTTTGATCCACCCCCTTGGCAGCCACTCTTCATCGTAGGTGTAAAAGAGCGGTATTACCTCCCGCTCCAGGATGTCATAGAGGAGGTGCCCTTCAATGGCATCCTGATATTCAGGGTCCTCATATTCCTCGCCCCGCCCTATGGCCCACCCTGTATCGGGGGAATATCCTTCAGGCCACCACCCATCCAGCACCGAAAGGTTGGGCACCCCATTGGCAGCTGCCTTCATGCCAGAGGTACCCGATGCCTCCAAGGGCCTTCGCGGTGTATTGAGCCACACGTCTGCACCCTGGACCATATAGCGGGCAACATTAATATCGTAATCCTCTAAAAACACGATGTGCTGCCTAAAGGGCTCGTTTCTAATAAAGTGGATAATCTGTTTGAGCAGCTCTTTTCCCTGGGAATCGGCGGGATGGGCCTTCCCCGCAATAATAAGTTGCACAGGCTGCTCTGAGTTGAGCAGGAGCTTGGCAAGTCGTTCCGGCTCTCTCAAGAGCAGATTGGCCCTCTTGTAGGGGGCAAACCTCCTGGCAAACCCAATGGTGAGTGCCTTGGGGTCAAGCACCTCGTCAGCGAGATTTATCTCTGAGGGAGAGACCCTTCTGCGGGTTAATTGCTCCCGCAGACTTTTTCTCACAAACTCAACAAGTTTTGCACGGCGCAGCTCTTTTATCCTCCAGAGCTCAGCATCGGGGATCTCATCAATCTTCTTCCACAAAGGAACATCCAGGGGATTATCAATAAAGTCTGCATCAAGGTACTTCTTAAAGAGTGCAGCCTGCTCATGGCTCACCCAACTGCCACCGTGGGTCCCATTGGTAATCGAGGTGATGGGAACGTCGTCTTCGGGAAGGTTGGGCCAGAGGCTTTTCCACATTTTCCTCGAAACTTTACCGTGGAGCTTGGATACCCCATTACTGTAGGCAGCAAGTTTAATGGCAAGCACGGTCATGCAAAAGGGCTCTCCTTGGTTGCGCGGGTCCTCGCGTCCCAGTGCGAGGAACTCATTCCAGCTCAACCCTAATTTCCCAGTGTAGCCACCCAAGTACTTCTGCACCAATGGTGGGTCAAACCGCTCATTGCCGGCGGGTACTGGTGTGTGAGTGGTGAATATGTTACTTGCCCAGCACACCTCAAGTGCCTCTTTGAAAGAGAGACCCTCCCCCATGTGGATTCTTAATCTCTCCAGCATCAGAAAGGCTGCGTGTCCCTCGTTGATATGGCACACGGTCGGTTGTATCCCTAGCGCATAGAGTGCTCTCATCCCACCTATGCCCAAAAGGATCTCCTGCCTGATGCGCATATCCCGGTCACCCCCGTAGAGCTGCATAGTGATTAACTGATGCTCGGGTGGGTTGGTGGGGATATGGGTATCAAGAAGATAGAGAGGGATGTGCCCGATATCCACACGCCAGATCTGAAAGCGAGCGGGGATGTTCACATCGGACAAATCGATTAGGAAGGGATTGCCATGCGTATCTCTTTCCAAGGTGAGGGGCATACGGTGGCGGTTGTTCTCCGGATAAGATTCCATCTGCCACCCGTCGGCATTGAGGTACTGTTTGAAATATCCCTGCCGGTAGAGCAGACCGATCCCTACCAGGGGGATACCCAGATCGCTCGCTGATTTCATGTGGTCACCAGCGAGGATACCAAGTCCACCTGAATAGAGGGGAAGACCATCATCGATACCGTACTCACAGGAGAAGTAGGCAATAGAGGGTTTTTCCCTCTCACCGTGTTTTTTCTCAAACCAGGTTTTCCCCTGAAGATAATTTTGAAGGTTTTCATACACCCGGTTCATGTGATCGATAAAATCCTTGTCTTTAGCTGCCTCTTTTAACTTCTGCAGCGGTAACATGCCCAGCATATTGATGGGGGAGTGATATGATTTTTCCCAGTATTCTGGGTCAAGCTTGATGAAAAGCACTACGGCTTCCCAGCTCCAGCTAAACCACATATTGTAGGCGATCTCCTTGAGGCGATTGAGAGCCTCAGGGGTTTCAGGGAGTACCGTAAAGGAGGTAATCTTCATAGTGGACCTCTTTACATTACAAGGTTAAAATGTACTCTGGCGTGCCAGCCCCGTTGCATTTGAAGGTAAAAAGCCTGCATTACCAGGTCAATCAAATTAAAGTTGTCACATCTGTCTAGTCCCAAATCAAGCGAGTATAAAATCTTTGGTGTGAATTAGCGCTACGCGACTGATCGCATAGCCAGAAAATTAACAGTGAGAGGCCACCATAGGTGCTATATATGATGTTCACAGGCATTA
>Ga0315285_10003521_pt1 | contig 16285 bp, 22 predicted proteins | sample YL17G09_36_MG_FD_203698 | JGI IMG/M metagenome (GOLD analysis project Ga0315285, IMG submission 203698) | Sediment microbial communities from Yellowstone Lake, YNP, Wyoming, USA - YL17G09_36 | ecosystem: Environmental > Aquatic > Freshwater > Lake > Sediment | place: USA: Wyoming | collected... | reverse complement strand
GTTCATCAGGAAGTAATGGAAGCTTTGGAAGGAAGAGGTCTTATTTAAACCTCGTTATTAATTTGTTAGAATTCTTTCTATGGATAAATTAGTTGAATGCGTCCCCAATTTTTCTGAAGGACGGGATGAGAAAAAAATTCAAGCCATTGCCGAAGCGGCGCGGGGAAAACCGAAGGTCAAGGTTTTGGACGTCGAGTGGGATAAAGACCATCACCGGTCTTTGGTCACTTTGGTGGGTGAACCAGAATCTGTTTTTGAAGCGATTTGGGCAATGATTTTGAAAGCGGTGGAGTTGATTGATATGGAAAAACATCAGGGAGAACATCCCCGGATTGGGGCAGTCGATGTCGTGCCTTTCATTCCCGTGGCCCATGTTTCGATGGAAGAGTGTGTTAAATTGGCCAGGCGTTTGGGGAAAAGGGTCGGGGAAGAATTAAGTCTTCCGGTTTATCTTTACGAAGCGGCGGCCACTAAACCAGAGCGGGTGAATTTGGCCAACGTCCGAAAAGGTGATTACGAGGGTTTAAAAAAAGAGATTAAAACCAATCCGGAGCGTAAGCCGGACTTTGGTCCGGCAAAAATGCATCCCACCGCTGGGGCAATGGTCGTTGGTGCCCGGAAGTTTTTGATTGCTTACAATGTCAATCTTGATACTCAAGACGTGGAGGTGGCCAAAGAAATGGCCAAGTTGATTCGGGAAAAGGACAGCGGTTTTCCGGCGGTTAAGGCCTTGGGTTTTGAAATCAAAGATAAAGGTTATGTTCAGGTGTCCATCAATCTTTGTGATTTTGAACAAACAAACATGGACAAGGTTTTCCGAAAGATTAAATCTGAAGCGGAAAAAAGAGGCGTGAAGGTTTTGGGGTCAGAGATTTACGGGATGGTGCCCAAAGCGGCTTTAGAGGGTTTAAATTTGGACGAATTGCAATTAATTGACTTCAAAAAAGAACAGATTTTAGAAGAGAATCTTTAGAAGGAACAAAGAAAATCCTCTAATACTTGACAAGCCTTCCTAGAATTGGCTAAAATGAAACCCTCACGAGCGTTGGCTCAAGTTCTTTACAATCTCTCTAAGGAAAACTTAGAGAAAGGAGGTGAGGCCTCTTACCTTTACTTTTTTCCGTGAATCGCCATGGGGAAAGGAAGGAGGGTAAGGTGTTGGACGGATATCCGTCCGGCTTCATCTAGTACTTTTCTCGCGGAGATGTCTTCGCTCCAAGGAATTAGCCTCCTGAGCGGAAGACAGGTTTGAATAGCGAGAAAAGTCTCGCACATCTCACCCCACGGGTGAGAACAAAAAAGGCGGAGAAACGGAGTCCCTCTTTGGAGGCGATCAAGTCTCTGTTTCTCCGCACTGGAATCGGGCGCTTGGCAGGGGAGGAATTATCTTTTATCTTTTTTTGCCTTTGAGCATCTTCCTCCTCCTTTCGAGTCCTCTGCCAGGCGCTTCCCTTTTTCTTCTCCATGTTTTATCATTATCATCATGAATCAATTTCTGGCTGATTTGGCTTCTAAGAAACCGGCGCCTGGTGGGGGCAGTGCTTCGGCTATGGCGGGAGCGATGGCGGCGGGTTTGGTGAGGAAAGTTTGCCTTTTGACGATTGGCAAAAAGAAATATCAGAAAGTTACGGAGCGGTTTAGTCAATTAAACCAAGAGGCGGAAGAGTTGCAAAAAGCCCTGATTCAATTGGCTAAGAAGGATGAGGAAGCCTTTCTTGAGGTGATGAAAACTAAAGGGAGTGAGAAAGCGGTGAAGAAAGCTGCCGAGGTGCCGTTGGAGACGGCGAGAAGATCTTTGGCGGTGCTCAAAATGGCGAATTATGCTTCAAAACATGGTAACCAAAATTTGCGTTCGGATGCTTTTTGCGCGCTTGAATTGGCTACAGCCGCGGTTTACGGAGCTTTAGAAAACGTTCGGGTGAATTTACCTTTTATTCAGGACGAGGCTTATCTGAGGGATTTGAAAAATCAAATTGACGAAGTTTTGGAAAGTACGGCAAGGCTTGTGAAACCATAGTCTTTGTGTTAAAATTCATTTATTACAACTGCATCAAGGGTCGAAGTATCGACCCGCAGGTCCCCCGAAATTTTGGGGGACTAGGAATGCGGCGTAACGAAGGCCTTTCGGCGAAAGCCGAATCTTTCCTTCGAAATTTCGAAGGAAACCCCATCCGCTCGGCGGTGGGGAGGCTTCATTACACATATCCGGATAAGGTTTCCTGATAGCTCCTTCCGGATAGCGGTTTAAGGAAACAATTAATGGCCACTAAAATTTCGCTGAAAGATTTATTGGAAGCTGGTGCCCATTTCGGTCATCAGGCCCGTCGTTGGAACCCCAAGATGGAGGTTTATTTATTTGGCGTCCGGGATGGGGTTCATATTTTTGATTTGGCCAAAACCAAAGCGAATCTGGAGAAAGCGGCCGATTTTGTCAAAAAGACCACAGCCGAAGGCGGCAAGGTGGTTTTTGTGGGGACGAAGCGCCAAGCTCAGGCCATTATTAAAGAAGAGGCGAAGAAGGCTGAGATGCCTTTTGTTGACCAGCGTTGGCTGGGAGGGACAATGACCAATTGGGAGCAAATTAAAAAAAGAATTGATAAGTTGGTGGAAATGAAAGAGAAGCGGGAGAAAAAGGAATACAAAAAATACACCAAGAAAGAACAACTGTTGATTGATCGGGAGATTGACGGTTTGGAAAAGAAATTGGGTGGTTTGGTGGGTTTAGAAGGTTTACCCGCCGCTTTATTTGTGGTGGATACCAAGAAAGAAGAGAACGCCGTTAAGGAGGCAAACCAAAAAGAGATTCCGGTGGTGGCGTTGATCGATTCTAATTCTGACCCTGATTTGGTAGACTATGCGATAGCGGCCAATGATGACGCCGTCGGCACCATCAAGTTAATCGTCAGTTTGATTGGGGAAGCGGCCAAAAAAGGCAGAGAAACTTTTGTCAAAAAAGCTAAAAAGGAGAAAAAAAGCGATGGTTAAAATTACTTTAGAGCAAATTAAGAAACTGCGTCTCAAAACTAAAGCAGGGGTGTTGGATTGTCGTCAGGCTTTAGAGGAATCACGAGGAGATTTAGCCAAGGCCGAAAAATGGTTAAGAAAAAAGGGGATTGAAGCGGCTTCTAAAAAAGAGGGTCGGGAAACAAAACACGGGTTAGTGGGGGCTTACGCCCATCATGACGGCACCAAAGCCTCTTTGGTGGCTTTGGCTTGTGAGACTGATTTTGTCGCTCGAACCCAAGAATTTAAAACCTTGGTCCAGGAAATTGCCATGCAAGTCACGGCTATGGCCCCAAAGGATGTCAAAGCACTTCTAAAACAACCCTGGATTCGGGATGAAAGCCGCACCATCGCTGATTTGCTTAAAGAAATGACCGCCAAGACCGGAGAGAACATTGTGCTTAAGGATTTTAAAAGGGTTGATTTAAAATAGAAAAAATGGATGACGTTCGTCAAAAAATGGAAAAGGCCCTGGAGTTTTTGCACCAGGACTTGGTAAGTTTGAAAGTGGGACGGGCGACCCCGGCTTTGGTCGAACAGATTCCCGTCGAGGCTTACGAAACCCGGATGCCTTTGGTGGAGTTGGCCACCATTTCTTCTCCCGAAGCCAACCAGTTAGTCATTGCCCCTTTTGACCAAACCATCTTCAAAAACATTGAAAAAGCTTTGTCTTTGGATCGAAACTTGGGCCTTTCTCCGGTGGCGGACGGTGAAGTCCTTCGGATTACTCTTCCCCCTTTGAGTGAAGAAAGAAGAAAGGAATTAACCAAGCTTTTAGGTCAGAAGTTGGAAGCCGCTCGGATTACCATTCGCCAAATTCGGCAAAGTAAAATGCAGGAAATTCGTCAAGCCTTTGAAAACAAGGAAATTTCCGAGGATGAGAAGTTTCTCAGGGAGAAAGAGTTACAGGAGGTAACGGATGAATTCAACCAAAAAATCAGTGAAATCGGCCAACAAAAAGAAAAACAGTTAATCACGGTTTAGACAAATGCTTTTGACCATCATCACCGCTCTCATTGTTTTATCGATTTTGATTTTGGTCCATGAATTGGGCCATTTTTTGGCGGCCAAAAAAGCGGGCATCGGGGTCGAGGAATTTGGGTTGGGTTATCCCCCGAGAATCATCGGCAGAAAAATTGGCCAGACGGTTTATTCCCTTAATGCCATCCCTTTTGGCGGGTTTGTGCGGTTGTCAGGTGAGGAGATTGAAGAAGCGGAGAAGCTGAAAGATAAAAAGAGAAGTTTCTGGTCAAAGTCAAAAAAAGCCAGGACAACGGTGATTGTGGCTGGGGTTTTGGCCAATTTTCTTTTGGCGATTGTTTGTTTTTCGGTCGTTTATTCTTTGTCCGGGATTCCCACCAAAACCGACCAGGTGAAAGTGGTCGGGGTGAGTGAAGATTCACCCGCCGCCCAAGCCGGTTTTTTGGTCGAGGATCTGATTTTGGCGGTGAATGAAAAGGCGGTCACTTCCATGGCCGATTTTGTGGAATTAGTGGAAGAAAACAAGGGTCAGGAAATTAGAGTGAAAGTGGCCAGAGAAGAAAACAATCCTTGTCAAGAAAAGGTTTTAGGCGGGATGGGTTTCAGTTGTGAAGGGGGGAATTTGATTTTGTTTGTGGTTCCTCGAAAAGAACCACCCGAAGGGGAAGGGGCTTTGGGGGTGGTCATCAGTGAAATGGAAATGAAAAAATATTCTTTTTGGCAGATGCCTTTTTACGGCACGCGGGAGGGATTAAAAGAAGCGTTTGGCTGGACCAGATTGGTCGTTGAGGGAATCGGCTCGATGATGGGCAATTTGGTCACCAAGGGCAGGGTACCCAAAGAAATTGCCGGACCAGTGGGCATTCTCCAGATTACTTCGACTGTGGCCAGAAGTGGGATTTTGACCATTCTTCAGTTTATTGGGGTGCTTTCCATTAATTTGGCCGTTTTAAATATTTTGCCTTTCCCGGCCTTGGATGGGGGGAGACTGCTTTTTATTGGTTATGAAGTGGTCACCGGCAAAAAACCTAGGCCCAAGATCGAACATTGGGTCAATTTAGTTGGTATCATTGTTTTGATGTTTTTACTGGTTTTGGTGACCTTAAATGATTTGCAGAGAATTATTGAAACGACTGCTTTGGGAGCAAAACTCCGTTCAATCATTTCTTTTTAATCCTATAGGTTTACTTTTTGCTTTCTTTTTGTTAGAATAAACTCTAATCAAAACACAACGCGTGTTTTTTCGCACCTTACATCATTAAGGAGGCTGGAAATGACCATCGACTGGGAAAAGACTTCGTGGGGAAACCTGGAGAAATGGCAAATAGATGCAAGTGATTGGGGATGTCCTGTGGCAAACGAATATCACGGAGAACTGCCTTCTTCAGAAGATTCAAGATTTCAAGTCTTTGCCACAAATTGCGAAAAGGGATGCGCCCTCAACGCAGAACCAGATCCACCTTGGGAGGCCTGTCCCTTTTGGAAAGAAATGGCAGAAGAATTTCTCGCAATTGAATAAGAAAGGAAACAGAGATGCTCATCGACTGGGATAAGTGCCAAAAGGAACTGACTGGTGAAATCATAGAAAAACTGATAAAAGCCCTTCCTTACCTTCTGATCGCCGGTGGTTATTTAAGTGTTTTATTCGTCAGCTTTTTTATTCTTGGTGGAGGAGTTGGAGTAGCCGTCCACGGATTGGCAAGCATGATTCTGGGAGTATTTCTTTACTTGATCAGAGAGGGTAAGTCGCATCCAGGTTTGCCCAAATGAGGAGGATTTGAGTGGTAAGAAAGTCAAGTGAACGAGAGGCTTTTCTTACAGGTTGCTCTTTGCTTATTTTTGCCCTTTGGCTGGCCATTTTTAAGGCCCTAATCGATTTCCTTGCCTGGCTAAAGGACAAAGGAGAAAGAATCTGGCGGATGATCAGACCAGTTTCTTCCGTCCTTTTTGTCTAGGTACTTGACCCTGGTTGGGAATGATTGCTGAAAAGCATGACTCGACTGGGGTCTTTTTTTTGCCTGAAGATTACTCTATAATATTCAAAGAGAATTATTGGCAGTTTGCTTGACAAAACAAAGTATCTCTAAATAAGATGGCAGTCAATTTTGAAAAAAAAGAAATAGTTAAAAAAAGCGAAAACTTTTCTCGCTGGTACACCGAGGTTATTCTTAAAGCCGAGTTGGCTGATTATGCTCCGGTGAAGGGCTGTATGGTCATCAGACCTTATGGCTATGCGTTATGGGAAAAGATTCAGTCTGGTCTTAACGGCATGATTAAATCGGCAGGAATCAAAAATGCCTATTTTCCTCTTTTTATTCCCGAAAGTTTTATTAAGAAAGAAAAAGAGCATGTTGAAGGCTTTTCGCCAGAACTGGCGGTTGTCACCATTGGCGGAGGCGAAAAATTGAAAGAAAAATTGGTGGTTCGTCCCACTTCGGAAACTGTTATCTATTCAATGTTTGCTAAATGGATTAAGTCCTGGCGTGATTTACCTTTATCAATTAACCAATGGTGTAATATTGTTCGTTGGGAAAAGCGAACTTACCTTTTTTTACGAACCACCGAATTCTTGTGGCAGGAAGGTCATACCTGCCATGAAACTCATGAAGAGGCAAAAAAAGAATCAAACAGAGCCCTTAAAATGTATGCCAATCTTTATCAGGAGTGGCTAGCTCTTCCTGGATTAATGGGAAAAAAATCAGAAGCGGAAAAGTTTCCTGGAGCGGCGGACACATTTGCCTACGAAATGTTAATGCCTGACGGCAAAGTGCTTCAGGGATGCACTTCTCATGATTTGGGCCAAAATTTTTCCAAACCTTTTAAAATTCAATATCAGAATAAAAAAGGGAAGCTGGAATATGTTTGGCAAACTTGTTGGGGTTTCTCAACTCGTGCCATTGGAGCTTTGATTATGGCTCATGGAGATGATAATGGCTTGATTATTCCTCCCAAAATTGCGCCTTATCAAGTGGTCATTATTCCAATCAATAAACAGAACAATAAAACTGTTTCAAAAATGGCTAACAAACTGCAAGATGATTTGGAAAAAGCGGATATTCGTTCAACCGTTGATCTTCGAGAGGAGCAGACGCCGGGTTGGCGATATAATGATTGGGAATTAAAAGGCGTTCCTGTTCAAATAACAATTGGCCCGAAGGAGATTAAAAATAATACGGTGACAATAAGGCGGCGTGATGAACAAAAAAAATGGGAAGTTAAGTCGACTGATTTTATTCAGGAAACAAAAAAAACACTTGAGGATATTCAACAATCTCTTTATAACCGCGCCCAACAATATTTGAAAGAGAATACTCATAAAGTTAATAATTATCAAGAGTTTAAAAAAATAATGAAAGAGAAACGTGGTTTTATTCAGACTTTTTGGTGTGAAGACCCTCGGTGTGAAACTGAAATTAAAAGGGAAACCAAAGCTTCATCGAGACTTTTACCTTTGAGTGCTCAGGAAGAAAAGGGGAAATGCGTTTATTGCGGTAAAACCGCCAAACATCGCTGGCTTTTCGCCCAGGCCTATTAAAACTTCTTTTGACTATTTGTTATAATCTTCCCCAATGGCTAAGCGTCCTCGGATTGTGGTCGTTGGCGGCGGGACAGGCACTTATCAGACTCTTTTGGGTTTGCGGTCGTATCCGGTTGATTTGGTGGCGGTGGTGACCATGTCTGATTCGGGTGGTTCGAGTGGCCGTTTGCGCCAGGAGTTGGGTGTTTTACCGCCAGGTGACGCCCGCCGGGCCTTGTTAGCTCTTTCCGGCCTTCACATTAAGAAAAAAACTTTGAACACTCTTTTTGACTTTCGCTTTAACAATGGGGAGTTGGCGGGCCATTCTTTAGGCAATTTGCTTCTGGCGGCTCTGACCCAGATTACGGGACGGACGGATGTCGCCATTTCCGAAGCCGCTCGAATTCTGGAAGTTTCCGGACAAGTCTTACCGGTGACCTTAGACAAAACCGAGTTGGTGGCGCGCTTGGCCGACGGAACGATTATTCGGGGAGAAACCAATATTGATGTCCGGGAAATTAAACCGAAAATTCCCATCGGTGAAGTTTATCTTTCCCCTCAAGGCAAGATTTTTCCCGGAACCAAAAAAGCCATTTTAGCGGCAGACTTAATTCTTCTTGGTCCGGGTGACCTTTATACTTCGATTATTCCCAATCTTCTTATCAAAGGGGTTGACCGAGCCCTTGATAAATCCAAAGCGAAATTGGTTTTGGTGACGAATTTGATGACCAAGCATGGGGAAACCGATGGTTTTAAAACCAGCGATTTTGTTCGGGAAGTAAAAAAATATTTGGTCAGGGCTTCGAATAAATTGTCTGATGTTTTGGTTAATAAAAAGATCAAAGCCACACCCAAGATTATCAATTGGTATCAAAAATACCAAGCGGTGCCGGTGGAAAATGATTTGGATAGCAAAAATGAATTTCAGGTGAAAGTGGTGGTTCGGGATTTTTCTCAAAAAGGCAATCTTCTTCGTCATGATTCCAAGAAGCTCGCTCGGGCGATTATGAAGTTGGTGTGATAAAATGATTTCAATGAAAAAAGTGATTACCCATATCAATCCGGATTTGGATGCGGTCACCTCGGTTTGGCTGATCAAGCGGTTTTTACCGGAATGGAAAGAAGCAACGGTTGATTTTGTTCCGGCTGGTGAAATTAAAAAGCCTGACGTTGACCCTGAAATTTTGTACGTCGATACGGGTTTAGGAAAATTGGATCATCATCGAACCGGAGAGTACCTTTCTGCCGCTCAGCTTTGTTTTGACTTTCTTAAAAAACAAAGGAAGGGTAAACAACTAAGCCCTTTAGAAGAGAAAGCTTTAGGGGAATTGGTGGCGGTGGTCACGGAGATTGATAATGCCCGAGATTTAAGTTGGGAAGAGGTGGGTCTGGATCGTTATCAATTTTACTTGCACACTTTGATCGAGGGTCTGCGGGGTTTGGCCAAATCTGATCCGGAAGTAATTGATTTGGGGATGGTTTTATTGGACGCGGTTTTGTTGAATTTTAAAAACAAAGTCAGGGCGGATGAGGAATTGGCCAAAGGCATCGTTTTTCAAAGCCGATGGGGGAAGGCGATTGGGTTATTATCCGGCAATCAACAAACGATTTGGCGGGGTGAAGCCCATGGTTACGTGCTAGTGGTGAAAAAGGACCCGGAAGAAGGTGGCGTGCGGATTTATTCCCGTTATGATTCCCAAGTGGATTTAACCGAGGCTTATCACCAGGTGAGGAAAATGGATCCTGATTCTGATTGGTTTTTACACGCGAGTAAAAAATTGTTGCTTAATCAGGCCTCGGCCAAACCGGACATGAAAGCAACCAAATTAAGTTTAGAAGAAATTATTAAAATTCTTAAAAAGCGATAAGAACCTGCGCTTCGCGCAGAACTTTATTTCTCGTAAACTCGAAATAAGCAAAGCTTGTTTCTCGCTAACGCTCGAAATGAAAACTTGTCTTTTTTGCCAGATTGCCAAAGGAAAAATTCCCAAAGAGTTTGTTTATCAAGACGCTGATTTGATTGCTTTTGAGGATATCAATCCCATCGCTCCAATTCACGTTTTAATCATTCCTAAGAAACATCTTGAAGGGATTCAAACCGTCCAGAGAAAAGATCAGGAACTTTTGGGGAAAATGCTTTTGGTGGCTCGGAAAGTGGCAGAAAAAGAAAAATTAAAGGGCTATAAATTATTCATTAATAGTGGTAAACTAGGGGGGCAAGCATTATTTCATTTGCATCTTCATTTAATCGGCGGTTGGAAAAAACCGAATGAATACAACGGCTGGGTTAAAAAAAGATTAAGGGAGGGGGGTGTGGTGTGAAGTGGCGACTATTGTTCGCAAAAAACCGGGAGAATCTGATGATAAGCTTATTGCTAAATTTAGAAAAAAAGTTCAATATGAACAACTTTTGACTGAAATAAAAGAAAGAGAGTATTACAAAAAACCTTCGGTCAAAAAAAAAGAAAGATTGGCAGAATCAAGAAGGCGAAAAAGAAGGAGTTGGTGATGAAAGTGAAAATCCAAGCCGATATGAAACAAGCCTTGAAAAAAAAAGAGGCTTTAGTCGTTTCGACTTTGCGTTTGCTTTTGGCGGAGATTCATAACCAGGAAATTGAGAAACAAAAAGAATTGACCGATGAGGAGATTGTGGGTGTCGTTCAAAAAGAAGTTAAGAGAAGAAAAGAGGCTATCGAAGCTTATCGAAAAGGGAAGCGAGAGGACTTGTTAACGAAAGAAAAAAAGGAAATGGCGTTGTTGAACAACTATCTCCCTCAACCGTTGTCCGCTGAAGAGTTGGAAACAACCATCCAATCAGTGATTAAAGAATTGGGGGCGACTGGTCCGGCCGATTTTGGCAAGGTGATGGGTCCGGTAATGGCCAAAGTAAAAGGCAAAGCCGATGGTCAAGCCGTCAGTGAGGCGGTAAAAAAGGTTTTAGGCTCTTGATCTATTTTGATATGATTATTTCTAGTTGACAGCTTCGAATGATATCCGTTTTAATTAGTCCTGCTCGTCGCTCTCCTGTTCAGAACAATAAAATCCGTTTCATAATGAAAAGATTTCTCAAGAAAAAAAAGATTAATGAGGGTGTCATTAGTTTGAAAATAGTCACCCGTCAGGAAATGAGAAATTTAAACAAGCAATATCGTGGTCTAGACGAACCGACAACGGTTTTAACCTTTGCTCAACAGGAGACAAAAAAGGGGCAGGCTTTTCCTCAACCCTTAAAAGTAATCGGCGATTTGGTCATTTGTTTAGAAGAAATGGAAGAGAAAGGTTTGTCTCTGGAAGAATTGTTAATTCATGGCTTAAAAAATTTAATTAGTGGACAACCGGAGTTACTACCTCAAATATCGTCCTCAAAAAGTAACCGAACTTGATTTAACCGCGGTTCGGGAAAGTTTAGAAAAAGTCCTCAAATCAAAAAAAATTCCTCACGCCCTGCTTTTCTCCGGGCCCAGGGGGATTGGGAAAACTTCAGCGGCCAGAATTTTTGCCAAAGCGATTAATTGTCCGACGAAAAGAAAGACTTTTGAACCCTGCAACCGTTGCCATCTCTGTCAAGGGATTACTGATGGTAGCGCTTTGGACTTAATTGAAATTGATGCCGCTTCCAATCGAGGCATTGATGACGTCCGGGAGTTGCGGGATAAAATCAAACTTTCTCCAGCCGAATGCCGGTACAAGGTTTACATCATTGACGAGGTGCATATGTTGACCCATGAGGCTTTCAATGCTTTGTTAAAAACCTTAGAAGAACCGCCGGCTCACGCCGTTTTTATTCTTTGCACCACCGCCCCCGAGAAGTTGCCGGAGACGATTCTTTCTCGTTGTCTGCGGTTTAATTTTAAAAAAGCGACGGTGCCGGAAGTCATCCGTTCTTTAGAAAGAGTGGTCAAGGGAGAAAAATTAAAAATCGAAAAAGGCGTGCTTACGGAAATTGTCCAAGCGGTTGACGGTAGTTTTCGGGACGGCCAGAAGATTCTTGATCAGTTGGCCATGGGTAAGAAAAAAGTTAATTTGAAAGAAACCCAGACACTCTTGGGCAAAATTGAGGCGATGGCGCCGGGGAAATTGTTGGGTTTATTAGCAGAAGGAAAACTGAAAGAGGCTCTTTTAGAAATTGACCGGGTGGTTTGTTTAGGCGCGGATTTGTCTCAATACTGTCAGGAAATTTTGGAAAAATTCCGTTTGGGCTTATTGGCCAAGGCAGGTTTAACCGAAATCAGTTCGCCGGAAATCACCGCGGGTTTCAGCCTTTCGGAATTAACGGATTTGATTCGTCTTTTTTCCCAAGCAGCCAAGGATTTGAAAACTAACCCCATTCCTCAATTGCCTTTAGAAATGGCGGTGGTGGCTTGGTTAGGCCTTAAGGGAGAAGAGAAAACTGGCAAAGTGGCAACTAAGACCATGACTCAAAATCCCACCGTTGTCCGTCAACCCACTCCGTCCCGAAGTGATCCTTTATTAAAAGAAATTGAGAAGCGTTGGCAAGAAGTCCTTGATGGCGTCAGGCCTTTAAATCATTCAGTCGAAGCGTTGTTGAAAGCCAGTCGACCGTCTCATCTTCAAGGGGACGTCCTTATTTTGGAAGTTTTCTATGAGTTTCATAAGGAGAGATTGGAGTCAGATAAGTGTCGAACGATTGTCGAAGAAGTGGCGAGTGAGGTTATCAACCGACCCCTCAAAATCAAATGCGTTCTGGGGCAAAAGGGGAAAACCTTGACTCCAGAAGAAAAAGAAGGCGACGTTGTCCAAGTGGCCGAGGAGATTTTTGGCACTCGGGCGAATTGACAAAAATTTATCCTTCAGTTATTCTTTTAGCAATGGGTATTAAAGATTCGTTTGGACAATTAAAGGATTTGAAAAAAATGCGGGACCAGGCGATGGCTCTTCAGCGGGAGTTGGCGGCGGAAAAAGTGGAAGTAGAAGAAGATGGGGTAAAAGTGGTCATCACCGGAGACCAACAGATTCAGACTATTGAGATCGAAGGTGAGAAAAAAGAAAAATTGGTTGAGGTTTTGAACAAAGCGATTAAGAAATCGCAAGAGATTGCCGCCAGGAAACTCCAAGAGATGGGCGGAAGCTTGGGCAGTTTGTTAGGGAAATAGCATTAATTTTATTTTAAAAAATTATTCGCTTCGGCGGATTTTTTTATGGAAAAAAGAGGCGGTGGCAACGAACACTCGGTAGGGGAACCACCGTCCTGAGTAGTTTCAGGAAATTGCCACCGCCATTTACACTTCTAGACTCCACCAGTTGTGGGCGCAAAGAAAGTGATCGTTCTCAGGAAAGAGCCGCCCACTTTGGAGATGATATAAGAAAGGCTGAGAATGAGTTTTGACCATTGAATGTCATCCTCAAACTTGGGGGCAGTATCTACGTAAATCAGACATGAAGGTTCTCCGGCGATAAAGGCGGACTCAGCAGAGGCCAAAACTACCCTGGTTATTTTCTGAAGTCTCAATTCTGTTTCAAATGCGGTGATAAATTCGTCAATCTTTTCTCTTGTTTCCTCATCGAGTTCTCTAGGGTAGAAAAGTCTGAGCTGAATGACTTTGAATTTCTTCATCACCTACCTCCCTTTTTTCTTCTGTTTTTTATTCCTTAATCTTGAAGCGGCTTTCAGGATAAGAATTTGAGTTAAGGTACAAAAGGGGATTATATGACTCTTTATTTTAAAAATCAACCCTATAGGTTTACAATATCCTATAGTCCTTGACAAAAGGGATTTTTTTTGTTAGAATGGGCACTGTCTAGAGAGATCTAGGCTTTTTTATTTCTGTTCACTTTAATGGCAAAGTGTGCAGAAGAACCTTGAAATGCTGGTTTAAGACTTGCTTTTGGCAGGTCTCTATATTTTGCCCATTTGGGCAGGGAGGTCAAAGTGGCAGGAGGATCCCAAGCAGAAAACGGCAAAACTCTTCTTTATCGTGCTTACGTGGGAAGTGTTATTCTCTCCAAAGAATTGGAGGGAAGCGTTCACTATCATCAAGGCATGGGGGTAGTCATCGCCAATATCGCCGGTATGACAGTCTATGATCATCGGGACAGTTCGGTCGAAGTGCTCATCACTCGAGAGTTCCGTGATGTAGATTGGGAAAATGTTCGACTTGCCTTGGACAAACCCGCCTTTGTTCAGGTCAAGAGAAAGGACGGAGGGCAACCGTATCTTGTTCTCCTTCCTATATCAAGAAAAGATAAGGAGGAGAAGCCCGAAGCCAAAAATCCTCACTTTCTTCTTTCTTTGCTGAGATTTCCCGATGGAGGACCGTTGACCATCAATTACCCCGGTGCTTTTTGGCAGAGGCCATACATGGCGCCGAACTGTTGGGATGCGGAGTTGATCGCCATCACCACCGGGTTTGTTCCCAATGGCGCTTCTCATCCCCAAAGCAGGCCATCTCTTCCCCGGAAGGTCATGATCTTTCAAGTAAACGGGCAAGAAGGTTGGTACGTTTTGGGGTCGAGGGTGAATCGGCTAAGTGAGCTCGACAATGAGCTCCATCAACTCATAGAAGAAACCAGCTAACTACTAGTCAAAAACAGAAAACCCGCTTCGGGGGATCAACACAGTAGTGTGATCTGAAGAAGCGGGTCTTTTTTGCCTAAAATTTGTTATAATCATTCCTGATGAATCTCCCCCGACCGGTTCGAAAATTAATTGAATCTTTTGAAAAATTGCCGGGGATTGGCCCCAAAACCGCCCAGCGGTTGACTTTTTATTTACTCCATGTGCCCCAGAGTCAATTGGAAACTTTTGCTGAAGCCTTGGCCACGCTGAAAAAAAACACCGTTCTTTGCTCAATTTGTCATAATGTTACAGACAAAGACCCTTGTTCTGTTTGTTCTAACCAGAATCGGGATAAATCAATTATTTGTGTGGTTGAACAACCGCTCGATGTTTTAGCCTTAGAGAAAACTGGTGAGTACCAGGGAGTTTATCATGTCCTTCATGGCGCCATTTCCCCTTTAAATAATATTGGTCCGGACGAGCTGCACATCCGGGAGTTATTGCCTCGATTGAAAAATGGAGAGGTGAAAGAAGTTATTTTGGCCACCAATCCTAATATGGAAGGGGAAGCCACGGCGATGTATCTTGCCAAACTCATCAAACCTTTGGAAATAAAAGTCACCCGATTGGCGCATGGCTTGCCGGTGGGGGCGGACATAGAATACGCCGACGAAGTCACCCTTTCCCGGGCGATTGAGGGAAGAAGAAAGTATTAGTTCAGAAAGAGATGCCTTCTCCCCATTCGCGAGGACAGGCAAGGGAAGAACCAGCCTTTTCATACACTTCAGAGGGATCAGCGTGATAACTTGGGTTAGCCAGTTTTTTTTGCAACTCTCTCATTTTTTCTTTGGCTATTCTTTCTCTTTCTTCTAGGTCTATTGCTTCATCAACCATTTTCCTCCTTTGTGAAAAATTAACTGATTCTAGCTTAATTCAAATTTTTCACTCTTGTCAAGGGGCATTTAGGAAAAGAATTTTTTGTGTTAAAATTAGTTTGATGAAAAAGATACCGAAACAAATGGCTAGAGATTTAGCCCAGCTGGGAGAAGAAGTGATTAAGGAATCGGTTCGACAACCAGGAGAAATGGTGAAAAGAGTCGGAGAACAATTAGGGGTGATGCCTCGGGATTGGGGAGAAAGAGGAACCAAGGTAACGCCCACTGTTGTGAGAGAAAAGGAAGAAAAAAGAAGAAAAGATTTGGTTTTGACCAGAAAAAGGATGCGGGAGTTGATTTCCCCGCCTCATCCCGTTGAACCAGAGATGACTGAAGAAGAGATGGCCAAACGCAAGGCCTTGGCCGAAGAAGCCGAGAAAAAAAAGCCTTTGGCCGAGCCCATCACGAAAAAACCCCGAGGTCTTTTGCTGGGAGTTCGAAGAAGAAAAGAAAGTAGCCAACCCGAAACTGGGGTGGGAAGAAGGATAGCCGGATGAAACTCAAGCTTTACAATACCTTAACCAAAAAGATTGAAGAATTTAAACCCTTGAAAACGGATTATGTCCGTCAGTATGATTGTGGCCCCACGGTTTATTGGTACGCCCATATTGGTAACATGTGGCGTTACGTCATTTCTGATCTTTGCCGCCGGGTCTTGGAATACAACGGTTATCAAGTGAAACAAGTGATGAACATTACCGATGTTGGCCATTTGACCGAAGCTGATTTGGCCGCCGATACCGGTGAAGACAAAATGGCCGTGGCCGCCAAAAGGGAGAAAAAGACTCCTGAACAAATTGCCGCTTTTTACACGCGTGCCTTTTTTAAAGACACTCAAAGATTGAATTTTCTCCGTCCCCAAGTCATACCCCAAGCCACCAAGCATATCAAACCGATGATTGAACTGGTGAAGAAATTGGAGAAAAAAGGTTATGCCTATTGGGCAGGGGAGAAATATTTTGTTTTTGACATTGACAAGTTTAAAAATTACGGTCAACTTTCGGGCAAGAACTTGGCCGAACTTCGCTCTGGGGCAAGATTAGAGGCCGTCCCCGGAAAAAAGAATCCTTTTGATTTTGCTTTATGGATAAAAGACCCAAAACATTTGATGCACTGGGATTCTCCTTGGGGAAAGGGTTATCCCGGTTGGCATCTGGAGTGTTCGGCGATGAGCATGCAATATTTAGGACCAACCTTGGATATTCATACCGGAGGAGAAGATAATATTTTTCCTCATCATGAGAATGAAATCGCTCAATCAGAAGCGGCCACGGGCAAGAAGTTCGTCCGTTATTGGCTTCACGTCCGTCATAATTTGGTAAATGGGGTGAA
>Ga0315285_10003519_pt1 | contig 16287 bp, 9 predicted proteins | sample YL17G09_36_MG_FD_203698 | JGI IMG/M metagenome (GOLD analysis project Ga0315285, IMG submission 203698) | Sediment microbial communities from Yellowstone Lake, YNP, Wyoming, USA - YL17G09_36 | ecosystem: Environmental > Aquatic > Freshwater > Lake > Sediment | place: USA: Wyoming | collected... | reverse complement strand
GTGAGCGGCTCAGCAACGCCCTCGCAGAGCTGCCCTACGAGCAGCGCGAAGCCGTTGTCTTGAAAGTCAAGCAGAGCATGACACTGAAAGAGATCGCAAGACTCCAGGACGTCTCGGTCAGCACGGTTCACGGCCGATACCGGTACGGTTTGGATAAACTCAGGATCCGTTTAAATGGTGAGATTCAGCCATGAAGAAAGCCAGGAAGTTCCAAGACATTATTAGCAGAGAATTAGACGTTCGTGCAGGCGATACAACATACGATCGCATGCGCCGGATCGTTCTGGACGCGCACGAATCATCGAAGCAGAGACAATCAGCCGCGAGGCTGACAATTGCAAGGAGACTCACAATGCGTAAACCAATCATACGATTTGCCGTGCCCGCGGTGATCATAGCCATGGTCGTCCTCGGACTGTTTGAATTCATCGGAGCCGACAGTAAATCCGGCGTCGTCTGGGCCGAAGTCGCCCGGAAAGTCCAAGCCAGCCGAGGCACTATCTTCCGCGGCAGGGACACCGCACCGGATTCGCGAGACGATAGACCCGATTATACTATGAACTACTGGTCCACCACACAGTCACGGCTTGACTCGTACAAAGGAGACCAGATTATCAAGACAATCTACAGCGACTTCAACTCAAAGACCGCGATCTTAATTGACCACGGTCACAAATCATACTGCAAGATGACCTTCGAAAACATGGGGCACAGTGATTTCTGGACGAACCCGAAAAGCATGGGGCAGAGGTTCCTGTCTCACGAACACAGGGAACTGGCGCAGAAAACACTCGAGGGCGTGCTCTGTGAGGGTGTTGAAATCACGGACCCGGCCTTCTTCGAGAGTGTTGTCCCGACCGATAGTCTCATGGCCAGAATATGGGTCAATGTGGAAACGGGCTATCCCGTCCAGTTCGAGTTCGAAATTGTCAGAAACAACGGCGAGATACAGATTGGAGGTGTCATGGATCAGTACCAGTGGGACGTAGAACTGGACGAGAGTATGTTCGAGCCCAACATCCCACCCGACTACATAGACATATCGCCTGGGGAGTGACGACCGAGTCGAATATCCCGCCAGACTACATGTGGATAGGAAATCTGTAACACACAAGCAGAGGCAGTTTCGTGCAGGCCGGGCCTTATCGCCCGGCCTTTTCGCATGAGGAGAAAAAGGGGCCAGGAGCCTTTTTTATCTCAGCCGCGACCTTGCAGAGTCGGAGGCGAAAGCCTAAGGATTGCCACAGCTTTTTCCCCTTTTCCCCTTTAATCCGTCCTAATCCTCATCAACTTGTGCCTTGGGTATCCGCGTCAAAAACAACCAATTCGTTCACAAATTTCAACCGGCCCCGCCCTCCACCCCTGATAACCCGATATCCTGATATCCACATCCTGTTACCCTGATCCCCCGATACCCCCTTGCCCCTCTGCCCTTCCCGCGCTTTTCTTCGTGTCTTAATGCCTTAGTGGCCAACTTCTTATTTACTTTTCTCTGTGCCCTCTCTGCTCCTCTGTGGCAGATTTCCTTCATTGTTTTCCATCTTCGCTCTGTACCCTCTGTGGCATTGTTTTCGTGTCTTACTGTCTTCATGGCTCCCTGACAATCCGCGAAAATCTGTGAAACTTGTGCCTTGGGTATCTGTGGTCTATTCTCTTTCGTGCAAACCTGTCCTGAGCGAAGTCGAATGGATTCGTGGCCAAAACCCCTTGATCTCTTCTCTGCCTTCTCTGTGCCCCTCTGTGGCTAAAAATCAGAATTCACTCGACATCAAACTCAGTATATGATATAATATATACCTAACCAATGGAGGATTCTTGATATGGAGAACGAAGCTACAACTAAAATGCCCATCCCGACAACGTCGGGATTCCGCAACTTTGCACTTTGCACTTTAATCTTTGCATTCTCAAGGTGGCTGCGTTTAGGCCGAAGACCCGTATAAGTCTTGTTTCGATAAGAACATAGCACAATATGTCATTATCCAGAATTGCGAAAAACAGTGTTCATCCGTGTCAATCAGTGTCTAAAGAATGAAATCGGTCCCTTCGTGCCTTCGTGTCTTTGTGGCTACGAGTCAATTATGCAAAACAAACCCAATTTCAAAATGGGCAATATAAACATAAGTACGGCAACAGTAAAGGCTTATGCCAATGAACAACAAACAATGAACAACGAACGCTGCTCAAAACAAACCCAAACAAACCCAATTCCCCCACCCCGGCGCTTCACGCTTCACGCTTCACGAGATACGACATCCGACATACGAAATACGAACCTTGCACAACCGCCGCCGGGCAGCCATAATATGAAGAAGATGTGCCTCAGGACGTAACTGAGGACGCTCAAGTGAAGAAAAAACTACAGTATTTGATTACACAAGGAGGTTCAGATGTCATCACACAATACGAGCTTGATTTCGAGACGCGGTTTACTTGCAAAAAGCATCGCCGCAGCGGCCGTCTTGGCCTCGACTGCAAATGCCGCCCCCATGGAACGGACAACAACAGAGCAGTCAACAGGAGGCCGAAGACGTCGAATCCCGATTGGCTTACAGCTTTACTCGGTTCGCGACGACTGCCAGAAGGACCTGCCCGGCACAATTGCCGCCGTAGCCAAGATGGGCTACGAGGGCGTCGAGTTCGCAGGCTACTACAACCGCAGCGCCAAGGACCTGCGCAAAATGTTAGACGACAACAACCTCAAGTGCTGCGGCACACACACGGGCCTCGATACCCTGCTCGGCGACAACCTGCCCAAGACCATCGAGTTCAATAAAATCCTCGGAAACAAGTATCTCGTCGCCCCCGGGCTTCCCGGAGAGTACAACAGCTCGCACCAGGCCTGGCTTAATGCGGCAAAGCTCTTCAACGAGCTGGCCGAGAAAGTCAAGCCGGCTGGAATGTTGGTCGGCTACCACAACCACAGCGCCGAATTCAAGGCGATGGACGGCGAGCTACCCTGGGACACCTTCTTCGGCAACACGTCCAAAGACGTGATTATGCAGCTCGACGTGGGCAATGCGATAAACGGCGGCGTCGATCCCCTTCCGTATATCTACCGCTACCCCGAGCGTGCGATAACCGTGCACGTCAAGGAGTTCAGCAAGAAAAACGACAAGGCCCTCATCGGGGAAGGCGACGTCAACTGGAAGGCCTTCGCAGCCCTGTGCAGGGCGGTCGGCGCCACCGAGTGGTACATCATCGAGCACGAGAGCTACGCCTATCCGCCCCTCGAGTGCGTCGAGAAATGTCTCAAAAATGTCCGCGAGATGAGGCTGCTCTATTAGCGCCCCTATCGAATCGCGTGGTCCGACGGCTTCAACCCCTTCTTGTGGCCGCCCATGCCAATGTTGTTGGGCTTGTACTCGCCGACAAGATCGACCTTGCTCCTGGCCGGTATCTTGTCTTCCATCCCCATCGCCCAGTAGGACGCGTTCACCAGGAGGCGCCGGAAGCCCTCGCTGAAAAAGTCAAACGAGTGCCCCATCGTCGTCGTGAAAACGCGGGCGGCTTTGCCCTTCTCGCCAGCGTAAGTCTTGGTCCACGCCACGGGAACAGGTTTCTTGTCGGGATTGGGTTCGTCCTTCGCGTCCATACCCTTGAGCACCTGCCCCATAATCAACGGCTTACAGTCCCCGTGCAGCGTCGTCAGGCCATAGACATCGGACGGACCCCAGATGTCCTCACAGCCCTTGACGATAGGGTGCCCCTCCATACCCTCAGCTATCACCCCGCGCGTGCTTTCCTGGTTGTGGGCGCCGTAGTGGCTGATCCACGTCTCGCCCAAAACCTGGCGTCCCCACCCCCCATCGGGGTCTTTGCTGCGGAAGCTGTACTTGGCGTAGGGACTGTTCGTATTCTTTGTGTAGTTGAAGGCGTGCGTCGCCGTTCGCAGCCCGATGATCGGCTTGCCCGAATTCGTATAGTCAATGATATATTTCATCTGCTCGTCGGGCAACTCACGAAAACGCGCGAATATCACCATCAGGTCCGCCGTCTCGAGGGCCTCAAGCCCTGGGATATTGTCGAGCGTCCCCGGGTCTATCTCGCCGGTCTCTTTGTTAATGGCAAACAGCGCCGTGCACTTAAATCCGTGGTGCACCGCCAATATCTTGGCGAGCATCGGCATTGAGTCCTCCGACCGGTATTCATCGTCGCCGATGACAAAAACGATATGCTTTCCACTGCCAGGGCCCTTGCCGCCCTCGAAAACGATCCCCGGCCCCGCCTTAACCGCACCGCACCCCAGAATGCTCAAGACCACAATCATCACCATACATAGCTTAATCAGATTTCTCATCCTGTTCATTTGCGGATCCTTTCATCCAAAACCCGTCTTACATGTTTGCAAATCCTCACGTTCGACGCAACAATCAGATACAGCAATCTACCAGCAGTCGTATTGCTTCGCAAGCTCATTTCGTCCGCAAAATACCCCAGAAACCACACGCAGCCTTGCCTTGACCCCGCACCAAGCCTCCGCCGCAGCCACACAACTCCATAGACGCAGGGGCAGCCCTTGAGTATAATTCCAGGTCAGACAACGCAAAAAGAAGCTGTTGAACGATGACACTTGGAAACCCTGCATATATCAGGAGACATTGGATGAAAGGACAAGCCCGGTTGACGATTGCCGACAGACAGATTCTCATACTCTTTGTAGTCATATCCGCCATCCTGCTGACCTGGCCGGCCCGCGCGGACCAATGGCCCCGATTCCGAGGCCCAAACGGCCAGGGCATCAGCCACGATACAGCCATCCCCGCCAAATGGACACAGGACGACTACAACTGGAAGGTCGCTCTTCCCGGCGGCGGACACTCTTCGCCAATCGTCTGGGACGCCAAAGTCTTCGTTACCTGCGCTGATGAAAAAGCAGCCCGCGGAATGTTGCTGGCCCTGCGAACCTCGGACGGCGAAGTCCTGTGGCAGAAACAATACGACCTGCCAGCATACAAAATGAACCGGCTTAATACCTACGCCGTCGCGACCCCGGCCGCCGATGCCGACTGCATCTACGCACTCTGGCCTGCGTCCGAACAGACACTGCTGATAGCACTCGACCACAACGGCACAGAGGTCTGGAAACGCACGTTGCCCGGCGTCAAGTCGCAGCACGGGCCGGCCGGCTCGCCCATCGTCTTTGACGACATCGTAGTCTTCACTCAAGAGCACGAAGACAGCACCGATAAGAATGCCCCCAGCGCCTGGATCGCCGTTGACCGCAAGACGGGCCAGACTCGCTGGGAGCTGCCCCGCCGGACCGGCCCAAAAACATCCTACTCAACACCTTGCGTCTATCCATACCCGCCCGAAAAACCGCTGCTCGTCTTCACCAGCTTCTCCCACGGAATCACCGGCGTCGATCCCGCCACCGGCAAGGTCGCCTGGGAAGTGGAATCGGCATTTACCAGCCGCATCGTCAGCTCGCCCGTCATCGCGGATGGATTAGTGCTGGGCACCTGCGGCGACGGCTCCGCCGGAAAATGCCTGACCGCAATCAAACCCGACGCCAGCGGCAAAGCCGTCGTCGCCTACAAAATCGACGACCGCCCCGTCCCATACGTCCCAACATCGCTGGCCGTCGATGGCCTGCTGTTCACATATCACGACCGAGGATCCGTCTCCTGCCTGCGCAGCGCCACAGGCGAGGTGCTCTGGCAGGAAGAACCCGCAGGCAGGTACTACGGCTCCCCCGTATGGGTGAACGGCATACTCTACTGTATCAACACGGACGGCGCGGTCGTCGTAATAAAGGCCGCGCCGAAGTACGAGCTGTTAGCGGTCAATCCCCTCGGCGAGAAGAGCCAGGCCACCCCCGCCGTCGCCGGCGGCAGGATGTACCTCCGCACCTGGTCGAACTTAATCTGCGTAGGCAGCCGGGACAAGTAACTGCTGCGGCCCCGTCCCGTCTTGATTCTCCGCGGCAGATGCCGGACTTGCATAAAGCCGCGACTATTTCAGCTTCTTGACCTTGATATTTCGATACCACACGGGCTTGCCGTGGTCCTGAAAACCGAACACACCTTCACGTGCCGTGTCTTTGTATGCTGTATTGAACTTGTTCTTGGTGCCGTCCTTATTCAGGTGGGCCTGGGGCCAGTCGCTCAAGTCCATATCAATAATCTGCTTGTCGTTCATCGCCTTGAACGAAGGAGATTGCTTTCCGCCAGCGGCGAACTCGCAATGACGCCCTATCAATTGAACTGTAACAAATCACTATGCTCACACAATTTGCCACACTTGTACCCGTCAACCCCAAATCACACAAGCTCTTTTCCACGCGAACAATCCCTTGAAACCGCCCCCCATCGTCTGATAGACTACCCACCAAGAGGCTTTACGAATGAAAACAAAATCAGCCAAAAGACTGATAGCAGCCGCAATCATCGCAGCAGTCTTGACAACCGCTCTTATTCTTCGCCGGCCCTCGGTCCCCGAATACGAAATCATCGACCTCGGCTTCTGTGGCAAATCAGGGCGCGTCAGCACCATAAACAACGCCGGTCAGGTCGTCGGCTGTTGCTATTATTCCGGCTCTCCTGCTCGGGACATTGCCTTCGTCTGGGACGCAGTCAATGGAAGGAACGACCTTCAGACGCCCGAAGGAAAGGGAAGCTGCGCAAATGACATAAACGATAAAGGCCAGGTTGCCGGTGGCTTGTGGGAGGCTGCGACCAGGCAGTGGCGTGCGTTTATCTGGGACGAGGAAACAGGCCTGACCGAGCTGGGCACACTCGGCGGCAACTCGAGCAAGGCCGAGGCGATTAACAACAAAGCCCAGGTAGTAGGCTGGGCAGAAACTCCAAGCGGCCAAAAACACGCCTTCATCTGGGACAAGACCGGCGGAATGAAGGACCTCGGCACTCTCGGAGGAAACCGCAGTGAGGCGGCGGACATCAACGACAAGGGCCAGGTCGTCGGCTTTTCATCCCTGGCAAATGGGCGGGGACGTGCATTTCTCTGGGGACAGAGCGCCGGGATGACCAATATCGGCACACTTGGCGGCCCAACCAGCTTTGCCAATGCTATCAACAATTCAGGTCAGGTGATCGGGACAAGCGCCAAGAATGGCCGCGAGCGCGCTTTCATCTGGGAAAAGAGCAAGGGTATCACAGAACTCAATTTACCCGGCCGGCAAAACTACGCTATGGAGATTAACGATCAAGGCCAGATTATCGGTGGTTTTGAAACGCGAGAATTCCTGTTCTTGAAACACCACGAAGGGTGGTGTCTGTGGGACCCCAAGCGAGGCGCTATTGACATGGACAGCATAGCGCAATCAAAGACCAGCATCCAGTGGGTAGCCAACATAAACAACAAAGGCCAGATAGTTGCGATTCAGCCTTCCAAATCCGGTCAAGACCACATCATCATCCTGACCCCAAAAGCCAAGCAATAGACAAAAAACAGCAAAGCCAGACCCTCGAATTGCCGATGTAATATCGGGCCTTTCTCCCCGGTCGTTTTATTTGTATAATGCTCGCCCAGAAGGCCAGAGCTACTCGATCGTTCACAATCTGAGGATTGCTATTATGAAAGCAGCGAACACGAACCGACGCCAGTTCTTAAGAGCCATCGCCGCCGGCGCAGCAGCCCTTGCCCTGCCACAGACGCTCCTGGCCGCCCGGTCGGCCAAGGGCAAACCCAACATACTATTCATTATGGCCGACGACCACGCCGCCAATGCAATCGGCTGCTATGGCTCGCGCCTTAACCGCGTCGTAAAGACGACAAACATCGACCGCATTGCCGCCGAAGGTATGCGCCTGAACAACTGTTTCTGCACCAATTCGATATGCGTCCCCAGCCGGGCCACCATCCTTACAGGCCAGTACAGCCACATCAACGGCGTCTATACCCTCGCCGACGAGCTCGACCCCGAACGTCAAAACGTCGCCAAGCTCCTCCAGCAGGCCGGCTACCAGACCGCCGTCATCGGCAAATGGCACTTGAAGAGCGAGCCTGCCGGCTTCGACTACTGGAACATCCTGCCCGGCCAGGGCCGCTACCACGACCCCGTTATGAAAGAAATGGACAAGGACGAGAAAACCCACGAAGGCTTTTCCACCGACATCATAACCGACCTTTCTCTTGAATGGCTAAAGAAGCGCGATAAGCAAAAGCCCTTCTTCCTGATGAGCCACTTCAAAAACCCCCACGCACCCTGGCACTTTGCCGAAAGACACGCCGACCTCTACAGCGATGTCGAAATCCCCGAACCCGAGAGCCTCTGGGAAGACAAGTCCCATCGCTCGCCTGGCTCAAGGGACTACGGCCTCACCGTCAGCAAAACGCTCGTGTCCCAAATGCAGGACCCAAACTACCCCACCGGCCCGCTCGACACCACCGATATGGACGAAAGGCAAAAGACCCGCGCCGCATACCAGAAATACCTCAAAGACTACCTCCGCTGCGTGGCGGCCATCGACGAAAACGTCGGCAAGCTGCTCGAATTCCTGGGCAATGAAAAACTGGACGCCGACACTGTCGTCATTTACACCTCCGACCAGGGCCTCTTCCTCGGCGAGCACGACTACATCGACAAGCAATGGATGTACGAAGAATCCCTGCGAATGCCCTTCCTCGTCCGTTACCCCAAAGAGATCAAGCCCGGTACGGTAAACGACGACATCATAATCAACGCCGACTTCGCACCGACGTTCCTCGACTACGCCGGCGCGCCGGCCCCTTCAGATATTCAGGGCAGAAGCTTCCGCGCAAATCTGCAGGGAAGAACGCCCGAAGACTGGCGAACGTCGATGTACTACCGCTACTGGCAGCACGGCGACAGACCCGCTCACTACGGACTGCGAACAAAGCGCAACAAGCTCATCTTCTTCTACGGCCTGCCCCTGGATATGAAAGACGCCGACAAAGAGCCGACAAAGGTCGGCTGGGAGCTCTACGACCTTAAGCGAGACCCCTTTGAGCTCAACAACGTGTACGACCACCCCGCCTACGACAAGCTCCTCAAGAAGCTCAAAGCCGAGCTCCTCGAAAAGAAAAGGGAACTCGGCGACACCGACGACAAATACCCCGAGATGGTCGAACTGGTCAAAAAGCACTGGTGACTTGCATCCCTTCGACAGGCTCAGGGTGGTGAGGTGAGCTTGTCGAACCATGTGGGCCGACCTTCCGCCAGCCAAAGGAGCAACGCCAATGACCATTACAGATTCCGCGCAATCCGGCCCCTTCAAATCCATCTGCCGGTACTCCCTCTTTGCCGTTGTCGTCCTGCTCTTCTGCGGCTGCCACGCTCGAATGTCTTCAACCGACACGATGCACCCACATCAAACCCTCCGCCAACGGCAAACCGCACATTTGCAGTCCCCCGATGGAATCACAGGCACTTTCTCCATTGTAGCGGTCGATCCGAACGCCGGCGTCTGCGGCGCAGCCGTCGCCAGCAGATTCCCCGCTGTCGGCAAGATTGTTCCCTACGTCCGCGCCGGCGTCGGAGCATTCTGCACCCAGCATTGGCACAATCCCGATTGGGGCCCGCGCGCCCTTGATCTATTGGCCGCGGGCAAGCTGCCCGAGCAGGTCCTCGCCGAACTGCTCCAGGACGACACCGACCGCGACAAACGCCAGTTGGCGATCATCGACATGGCCGGCCGCGCAGCCAATCGCAACCCCGCCAACGCCGACCCCTCCGGCGTATGGTGGGGCGCCGCCGCAGGCAGATACTACGCCGCCCAGGGCAACACTCTCACCGGCCGTGAAGTCGTCTTCGCAATGGCAACGGCTTATGAAGAGACCCAGGGTAGTCTTGCAGACCGCCTTATGGCGGCCCTGATTGCCGCAGATTGTGCAGGAGGAGACCATCGCGGACGTCTTGCGGCCGGAATTATTATCGACAAGGGAGGTCTCGAAGGCCACTGGCTCGAACTCTACGTGGATAAGAGCGACGACGCCGTCATCGAGCTGGCAGGCAAGTACGCCGCACTAAAACACGATGCCAAAGGCGCCTGGCCCCGCGGCAACCTCCCCTTCAAGCACCCCTGTCCCAATAGGCCCGAACCAAAGGCTCCATGACAGCAAGAACCACATCGAGGCGAGCCTGGCATAAGACAATCACTCGACCTGAATCACCGCAACATCCTCGGCCTCAAGTGCAAGTTGTGCTTTGCCGGCGCTCCAATTGACAGCCATATCGTGGACCAATTCACGGCTCTTCGCAGGCGCATCTCTTTCGATTGTTATTGTCACGGTCCGCTGCTGGTTGCTGTCGTTGAAGACCGTAAGGTATCGCTCCCCGAACCGCTCGATATAAACGCGCTCGTCACTTGAATAAGCCCGCGTGATCGGCTCCCACCCCGCTTCGGCAACCAGCTTGCACAGCGGAACGTACTTCTTAAACAACCCGCGGTCCCGCTCGTAAAGCTCCGGGCGGGTGAAATAATGTCCCTGCGAGGCGTTGTGACTGAAAAAGCCCGGAAACATCCCGTAAGCGCAAGACCGCTTCATATACTTCTCGACAAGCTCGTGCGAAAATTGCTCGAACGGCGTGTTCATCAAAAAGCAATATGGCTTGCCCTTGCACATCGCCCGCCGATAGAGCATCTCACCGCCCGACATCGGCCGCCACTGCCCGCCCGGATTCCAGTCGGTCTCCGTCCCCATAACATCCAAAAGGGGCGCGAGCCAGCACAATCGAATTGGCGTGGAGTTGGCCATCATCAGTTTGCCCATACCGTGAACGTCACGCTCAATCCCACGTACGTACTCATACGCAATCAGCCCGCGAAAAATGGCGGGCTTCCTGCCCTCGATAGAGAATGTCAAAGGCGTTTCGGCAATGCCAAAATGCTCTCGCCTGAAATCCAGCTCATCCGTCACATACCCTTCGCTCGAGTCGATGTATTCCCCATCCAGATCGGCGCTGCGCTTCGGGCCGTACAGCTTCTCACGAAGCTCTGCGTTCCACTTGTTCTTAAAGTCCGTAACCTCGCCCGCCGGTGCTTGGGCGGGCAAGCCCCGCACCCCCGGCATCGAGTTAATGCTCCAGACCGCCCCGTCGCACCACGGCGTATCGTGCAGTTGGGCTTGAAACTGACCTGCCTCGTCGTGATAGCCGCTGCTCAGAAGCGCCCTGGCGTGCACGTCACCCTTTTCACCGGCAAGACGCTTCGCCTCGGCCAACGCCGCCGCAAGCGTGCGAGGCATCTCTTTGGGCATCGGCATCCACCACGTCATCGGCTCGGTATATCGAAACGTGATTATCCCGTGCTCGTCGTCCCACTTTGTCTCATCCGTGCCCTCCTTGAACGCAAAACCGAAGTCCTTCCATCCCTTCACCTCGCTGATCTTAGCAAAAGGCATCCACAAACCTTGTTGCGAGATTCGGCGCTCAAAGCCTTCCGGGAACAGCTCGTAGTATCGCGCCAGGGCGGAACGAAACTGCCATTTCGCCTCGAAATCGAATTTGCAGAAGCGCAACTGAGCCTTCGGCTTCTGGGGAGCAAGGCCGAGATCGTACGCAAGAAACAGCTCCTTCGTCCCGGCGTTGTAGCCCACGCGGAAAAACGCCGGCCGGGCCATGTCAATCCCAAGACCGATGCCCCTGCCCGCCCAAGCACCGGCGGGCCGGCCTCCCGCAGTCACCGCCGCAAAAGGATAGCGCGACAGCCGACCGTTCGCCCCGGCCGAGAAGCTCGATGAGTTAAGATATTCACGGCCTTCCTCGACCTTAACACTGCGACGCGGGTCCTCCAGCCAGCGGCAATCCTCACCGGCAACGGCGACCGTGTAAATCAAAGTAACGGCCCTGTCCTTGCCGGTTGTGTCGGACAAGGTGACATCATAGAAATCCGCATCGTTATGCCGCCCTGTCCGATACTCAAGCTCAAGGCCCAGCGCCTTGCGCTCGATGCCGACAAAATCTGAGCCGGCCTTCACGTCGCGGACCTGGAATCCCTCTCTCGGCGGATCGCCAGGACGGCTGGGGCCGCCCGCCGGCGCAACAGCAACCCCGTCGAACAAAGATGCGCCGCTCGGCGGCTTCATCACTCGCAGCGCCGGATCGCGAAACCAGGCTTTACCCGCGTGCCGCCGCAGAAGTATATGAAACGAAACCGCCTTAACCGCCTTTTCCGGAAACACGAGGACCTGGGCCTTCTCCCAGTCGTGACTGCCGACGTTGAAACTGTCAATCTGTCCCCACAACGGCGTCCCATCCGTATAAATCAAATCAAGATAAAGGGAATAGTCGCTGTCAGGGCCGCCACCAACACCTTCAGCCTTGCTCCACGCCACAGCCACAATCGGCTCCGGCTGGGCCTGGTTCAACGTCACCGTCTGAGACACGCCCCGCTGCGCCTGCGCATCGCCGCCGTTGTCGCACACAAAAACCTCTGCCTGCCCCGTGGGGACCTGCCTCTCGAATCCCTTCTCCCAGGGCCTCCATGCATCCGGCCTGAGCAGATTCTCGCCTGCATCGCCGACGTCAAGCACCTTCTTAACGACCACGCCGTCGCCCGCACTCTTCTCAATGCCCTTGCCCGCCTCAGCACCGGCGGGCTTGTCTTGAGCCGACTTCGCATACAAAAGCTGCTGTGGCATCAAAAAGACGCATATCAACAGCGAAAATAGAGCACTTTTTCTGCCCATGGCACACACCCTTCCTTCGACAGGCTCAGGATGGTGAGCTTGCCCGCCCAAGCACCGGTGAGCTTGTCGAACCATTCTGCTGCTCATCATACTTGGATCGGGCCTCTTGCCGCAACCCTTTTCCCAACCAACAATTGTCATTTCGATCGGAGCGATGCGCAGCATCGCGCAGTGGAGAAATCTCTTCAAACACGATTCGAGCCTCCTTGCTTGCCCGCCCAGACAATGGCGGGCTTGCTTCCTGCTGGCGCGAGTCAGATAGAGACAATGCTCAAGCCGCTCGGCAGAAAAGTTCAAATAGATTCCTCGAATGCCAGGCTGTGTCATAATGGCAAAAATACACCAAAATCGGCATGATGACCTTCGTTTTTTGCTCCAAATCAGGGGCGAAAGACGCAAAATCCCAATTGCGACACAGCCTGTGCGCTCGGAATGACGGAGGCCGGCTTGACTTGGCCATCCCAAATTACTTGCAAAACAGCCTTGACGCAGCCCCGTGAAATGTGTACATTCCGATCCGAACGTGAACCGCGGGTGTGCTTGTCTCTCACGGAGATGTATATGTGGCAGTTCATAGGACTTGCAGCGCTGGTCCTGAGTATCGTCGCAGTTGCGCTGCTCAAGAGTTGTCGCAAAGCAATTAGAGAACAGCAGGATCATCTGGATCACCTCGCCCAGAAGATCAATCGCATCGAAAAATCAACGGCCCTCCCTCTTGATAAAGCCCCACGACCCGGACCCCAGGCCGCTGCGGAGCCTTCAGCCCTTGAAGACCTGCTGAAACGTCGCGTTACTCTCGCCCAGACCGCCGCTGCCCCATCAAAACCTTCGCCGCAGCAAGCGCCGGAGCCCTGTAGGGTGGGCTTCAGCCCACCAGTTCGGTGGGGCAAGCCCCACCCTACTACATCGGTGGGACTCGACGCGGTCACTCCCCACACTGGCAAGGAACTCGGAGCCCAGGAGCAGCCAAAACCGTTTCTGCCGAGCGTCGATCGCGAACACTGGGCCAAACTCGAAGAAAAGCTCGGCAAAGAATGGATCACATGGGTCGGCGCTGTCGTCCTCTTTGTAGCCGCCGGTCTGTTTGTAAAGTATGCATTCGACCGCAAATGGCTTGGTCCACCGGCGAGAGTGACACTCGGAGTCGTCGCAGGGATCGGTCTTGCCGCCGCAGGCGAACGTTTCATCAGACGCCGCATGCGCGCCCTCGGCCAGGGTCTCATAGGGGCCGGCCTTGCGATTCTCTACGCCTCACTGTACGCCGCTTACGGCCTCTACGACCTCCTTCCGCAACCGGTCACATTCGCCCTGATGGCCCTGGTCACAATAGGCGGCATGATCCTTGCCGTGGTCCACAACGCCATTGCCGTCAGCTTTCTCGCCGTTCTCGGCGGCTTCCTTACACCCGTGCTCTTGAAGACCGGCCGGGACCCGCGCGACGCCCTCTTTAGTTACCTTATGCTCCTCGACGTCGGGGTGCTTGGCGTCGCCTTCCTCAAACGCTGGAGGGCGCTCGATGTCCTTGCCTTTGTTGGGACAACGACGCTTTTCACCGGCTGGTACATTTACTTCCACAATGCGCCCACCTACGCGATGGCGCCGGCTCTGCTCTGGCTCGCCGCCTTTTATGTGGTCTTCCTTGTCCAGCCCTTCGTGTACCATCTGCGCCTGGCCACACCAATCGCGGGCGAGCGATTCTTCCTCGCGGTCTCGAATGCCATGGGAATGTTCGCCGGGGCCTATACCATTCTTCACCCATCCCACAAACACACCCTCGGTTTCATAACTATTGGCATGAGCGCTTCTTACCTAATACTCGGAACGGTCGCTCGAAAACGCATCAAGACGGACGAGCGCGCCGTCTTCGGCTTCATCGCCCTGTCTGTCGCGCTGCTCACAATCGCAGTGCCGATTCACCTCGACCTTCACGGCGTAACCGTCGCCTGGGCCATAGAAGCGCCCTTACTCCTTTACATAGCCTACAAGTTCAACTATTTCCCTGTCAGAGCGGGCTGCCTTATCCCGCTTGCACTTGCAGCAGGCAGGATATTCACTACCCACTGGCCGCTTCACTCCGAGCCTTTTATGCCTCTACTGAACGCAAACTTCGGCACCGCCATCTTTGTGGCCTTGTCCGGCGCCGCCTACGCCGTCATACATCACATCCAGAAAGAAAAACCCTCCTCAGCCGACCGCATCCTCAAAATTGCAGCCGGGATAGTCTCAGCCTTCTTCGCCCTGGTGGTAATGCACATCGAAATCTGGCAATGGCTCCAACTTTCCGACAGAGGGCAATTCGTCCGCTGGTCGTCCGCGCTCGTCTGGGTGGTCGGCGCAGCCGGTTTTCTCACGGCGGGCCTGAAACTTCGCTCCGAACACTCGCGGGCATCCGGCTTCTTCGCCCTCGCAGCCGCCGGAGCACTCTGCGCCTGGGACTATAACGCCGGCATATATCCGGGCTATTTGATAATCCTCAACGGCCGTTTCCTCGCCGCGCTGGCCGCGATTGCGGTCGTCTTTCTGTACGCCGTTGTTTACCAGCGTTCAGGGCAATTCTGCCTGCCTGCGGAAAAACGCCTCGCAATCCCGCTCTTTGGCATAAGCATTCTTCTGCTGGTGGTCCTGTCCAGCGCCGAATCCTGGCAATGGCTCGTATTTCACAACCACCGCTACGCCGCAAGATGCCTTCTGCCGTTCCTATGGGCGGCGGGAACCACCGGCTATCTCTTTGCAGGAATTCGATTGCGCTCGCCCCGGCTCCGCACCGCCGGCCTCGTGGTGCTCGCCATAGCCGGCATCCTCGCCGCGCTCGGCTACTGGTTTCGTGTCCCCGGCGGCTATATCATCATATTCAACTGGCGATTCGTCGCTGCGCTTGCCCCGGCCTTTATGGTCTTCACACACGCCGCCGCACTCCGCAAGTTCCGCAGCATCTGCGAACCGAACGAGCAAATCGTCTCCGAAGCCCTTTACGGAATCGGTATATTCCTCCTTATTGTGCTGGCAACCTCCGAGACGCGGATATGGCTTATCGCCCACAACTACCACTACCTCGCCAGGTGTGTGCTGCCCCTCATTTGGGTCGCAGGCGCCGCGAGCTATCTTACAGCCGGACTAAAGTTGCGCACCGCGCGCTTGCGCGACGCAGGCTTGGCAGTCCTGCTGGTCGCCGCACTGCTCAGCGCTTATGGTTACAGTCTTGATATTCACCGCGGCTACTACCTCTTTCTCAACGGTCGTTTCGCCGCGACCCTCGCCGTTATCCTGATGGCATTCGCGCACGCTTATACTATCAGACGCTTACGGAATATCTGCTCAAAGAACGAGCAGAGCTCTGCAAAAATGCTCTACGGTATTGCGATTGTGCTGCTGTTCGCCCTGCTTAACGTCGAGACGTATCTGTACTTCTCAAAAACCATCGCCGACCCGGAAAGGGCCCGCTGGGTAACCCAAATGTCACTGTCTATTGTCTGGGGCGTTTACGCTGCGGCCATACTCGCAATAGGCTTTTGGCGAAACGCACGGATACTCAGGCTCTCGGCCCTGGCCCTCTTCGGCGCTACGGCCCTCAAGCTCGTAATCGTAGATATGGCCAAAGTCGAGGAGGTTTATAGGATAGTCTCCTTCTTCGTGCTCGGTATTCTAATGATCGCCGCATCCTATCTCTACCACCGC
>Ga0315285_10003518_pt1 | contig 16290 bp, 28 predicted proteins | sample YL17G09_36_MG_FD_203698 | JGI IMG/M metagenome (GOLD analysis project Ga0315285, IMG submission 203698) | Sediment microbial communities from Yellowstone Lake, YNP, Wyoming, USA - YL17G09_36 | ecosystem: Environmental > Aquatic > Freshwater > Lake > Sediment | place: USA: Wyoming | collected... | reverse complement strand
CGGATCTGCCACCCTGGCAGGTACTGCACAATCTTGTCGAACGCTTGCTGGAGTTCGGTCGTTATGACTGTCATTTCCCGCTTCCTCCAGCTTCTGCCGCAGAAGTTCCGCAGACCGTTTGGGCAATAAGGTCATCAGGGTAGCCGTTCTTGCCGGGTAGCTCAATGAGGCCGCCCTTGCTCACGGGTGCCAGCTGGTTGTGCCGGTCCTTTGCCAGGAACCGGTAGCCCTTATGGATCGTGGGCTGGACGACAAGAGCGCGGCTGCCATCAGGGCCAGTGGTGATGTGCAGGATGTAGTCAAACCACCGGGGCATCTGGGTCTTCAGTGCTCCCTGGACACCGAAGTCCATTGTTCCCGGTCTGCCCTTCTCGCCTTCTGTCCGCTTGGTATGCGCAATCACAACCACGTGGATGGGCAGCGCGTTCCACTCCAGGACCAGAGGCTGGAGCAGATTCAATAAGGTGTCCCAGTCCTCCCGCTCCATCTTGGAGCGGCCCTTCAGCACCTCAAACATTTTGACGGGCTGCTGCAGGGCATCGATGGAGTCGAGCACCAGGGTGCCGATAGTAAGCGGGGTCTCTGTCCCGGCTGGTTTGTGCACAAGCTGACCGTTCGTGAGCGTGGCCCGGGCCAATGTCTGGACCGCAGTTCTGACATTCTTGAGCGCGGCAGCGTCGGTCGGGATAACCAGACGCGGGACTCCACCCGGCCTCGCGGTCCCAGCCCCATTCTCCAGGTCAAGAAAGAACGGGTTAGGGAAAGTGGCAGCCAGGCGGGTCTTCCCGCTGCCAGGCTCGCCCATGATGCAGATACGAGCTCTGACAGGACCAGGCGGCCCTGCCGGTACGAACACAGGAATTGTCATACTTTCCTCCTCCGACAACAAGGTGCAGCCATTCTACCGGCTGCTCGGGCGCCGTGTGAGGCTACCCGACTACACCTAATAAATAGTCCATCCAGTATCCCTGGACGACCATATCGTCAAGTTTGCCAACCCAGATGCCAGCGCCAGCGATCGCACCCTGCCACTGGTACTTCCTGGCGAATGGTTTCCATCTGCCTGTCCAGTGTGCCAGCGCCAGTACCCGCACGTCGTCTCCCGTGGGTGTCTCCCACTCCGGCGGGTAGAAGTTTATTAGCTTGCAGGCAAGGTCAAACAGCCGGGGTGCCCTGTGAAGCGGGAGTTTCTCCGGCGGGACGAGGATCCCATGCGGGACAGACAGGCCGTGATCCAGCCACAGCTTCGAGTACCAACTGCCAATGTTGGCTGCCCCGATGGTGCGAGCAGCATGCCACAGCCCACGCAGCTTGAAGTCCTTCTTCTGCCCGTGGAAGAGGTGGCACCCGGGATGGACGGGAACTTGGTTCTCCGGCACCATGATCAGGTCTTGTTTCTCCACTGGCACTGCCGATCTCTTGACCAGTAACTCGTGGAGGTCAAACCCTTCACTGATCGCTTCCTGGCACCAGGGACAGAGTACCACCATCCCCATCTGCTGCGAGTGGTAGCTGAGATACCTGCGGTACGCTAGTTGTCTTTGGGCTTCTCGCTCCATGTTGTAACTCCTTGATCAGGTCTTGTGTCGGTGGTATGCGGGCCAGATGCACTATTTGCCCGCAGAGGGCGCATCGTTCCCCGTCGCGGTCAGATGCCAGAATGATACCTAGCTTCTGCGCCTGGGCGCAGTCACAGACCCCGAGAAAGGTCTCGGTGCCTGCTTGCTCGTGGGCGAATATGTAGATGCCCATAGCCGCGATCTGCACGTCGTTGGGGTTCGGGCTCATGAGCCGGAGCATGGTTAGCTGCCCTTCTGAACGCTAAAAATGTACTCGTGGGTAAACTCCACTGCGCCCCACCTGAACAGACGGGAGAGCAGAAGATTCCTATGCCCGGCGTTCTGCCGGTTACCCTTGATGTCCTTGATCACAATGGCCTTGAGTCTTGACTTGCTTCCGCCCAGGGCATCGTGAGCATACCCCAGGCACAGAAAGCCCAGCGGAATGACCCGGCTTTTCTTAGTCTCCCAGATGTCGCCAACCACTAACCCCAGGTAGCCGCCAGGCTTCAGGTGTCGCCCTGCGTTCTGGCAGACGTCGCGGAACTTCAGCAGGAATGTCCCGATGTCCGGCGCGTTGCTCAAGTCCTCTGGCTTGTCCGAGAACCTGATGATGTTGTGGTAGGGAGGGTGCAGAATGATCAGGTCAAACTGGAACCGGGGCCACCAGTCCATCTCGTCTGAGTTGGGCACCGCATAGTTAAGGAGAACCGGGAACTCCTTACCGACCAGATGTGCGACCCTGGCATCTATCCGCCTGATGGCGAGGTGGGTCACTGGTTCTGCCGCAGAAACCGGCGTCAGGTCTGACAGGAACACGTTGCGCCCTAGCGCAGTCGCCACGATTCCTGTGGTCCCCGAGCCACACATGGGGTCCCATACCCAGTCCCCGGGCTTGGTGTGGCGCAAGATCAGCCCCTTCGCTACACCGGGCACGAATGCCCCGTGGAAGCTGAGAGGCCGGTCGTCATCTCTGTCCATCAACCACAGGGAGGACAAGTACTTCTGTGCATCTTTCCAGGTGGTCATGGGTTCTCTGCCCCAATCAGCGCAGCTGCGCATTCCCTGGTAATGCAGAACCAGTCTGGATGGCTGGCTGTCCAGCGGCCGCTGAGCCCCTCATCCCACTCCAGTGTAACCAGGTCGAATGTCTCCTCCCTACAGTACTTCTGGGGAGGATAGTGCTCGATCCAGATAATGCGGAAAGGGCTAAGACTCTCCTGCTGCACAATCTTGGTGGCGATGTACTCGTATGCATTGGTTACGCTGACCCCAGGATTGTCTGGTAGTTCGGTGAGCATGACCACGATACTGCGTGCAGCAGTGCGCCCGAACCGTCTGATGGCCACGCTGCACCTGGCCGTTATTCCCTTGCTAGGTGGCCTGTACTCGAAGATCATCTTGTTTCTCCTTCGCGTCGTGTTCCAGTTTCAGGCAGAACCCCCGTGCAACCACGTAGGCCAGCCACCGAATGACTGGGTTGCTGGTGTCCAGGCCAGCGCTCATCAGGACATCGCGGACAATCACGTTGGTCTGTAGCCAGGTGAAGCCAAACCGCTGAGCGCTCTCTTCGCCAATGCGGTAGAATTCCTCATTGAACCAGTCTTCTCGTCCTGCCCGACCAGCTTCAGGCAGGGCAAGAAACAGCTTCTTGCAGAACCCACTTAGCGCCATTTCTCCTCCTAGCGTACCATAGCTGAACCAATGATGGCCAGGCACGCAAGCGCCACGGCCCCGATTGCAAGCATGATGACAAGATAGCGGCAACCATTAGCAGCCCCGTAACCGTCGAACATGCGCCACCTCCAGTAGCAGTGTCTCGAAGTTGGCTTTCAGCCAGTCCACCGCTTCCAAGTCCATCTGGCCCCACAGCGCCCATTGGTCGAGCGCCCATAGTTCGGCGTGCGTCAGTTCGTTGTACGACTGAACTTCCCGCTCGTAGACCTGAGAGGCAAGGAGGAGACGCAGGGAGCGCGGCGCCTCCATGGCCAGCCCGGCAACTTCTGCGGCAGAAGTTAGGGCGGCTCCAATACGGCGGGTGATTGCCCCCCTCGTGCCCCGGCTCATCCAGAGCGTCTTGGGAAGCATTCTTGCTTTCTCGCGCACCCACTCAAACCTGTCTCGTATCTCCATCCTGCGCGCCTCTCAGTGTATCTGTGCGGGCTTTCTCTAACGCCGCACTAACCACGTCAAACGGGCAGCCGGTGCTCTCCGCTATCTCCTGGGCCAGACAGAACAGCACCACCTGGATGTCCGCCAACTCGCTGACCATCCCCACAGCATCAGCGCGGACCGGTCTGTGCCAGTACAGAGGGTTGTGGAACGACAGCCGGCAGACTTCGCCGGCTGTGTTAATGACGGTAAGCACTGAGACTGGCAACTCAACGTGCTGTGCCAGCTCGCTAAGTTCCTCAGCCAGCTTCGCTATCTGCCTGGCAATGAACTGGTTTGCTGACCACCTGTGCCGGTAGCCGCGCTGGGCTACCAACTTGCTGACTTGTTGTTGTACTGTCACGGTTTCCCTCCTGTCGCAGGCCACGTAGATAGCGGTAGACCCGGGCTAGTGCCTTGCCAACTTCTTCACTCGCCAGGGCCTTAGCATCTATTGGCATTCTACTTCTCCACGTGAAATGGGCCTTCGCCGTACTCAGGCCAGCAGTGGTTAAAGTAGACGCAGGCTGGGTACGCCAGGTCTCGGTTGCGCTTGGTGCAGGCAAAGCGCTCTGCAAATGGGGACGCATGGCTCTCTGGCACTTCCTGACGCTTCCAGTAGCCTTCGAGGGCCACCATCTCTGCCCCCACGCACAGGGGGAATACGCCGGAGTGCCACCGGTCGTCTACCTGCCCTTCCCAGATGGTAAGCTCCTCGTTGGGCCAGACCAAGAACTCGGCGTAGTGACCGCGGCCGTTGTAGTACAGCCGCATCTCAGGAAGGTGGCCGTGGATCTGTTCCCACAGCAGCCCGTAGCAGACCAACTGGGCACAGTGGAAGTCGTATGGCAGCCTGTCTTTGATCTTGAAGTTGTGCTCTGCCGTGTCTTTGTGTTCGACAAGGCAGGCCACAGTGCCGTTGATGAGGAAGTCGGGTTCTCCACGCCAGCACTCGGTCTCCAGATGGGGATGGTAGATTGCAGATGTGAAGGCCGGGGCATTCACTGCCTCCCAGGTCTCGCCGTGGTACATCAGCTCAGCTACGTAGTCATCCAGGGGCGCGGCGTCCACGTGGAGCAGGTGGTCTGGGTAGGCGTCCACGGCGTTCAGGACCGCTTTTCTCCGGCAGCCGCCGACGCTGCTCGGGTGGAGTTTGGGCACCCGTCCCGCGTGCCGCCCCGCCCACTCTGCCTGGCTCTTGTCGCACTGCAGGGCGCGATAGGCTACGATCAGTTCACGAATCACTTTGCCTCCTTGCAGACTCGCTCATACTCTTCCCCGGTGCTCCAAGACCCCCAGGGGAAATAGCCGTCTATGCAGTCAGGGCCGGGATAGTGCTCTTTGCACCAGGCCTCGACCTCCGCTTCCGTGTGCTTGCGGCACATCTTGTAGTCTTCCTCTGTGCCCCACAACTCAACGAATGGCAGCATCTCGCTGCCGTGCCAGTACAGGCCAAAGGCCCAGCGGGTGCCATCTAACCTTCCGTCGTAGGGAAGCCAGCGGGGATCGGGCCGGAACACCTTGCCATTGATCAGCACGGTGCCGTCCCGGATCGTTCTGATGACGAACCTTGGTAAACTCATAGTTCCTCCGGTATCGTAGCAGGAATTACTTGCTCGTGGGACAATGTGGGGCGGCTGGCGGCTCTGGGGAGCCGCCGCCCCCCTGGAACCAGATCGCTCTCTCGATGGAAGTGAACCGCTTGCCGGTGATGTAGTCAACCAGGTATTTCCTCCCTTGCCTGAATTGGGCAACGTAGTCATCAAGAGCATCAAGATACAGGCGTACCCACTCTACATCGCCGACCATAAACCGGCTAACAGACCAGCCCGGGCGGTTCTTAACTGGTACTCTCATTGGCTTCCTCCACATGTGTCATTGTAACAACCTCTCGCTAGAGATGTGAGACTGTTGGCGCAGCCAGTCAGTTCAGCAGCTGAAGTCCGCAAGCAGCACTGAGAAAGAGGTCACAGGCTGCATTGCTGGAGTATTGACAAGCATACCTCCAGTGTGGTATAATAGTACACAATGGGTGAACAGTGATGGGAAAGAAAGACACTCAGTTCAAGTTAAGGGTTGACTGCGAGACGCTCGATGCAGCGAGGGCGAAGGCCAAGCGCCTGGACGTTCCGTTGAGCCAGGTGCTGCGCCAACTGCTCCGCGAGTGGGTAGCGGAGAACGAGCAGCCAGAGGAAGAAGAACCGGCCAAATAAACGCGGCGGGCCGTGTAGGTGCTGAACCCACCTGCACGGCCCTGACCAACCCCACTGGACCAGGCAGCGGAATTGGCTAGGGCGTATTCTACCAGAAACACGCACCTGATGCAATAGAACGCCTGTGCTCAGCGGGGCTACCGCAGGGTAGGCCGTTTCTATTGCCATAGGGAGGTGTGCGATGGGTAGTCTGTTTGACGGTTTCGGCGATATGCAGTTGGTTCGCACCGGGCCGAGTCTGCGCGAACGGGTAGAACACCAGGTTACGCTTGTCCACCACTTGAGCGTCATCGCTCGTCTACGTCAGTTCCGGCAGGGCCTCGAAGGTGAAATGCACCCAGAGTCGTGGCTGAGGCTGGAGGCCCCGCTGGTCGTCACCCTGTCCGACGTGTGTGATGCATTGGACCTGGACGAGCAAGAGCGGGCGACAGTCCTGGGCGACGACGGCGTGATGGCGCTGGTCAACATCCTGGAATCGCACGCCTATCATCCCCCTGCGTACCGCCGTAAGCTCCCGATGAATGAGCGCCAGGCCCTGGGATTGCGCTACGCCAGAGAACACGGTACAATCACCCTGAGCCTCTACAAGCAAATCTGCCCCTACTGGTCAGATGAGACCCTACGCCTCGATCTAGCCAATCTGACACGGCGCGGGTTGCTCGCCAAGAACGGGGCTAACAGAGGCACGTGCTATACACTGGTGGGAGGAGTTGGTGATGAAGCGCGCAGTAATCTACGCCAGGGTCTCGGGCGATGACCGGAGCAAGGAAGACCGCAACCTCAAGAGCCAGCTGGAGATGGGCTGTGAGTACGCCCAAGAGCACAGCTACACCGTCGTGGCCGAACTGGCAGAGGATGACCGGGGTGCATCGGGTGCTGAGATAGACCTGCCACAACTGAACCAGGTCAGGGAGATGGCAAGGGCCGGTGAGTTTGACATTCTAGTAGTGAGAGAGATAGACCGCCTGAGCCGCAACCTCGCCAAACAACTGATCATAGAGCAGGAGCTGAAGCAGGCTGGCGTAGCAATCGAGTACGTCCTGGGGGAGTATCCCGATACCCCTGAGGGCAACTTCATGAAGCACGTGCGAGCCACGGTAGCTGAGTTCGAGCGTGAGAAGGTTGCCGAACGCACCATGCGTGGACGTCAGGACAAGGCACGTGCTGGCTACTACGTCACTCGCAGCCGTCCACCCTATGGCTACCGGGTGGTGGAGGGCCAGAAGTCTCTGGTAATCTACAAACCCGAAGCCCAGGTCGTGCGCCTGGTTTTCACCCTGTACACAGCCGGTAATGACATAGGCGGACCTATAGGGATGCGGCAGATTGCCCGCCGGCTGACCGACATGCGCGTTCCTACCTGGACTGACGTGCACGGCATGTGCGGCAAGAGAGCTGGCGTGGGCGAGTGGGGGGTCTCCAGTGTAGACCACGTGCTTAGCAACGAGTCGTATACTGGTCGTTGGTCGTATGCCGGTGTTGCTGTGGAGATACCCTCTATCATAGATGGCCACACGTGGATGCAGGCAGTGGCCCGGCGGTCGCTCAACCGCCAAATGTCCAGGCGCAACCGGAAGTACGACTACTTGCTGGCAGGCCGGGTGCGCTGTGGCCTCTGCGGGGCTGCAGCTTGCGGCGCGTCGAAACTGCTGCACTCCGGCAATGGGGTGTTGCTGTACTACCACTGCAACTCCAGCCAGTGGCTGCCTGCCCGGGACTGCTCTCTGCCTTACATCCGCGCTGACCACGTTGATGCCGCTGTGTGGCAATGGGTAACGGAGTTCCTGACCAACCCAGAGGTTCTGGCCAGCGGCTTGCTGGCAGAGCAGGGAGAACGAGAGAAGACCGGCAAGCCGCTGCGAGACAGACTAGCAGTAGTGGACGGCTTGCTGGCAGGACGGCAAGACCAGTTAGGGAAGCTGCTTGATCTCTACCTGGACAGTGGCTTCCCCCGCGAAGTCCTGGCTGACAGGCAGAAGCAGTTGGAGGATGGGATCGCCGGCCTGGGGCGGGAGCGCGAGATCCTGGTTGGTCAACTGGCCCAGGAGACCCTCCCCGACGAGACGATACGTGACATCGTAAAGTTTGCTGGAGAGGTGGCACTGGACCTGGAGGCCGCTGGACAGAGCTATGAGGCACGACGGCGGATCGTGGACATGCTGGACGTGCGCGTCACCTTGACCCTGGAAGATGGGGAGAAGATCGTCTATGCCTCTATGTTGTGTGGTGACGGGACCTTCCCGGTAGTGTCTACATCATCAAGGGGAGGTAGCCGCAACCGGCCAATGCTTACCGCTTGCTTGCGTCTCTCTATTCTACCCCTCCCTTCAGAATAGCGCAATCTGTCCGCCGGTGAGCATGACCGGCACGTTCTCAAGCCCTGGCAGGGTGGTCTGGGCGCGCTGGCTGGCCAGGGTAATCTGCTCCACCAGGTTCTGGTAGGCTGCCAGGGCGGCAGGCAGCATTGTCTCTCTGCCGCCTGGGTATGTCTCGTTGTACCACTTTTTCTGCCGCAGAAGTTCAGCCAATGATATCGTAACCATGCTGCCTCCTACTCAAAGCCAAGCATTCTCTCGCGCAGGCTGACGAACCGCTGGTGCCCGATGATCAGGTGATCCAGGAGTTCTATGTCCACCAGGGCACCAGCCTGCCTTATGTTCCTGGTTATCTGTACGTCCTCCGAGGACGGGGTTGGGTCGCCCGAGGGATGGTTGTGGGCCACAATGATGGCGGCTGCGTTGCACCTTATTGCCTGCCTGAAGATCTCTGCAACCCTGATCTTGCTAGAGTTCACAGTGCCGATGTAGACGGTGTCTCTACGGATGAGACCGTTGCGGGTGTTCAGCAGGAGTACCACAAAGTGCTCCTGCTCCTGGTGCCCGATGTCGGCCATCAGCACCTGGGCCACGTCGGCAGGTGAGCGCACTATCTGCAGTTCCTCTGGAACTTCCAGGGCCAGCCGCCGCCCAAGCTCCAGCGCAGCCTTGAGGCGGGCTGCCTGACCAGAACCAATGCCGGGTACCTGCATCAGTTCCACGTTGGTCGCATTCAGCAGGCCGGCGAGACCCTGGAACTCTACTGTCAGTTGTTGGGCCTGGGCCAGCGCGTCACTGGTCTGGAGCAGGCAAGCCAGTAGCTCTGTTGTGGACAGAGCCCCAGCGCCGCTAGCCTGCAGGCGGCCCACTGGTCGTTCTCGCAATGGCAGGTCACGGACTTTGATGCCGTACCCATCCTGAGATGGGGTCAGAAACGATGTTTGCATGGTTGACTCCTATAAATGAAAAGACCCCCGACTGAGCGGGGGTCTTCGTTTTCTGCGGCAGAAGGATCAGGAAAGCTGCCGGGGGCCAGTGGTGGACAAGAGCCACTCCTCCGAGTGGTCAGGGAGATTGATGAACGCATGCAATGGGAACAAGTCATGCTCGTAGGCATAGTCCCAGGCTGCATCCTGCGGCTTCTCTGCCAGCTTCCTGGCAATCGGGTAGGTCGCCAGTACGTCAGGCCCAAAGCCCTCCGTGTCATCAGTGACCACGATGGTTGGGTCATCGTAGGTTGGGCAGGTCTCGACGGCAACTAGATACATCTTTCTGTCAGCCATTGGGTTCCTCCCATCTCACAAATCACAAAGAAGCGCTCGATCAGCTCTTCGACAGTGTCCGGCAGCGGGCACCTGGGGTGGTTGAAGCCGTTCATCTCCCCGATTGTGCCGGGCGAGTACTCGCTGGTGTCTGCCTTGAGGTCTCTCACGTAGACCTCCCCGGTGGAAAGCACACCTGGCTCGACCACAATGTAGCCAATCAGGGCACTGGAGGGCGGGATCCTGTCAGATTCTGTTCCCTCCTTGTAGAGTGCGATCTGCACCTGTGCCCCAATGCCAAGTGGCCCTGACAGCCGAAGCACACTGCCGGGGAAGTGCCTCTGGATTTCCTCTGCTAAGGGGTTGATCAGCATCCGGATCCAGGATGGGGACCGGAGTTGGCCCAGGCCCTCTGTAGCATGGTTAATCTGAGCGTTGATTCTTGCCTGTGCCAGGCAGAGCTCCTGGCGCATGTCCTCCAGCCGCCAGTGCAGGTGTTGCACTGTCTGCTCGTATTCGGCTTGCTCCCGGACATACCTCTCTTGGTACGGTCTCAGAAACTTCATCTTGTTCTCCTATCTCGTCGCGTAGGACACGATTAGACGAGCGGCCACGGCAGCCACTGCGTCGACGTGCTTCGATGTGCTGTCTGCCGTCTCGTACTCGGCGTGGGCAGTCTCGTGTAGCCAGATCTCGATCGCCGTTTGCAGGGTGCTCAGCTTCGGAAGACTTATGCAGACGTCACCCCGGTAGCTCCCGCCTGCCTCCCCCTCTGGCAGGATATACGCCTGTATCTTGCCCGTGAAGCTGATGCGCGTTGCCAAGCGCCGGAGTATTCGCAGCACACCGAGGCTGTGCTCGGACAGCTTCCTGTCAGGCACAAGCACTCGGCTTGCACCTTCAAGCTGCTGAATGTGCTCGGTGTCGGTGCCCACCAACTGGCTAACAATGCTGGCCAGGTCGTGACCAACGGTCGAGGAGGACACCACCAAGGCACCCCGATACGTGGCCTCGCGGGTCGCGTCCGGGTTGGTTCCTAGCACCGCATCCCTGCCAAAGACAGACTGGAATGCGCTCTTCATCTTGGCCGGGTCTGCGATCTGCACTCCCTGCATGTTGCAGGAGTGCTCTCCTGCGCCATTCTTGACAGCTTGCCAGAAGCGCTCCAGAAGCTCAGCATCTGTGACTGTAGCCCACAACCGGCCAATCTCTAGGTTGACCCGCCAGTTGTCTACTGCCCTGCGGTCTCGGTTCATCTCCACCCCCCGCAGGTCATAGCCAAAGGCGTAGTGGTTGCCGTAGCCTGTGGCTTTCTGGACCCAGACGCGCTTCACGAAGATATCCGGGACGTCTTGCTCCAGGATTGAGCGCCCGAACTGGTCAGTATAGGCGATGCGGGAGTCACCCTCACAGAGGAATCGGTCTTCGAAGGCCTCCCCATCCCAATCGGGGATGCCAATGACCGTCTCGCCGGTGTCCCTGAAACCATCCCTCCAGGCGATCTTGAACACTTGCTGCCCAGCCATCTCAGCGGGCTCATTCCAGATGTGTTGACCGCCGCTGTAGACGTGGGCGGTCAGCCCTAGTCGGGTCAGTACCAGGAGGGCCAGCTTCATACCCTCCCCGAACTGCCCGATGGCATCAGTCCCTGGCTTCTCGGATACACCGAAAAGCAGGTGGTGAATGCCCAGCGGTTGACCTTTACTGCGGACGACCAGCGCACCCTTGTCGTTGATCTTGACTGTGGCGTTCTCGTCCACGTCGAGGGCATTGGTCATCAGTTCCCGAACTATCTCCCACGCTCCCCACTCCTTCACGTAGCTGAGGGTCATGGGGTAGATGATCTCGTTACTCATTGTACCTCCTCCCGGGCAATTGGCTTGCCTGTCAGTTCTGCTGCAGAAGCCGCTGGAGAAAGGGGCCAGCGTGTTTCAGGTCATGCTCCAGTGCAGCCTGCTGAGCCTCGGTCGGCTCCTTCCACGTCATGTCATAGTCCATCGGGGTCTTCTCCTTCTAGCAAGTCCCGCCATCCTGGGTAGCGTTCGTCCAGAATGGTATTGGGCAGGTCAACGTAATGCCCATCACTCAGGTACAGGGTGTAGTACTCTGGCCTGCCGAATCCATGGTCTGCCGCGAAGTTGGTGATCTTGACCACATCCTTCGTCCAGATTATGCTCCCACTGGTGTCGTACCCGCTGACCCGCATAACTTACTCGATTGACCAGCGAATGTCGAGGCCAAGCTGCTCCTGGAACGCCTGGACCAGGTGGCCTATTGCCTCGGCTGATGTTTTCCCCTCAGCAAACTTGCCTCGGTCAGCCAGGAAGTACGCAATGTACCGCCCATCTGGGAGCAGCGTGATCTCCAGGTGGTACACTTCCCGCGGGGCGGGGTCAGGGCAGTGTTTTACTTGATCGGTTTGGTTGTCCATCGTTTCTCCTTTACTCTGGTCATGAAATGGGACAGGCAGTGTCCAGGTCGCTCGGCTGCCGGGTGCCACTGGCTACTCGCCGCCCTCGATGCACTGCCTGTCTCTGTCCCGCTGTGCCGTCAGCCCAGGCCAACCCACTCTCGCGGGTTCCCCAACTCCCCTAGCCATCCGACTGCCTAGCCGGTCGGCTAGTCCCAGGCTCCCAAATTCACCTCTTAGGCGGTGGCCCCCCCTGGGGGTCGCCCTCTCAGTCACGGACACGGCAGGATTTCTGCGGCAGAAGTTACTTCCATGGCAGCCCTTCCCACTGCCAGACTTCCAGGCCAAGCCCAAAGCCTAGCACGGTGATCATTGCGCTGATGGGACTGTGGTCCAGGTAGACGCTGAACAGGTCAATGCCCATCACACAGACGCCTATGTAGAAGACGCAGTTGTTCTGCTTGATGTACGCCCAGTTGTTCACGAGTGACAGGCGCACCCTGCCCTGAATATTGGGTTCTTGCTTCTCCGGTTTCAGTGGTTCACAGTTCTCGTTCTTGTCTCTCATGCCTCTTGCTCCTCGAGCAGCGAAAGTTACTCTACCAGGTCGTTGACCCAGGCAGTGATGTTCTCGCCGTTCTTGTGGGCCTCGCCCAGGTCTTTGTATCCACCAGGTGGGAACACCATGATGCCCCGCCCGAACGATTGCAACTTGGCCAGCGCGTTGACAGTGCCCTGTCTGCGGCCGTTCTCATCAGGCGCGTCCCAATCTCCCACAACAATCGGGAGTTTGACGTGCCGGTATGCCCCCGCCCAGCCTGGATCCCAGACTCCACCACCACCGAACGGGGCAGTGGCAGGGATGCCCATCTGGTCGAGCAGCATGCAGTCGAGCGGCCCCTCGATGATCAGGAAGTAGTCCCATTGCTTCCGGCTGACCAACCTGTCGTAGTTGAAGATTGCCCGGCCCTGCGAGCCAGGTTCCATCGTGTAGACCTCAATCCAGGGCTCTGGTGGCTGGCCGATCCACCTCTTCTTGATGCCATAGCAGAGGTTGTGCCCATTCTGCACGATGCACGGGATGGTCAGGCGCCGACAGTTCTTGCCCACCAGGAAGCGGCGGGCAGTATCGGCGTGGATGCCTCTGGTTGCCAGGTAGTTGAGGACTGACTTGTCGAGGTCGTTGTGGTACTCCAATACCCGGTCTAGTGTAGGCCGGTCAGGGGGCGGGAGAGGTCTTACTTCCTTCAGGGCCGGGGAGTCGAATGCGCCTGTCATTCCCCCACAGCGGGCTCTTATGCCAGGGCAGGTGGGGCATTCCTTGCGACAATACCACATCCGGCCGGGGCCGTTCCGTCTGTTCTCAGCGGGCCAGATATGGAATCTGTCATCGCCCTGGCCAGTGAACGGGCAGGGGCCAGCATACTCTCCCCCGTTCCTACGACTGACCAGGCGGTACTCACGGCCCTGGAAGACGATACCGTGCATGGGATGCCTCCGTGTGATGAATAAGGGGAATTGCGCACAGCGCAGTCAGCCCCCAGTGTACCACGCGAGTCCCCGCCATGTGATATGAGAGGGAGATAGCCGCGAGAGCATACGCGCAGGCTACCTCTCTCTCTTCTTACACCTTGTCCCCTACCAGCGGCCAGACTTTTCTGACCAGGGTCATCGAGTCGGCCAGTATGGTGCCGGGAGCGGCTTCACACCAGGCGCAGGAGTAGTCTCCCTTGCCCCAGTAGTCTGCCCAGGCTCCCTGAAACAGGCCAATGTAGCGCGAGCAGGGCCGGATGTTAGTTGCTTCGACCTCCCATACCTGGAGGCTACGCCCAGAGCTCGACTCTACTTCCGCGCTTCGTATGGCCTGCCCTGGCGTTCTAAACCCGAAGAGCGCTGAGCCAGGCACTCCTTCAACCAGGCGGCCGAGCTCATAGTCCTGCGCCCAGCATCCGCAGGCATACAGGCTAATCATTCTCCCATGGTGGTACTTCAGCACCTTGTAGGCGATCATGCTACCCTCTCTAACAGTTTAACTGCGTCGCACAACAGAATGCCTTCTGGCGCTGCCATCCGCTCTGCGAGTCTGCCTGCCTTGCGCCAGTGTTCCCAATAACTGTGCTCCCAACCATGGAGGCGCCAGTAGTCACTCCAGGACGTTGGGGATAGCAGAAGGTGGAACATGTGTCCAGGTGTGATAGGGTTCTCCACTTCACAGCGCCAGATCTGGTAGGCGTTGCTCTGCTCAGTGAACTTCTCAGCGTCGCACTTCGAGGCGAAGACGAACAGCTTACTGCCGTCTGCGCTGGGCCTAGCCCACTCACCGGGAATATACCTGACCTTCCAGCCTGCCACGCCAGAGACCGAGGCTAGCTTCCCATCAAACGTTTCCTGCACTACCACTTTGTAGGCAATCATAATTCCCTCCACAGCATGTTCCCCGGCAGGAGCTCGACAGAGACTGCACCGGTCTCGCTGTTGTTTGCGCTCTCTACCCGCAGCTCCCCTGTCGGCGATAGCCTGCCAGACGGTAGTCTCTCCCTGAGCAGCCGGAGGTGGATCTGCGCCTTCTGCTGGGTCTGCCGTGTCTCATACGGCTTGCCCTCGTCACCCTCTTGTTGGAGCAGCAGGGCTGTCACCCCTGTAGCCTCGGCTGTTCGCTTGATCAACTCGGCGTCCTGGCCTCTCGCAGCAAACAAGCCGTACGCCTTGATCTTCTGCGGCAGAAGCTCTGCCTTGTTCAGGTAGTCAATTACCACGAAGTCGATTGGCTTGCCCTCTGCCCTTGCCTTGAGGCAGAGTCTGCGCCAGGTACGGATGACCTGTTCCATTGTCCAGCCCGCGCAGTAGACTTCTGTGCCACGGTCTGCCCACTCGGTAATGCTCTCCTCTGCAAGCCTGACGTATTCCAGGTCTTCAGGGGACAGCATGCTGTAGAGCAACTGCTTGTAGGTTGGGCCGCAACCGTCAAAGCGGGCCATCTGCCGTGCTATCCGCCTGGCATACGTGATACGGATAGTGTCCTCGAAATGGAATAGGACACCCCGCATGCCACGCTTGAGGTTCAGGTCAAAGAACTGCCCGGCGAACGATGACTTCCCCACTTTGGTTGCCGCGCTCAGAAGGATCAAGTCGCCAGGCAGGACAGGCAGCGTCTCATCCAGTCTCGAGAGCGGGAATGAGATGCGCGGCTTACCGCTGGCTACCTCTTCCTGCCAGGCTGCTCGGGCCTGGTGTCCCTCTACCAATCGCTGTGAGACAGAAGCGACCCGCTCGTCCTCTTCACCCAGGGAGATACCGGCAAACCGCGCACCAATCTGATCAAGCGCGTCGCCTGGCGATTGTAGCCTGGCAGACTCCACCGCATCTTCTGCGGCAGAAGTTATCTGCCTGCGGGCACTGTGGTAAGCCACGGCCTCAGCGTAGATCCTCAGTGCATTGTGGTCTACGCTCTCCACGCCCTGCAACAGGGTAAACTCATCGATGCCCGTAGCCTGTGCTGCCAGCCGGGTGCCGGTTGCGGTCTCGCCGGCTGCATTGTCAAGGACAACTGCTGCCAGAGAGCGCAGCACCGGGTCACTGATGTCCTCTGGCTCAATGGCAATGGGGAGAGAGGCCACCCTTTGCAGCGCGTCCTCAGCATCCTCCCCCGGCCTGCGCAGGAGGCTGTACGCTAGCCCCTTCTCGGACTCACTCTGGCTGAGCACTTTGTACCTCCTTGAGTTCCTTCAGGGCAGCACGCAGGGCGTCTCCAGCAGCAACCTCCGCTATGAGGGCTTTGGTGCTCTCTGTTACGGCGTCTCTGTACTCCTCCGTGCCTTCCTCCCAGTGCCACGTGTCATGGAGGCAGTTCCTGCTGTAGTCCTGTGCCCTTGCCCAGGTCTCGGCAGCGGCAACCAGCCTGCTAAGCAGGATGGTCAGGTCATAGAAGTCCAGTCCACAGTTCCCGCAGTGACAGCGCTGGGTTGCCAGGAAGAAGTCGAGCGGCTTTCCACACCGGATGCAGTCCGGGGTTTGTATCTGGAATTGTGGTTTCATGATTCCCCCCCCCATGGGATTTCTGCGGCAGAAGCTAGAACAGGACTTTCTTCTCCTGCCCGGACGGACGCGGACCTTCCTGAAGTCTTGGACGTGGCTGTTCTCTGCTGATCTTCTCGGCCAGGTTAAGGGCGTAGGCCAGGGCAGCTCGCCCCTTCCCACGCTTTTCTATGGCATGGCGGACCAAGCCAAGCATGCGGCTTTCACCAAGCTTCTTCGCTACCCGCCGCCATCTATCTGCTTCTGACTGGTTGGCAAAGCCAGGCAGTTCTGCCAACCGGCAGAGTTCTACCCCTGTTGTTTCCTCTGGGGCAACCACACTAAGCAGGCGCTCGTAGGCATCAG
>Ga0315285_10003517_pt1 | contig 16298 bp, 21 predicted proteins | sample YL17G09_36_MG_FD_203698 | JGI IMG/M metagenome (GOLD analysis project Ga0315285, IMG submission 203698) | Sediment microbial communities from Yellowstone Lake, YNP, Wyoming, USA - YL17G09_36 | ecosystem: Environmental > Aquatic > Freshwater > Lake > Sediment | place: USA: Wyoming | collected... | reverse complement strand
TGCGCCTGCTTTGGCTAGCACGGTTTGAAGGTTCTTGTTTGCTCCTAGTATTGCTTCGCCGATAATACTCTTGTAAGGTTCAAGCTCTGAAGGAATCTCCACTATGCCCATGTCTCCCACAAGGTCCACTGCATGGGGCAGTCTTGGTAGCAGATTTTCAGGCAGATTGTCTTTGAGCAGTTCTGCGAGTGAAGGTTGTTGTCGCTTTCTTTCTGAAAAGAGATGAGTGACAACTTCGAAGCCAGGCATATGCTCTCTGAAACTTTTCAGACCGTCTTCTGGAGGTCTGTTGAGCAGCGGAATGTATATGCGAGTTTTGTCTCTTTGAATTTCCCCTTTCGTATCCACAAGCCCTAACTTTCTTGCTAATGCTATGGCTTTTTGACCTTGTTTTTTCGGAATTTTGAGGCATTTGGACTTCGGCATAGGACCACCGTGCGCTAGTTTTTGGCTGCAACGATCATTGTATAGTACAGGGTTAATTCGGTGTCGGTAAGACCATATTGGCTCTTCGCATCGTCATCTGCCGTTTGTAAACAATCGGTGAGCTGTTCTGGCGAAACGTTAAAGTATTCTCCCTTGTCCTCCATCAAGGAACGGTAGGATTTCCTGTAGGCGACCGTTTTCATTCGAGCAACCCAAAATCCGCTGGTTTCTATAAGTTTCTTGATTTCGGACGGTCTGAAGTATATTGAATGTGCTTTGGAAACTGTCTTCTCAAGCTTTTCTAGGAATCCTCTGTGATCCAGCTCGTGAAGTGTCAAGTCCCCATACACGATTAAGCCATTACTCTGCATTGCGGCTCCAAAAGTGTGCAGGACCTTTTCGGGGGATAAAAAATAGTGCAGTGTGCTCATACAGACTATCGCGTCGAAAATGCTTCGCTTGAAGGGCAGGTGTTCAGCATCAGCTTGGACAAGCGCGAGGTTTTTCTTAACTAGTTTGGTCTTTATCTTTGTTTGCTGCAGCATTTCCCGTGAAAGGTCGAGTCCGACAAACTGGGGTTCAATTTTCACTGTTAGGGGCAGGGCGTTCCTGCCGCTTCCGACCCCAACTTCCAGAACCAGTTGGTCTTTGAATTCTGCCAGCGCGCTCGTCAACTCGTTCATTATTTCAGCTGCAAAACCTTGACTGTTGTTCCACGTTCGGCTCTTTTGTCTGTCATAGTCCTTGGCTCTTCTTGAATAGTATTCTCGGATGAGTCTTTTTCGAGCAACGATGTTCATCTTGCTTCAACTCTATCATACGTCTGCGCCCTTTTTCAACGTATTCTCTTCATTCTGCAAATAGTCCAAATTGTGGATGTATGGTCGCCGAGTTTTGGTCCGGTGGCTCTGGTTTTCGTAGGTTTCCTTTGGGAAAACATTTGGACTCCTACATTCAATAGCTTCTGAAAGGGTTCTGGGGGAGGTAACTGAAATGAAATTTGCGAGAATAGCGTTGATCGTCATCGACCTTGTAACTCTTGTGAGGGTATGTTGGGCGCAACAACTGATGTACGGTGTCGTGGATCCGGCGTGACACGCTGTGTTCAAGATGGTCGTCGACCTCATTGGGGTCGGAATAGGTCTTGTGGAAAACAGTTGAAAGCTAGGACTGTCCAGACTTTTTTTCTTTTCTGCTTGGTAGGCTAGCTGTGTTTTTCGATTCTGTACAGTCCTTTCGCATTGATGACACTGAAATGTACGTCTAGTATTCTCTCTGAGACCCAAATGTTTGTTTGCAGATGTTCAGTGAACATTCGTGTCAGGAAGCTGGAGTTGCCTTGAGCCAGAGCCATGTACGGAATGAGAAAGTCTGCGAGATGAATGTCCACGGTTGGCCGTGCAGAGGTTTCTGCCAGGAGCTTTTCAGCAGCCTCTTTGCCCACGTTCTCACTGGTTTTTTTCAACTCACCAATCGCGTCACTGCCGAGAATTACGTTCGTGTCTGTTTCAACCCATAGCGTGAGTGAGCTGCCTTTCTGCAATTGATTTGACGTGTCATTGACTACTTGGATGTCTGCCGCAAAGCCTTTTCGCTTAAGGCACTCTTTAGTCGCGTCAGCTTGTCGTGCCGCCACTTTTCTGTCTGCGAGAAATGTGCAGACAGAGACTCCGCGAATTTTCTGAAGATTGCCGAAATGCTCAAGAAGTATTGGCTTCAGATTCTTGGAGGATTCAACGGTAGCCGTTACTTCTCCCATTCCCTTTGGGTAGTATCCGTACTTCTTCACGTCTATGGTTGCTCTAAGTCCCATGCGTTGAAGTGTTGGCAGAAGCACGAAGCGCATGTAATTTATCGTGGGTGAGTGCGAAACGTCTGTACCGCCTTTGGAAACGTGCAGTTCTATCTTTTCTTGGGCTTGAGTACAGATCGGTAAGACAGCCATCAAAAGCATGGGTATGCTTCCTGCGGTGCCGATTTCAGCCTCAAATCTGCCGCCTACTATGCCGTTGGGCTTGAACCAGATCTCGCGAGAGTCAATTCTTGCTCCTTTTACGTCCGCGTTGCAGAGCTTTGCTGCTGTCAACACAGCTTCGAGATGTTGAGGCTTCAAACCCGGCTGAGGTCGGTTCTCCCGGATGTTGAAGATGTGCACTGGCTCTTGCACAATCGCTGACAATGCAACTGAAAGCCGAAGAATCGTGCCGCTTCCACCCTTCTCGCTTCCATCAACATCAATCAAAATGTGTCGTCTCCTCCGCCTTGTCAGTTCTGAAAGAGTGAGAAACAATAATAAATACGTCAAGTATTAAACACTTGACAGGAAGAAAGACCTATGAGTGCAGACAAAGACAAAGTTGAAGCGCTCACAAGAAGAGTAGATGAACTCGTAGTCATATTGAACGGTATCATGGAAGACCTGAGACAAGTTTCTTCCTCCCTCAAATCTTTGGCAGTGGGACAGATAACTCGGCCTTTGACAGCTTCACCTCCCATACCCTTGCCACAAGCAACTCAGTCAGTAGCGGGGGCGCCGAGAGCTCTCGACAGATCGAAGGAGACAGAGGACATAAAAATGCTCTTTCCAGAAGATCTCGAGAATATGCTCGGCTTCGAAGAGAAAGATGAATATGTGATAATAAAACCGCGCCAATTTCTGGGCTCGGACAACTTCTCCAAGATCGCCTCCATAATCCGCGGAGTCGGAGGAGAATACGTCAGCGCTGGAAAAGCTTCTCATTTCAGGGTTCCAAAGAAAAGAGATTAGTATTTCCAAAGAGCAGACTCCTAGCCGCATCTTACTAGAAAACCGCCAAAACTGCCTGAATCTCTTTCCCAAGAGACGTCTACAGTCTACTCTTTCAGCAGGTGACCCTTTTCTGCAGAATTCCTCAAGTCCGTTCACGCTTTCTTCATCACGTTCAAACACAGCCTCAACCCGTCCATCCTCCAGATTTCGGATCCAACCTGTCACTCCATAAGCGTTTGCTACGCGTCTGGTTTTAGACCTGAAGAATATTCTTTGTACCGCGCGCGCTGCAATGGTTACGCGCGCCCTGACTTTCATGATGTTTTCAGTGTTTGCCGCATTCATTTTAACCCATCTCTCCGCAACGCGGGTTTGTTGTTTCCTCACTTGTCTTAAAAGCGGTCAGCATCCTCATTTTCTTTGTGAACCAAAATGCTCAGTAATCCTGAGGGGAAATTGCTTGTTTATGCTTCAACCTTTGCGGACTACAAGAGACGCTTGAAGTCAATTAGCTCTGCTACGGAGAAAATGGCTAGGATGCTGAACTTGAATTTCAAGATCGTTACCTTCAGAAAGAAGTTTGCCCCGATCTACGTTTATTACAAGAATGGCGACGAAGAACCTGTTCCTCTGTATTGCGCACACGAAGGAGAGTCTGATATTCAAGAAGTCAGCAAAGTTCTGAAGAACATGCTGTTTGTTCTGTCTTTCCATCCGAAATACTCAGTGCTGAGAACCGCCAGAAAAGAGATTATGCAGTTCTCGTGAACCGCAGTCCTTGATTCTCAAGGTTTACATCATAAATCTGGTTAACGTCAAACCCAATTCCCAGGGTTTCGTATTCCTGCTCGGTTAGGAACAGTATTATTTTTGGAACTGCAACTTCTCCCCGTGCAGGAAACATGGAAAATTGTTGTTGCAGGGCCTGCATCACGTCCTGCACGACCTTTGCTTCTTCAGTCTGGGGCCTGAGCACAAAGCTAGGGATCTGCCTGTCTTCTATCAGTTCCACACGTTTTCCAAGATTACCATCTAAGTCCCTGATGGATTCTATCTTGTGCACTCTTACTCTGAACATGACGTTTCCCTTATTGTAGAAGTTCATTGAGGTATTATATGTTTTGATGATTCGCGGTTCAGTCATGCAGTATACGTCTGAAAAGCTTGGAGCCCAAGCATATTCAGGTAGGACTGTTCGGTTATTCCATTTCGATAGTTGCCGGCGGTTTCGGAGTAACATCATAATAGACTGTCGAAACGTTGGAACATTGCTCTATGATCTCTTCAGCTGCTTTGTCCAATGTTGTCCACGGTATCTCTGAGACTGTGGCTGTGAGGAAGTCTTTGGTTTGGACAGCACGCATACCTACAATGTAGGGTTTCTTCTTGGCAATGTCTCTGACCGCGTAGAATACTCTGGCAACTCCAGGGTTCTCTGTGATTATTGCTGCCTGCAAAGAAATGATGCTTTGAATGGAGGTCTGATGCAACTTGCCGTCGAGTGTTTGGACCAAGACACCGACAACGTCACCATATCGTCTTTTTCCGCCTTCAACTCCAGTTGCTTTGTCTGTGAAGATTTTCGCGCGCACATTTCTTGAGGGAATGTTCAGACGTCGTGCTACAGTTTCTTGGATGTGCAGAGCTTTTGTTTGTTGTACTGCCTCTTCGTTGTCTACTATCACCGCGAAATATTGCTCTGGTTTGTGCTTTGAAAATTCATGCTCGACGATAGTGTTGGCCCTTTTTAGGGCATCAAGCTTGTCAGGCCGAATCTGTCCAACGTTGCGCACAGACAAACCAGGACCTGGGAAGGGCTGACGCTCTGAGAACTCGGCGGGTAGTCCGAAATGTCTGGCAACGCTCCTTACTTGTTCTTTAAAGAGTGGCAACAAAGGTTCGACCACCTTGAAGCCGAACCGTTCTATCGGGTTGATGCCAATCTGTTCCAAGACGTTATGTTGAGTCTTGATGCCTCCGACTGTTTCCATAATGTCGGCTCGGATTGTTCCTTGAACAAGAACACTGCATGCTTCATTCCTTGCTGTCTCACCTAGGACTTGATAGAAGGTCTCGCGGAACATCTTCCGTTTTTCTTCCGCGTCTCCCAAACCGTTCATGGCTTTGAGGAAACGCTCACGAACGTTCACGATTTTCATGGGAACATTGAAAGGCGGTTTGGATAATGTGCTGGCAACATATTCAGGTTCACCTTGCCGCATGAAGGCATCATCCAAGATGACACAAACAAGTCGTTCACCTATAGCCTCGTGTGTCAGAACAGCGCAAGTAACGCTATCAACGCCGCCGGAGACGGCTACCAATACTTTTTCGTCACCAATACTCTTTTTCATATTCACAATCGCGGATTCCACAAACTCGTGGGCAACAAACGACTCTGGACCCAAAATGAACACCGTTCCTCTAGTCTCTTACGCTGCTTCCTTTTTTATGATTTATGCAAGAACCCTGTTTTCCTCAATTCTCGTTGTCAACAATAAGAAAACATTAATCTCGATTTTCCATGTCACTTCACATTGACGACGCATGCGAGATGTTCGTCAAACACCTGAAGAACTGCGAAGCGGTGAGAAGTAGCGGACGCTCGTGAGGCATCGTCACTAAATCTTATATTTGTGGCATATTATATGCATGACATGTGGGGGAAACAGAGTGAAACTCGTGACAGTATTGCTTCCTGAAGCCTATTTAGAAGGATTGGACGAGCTAGTCAGAGCCAACATGTATCCAAGCCGCAGCTCGGCGATACGTTCTTCGGTCAGAGATCTGCTCAAGAAAGAACTGTGGGAAAGACGAGGAAGATAACAGATTTGCATGAGGCCATATACACTGAACTGCATTACAGCAACTATTGGCTTGAGCATGATCAATGATAGGCCGTTGAGCGTTCTCTGAACAAGCTTTTATTCGCGGTACTCTTTGAGTTGATCCTTCACTTTCTTTGCAGTTTCTGCAGGATCTGTTGCCTGTGTTATTTCCCGCCCGACTATGAAGTAACGGGCCCCAGCTCTCAAAGCTTGCTGAACCGACCCGCCTTGAGCTCCTATTCCTGGGGTATAGATGGGGATGTTTTCGCCCAGAATCCTACGTATTTCTCTTATTTTTTCAGGATATGTTGCTCCTACAACTGCACCGCTCGCTTTGTATTTCACGGCTTTCTCTGCAAAAACGACGTATTGAGCTGTTTTGCCTCCTTTTTCAGGGTCAAAGACATTCTGTCCATAGCCTTCTGGCGCGGCCTTGTGGCTCATGTAGACAAGCAGGATCACGCCTCTTGCCAACTTTTCAGCGACACGAAAAATCGGTTCTAGTCCTTCCTCCCAGCCTACAAAGGGGTTTGCAATTAACGCGTCAAAACCAGCCTCGAAGTAGTACTTGGCAATAACTTCGTTCGTTGAGCCTATATCATTAGCTTTGCAGTCCATGATTGTCTGCAACCCCGCATCATGAGCCTTCCTGACGAGCTTCTGAACACCGTCGAATATTCCCAAAGGTAGGACCAGATGGTGGTTGAACTTGACTGCGCAGATGTACGGATGCGCCAACTCCAAAACCTTTTCTGCTTTAGCGAAAAGCTTGTTACGATTCTCAGGTTTCTCGAAGGGGAAATCAAGAGCTAGAACAATGTCTGATTTGTGCTCCTTTGCGGTCTGTTCAATTTTCCTACTGAAACCCATCTTTGAGCGCCAAGTCTTATTTAGAGGTCGAGCTAAAAACGTTTACTTCTAATTTTCAGCGCCCACGGGAGCGTCCAGAACAACGTGTTATTCCAGATTCAGACCTTGAATATGTTTGGACCGCTTTTTGAACTGGGGGAGTAAATTGTGAGAGAACAAGGGTATTCGGCAAAGAGCGACAAGCTCATCGAGACTGCGCCGGCTTGACGCTATCACCTGACACGTACCCTTTTTCGCGATTATTCTGCGCAGGTTTATTTCGGGGAAGCGCGCGCAAAGAAATCAAGAACAAACACGAAGCCCAAAGCCCTCCCTGGATCATGAAGGGCGAATAAAAACCATTTTAGACCAATTTCGGGACAGGGCAGCGCGCGAGAACGCTCTGGGATCAGTCATGATCGTGATAGGGATTTTCACCATTTTTCTCATCTAGAGCTCACAGTTGTGGAGTCACATATATTTTTATAGTCCATCCTGTTCTAAGGGGACCTTGCCTGAGCATAGAGGAACACATTGAATGTCAACCTCTCCGAGCCCCCGCAATTCAGTCTTAGCAAGAAGAATTGCAGGCGAGGTCATCCTTTCAAGCAAGCCAGGAGTAACCATGCGGAAATGGCGCGAACTCTTTGCCGTCTCTCAAATGCGGCTCTCAGATAAGATGGTGGTCTCTGCCTCGGTCATCAGTGACTATGAAAGCGGGAGAAGACCAAGCCCAGGAACCAAGTTTGTGCGGAGATTCGTTTGGGCCCTCGTCAAGATTGATGAAGAACGAGGAGGCCGATTCATCCATGAATTCTCAAAGCTTACAAGTTCACCCACCAACGCGATCGTTGACCTCCGCGAATTCCCAATGCCTGTTCGTGTCGAGTATTTGTGCAGAGCAATCGAAGGGAAAAGTATGGCGTGCTTGGACAAGTATGTTGAGGAAGTCCAAGGCTACACAGTCGTGGATGCGAAAAAAGCTGTTGAGACTCTCTCAGGACTCGAGTTCTCCCAACTGTTTGGAGCTACGACCGAGCGTGCACTTGTTTTCACAAACATAGAAAACGGCATCTCGCCGATGCTTGTCGTACGAGTCAGCAGCCTCAAACCCCTTTTAGTGATCTTCCACGGCACAATGCCCGACGAGTACTCGATACGGTTGGCAGAGTATGACGCCATTCCGCTGGTATACTCAAACTTGCCCAGTGTGGAGCAACTTGTGAAATCGCTCAGAAGATTATACAGAATAGCGCTTCATCGAAAGCTTGGCAGACCAGTACGGCTGCCACCACAAGTAACTACCTGACAAGCTCACTGTCCAGGACTCCCTGCCCTAAGTTTTTTCCCAAAAGCCGAAAATCCTCGACAAGTTGATCTTTATACTTACCGTTGTAGAGCGCCGCGGCTGGATGGAAAGTCGGGAAAATTGTTATCTGCATTCCCCAGAGCTTTGTCTCATAGAGTTTTCCTCGAGTCTTTGTGATGCTGTCAAACGGCAGCTTCGCCTTGGAGAGCACATAAGCTGTTGAATGCTTTCCAAGGGACACGATCAGCTTCGGTTTGATGAGCGCTATTTGCCTGTTCAGATAGGGTGTGCACGCTTCAATCTCGTCGGGCAGCGGGTCCCGGTTTTCTGGAGGATGACACCTTGCTACATTGCAGACAAAAACCTCATTTCTAATCAAGCCTGATTCAGTCAGCAATGTGTCGAGAAACTTCCCAGATTGACCCACAAAAGGTCTTCCCTCAAGGTCTTCATTTCGTCCAGGCCCCTCACCGACAAACATCACTCGGCTTTGGGCACTGCCTTCACCTGGCACGGCTTTCTTCCGTGTTGCTGAAAGCCTACATCTGGGGCAGACCATTATTTCCGCGGCAACTGCTTCCAGAAGCTCTTCTACAGACAACGGAAAGACCTCGGCGTCAACTCATGCGTTTTAAGGCTTCAGAACCCTTCATTCCCGCCTCGATGCCCAAGCTTGTGGCTTTGGAGGTTACGGTTTTGACTTCCGCGTTCAAGACGTCCTCGAAGGTCTTTACACCGCTTACCACGGCAGCTGTAACATTCAGTTTTTCTGCTGCTTCAGCATTCAAGAAACCGCACATTACAAACCCTTTTTCGCCAATTATCAGAACCAAAGGGGGGCTTTCGGGCAGGTCAATCTTCACGCCGGAGAAAACTTTCCCATCCACCTTGACAGACGAGATGTTGATCATCGCAAACACCTTCTAACGGCTAATATATTTCTATCCAGCTTAAATAAGAGTTGTCAACCGAAAAACTGGCGAAGACTATGCTGACAAAGCTCAAAGAGAAAGTGCAGCAGTTGCTTATGTTTGAAGCAGGAGCAGCTCACAAGCTAGGCCTTACGCCGAACATGATAACAGCAATCGGCCTTGTCTTGGCCTTTCTCTCAGCCTTTGCCTACGCAGAATGGCATTTTCACTACACAGTTCCTTGGCTTGCATTCATCCTGCTGTTGATTTCGGGGTTCTGTGATGTTTTAGATGGGGTGGTTGCGAGGGTTTATGGGAAAGCAACTGTCTTCGGCGGGTTCTTAGATTCGTTGCTTGATAGGTATGCTGATGCTGTAGTCTTCGTTGGCATTGCCATCGGAGGAGTCTGCGATTACCGAGCTGGGCTTCTGGCGATAATAGGTTCGCTGCTCGTAAGCTACAGCCGTGCTAGAGCAGAAGCGGCCGGGCTCAATATGGAGTCCGTGGGCTTGGCTGAGAGGGCAGAACGCATGCTAATACTGCTTCTCACAACACTAATCGCAGTCTACTGGTTTCCAGCACTGAATATTGGGGTGATTGTCATCGCTGTGCTTGCTAACGTGACGGTTGTGCAGAGAGCCGTTTACGTTTATACTAAAACAAAGAAAAAAGAATCTGTTTGAGGACTAGAACCTTCTTGGGTTCGTCCGCATGTGTCTTTCGTTTTCAGCTCTGACCTTCACGACGCCACGGTGCACTGCACATGAGATGCAGTAGTATTTAGTGTCAGACGACGCGGCTATGTAGGTGCCCGTCTGCCTTAGCTCTTTGGCTAGGGCATAATCAACGAATGACAACCTCTTGGTAACCTTCTTGGCTTTGTCACGAGGTACCATTCCCCCGCAGCTGGCGCATTGAACTGTGCCGCTGCTGCCTTTGCCACCTTTTGCCCTTCCGCGACTTTTACGTTTAGACGGCAATTCATTTTTCTCCTAGACCTGTGTGAACAAACAATGGGGCTTCTGCTTTATATGTCTGCCCTCAGCTTCATCTTGACAATATTTGCTTTGGGGTCAATCTCTGGAGCAATCTTTCCTACTGAGGATACGAACAAGGGGTTGCACATTTATGGTGGCCGAAGATTACACAGCCTGTATGTACGACTATGCCCACGGAAACAGCGCCCGCGCGCACTTCCGGCTACGCCGAACAAGACCCTTGATTGTCCCTGAGCCGAGATCGTGTACACGTTCTGGAAGATGGGGCCTACGGCTAGCCCACAACTGATAGCTTCACAAGTCTGTCCGCGTTTGTTCTCAACATCAGACATTCCCTCGTTCTAGACTATCGGCATTAGCAGGGTCGAGCTAATGGATTTTTCTCAGAGAAATGGCACTGATTTGAATACAACAAGTTTTAAATTAGGCAGCTTCCTTTTCAGTTGATTGTCTCATATCTCAGGAAAACATTGTTTGGGTGGCTAAAAAACTATGGCAGAAATTGGACTTAGATCTAAGATGCTCGTCAAGGACGTCATGAGTAGCCCGGCTACCATCATCGAGGAGAATGCTTCTGCGAATCGTGTTGCCACCCTCATGGATAAGAATGAAGTGGGCTGCATAATCGTGACGACCAAAGACGGAAAGCCGATCGGCATCATAACCGAGAGGGACCTTGTCGCACGTGTTCTTGCAAAAAATGTTAAGCCTGGTTCCTTGAAGGCTAAGGAAGTCATGACGGCTCCGTTGATTAACATCGAGCCTGACGCAACAGTGACAGACGCTGCAAGGCGGATGAGCAGGTTGAACGTGAGGCGGCTGGGCGTCATGTACAAAGAAAGACTTGTGGGCATAATCTCGAGCAAGGACATCTTGGGCGTTATGCCTGAACTGCTGGAGACCATTCAGGAAAAGACCCTGATTGAAAATGAGAACAGAATTGAAGAGTCTGAGAAGGAATCGGGACCCTTCTCAGGTTACTGTGACCGTTGCGGCGTGTGGTCAGACAACCTGGTACAAGTCAACGGCGAGTTTCTATGTGAAGACGACAGGGCAGAGTTGGAAAGTGAAACCGAGGAGTGAGAGGGGATTATTTGCGTGTCAAAGAAATTATGGACTCAAAGCATCCTGTCGCACATGGTGATGACCCTGCCACAAAAGCTCGTGCATTAGTGCGTGATTATGGCCTCAGGATTCTTCCAGTAGTTGATGAGAACGAGAAGCTTCAGGGAATAATCAACCGAGGCAGTCTGCTAACTATTTCTTCTTCAGTCTCGCCCATACAAGTCAAAGGAATAATGGCCACCCCCAAGTATGTGGCGTCCCTCGAGGAGGACGCTTATTCTGCGGTGAAGCAAATGATCAGGCTGGATGAATGGTGCGTTCCTGTAGTCAGCTCTGCACAGGACAAGACGTACCGCGGCGTTCTGGGACTGGGCGGTTTTATCGAGGCGATTATCAGGACAAGTCCGGAGAAGCTTGCGAAGGAAGTTTCGGCTATTATGTCGACGAACGTGGTTTGTTGTTCGTCTGATGACGAAGTTGAGCAGGTTTGGCGGCTGATGCAGGAGCAGTCGTTTGGCGGACTGCCTGTTGTGAAGAAAGAAAAGCTGGTTGGCATGATTACCCAGAAGGATCTGCTTGAGAGTGGCAAGGTTCTTCCAGGCTTTGAATCTAAGAAGGGTCGTTTTCGTGCTTCTCCGAAGGTTCATATGATCATGAAGGAGAACGTCGTGGCCGTGGAGCCGTCGGTTAAAGCGATCAGGGTTGCAAAAGTCATGATTTCTAAAGACATCGGTCGAGTGCCTGTAACAGACGAGAAGGGTAAGCTCGTGGGCATGGTCGACCGTGAGGACATTGCGCGGTTGATAGTGAAGTGAGGGTATAGGGTTGAGCAGAGAAGGTTTCAGACATAGAATACGAGGGAAAGGGCCTGTTGACTTGAAAGCTCATCGTGCCAAGAAGCATGAGGGTGAACTACTCAGCATTGCAAAGGGTCCTTTGAAGGTTGCAGCTTCTACCACGCCGATTTATGATGCGGTTCAGATTATGGTGAAAGAGGGTTTCAGGCGGTTGCCAATAGCCAATCCTGGTACACGACACTTGGAGGGCATAATAACTGCGACTGACGTTATCGATTATCTCGGCGGTGGCAAGAAGTTCGAAGTCATACGGCAGAAGTACGGCAGCAATTTTTTCAAGGCCATAAATGAGCCTGTGAAACTTATCATGACTCAGAAGGTCGTGTCAATCAGGGCAACCGCGAAGATTGACGATGCGATTGACATGATGAAGAAATCAAACCTAGGAGGTTTGCCCATAGTTGATGCGGACGGCAGCGTGAAAGGCATTATCACTGAGAGGGACATCGCAGGCTTGTTCGCTGACAGGATAAGTGGTGTGCGAGTGAGCCAACTGATGACTGAAAAAGTTGTTACGGCGTTGCCGAGTACGACTATTTTTGAGTGTGAGAAGACGATGGTGGCCCAGGGTTTCAGAAGACTGCCGATCGTTTCAGATGGCAAAGTGCTGGGCATAATCACGACTATGGATCTCATCAGGTTCTTCGGCTCAGGTGAGGTTTTCAAGCATCTACGATCGAGCACGATAATTCAAATACTGAACACGCCGGCGCTCGAGATCGCTGCGAAATCTGTCGCTACAATAGAGCCGGAAGCAGATGTGGGGCAGGCCGCGAAGATGATGCATGAGAAAGACATAGGCGCTGTGCCAGTCGTCAAGAGCGGTAGACTTGTCGGGATAATAACAGAAAGAGACTTCTTCAAGATAATTGAGTAGGCTACTTAACCATTTCTAGGTAGAATACGTTTCCTCTGCTCCACTCTTTGACTTCCTTGAGCATTGCTTTTGCGGCGAGCCCTTTGAAGTATTCCAGATTCTGTGTCTTGTCCATATCGTGCCATAACCTGTTTCCACCTTCTCATTAGGCAGAGCGATTCTAAGGCGGATGGCGTAGGTTCTATAGTTTCTTTGTCTTTCCGGAATTTTCAGGTCCCAGAGCAGAAACCTTCCTCCGTCTTTTGGGACTCGATTGACCTGGTTGAAGACCTGCAGATGCTGTTCTTTGGGATGTACATGAGACAGAAGAAGGATGTGCACACTTCGAAGGTTTTCGGCAGGAATTTCATTTCTGCGGCGTCCATCACGATTTTAAGGGTGTCATTCTTCGTTTCTTCCAGTTCTTCTCCGTTCGTGTCGATAGCGACTACTTGTTTACCATTCAGTTTGCCGATGATCCCTTCTCCGCCTCCTCCGATGTCAAGGATGAACCCGTCAGCTTTCACAGGCACCAACCGTATTGACTCCACTTTTGCCATGTACCTGAATTTTCCAAAAAGTTCATCTGTCCGCAGTTGCACCTGCTTTAGCAGCTTCTGGTCCTTTTTTTCTAGCCAGTTCTCTTGCTCGACGAAGTTTTTCCAGCGCTTCCTGAAGTTTTTCCTGCTCAGCGTCTTGTCCTGCCTTGTTCAGGAGCGGTTAGACTTCTTCCTCTTCTGTGTTCATAAATGGCGCCTGCGTGTGAACGTATGCCCGAGTTCGGAACAAGAAAAACTGCTGACATTTAACGTCCGTATCCTGGGTTGCGTGTTTGAGTAAACCTTTAACGTGCGGTCCCGTGTTATTTGAGAAAAGGGGGGACGTGGTAGGAATGATCGTTGACCTTGTTCTTGCCAACACGAGAGCCTACGTGGACGGCAAGATTGTTGAGTGCTCGATAGCGGTTGAGGGCAAGAGGGTGTTCAAGATTGGCAGAGATGTGAACATGCCGAAGGCTGACGTCAAAACGGACTTGAAGGGTCTGCTTGTTCTGCCTGGTTTGGTCGACGCTCATGTGCATCTGAGGGATGAGGGGAAAGCATACAAAGAGGACTTCTTCACCGGCACTGCAGCGGCTGCCGCTGGAGGGTTTACGACTGTTCTCGACATGCCTAATAACAGTCCTACTACGATGAGCGTTGAAGCGTTGAGGCAAAGGGTCGCGGCTGCGGAAAATCGTATCTTGGTGAACGTGGGTTTCTATTCTGCCTTCCCAGATAGCGTCGGAAGCTTGCAAGGGATTGTTGAAGAGGGTGTTGTGGGGTTCAAGCTGTTCATGACTGAGCAGATCGGCGGGCTGGACATTCAAGACGATGATGCGTTGTTGGAAGCTTTCAGGACTGTGGGTAAGCTGTGTTCTTTGACCGCCGCGCATGCTGAAGACGAATCTACTCTGAAGCGGGCTGAGGATCAGTCCAAACGTTCAGGCTGGAATGATGTTAACGCTTTTCTGAAGGCCCACTCTGAGGACGTAGAAGTAAAGGCGGTGAACCGTTTGTTGGGCGTCGACAGAGAAGCGGGCATGCCCCTGCATTTCTGTCATGTGAGCACAAAGAATGGTTTGGACGCAATTGTCGGGGCGAAGAAGACTGGTTTGCCGGTGACTTGTGAAGTGACTCCTCATCATCTGTTTCTGTCTTCTGAGGATTTACGGAGGGTCGGCACATTGGCGGTCACTATGCCGCCTGTCCGTGACAAAGTGCACGTGGAGGCTTTGTGGGATGGTGTAAGGAACGGTTCTGTTGACATTGTCGCCTCAGACCATGCACCACACGTTTTGTCTGAGAAGGAGGCTGAAAACGTGTGGGACGTTAAGGTAGGGGTACCAGGGTTGGAGACTACGCTTCCGTTGTTGCTGACGGAAGTGAAACGGCGGCGGCTATCTATAGGTGATGTAGTCCGGCTTATGTCTGAGAGACCTTCAGAAATTTTCCGTCTCAGAGGCAAAGGCATGCTGAAGAGCGGTTGCGACGCTGACTTGACGGTTGTTGACCTTGACCTGAAACAGAAGGTCAATGCGGCTGATTTTCTTTCAAAGGCAAAGTATTCACCGTTTGACGACAGGTTGGTTGAGGGGAAAGCTGTCAGAACAGTTGTAGGTGGCCAAATGGTTATGGAAGATGGCGAGATTCTGGCGAAGCCAGGAAGTGGCGAGATCGTTCGGAGAGCATGACGCGTTGAAGTTTGTCGTTGACGGCATGTTGGGGAAGCTAGCGCGTTGGCTCCGGATGATGGGGCATAACGTGGAGTACTCGAACAGTATGGATGATGCTCAACTGCTGTCCTTGGCGAAAGATGAGCATCGGGTTCTGCTCACGCGGGATTTTGAGCTTTATCAGCATGCGATTACTAAGGGTCTTTACGCGTTCTACGTTGAGGGGAATACGGAAGAGGAACGGTTGGTCGAGATTGCAAGATGCTACGGCGTCAGGCTTGAGATCGATGCGAATGTCTCCAGGTGTCCGAAATGCAATACGCCTGTGAGGCAGATTGCCAAAGAAGAGGCTGGAGGAAGAGTTGAAGAGAGTACTTATCGGCACTACGATGAGTTCTGGGAGTGCCCAAAGTGTCGGCAGGTTTACTGGCAGGGTGCTCACTGGACACGGATAAGGAAGACTCTTGAGGCGGCTGAAAGTAGCCTTGAGAGTATGGAAAGAAAAGAGGCTTAAGGCTCTGCCAAGAGCCACTTCAATGGGATGTCTTGGAACGTGCCGTCAGGCAGTTTTCTTCTGATTGTCATGGGAAGGATGTTGGAGTCAAACTCCTTCAAGGCAATGTTAATCGGACTTGAGCCGCCTTCTGACACGTCAACAAGTATGGGAGCGCCCATGGATATTTGCAGGGCTCTGGCTCCCACTACTCTTGCTTTTTCAAAACGGGTTATTTTTGGTGGTCCTATTGTGATTCTGGCCTTGGCCGACGTTTTCTACTACTCCCCCATTCCGGGGTATCCTCCACCTGGCATGCCCCCTGGGCCGCCGCCTGGAGGTGTTGGGGGTGTCCTCATCTTTCCGGCAGCAATTACGTCATCTATTTTCAGTAACATTGTAGATGCTTCTGTTGCAGACTTCACTATCTGTTTCTTGACCGCCAATGGCTCAAATACGCCGGCTTTGGACATATCTTGAATTTTTCCGGAGATTACTTCTATTCCAGCCCACGTTTCGCCTTTTTCGTGTCTTGATCTCAGGTCGGACAGGATGTCGATCGGGTCTAGGCCTGCATTCTCTGTGAGTGTGCTTGGTATTGCTTCAAAAGCTTCTGCGAAGGCTCTGACTGCAAGTTGTTCTCTTCCAGGGAGTGTCTCGGCATACTTTCTCAATGCTCTTGAGACTTCAAGTTCTGGTGCGCCGCCACCTGCGACCACTTTCGGTTCTTCAATTAGGTCTC
>Ga0315285_10003516_pt1 | contig 16302 bp, 17 predicted proteins | sample YL17G09_36_MG_FD_203698 | JGI IMG/M metagenome (GOLD analysis project Ga0315285, IMG submission 203698) | Sediment microbial communities from Yellowstone Lake, YNP, Wyoming, USA - YL17G09_36 | ecosystem: Environmental > Aquatic > Freshwater > Lake > Sediment | place: USA: Wyoming | collected... | reverse complement strand
AACCGGGAGAACGTGCGGGCCTTTCGGTCGTTCCGCGCGGGAAACTCCTCGGGAAAATCCACCTTGACGATGCCTGGCGCTTCCTATACAGTATCCCGCTTTTTGGCGGGACGAGAAGGGGAGAACCCGGACAGGAGACTGATGGAGCGATGAAGCCGACGTATCACCCGAGCAACCGCAAACGCAAGACAACCCACGGCTTTCGCATGCGGATGCGCACGGTCGGGGGCCGGCGCGTTCTGAAGGACCGTCGCGCAAAGGGCCGGAAAAGGTTGGCGGTTTGACGACGCCATCCCCGGGCCGTCAGATCGCCCGAGACCGGGATTCGAGTTGAATCAGCGCTTTCCCAAGAGTCACCGGTTGCTGAAGCGCAACGCTTTTCGGCTTGTCTACGACACCGGGACCCCGTACCGCAATGGGGGGTTTCATTTGTTCGTGCGCCGACGGGAGGCCGCCGAGCCCACTCGCCTGGGCATCACGACGACGCGGGCCTTGGGCCAGGCGACGGCGCGGAATCGGGTGCGGCGTCTCGTGCGCGAGAACTTCCGGCTGGCGTACTCCCAACTGCGGCCGGGCCATGATATCGTGGTCAACTGCCGCCAGAACCTGGCAGGAATGACTCGTTCGGAGTTCGACCGCCTGTTTCAGGACATCGTGAGGAAGGCACGCTTGCTGGAGCCGGATTCCCAAGAGAGGCAAGCCCTTTGAGAAACCATCTCGATAGCCTCGCGGCCGAAGGAAAGAGCGCGGTCCTGGCGGGCGGGCGCTCAGCCCTCTCCGGGCGTTCCCTTGTGGACAGAGGACTTGCGGCGCCTTTTCTTCTTCTCATCGCGCTCTACCGGCGCGTTTTCTCTCCCCTCTTCGGAAGGTCATGCCGGTTCCACCCCAGCTGCTCCGAGTACGCCAGCCAGGCTTTCCGACGCAGGCCGTTCCTGTCAGCCTGCTGGCTCACGGCTCGCCGCCTCGCCCGCTGTCACCCCTTTCACCCGGGGGGGTACGATCCCCTTGATCCGGACGAGGACGACAATGGGACGTGACGCGTCGCCGCGAGGGCGCGCGAGGGAGAAGAAGATCTTCTCCGTGGAGAAAGACCCGCATGGATGACAACGCGAAACGCTGGCTGAGCTTCTGGATTGTGGCGCTCGTGATTGTCATGGTCTTCGCGCCCAAGCCCGGATCACGGAACAAGGGAAAGGACCAGGAGACCGCGCCTGCCCCCAGCGAGACGACGACGCATGGGGAGAAGGAGCCCGGCGTCGCGGGAGCCGGTCGCCCTCCTGAAGGCGCCGTCCGACCAGACGATGCCGACGCCCCCGCGGAACGCGAGAAGGGCGAAGAAGTGACGGTCGAGACCGACACGTGCCGCGTTGTCTTCTCGACTGCCGGCGCCTATCCGGTGCGATGGGAGATCATCGATCCCGCCTTCGCCAAGGCGACGCGCGAGGACATCGAACAGGCGCTCGAAGCGCGTCGCGAGCCGCCCGCTATGGGCAACTTCCTTCCCATCGAGATTATTCCCGATTTCGAGGGGATCGACCCGTTGCGCGACTACCCAACTCTGGTCGTGCTCAAGGAACGCGGCGGTCCCTTCCACCACGATTTCAACTCCCGCGTTTACCCCGGGGTCGCGCGTTCGGAGGAGGCGGACGGCGCGAAGATCCTGGCCTTCACCTCTCCCGTGACCTCAGCCGGACTCAGAATGACGAAGACGTTCCGTTTCCCGCCGAAGAGCTATCTGACGGATCTGACCGTGCGAGTCGAGAACGTGCAACGGGATGGGGCGCAGAACCTAGCCTTCAGCGACTCGAAATGGCCCGGCCTCGGCTTGATGTGGGGACCGGGGATCGGACAGACGCACGTTCAGGACCGATGGGGAGAGAGTTTCTACTCGCTGGCCGGCTATGACGGCCAGAAGTTCGTCAGTGAGCGCTTCGGCAAGGCGGAAAAAGCCCTTCCCTCGCACTTGGGGGGTTCCGCGGCCTTGCTGGATCTGTCTCTTCCGGGCCGACAGAAATGGGCGGCGCTCGACTCGCGCTTCTATATGGCGGCCGTCATCCCCGAGGAAGGCGCCCCTCTGGTTTGTGGAAGCATCAAGCGCAAGCACGTTCCCCCCTTCTCCGACGGAATCCTTCGAGACAGGGATTGGGCCCAGTACCGCGAGCGCATGGCGCCGCCGATCACGATGGAGGTTTACAGCGGCGATTTCCTGCTTCGGCCGGGCGAATCGAAGGAGTTCCGCTATACGCTCTTCGTCGGGCCGAAAAAGCGCAGCCTCCTGGCCGCCATCGACGAGAAGCGGAACGACAATCTCCGCTACGTCCTCTTCCACGACTCGATGTGGCTGATCCGCGTCCTGGCCGTCTTCATGCTCCAACTCCTGAACTGGTTCCACGATCTGACGGGAAACTACGGCGTCGCCATCATCCTCGTCGTACTCGTCATGCGCCTGCTGACCCAACCCCTCACCCACCTGGGCATCAAGAGCCAGGCCCAGATGATGGTCCAGCAGCAACGGCTCAAGCCCTTCATCGACGCCGTCAACCAGAAGCACAAGGATGACCCTCAAAAGCGCAACGCAGAGGTCTGGAAGGTTTACAGAGAACACGGCGTCAATCCTCTGGGGACCCTCAAAGGCTGCCTCTGGATGCTCGTCCAACTGCCCATCTTCTACGCCCTCTATCGTCTGCTGAGCGGCGCCATCGACTTGCGGGGCGCCGGCTTCCTGTGGATCGACGATCTCACGGCGGAAGACGCTCTTTTCACGCTTCCCTTTTACATCCCCTTCCTTGGCCACAAGACCATTGGCATTACTCACGTTAATCTCCTCCCCATACTCATGGGCGTGAGCCAGGTCCTTGCCCAGCGCCTCCAGACCACCACCATCGAGGACCCCACGCAGAAACAGATGATGATGATGATGCCCATCATGTTCATCTTCCTCCTCTATCGGTTTCCGGCCGGACTCAGCCTTTATTGGTTCGTCTCCAACCTCTGGCAGATCGCCTTCCAGGGCTTTGTGAACAAGAGGGTGAAAGAGGACGCGGAGCGCAAAGCCCACGAAGCGTTCGAGGAGCGAAAAAGGACCGCCCGGGCCGCGCCGATCCTGCAGAAGACCGGCCGGACCCCGAAAAAGGGGAAGCCGGGCTGGCAGGAGCGCATGATGACCTACCTCGAGGCAAAATCCAAGGAGACCGAAAAGCCGGGAAAATGACCTCCCCCTCGCGGACCCAAGCCACGGCGGCGGGCGTGGTTCTGCTCGAACTCCTGGTCCTGGCGGCCTACCTGCCCGCGTTGGGCGCCGGGTTCGTTTGGGATGACGACGTCGCGCTGACCGAAAACCCCCTCATCCCCGCCAGAGACGGCCTCTGGAGAATCTGGACCCAGCCGTCGGCCATTCCGAGGGAAACCCATTACTGGCCCCTTTTCTACACCTCCTTCTGGCTCGAGTGCCGGCTCTGGGGTTTTCTCCCGTTTGGATACCACCTGACGAACGTCGTCTTACATCTGATCAATACCCTCCTCTTCTGGCGGCTTCTCCGGCGGCTGAAGGTCCCCGGGGCCTGGATCGCCGCCGCGGTCTTCGGCCTGCATCCCGTTCACGTGGAATCGGCGGCCTGGATCGTCGCGCGGAAAGACCTCCTGTCGGCCGCGTTCTACTTTCTTGCCTTCCTTGCGTGGCTTCGCTTCGAGGAACGGGGACGCAAGGGCTCCTACGCCGCCGCTCTCGTCCTGTTCGCGTGCGGCATGCTGAGCAAGTCGATCGTCGTCTCTCTGCCGGCGGCGCTCGCGGCGTGTGTCTGGTGGAGAAAGGGTCGAATCGATCGCCGCGACGCGGGTTTCCTGGCGCCGTTCTTCATCCTGGCGCTCGCTTTGGCCTTGGGCGACCTCGCCTTCTCCCGACGCGTCGGCGCGCCGTCCGCCTTCCCTTTATCGTTCCCGGACCGGCTTGTGGTCGCTGGGCGGGCGCTCTGGTTCTACGCGGGCAAGATCGTCTGGCCGCGGGGCCTTGTCGCGGTCTATCCGCGGTGGGCAACCGATTCGCGGTCGGTTTGGGACCTTCTGTTTCCGCTTTCGGCGGCCCTGGTTGCGGGCGTTCTATGGGGCGTGCGACGGCGGATCGGGCGCGGACCTTTCGCCGCCGCTTTCCTCTTTGCGGCCACGCTGGGGCCGATGCTCGGTTTCATCGACTTCGACTTTATGCGCCTGTCCTTCGTGGCCGACCGCTTCCAGTACCTGGCCAGCGCGAGCCCGATCGCTCTTCTCGCCGCAGGTCTCGCGAAAAGCGCCGTGCGCCTGGGAGAAGAGCGCGGACATTGGATCCTGACAGGAACGCTATGTCTCTTGCTCCCAACCCTTGGGTCTCTCACGTGGCGACAGAGCGCTTTCTACCGGAACTCCGAGGCTCTCTTTCGCCACAATGTCGAGGTGAACCCGGACGCCTGGCTCGCCCACGACAGCCTGGCTACCGCCCTCCTGCAACGGGGCGCCCGCGCGGAAGCCATCAAGCACTACCGCCAAGCCCTCAGTCTCTATCCTGAGAACCCTACGGCGCTCAACAACCTTGCCTCCGCCTTGGCCGAGGGAGGCCAATCTGAAGAGGCGATTCGTTGTTTCCGCGAGGCGCTTCGACTCGAGCCGGGCTTCCCAAGAGCTCATTTCAACCTCGCTCGCACCCTCGAGGCCCAGTCGCCCCAGGCCGCCGCGGAGGCCGCCGCCCATTACCGCAAAGCGCTGGCCGCAGATCCCGCGTGGCCGCCCCCCCTGGAGCGCCTTGCCTGGATTCTGGCCACGCATCCCGACCCGGCCGTGCGCGACCCGCAGCTCGCTCTCGAGTTGGCGCAGAAACTCTCTGAAGGTTCCAGACACGAAGACCCTCGGCATCTGGACGTCCTCGCCGCCGCCCAAGCGGCGGCGGGCCTTTTCGACCGCGCTCGCCAGACCGCCCAGCGGGCCCTCGACCTGGCGAGCCGGACCGGGCAAGAAGAACTTGCCAAAGCCCTTCACGAACGGATAGAATCCTACGCTCTGGGCCGTCCCTATCTTCAAGGTCGTCGAAACGGGACGGATCCCGATTGAGGAGCGCCCCGCACCGTTGGGAGGAATGATAGATGTGCGTGCTTCAGATCTCCGCCCAGACTCGCGAGCAGGCATTGCGCGAGGCGCTAGAGCGGCTGCGCCTGCCGGAAGAAGCGCTCGACCTGGAATGGGGTGAAGAGCCCTCCGACGAACTCCTGGCAGGCGCCAGGCCTTTCGTGCAACTCAGCGTCTCCATACGCCCCGATTACGTCCAGCAGAAGGTGCACCAATGCCTTGCCGGACTCTTGGAGGCGATGGATGTCCGCGTGCAGATCTCCGCCGAAACCGAGATGGGAATGGCCCTGCTCAACGTCTCTTGCGAAGATCCCCAGGCCCTGATCGGGCACCACGGCGAGACCCTGGACGCTCTGCAGCACCTGGTCGTCCGCATGACGCGCCTGAGCGGACGCGACATGCCGCTCATCATGATCGATGTGGCCAACTACCGCAGGCGCCGGATACACCGTTTGCGCAAGGTGGCGGAGGATCTGGCGTGCCTGGCCCTCGAGCGCGACCAGGAAGAGGCTTTCGATCCCATGGAGCCGATCGACCGGAAGATCGTCCACACTCTCCTGAAAGGGATCGACGGGGTCCAGTCCTACAGTCGGGGAGAGGGCTGGGGCCGCCACGTGGTCGTGGCGCCGGCCAAGTAGGCGCTTCCCCACCCGATCGCGACGCTTCCGGCCCCCCAGCCCGCGCGTTCTGTTGACATCTGCCGATCCCCGTCGCCTCCGCCGCTCGTGCTTCTCTCGCCCCAGCGACGCGCACAAGCCGAGCAGAATAGAACCGGCATCTTCTGGAGAACGCTATGCTCAAGGAAAGCACCCAAACCGAACAATGGATTCAACGCTTCGAAGCCGTCGAATGGAATAACTTCGGCCGCAGACGGCTGGTCCTCGTCCGCGGCGAGGGAAGCCGCGTCTGGGACGCGGAAGGGAAGGAGTACCTGGATTTCCTGGCCGGCATCGCCGTCAACAACCTCGGCCACTGCCATCCAGCCATCGTCGACGCGATCCGCAAGCAGGCCGGCGAACTCATTCACTGCACCAACCTCTACTACATTCCGGCTCAGATTGAGTGGGCCGAACTGCTCAGCCGCCATTCCTTCGGCGGACGGGTCTGCTTCGCCAACTCCGGCGCCGAGGCCAACGAGGCCGCCATCAAGGTCGCCCGCAAGTACGCCTCAGTCCACTTCAAGCCCGACCGTCGCACCATCATCACCTGTCACAACTCCTTCCACGGCCGGACCCTGGCCACCCTGACGGCAACGGGTCAGGAGAAGGTTCGCAAGGGATTCGACCCCCTCATGCCGGGCTTCAAGTACGTCGCTTTCAACGATCCCGACGCCATGCGCGGGGCGGTCGACGAAACGGTCTGCGCCATCATGGTCGAACCCATTCAGGGCGAAGGAGGCGTTTGGCCCGCGACGCAGGAATTCATGGACGCCCTCGCCGCCCTGCGCGACGAGCACGGCCTCATGCTGATTTTCGACGAAGTCCAAACCGGCCTCGGCCGCACGGGGAAGAATTTCGCCTACCAACACTACGGCGTCGCACCCGACATCCTGACGCTGGCCAAGCCGATCGCCGGAGGGCTGGCCGCCGGCGCGATCATCGCCCGCGAGCCCCAGGTCGCCGTCATGGCCCCGGGCTCGCACGGGGGCACCATGATCGGCAACCCCATGGCGGCCGCCGCCGGACGCGCTTACTGCAAAGTCCTCTTCGAAGAGAGACTGGCCGACCGCGCCGCCGCGCTCGGTGAGAAGATCCTCGCGGCGCTCCGCTCGTGGGTCGGCGAAATCCCCTGCGTCAAAGAGGTCCGCGGCCTCGGCCTCATGATCGCCGTCGACCTCGACCGCCCCGGCGCCCCCGTCGTCGACCGTTGCGAAGAGCGCGGCCTGCTCCTCAACTGCACCTGCGACACAGTAATCCGTCTCCTCCCGCCGTTGACGGTTTCGGACGGGGAAACCGACAAGGCCCTTTCGATCCTCAGGGAAGAGTTGCGCAGGGAATCGGCGATCTGAACGGCGTTTCCCGGAGAGATTTCGACAGGGGCCCCGCTATGGCCAGCGACGAGAGAGATCCCCATGCGACTCCAGGATCTTCGGGACGCCATCCATGCGGGGCGCATCCGCATAACGGACCACGCCGATGAGGAAGCCGCCGCAGATCGGCTCACGTTGGCTGAGATCTTGCATTCCGCCGTTGCCGGCGAGATCATAGAGGAGTACCCGGACGACAGGCCTTTTCCGAGCTGCCTCGTCCTGGGAAGAACTCCGGAGAAGAAGCCCGTCCACAGCGTCTGGGCGTACCATTCAGAGAAGGCAAAGGCGTTCCTCATCACGGTCTATCGTCCCGATCCCGATCTCTGGATCGACTGGCGGAGGAGAAAAAAACGATGAGCTTCACGGAGAAATGCCCCGTCTGCTCGGGGGACGTGGTGGAAAAAGAGGTAGAGAAAATCCTCCGGGGGGGCGACAACACCGCCATCGTCCGCGCGCGTGCGGATGTCTGTCTCCATTGCGGCGAGCGTCTCTACGCTCCCCAAACCATCCGGCGATTCGAGGAGATTCGGCGCAAACTGGAGGCCGACGAGACTGCGGCGTTCAAGGCTCTGGGCAAATGCTTCGAGGTCGTTTGACCCTGCCTCCGTCGACCGCTGTCTGTCGCGCGTTGCTGGTTTCCATCTGAGCGGCCGGTACGAACTGCCTGCGCGACCCCTTGTCGGCGGGGAATAAGCCCATCGCGCGCTCCGGGCCAAAACGTCTGGTCAGATCCGAATTGACAGACTGTCGCTCATTGGGATATGCTGAGCGGTGGCTGGTCGGAAACATCTCAACGCTGGACGGGAAAGAGTATGTGCTCTCTTGGGTGTGGGGCCGGATTCTGAGTCCGTCTGGTGAGATAAGAGAGAATCATGAAGCGGGAGGAAAGTCGTCCTCTGACGCAAGGAGGCCAGGATGATGAGCAAGAATGACCCCTCTGGTTTCCGCATTCTTCTGCAGAAAATCGATGCTTATCGAGATGAGCAAGGCGATGACGTCGAGAAGGACTGGACCGTCGACCGCCAGGAACTCGAGGAGATCCGCGCTCTCCGTGAAATCGTCACGCAGATAGCCTGTTCCGAGAACGTTTACTTTTCTAGGATCAGCTAGTCCTGGCGTTCGATGAGAATGGTGCTTTGGGTTTCACCCGGAGAGACCCGTCGGCAACCGGCTGGTAATGGTGGGGATGCCAGAGAACCTCCCGCCTCATACGGTCTGAGATCACGGCCTCCGCGTTTCTCCGAATGAACCCCGGTTCCCAATAGAGAGCCGGGAGTTACTCAGGCTATCGGCTCCGTTGCCGGCTCCACCCCCTTCTAAACAGATCCCGGCTCTGGATCTCTGAAAAATGGCTGAACGCGAAGCCTCACGAGTTGTCGACGGAACAACCTACCTCCGCCTCCCGCAGAAAACCCACATCATCACCCCCGACGACGACATCGTGGAGGTGGCCGACCGCTACACGCGCGACGTGAGACAACCTGGAGACATCATCGTCGTCGCGGAAAGCCCGACGGCCATCTCCCAAGGCCGCGCGATCCCGGAGAAGGACATCCGGGTCGGTCTCCTCGCGCGACTCCTTTGGCGGGGCGTGCGGAAAGTGCCTTACGGAATCGGCCTGCGCAGCCCGGCCACCATGCAGTGCGCCATCAACGAGTGCGGCGCGGCGCGGATTCTGCTTGCCTCGGCTGTCGGCGCGATTGGGAAGCTTTTAGGGCGGCGCGGCGACTTCTACCGCGTCGCCGGCATGCAGGCCGCCACCATCGACGCCGCCCACACCTCGCCCGTCCCCCCCTACGACCAATGCGTCATCCTCGGCCCGAAGGACCCCGACGGCGTGGCGCGCCGCATCCGCGAGCGCACGGGCTGCGAGGCCGCCGTCATGGACGTCAACGACATCGGCGGCTCTTGGGTCCTCGGCGCCTCGGACGGCGTCGACCGCCCGCTTCTCGAAGAGATTATGCGCGACAACCCCGCCGGCCAAAAAGACCAGTGCACGCCCATCGTGCTGGTCCGGAAGGCGCCTTAGAAGACAATCCCAAGCCAGCAGAGGGGACTTGGTCGAAGAACGGCGGAGGTCCGTCTTGAACGCTCGTGCGTTACGGATGGTCGTCGGGCGTTGCGAAATGTGGTTTTTCGATGATTCTGCAGACTTGCGTAAGGTTTTTCGCCATGCTCCTGCTGGGTGTCCTGGCTCCGTTGCAGTAGACGTTCGCATGGGCCTCGTTGTCAGGAAACCTCTCATCCTGCTCCTGCCGCGCGTCGAAGCCGAGCTCGCGGGCCTTCCCGCAACTGAACGCTACCAGGCCGCTTCCTTCCTCAAAGCGAGCCAAAGTTCTGGAGGGAGTTGTGAGAGACGCGATGTCTGCGGAAAAGGGATTCTGTGCAAAAGCTGCCGTCGTTAGAGGGGGATACCGGTCTTCCTTCCACCACGATGGATACAAGATCGCCCGATAGAGGTCCTCGTGTGTCGGGACTTTCGGTCCTCGCTTGCTTCGCTCGGGCACGAGAGCCCCTTTCGTCAGACTGCGCGAAGCACGGGAGTGACTGTTCGCCAGGTGTCGTCGTAGTGCCTTGAGTCACGGCAAAACGTCATTCCAAAGTCTCTGTTCGCCTCGCGGACGGTCCTGGTGAACCAATCTAGTAGGTCAAGACACCTGTCAATCTCGGTGATTCCAACGGTGTCTTCTTCCCTGACGCCTTCCAGCGGATCCCACTTCAGATAGTGAAGGGTACGGGCATCTTCGATCTCGATTTCGAGGGACCTAGCCCCCTCATACCATTCGAGCTGCAGAGTTCCGCCGGGTACCGGAACCACGTTGCAGAGAGGTGCTACAGCACCTTTGGCCTCTAATGAGGAGATGAGTGTCCGTGCTGCGGCGAGGATGTCTGGGTGGATTCCGGGACTACCACAACCATCCCAATTCGGTTTCAGACGGCCAATCTGGGCAAGTTCCTTTTCCACCTGGCGCCCGATTCCCATGCTTGTGTGGGCACGGGTACTTTCAAGCCATTCCTGAGCAGCCCCCGACAGGGAACTCCGCACCATGTCGGTAGCGGGCGCCGCCGAGACAGGCAGTAGAGGTTCTGTTACCACTGCGGTCATTTCCGGCCCCCGGATCCCAAGAGTCTGTCGATCAATCTGCGCGATATCGACCGCTGTTCCTCGAAACTAAGGGCGGCTTCTTCCGCCCGTTTGATGCCGCCTTCTGTCAGATCCGCGTGAGCGTTCGCCGTTAGAGTGACCTTCTCACCTTGCTGAATCACATCCAGGTTGAAGACGTAGCTTTTCCGCTCGAGAGAGACACGAAAACTGTTGGAAATATGCCGACAGCCGCGAGGTAGAGCAAGCATGCGAAAGCTCGCGAAGGCATCCCTTTTCGCTAGGATGGATGCGTCAGCCTCGAAGATGAAATTGCTTCCCAGGGCTCTGAGGGGCGTGTGGGGCAACCTCGAAAGAACTTCCCACAGGATCTTTCCACAGTTCTCCCGAGCATTGTCAGACTCGATCATCAACCGCGAAGGTGTAACCAGCCATTGGGTTCTCGGCTCTTGCACGGAGATTCGAGTCGTCGCTTCGTCAAGGCCAATGTCGAGTTTCAGCGAGGTTCCCTCCGGGATAATCCCCTCCTTGACAAGCCATGCTGGCCGCACGATATACATATTGAAAGTCCCAATGGCAACCGAGTTGACTTTGACCAGGCGGAGCGGCATGGGATTTGGCATCGTACAGGCGGACCTAGCTCGGCCGAGGCAGACATCGCCTTGAACTATCTAGACGCTACTCAGTCGGCCGGGCCAATGTCAACCCCAATCATCGCCCCAATCATCCGTCCGAGCTTGTGCGCACCCTCCTGACCCGGCCGCACTGGCGATGTCCCACCGTCTTCTGCCACCCTGAGACAGTCCCCTTCCCCGTCTCATCGGGGAAGATCCCCCCAACAAGGCTGGCGCAGCAGGCCGCGAAAAAAGCAGGAAAAAGATCTTGACAAGCGAAATCAGAGTGATATCATCTTGCTATCCGCGAAAGGAGGATCTCACCATGTCACGAGAAACCCAACGCCAAGCCAAATCCGGGTGGCCTATGCTGGCGCTCGACCTTCTGCTCTACCTTCTGGCAATCGCCGTCTTCATCTACGGCATCGTCTACGTCAACACGCACCGCGGCGGCGGAGCGCCCGTGTTGGGCATTTGCCTTATCATCCTCGGGCCGCTTACCCTCGTCGCGGCGTGTCTAACCACCGTTGGGTTTATCGTTCTGCCGCCCAACGAGGCGTCCGTCTTGCTCCTATTCGGCCGCTACATCGGCACGATCAAGAGCGAAGGATTCTGGTGGGCGAACCCCTTCTACACGAAGCGCAAGATCTCGTTGCGTCTGCGCAACCTCAACGGGGAGAAACTGAAGGTCAACGACAACTCGGGCAATCCCATCGAGATCGCCGCCGTGGTCGTGTGGAAGGTCGAGGACACCTTCGCGGCCTGTTTCGAGGTTGACGACTACAACGATTACGTCACGACCCAGAGCGAGTCGGCCATCCGCCACTTGGCGAGCGCCTACCCCTACGATTCCTGGGAGGATGAGTCGGCCATCTCGTTGCGCGCCCATATCGACGAGGTGTCCGAGGCGCTCGAGAAGGAACTGCAGGAGCGACTTTCGAAAGCGGGGGTCGTGGTTCTCGAGGCCCGCCTGAGCCACTTGGCGTACGCGCCGGAGATCGCTGAAGCCATGCTCAAGCGCCAGCAGGCCTCCGCCATCGTTTCCGCGCGCCAGAAGATCGTCGAAGGCGCGGTCGGCATGGTTCGCATGGCGCTCGATCAGCTCAACGCCGAGAACGTCGTCCAACTGGATGAGGAGCGTCGCGCCGCCATGGTGAGCAACCTCCTCGTGGTTCTCTGCGGCGAGACGAACGTCCAACCGGTCGTCAACACGGGCACGCTCTACAGCTGAATCTCCGGGATTCCCGCGGTTTCCTATCGGACTCGTCGGAAGGGCGCGTCGCCCGTCGTTAGCCGGACGCAATGAAGGGCCGCACAGCCGGGGGCGGCTGTGCCACAAAGGCAGAATGCGCAAGACGTTTCTCCTCCGCATCAGCCCCGATCTCTGGGAAGAGATCAACCGTTGGGCTAAGGACGAGCTGCGCAGCGTGAACGGTCAGATCGAGTACATCCTGCGGCAGGCCGTCAGGAGCCGGAAACGTGCGGGGAAGAACGAGGGGGGTCCCTCCGAGCGACCGCATTGAAAGCCGCTGCGGGCTCTTTCACAACTGGCGAGAGCATTGAAAGCGCGGCCGGACGAAGCCGCGCGCGCAACGGGGGCCGTCTGGTGGAGGGTGGGAAACGCAGCGGGATAGAGCCCTGGGCGACCGAAGTGAGCGCTGAGTTTGCGGGCGCGCCCGATGGAGGAGCGCCGGCGCGCGCTATCGCCCAAGTCCCGAGAATCCCATAAAGGCGAGAGCGAGGACGCCGGCGGTGATGAGACCGATGGGCGTGCCGCGCATGCAGGCGGGGATATCCTCGTACTCGATGCGCTCGCGGATGCCGGCGAAAACGACGAGCGCCAGCGTGAAGCCGACGGCCGACGCGAACGAAAAAGCGATCGCCTGGAGGTACGACAGCGATTCGCGAATGCACAGAATCGCCAAGCCGAGAACGGCGCAGTTGGTCGTGATGAGCGGCAGGTAGATCCCCAAGGCCCGGTAAAGGGCCGGGCTGAACTTCCTGAGGACCAGTTCCACGAACTGGACGAGCGAGGCGATAATCAGGATGAAGACGATCGTTTGCAGATAGGCCAGGTCCAGGCGGTCCAGCACGTAACGCTGCAATGGCCATGTGACGCTCGTCGCCATCGTCATCACGAAGATTACGGCCATCCCCATGCCCACCGCCGTCTCGATTCTCCTGGAGACGCCGAGGTAGGGACAGATGCCCAGGAAACGCGCGAAGACGACGTTCGTCACCAGTAACGCGTTGATGATGAGGAGACTGTAGCTGAGGAGAGTGTCCATTGCGCCTTCTCCGGAATGATCCTACTTCTTCCTCGCGGCGCGCATGGCGTCGATCCTGTTCATCCCCGCCAATATGAACCCCAGTGTTAGGAAGGCGCCGGGCGGCAGGATCATGGCGATCACGGGCTCGAAGTTCCCGCCGAAGAGCGGCCCGTACCCGAAAAGCGTCCCGTTGCCGAGGATCTCGCGAGCCCCGCCAATGAGGATTAGGGCAAGCGCGTACCCGACACCCATGCCGAGTCCGTCCAGGAACGACGCAAGCGCCCCATTGCGCGACGCAAAGGCCTCGGCTCGACCCAGGATGATGCAATTGACCACTATCAGCGGGATGAAGATGCCCAAGGCTTTGTAGAGATCATGAGCGAACGCATTCGTAACCATGTCCACCATCGTTACGAAGGACGCGATGACGATGATGAACGAAGGGATGCGCACCTTCGGCGGGATGAAATCTCGGATCAGCGAGATAATCGTGTTGGACGCCAAGAGAACGGCAAGGGTGCAGAGTCCCATGCCCAGGCCGTTCCTCGCCGAGGTTGTGACGGCAAGAGCTGGGCACATCCCGAGGACGAGCCTGAGGAGCGGGTTCTCTCTCCACAAACCTTTGGTCAGTTCCGGTTGCAGCCTCGCGGGATTCATTGTCACCTGCAAGACGCTCGCGACCTCCGCGCCTCTTCCCTTCATCTCCCGGGTCGCCCGTCCGCTAATCCGGTCTGAACCGCGCTCTGGACTTGCGACGAGACTCTAATCCCCGGCGCCCTCCGTCTGCACCGGCGCTTTCCCAATCTCCTCGAAGACCGCGAAGGCGGAGAGAATCGCACGAAGCGCGGCGCGCGATGAAATCGTCGCCGCCGTCACCGCATCCACGTCACCCCCATCTTTCTTTACTCTCCACTTAACCGACGTCGCCGTTTGGCCGACAAGGGGCGCCAGGAACTTCTCCTTAAAGATCCCATCGCCCAGCCCGGGCGTTTCGCGGCCAGGCGCGTCAAGTCCCTGAATCTTCCTGATCTTGCCGGACATATCCAAGCCAATCATGAACTTGATCTCACCCCCGTAGCCCTTCGCGTCGCTCACCGGAACGGCGATTGCAAGCAGTTTCCCTAGCTTGTCCCGCGCCGGATAGTACACGCCGGCGTTGGCGCCGCTCGCGGCATCCGCGATAGGGTCGTTGCCATGCTCGGGCAGCACCAAGCGAACCGCTGCTCGAAGGGCCCCCTCTGTCTCTGCCTTGGCGATTGGCTCCAGGGTCAGCTCATGGACGCCAGCCAGGAGCACACCGGCGCACCCGCAGATGAGGATCAAGGTGACAACGAGACTCCATGAGGAGAACTCTCTGCGCCTTTTCCTGCCCATTTCGCGAGACTCCCTGCAGATGCCAAGAAGAGCGCCGCGGATTCCGGCCCAACTCACCCTGCCGCGCGACCCAGCAATGCGCCGCAAACGGCAAGAGAAAACCCCGACAAAGGAACGGCCGGGGCTGCTCTCGCTCGCGTTGCGTCGTTCATCCGCCTAGTCGGAAGCGGGTTTCCTCCTGTGTGAAACACTCCCGCCGCCGCCTTCGGCGTACTCCTCGAACTCATCCGATGTCATGTCGTCTTGCTTGAAATCGAGCGTCAAGATCCCGAGGAGGAAGTCGCTGATCTCAGAGACATCGACTCCCAACTTGAGATCAACCCCTGCGTGTGTAAGAATCGGGTCGCATATTGCCGCTTCAATCCCACTGTTGAGCCAGTATTGCCAGCCGCGGTGGAAGAGGGGCGCTCCTTGATGGAACTCATCCGCCCAGAACTCGTAGTCCAGCTCCTTTCCCGGAGCGTCGGCCCATCGTTGTGCCCGTGAATTCATGCGTCGAGTCCACAAGGCGTCGCTTTTCTTGAAGTAGTTCTCGCGCCCGGTGCTGTAATCTTGGTCGATCCGAACCATCTGGAGGGGGGCGAAACCCAGCCGTGTGCGACTTTCCCGCCCTGCGAAGAAGCCTCGCCCGTCCCACTCGATCGTTAGCCCTGAGAAGTGCACCCCGCCAAGGTTCGCGAAATCACTAACCTGCGCGTGGACGCCAAGCGCCGGAGGCAGCATTCCTGTGTCTGGATTCTCGAAAGTCACGCCGATCCCGGCCTGGAAGACATCGCAGAAGTCATGTACGCGGTTGGCGCCATAGCGATACTGACAGCCGGACAGCGCCAGAACGCCACACAGAAGAATGGCGCTAACGGATACAACCCTGAGTCTCAACCCTGCTGGTCTCATGTTGCGCACCTCCTCCCCAATCTTTGGAAGACCCCCAACCTCACTTCCCTGCGAACGTTAGCAGACGCGCGTGTTCGGGTCAAGGACTATCCTTCGGTTTCCTCCCCGCTTTTCTCTTCCTTCTCGACCAGTCGCGTCACCTTCTCCCACTGGGGCATGAAGAGCAGATGATACGTATCGAAGAAGAAACGACGAAAAGCCAAACGAAAATGGCAAAAAGCCCGGATCCTGTCGCCAAGAGTCAGCCAGGCGCATCCTTGAAAGTAGTTGACGGAGTAATCGTCCGGTCCATCGGCTCCCTCGCGTCGCAGGACCTCAAGAGCCATCTCGGCTTCTCCACAGTGCACCAAGCAGTACGCGTAGAATGCTTCAAGCGCTTTATTCCCTTCCGATCTTCCGATGAACGACGCAAGAACCTCTCTGCTCCTATTCCATTTTCCCATCTCACCAAGAACCTGTGCCTGCAGAAACGCCATTCCCTGGTCGCAGTGCGCCCATCGCTTTCTTCTCTCACCCTCTATCCACGCCAGCGCTTGTCGGCAATTCCCCGCCTGCAGAGCTTTGTCTATCATCCTGAGTCGAGCGGAACGCGTCCTCGCCGGCGCGCTTTCACTCTTCACTGCGTGCGTATTTTCCTCCCGTAGCCCATCTTGCTCAGCGATCTCATTCTCTTTTCCAAGCAAGAAGCGCTCGATGGCCATGGTCGTCAGTGAGAGCTGTACTGCTTCCGTCGAGACTGGACAATGCCTCTTGCCCGCCATTTGCCCATGCTTTCGCCATTCTCTTACGGCATCCGCAGTTCGGCCATTTTCGAGCAAGATCGTTGCATATAGTCCACTATTGACTAGGTTCGGCCCTCCTTCTTCCAAAAGACGCCACGCTCCTTCCAGCGCCTTACCAAACGCCCCTTCCAATACCCACCCAATG
>Ga0315285_10003515_pt1 | contig 16305 bp, 7 predicted proteins | sample YL17G09_36_MG_FD_203698 | JGI IMG/M metagenome (GOLD analysis project Ga0315285, IMG submission 203698) | Sediment microbial communities from Yellowstone Lake, YNP, Wyoming, USA - YL17G09_36 | ecosystem: Environmental > Aquatic > Freshwater > Lake > Sediment | place: USA: Wyoming | collected... | reverse complement strand
CTCGTTGTCCTCGGCCAACAGGATGCGCAGGTCAGGCGGCAAGAAAGGAGCGTTAGGCGTGGACAGGGCAGGAGGCGGAGATAGCTGGTCAGGCTGCTGGCGCAGGAGATGCAGGGCGTCCATGAGGGTGTCGAGCAGAACCGACTGGCGCACCGGCTTGGTCAGGAACCCCGATATGCCGAAGACCTGGTACTGGTGCCGGTCCAGATCGGACCCGATCGAGGTGAGTATGATCAGGGCGATGCCCTGAACCCTGGGATCACCGCGGATCCGCCGTGCCAGCTCCAGACCATTCATGCCAGGCATGCGGTGGTCAACCAAGGCGATCCGGAAGGGGTTCCCCTGGTCTGCAGCTTCGCGCATCAGGCCCAGGGCCTCAGGTCCGTCGGCCGCGCTCTCGCCCCGGATTCCCCAGCCCTCCAGGTGAGCCAGCAGAACCTGGCGGTTGACCGGATTGTCATCCACGAGCAGCACTCTCGCCTGACGCAGATCCGGGATTCCTCCCATGCTAGGTGACGGTTGCGCGGCGCCCTGGCAGCGCAGGGGAAGCGTGAGCCAGAACGTAGTGCCCCGCCCGGGGACACTCTCCACCCCGATCGTCCCTCCCATCAGCTCGACGAGGTGCTTGGAGATCGCCAGGCCCAGCCCGGTCCCCCCGTACTTGCGCGTGGTGGAGGCATCGGCCTGGGAGAAGGACCTGAAGAGGCCCCCGAGCCGGTCGGGCTCGATGCCCGGGCCCGAGTCTTGCACCGAGAGGCGAGCCACCCCCTGCTCTTCGTCGGTTGCCTCCCATCGGCACCTGAGTACCACCTGTCCCTGTTCGGTGAACTTGACCGCGTTACCGACGAGGTTGCTCACGACCTGGCGCAGGCGGTGGCTGTCGCCGACCACCGATCGCGGTAGTGCGGACGGCAGGTCGGCTACCAGGTCCAGCTGCTTCTTCTGAGCCTGCTCGGCGAACGTTTCCAGGACGCTCTCCAAGGTGTCATGTAGATCGAAAGCCGTTCGCTCCATCTGCATCATCCCGGCCTCGATCTTGGAGAAGTCGAGGATATCGTTGATCAGACTCAGCAGGAGATCGGCGGAGTAGACGACGGTCCGTGCATAGTGCTGCTGCTGTTCGTCCAGCTCCGTCTTGAGCAGGAGGCTGGCCATGCCGATCACCCCGTTCAGCGGCGTGCGGATCTCGTGGCTCATGTTCGCCAGGAATTGGCTCTTTGCGGCAGTTGCTGCCCTGGCTTGCTCGGCCATTTCCTCCGCATGCCGCCGGGCCTCGTTGAGCTCGGCGTTCGACTGAGCCAACTGGCGGTTCAGCACGCCTACGTCGTGGTAGAGCTGGATGTTCTCGGCGTAAGCGAACACCTGCCTCACCATCACCAGGCCCATCAGGGCCAGACCAGCCACAAATACCCCCAACCCCACGAACCCCTTCTCGAGCACATCCTGGCGCACCACGAACACGAATGCGGCAAGACCCAGCAGGTAAGGCAAGATGGAGCGGAGGGAGTCGCCCCGCTGCACCTGAACCGGAGCCGTGGCGGCCAGCGAGAGGGCGTCCGGCGATCTGCCTGCGGCCCGCGCCGCGATGATCGGGGCGCAGGCGATGAGCGCGCATCCCACGTTCCAGCCCACGTCACACCATTGGCCGCTCTCATACTTGCCGCTCGCCACCGATAGCCAGTAGGCCGCATCTGCCACGGTCATCGCTAGCAGCCCCGCGGCGAGAGCCCCCATCGCCAGTCTTGCCTCCCGCGCCAGCCGCGCCGTGGACATCAGCGCCGCCACGCACACCAGCACTGCAAGGTCGCCCAGGCAGTACGCGATGTTGACGCTCTTGGCGAAGACCGAGATCTCCGACTGCTGCCAGAGCGGTTGCACCAGGTAGTACCAACTGAGGATCCCCGCGGCGCTGGTGAGCAGCGCACTGTCCAGCAGCAGGCGCACTCTCGAGACCGGCGAGAGCGGCCTGAAGAAGCAGATCACGCCCGCCACGAGCGGGAAGTAGAATGCGACGTAGAAGAGATCGGCCCAGCTCACGGCCGGGACCTTGGTCCCGCGGATGACCTCGAAGTACGTCCACGTCAGGTCGCCCAGCATGTAGACGAAGACCGCAAGCCCGATCAGCATCCAACAGCAGCTCTGCCATGGTGACTGCGCCCTCACCCGCCGGGCGCACCATACACATGCGACTACCGCACCAATCTGAATGGGAACCGCGATCGGGTCCCAGTATGCGAGGAACACCCTCTCGGACCCAGGCCTGAATACCGCCAACGCCGTCGTCCCCAGGAGGTACACACCCAATACAGCCAGTGGGATGAGCCACCTGTGGCGGCTCATCCTTGGCCCGGACCTCACAGCATCGGCTGATGCGATCATCGTGGGCCTCTCGCGCTCACGCGGTGCCCCGCGCCTGACTGCCCGCGTCCTCCCGTGCCTTTGGCGGCGTGCACACTCGCCTATCCATCAGGTCCGCGTCGCGGCGCTTGGGTTGCTTCGCGCAGGGAGTGTCACCACGCGGCATGGGTCCAACTGATGTTCAGTATCGTGAGACTGGGTTCACCGCGTGCATTGGGCCAGGCGTAAGCGAGGTTCACGGCCACACCTGGCTGGACCTCGCGGTACACGCCGACAGTCGCGTAGCCGGCAGACCAGCTGGCGTAGTCTGCCAGCAAGTAGTCCTGCTCGCTGAGTTGCTGCTCAACTCCGAAGAGCACCGCCCGGCTGTCGTCCGAAGCTGCACCGCCGAGGTGGAGTCGCAGGCCCTGCCCGACATCCTTGGTCGCAACCAGATAGCTCGTCGGAGAAGACCCGGAGCCGAACTCCATGCCGCCCAGCGCGAGCGCGGGCCGCCTGGCCGCCTCCGGGGAGACTAGCCATTTCGCATTGAGCAGGACCTGATTCGAAGAGCCGGCGGAATACAGGTCAGCCCCAAGCTCGAACCGCGAATGGGGCGCGTACTGGACCAACACATAGTTCTCAGCTTCTGGACCAAACAGGCGAGGAGCCCCGTCGTTCTCGAACTCGACGCGCAGACTGTCGAGTTCCAGCATATCGGCTGTGGGGATGATGTTGGACGAAGTCGGGAAGGCCCAGACGACCGTTGTGGTCATCAAGAGGGCGAGGGCGGCCAGCAGCCTCATTCTGGTTCCTGTTCGCACCGGCAACAGCGCCGGCGCTGGTTGGGCCCCGCCCGCCGCCCGGGTGCGATTCCCCAGCTTCGAGAACGCGCTTGTCTCGTTCCATATCCCGCCTGCACCCTCACAGCCGACTATCGCCCAGTCCGCTCGGATTCCAGGTGGCTGGAGAGGGCGCAGGAGGCGTACGTGCCGGGCCAGGAAGGGGAGGCAGGCGTACCGGGTCTATGTGCTACTCATCGAACAGGGCAGTCAGGAGCCCCCCTACCATTTCGGAATCGAAAGGCTTCGAGAGGCAGAGGCTGGCGCCAGCGGACAAGGCGTCGCCCACGCGCTCATCAGCCGCCGAGGCGGTGATCATGACGAACTTGGCTCCCGGGAGGAGGGGGCGCATCTCCTTGAGGGTGTCCACCCCATCGAGCTCGGGCATTCTGATGTCAAGGAGAACCAGGTCGAACTGCTGGGTGCGAGCTGCGGATAGGCCGAGTCTGGGTGTCGTGCGCGTGGTGACCCGGTGTCCCTGCGTGGTCAGGATGCTCTCGAGCAGCGTACAGATGATCTCGTCGTCATCTACCACCAGCACGCTTAGAGGGCTCATATCCGCAAGCTCCTTCCGGCACAGCCTCAGCCAGCACAGCCTCCATCTGGACCTTCCACACCTGAATACGAGGATACCATCGGGTATGGCCGGCGGCCGTACGGCCATGCCCAGTCGTGTGCGAAGATCCGTCCGTCCCCCCGCAGTCCAGGCTCAACTGACCTTGCCGCCGAGAACGAGTCGGGGTCCTATGTCAGCATCCGCGGCCTGGCCGGCCTGTCTCGTCTTGCAGTTACAGGAAGGGCCTATCTTGGGAGTTACGTCACAGCAGCGGGGCCAGGAGGCGAATCGGTCCCGCGGTCGAAGCCAGAGCGGTGAACCGGCCGCCCACGGCCGATTCCGGGAGGAGACCACGATGAGCGGCACCCGGACCAGCTTGGTCCTGCACACCTTCGCCCCGCTGCGCATCGAGGAGGGCCCGGCGGAGATCACCGTGTGCGGAACGACGTTCAGTTTCGGTTTCTCGAAGGCAAACGGGCTGATCCGGTCCGTCAAGATTCTCCGCAGGGAATGGCTCTCCCGCCGGCCTCTGCCTGACCTGTGGTGCAGCGAGCGCGTGGACCCTCGCGAGCACAGGTGGGAGGCAGCGCATGAGAAACAGGCGCAGGTGGAGGCGCGTCAGGCAAGCGACGAGCAGGTGGTGATCGCGGCCAGCGGTCGCTACTTCTCCTCTCGCGGAGAACCAGGCCCGCTCAGATACCACCTCACCTACACCATTGACTGCGACGGCGTGATGCGAGTGGACGTGGAGCACGAGGCCCTGGCGGAGGGTGTGGTCCGCTGGCTGGTCTTCTCCGCGGCCTCGGTCAGACGCAGCCTGGTGGACTTCTACTCGCACATCGGCGACCTGGCCTACAGCGAGGGAACCGGTGACTGGGTCACGACGCTCCTGCCGCCAGCGGCTGGTCGGCAGCAGTTGCACGCGGCGCGCATTCTGCCCTGGATGCAGCTCGGCAATGACGCGTCAGGCCTTGACCTGGCAATGGACCATGCGGAGGAGATCAGCCACGGATGGACGGATTCCGAGCCCTACGCCGATCCGTTCGACCCCGAGAACCGTGCCGGCCACAGCTTCGTGCTCGGAGCGGACCATACTAGCGTCGGCTGGACGTACTTCTCGATCCGTAACCTTCACACGCCGATCCGGCCTGGATGGAAGCGATCGAACCGCTTCTTCCTTTCGCCGGTGCCTGCCAAAGCCTACCAGCCCGGGCTCGCAGACCTGCGCGTGCACTGGCTGGGGCCACACCAATGGAAAGTCGAGCCCTTCACGTACCCCAGCAACGAGGAAATCGCGGGGCTCGCTCGCAGCGGGATCAATGTGGTTGTGGGTGGCGCGCACTGGCGCTCGGGCGATTACGAACACCCGGACAACCCGGGTGAGATCCGCCGTGTGATCGCCGCCTGTCACCGCAATGGCATCCGCATCATCCCCTACATCACCTTCACCGATCTCGAGTACGACGCCCCCATGTTCCCCGAGCACGGCGAGGAGTGGCGGATCGAGCCGGTGGCGGAGTACAAGCACCAGACCAACCTGATGTGCTACGGCGCGGAGGGATGGAGAGAGCACTGGCGCCGCGACGTTGACACCATCCTCGACCGCTTCGACTTCGACGGCCTCTACATTGACTTCTGGGTGGGCAAGCTGGCTTGCCGGAACGTCAGGCACGGGTGCGGCCGCAAGTACCCGCGCTTCACGCTCTCGGGCCTACGGGAGATGGCCTGGCACGCCTACCGGAGAGTGAAGGAGAAGGGCGCGGACAAGTTCATCCTATGCAACACGAATCTCTTCGCCGGAGCGCTCATCAACAATCTGGTTGACATCCGCCTGCCGGGGGAGTGGGCGAACATCGAGGAAACGCCCGAAGTGCTCACGCGCGGCCACCTCAACTCGCGACGTCTGGGATGCAACGCGCTCCTGCTGCGACGCCGCGAGGTGTCGCTGCGGTCGGTGAGCTTCTCTCTACATTGCCAGAGCATGATGGTGATGGGGCATGGGCGCCCCGCCAGCATCGCTCCGGTGCCGCCGTCCGAGCCCGAGGGCCTGCTGATGCGATACGCCGATATGCTGCGTTTCTTCGGCATCGGCCACGCCGAAACGCAGCCCGCGTTCGAGCCCGACGGCGTGTTGGAGTGGACGGGGCCGGCCGCGGCCCTTCGACAGGCTCAGGGTCGCCCCACCCGGCCCAGGAGGGCCAGTCCCGAGCGAAGTCGAGGGGCGGCTCCCTACTGGTCGAAGAGCGACCGGGGTACCCTCATCGTGCTTCCAAACCTCTCCTCGCGGCCGAGCCGGGGTGCGCTCCGCGTCGCCAAACCGGCCGCGCTCGGCATCCAGGCAAGAAGGCGCTATCTCATGTACCGACCGGATCGCGGCGAGCTGCTGACGGAGGAGCCACTGGCGGGCGACCAGCTCGGACCGGTCAGCCTGGCGCTGCGCTCATACGAGCCTGCGCTTCTCTTCATCGTACGGTCCGCGGGTCGCCCGCAGGTGCTCTGGGCGACCCTGTCCGACGGCATTGGAAGCGAGCAGTACGACGGGCACGCCCGGCGGCTCTGCTTCGTAGTCAAGGGCGCGCCCGGCGGCCGGTCACGGGTGACCGTGTACGCCGGCAACGAAGTCACAAGAGGGCGCATTTGCGCTGGGGCAAATGCGCGGTGCTGTACCCAGCGCGACCAGGCGGTGCGAATCCGGCAACGCGGAGCGCTCGCGGTACTTGATGTGGCGTGTAACGAGCCGGTGCAGCTTACGTTCGCCGCCGCCCGCTACCAACCGAAGAAGCGATAGGGATCGTCCCATTCCTCCGGCTGATCCAGGTAGAGGCCGTCCAGCCAGCGCTTCTCGCCGCTGCTCGAGACCAGCGGCTGGCTGAAGCGGCCGAGCACGGGCGTGGCGCCGCTCACCCCCAGGTTCGCCAGGAGGCGCGCCACCAGGACGCTCGTCCGCCGGTAGGTCCGTTTCAGGTTCATCTGCTTCTGCCACGCGAACTCCCAGGGCACGAGTTGGCAGAAGACGACACCCGCGCATTCCCCCTTGGGAATGCGCGCCGTGTGCCCCTGGTCCGCGGTGGCGAGCACGCCGTTGCCGACGACCGAGGCGCCGCTCGAGACGAGAGGCAGCTCTCGCGGGTCGCGGTTCACGACTTCTGCCGGGCTCACTCCCGCGAGCAGGGAACCCGCGCGGAAGGGCTCGAAGAAGGCGCAGATGTGTTCCTCTCTTCGCATGCCCACGCTGAAGGGTAAGAAGGCGTTCGCCTCCGCCTCGTCGAGTCCGATGGCCAAGAGGTTGCCCCCTCCCTTGAGCCAGGAGCCGAGGGGCGCCGCGTAGCGCGCCAACTGCCTCCCGCCGCCAGGACCCACAACCAGCACCTCGTCTGCGGAGAGCTGGTCTCCGGTGTAGGAGCCGACAGAGAGCCCCGCAGCCTCGAGATAGCTCCGGCCGGCCGCATCACCGACGTAGCGGGCCTTCCGATTCGAAGTCGGCTGCCAGGAGGCGGCGTACTCGAGGAGGCTGCGCGTAAGCATCTCTGCCGCTGGATCGCTCTCGGTGCGCCCGGTCACATCCAACTGGCAGAAGAGGACCATCCCCTTGCCCTCGCGGTACTCCAGGAGCGGGCTGTACTGCAGACTGTACCCGCCATCTATCAGCGGGAGGAAGCTCCCTCGCGCCGGCTTCTCGATGAGTACTGAGGCGACGTTGCCGCGATTGCCGCAGCGCCACACGCGGGTGACGGGAATGTCGCACCACTTCACTGTGGGCGCCCCGTTGAACACGTCATCGTTGGTCTCGTACTTCAGGCGCGGCGGCAGGAGAGTCGCCTCCCCCCGCCAGTCGCGCAGGTGCTCATCCTCGAGTCCGACGAGGATCGGATGATCGGGCACTCGTCGGAAGAGCTGCCGGAGCCCGTATTCTGTCGCCCGGAAGCCGAGTCGCTTCTCGAGCACCTCTGAGGTCTGCTCGAACACGATCACCTTCAGTCCCAGGGACACACGGCGGAGGTCCGGCCCAGGCCCGTCTACGGTCAGGGCTCCTTTGCCGATTACGAAGACCTCGTAGGCCGAGAGATCGGCGTTGGCATCCACCGGCTGGTACTGATGGCCCATCCCATCGAGCAAGCTGGCGGTCTCCCCCTTGGGATCGAAGAGGGCGATCCTCGCGCTCGCGCCGAGAGCCGCAGCGCGGGGCAGGACGTGAATGGCGAAGGAGTCTGTCTGGGTCTCGCCGGTGCTGAACGTGGCCGTGGCAGTCAGCTCGTAGGTCCCCGGCGCCAGGCCGGCCGGCAGTGCGACGCGGATCGGCAGACGCATCTGCTGGCCGGCGGGAAGGTCCACCTTCCCCTGGTCAGCCGCGGGTTGCCGAAGCCCGAACGACCACTCCCACTGGCAGCTCACCGCTTCCCGTGAGTTGTTGATGAGGATGAGCTGCTTCTCGACCGTCTCTCCAGGGTGGAAGTTGTGGTCCTTGCTCGTAAAGCGCGCAGGCTTCCCGCCGATATAGGCAAGCAGGGGCATGTTGTTGCGGACCAGGGCCTGCCCGTCGGCATTCGGGATCCAGTCAGATCGCTCGAAGCTCTGGGGCATGACCTCGAATCGCCGGTCGAGGTAATCCGGACTGAACCCCGGGCGCTGGAGGCGCTCCCAGTCAACCCCGAGCTCCTTTCGACTTCGGTCCACGCCATCACGCAGCGTCCAGAGGGGATCGTACTCCCAGGGCGAGTTCGCCGACATCCCCCAGGTGCGGAAGGCGCGCCAGTTGTCCGTGATGTAAGCGGCGGTCACCGTGTGCCTGTCGGCGAAGACTGATGCTCCCACGTCGTAGGGGTAATCCCACCGGTGCCAGAGCTTGCCGTCGCGGAACTGCTTGGCCTCCCAGCGCAGGTTCTTCTTCTCCATCTCGCTCATCTGGAAGGCCCGGTCTCCCAGGAACTGAGCGTCCCATTCGGCAACGCAGAACTCCCAGGGCACCGTCGCACTCCCGAAACTCCGCTTGCCCTGGTACCATCCCCGGTACATCGTCCAGTCCCAGGTGCACGGCGCGGCGTACTCGCACGTGAACACCGGCTTCACACCCTCGGTGGCCCAGTGCTCGAGCCAGTCCGACAGCTCCTGGGCGGGAGCCCAGTTGGGGTAGAAGTTGCTCGTGTGCATAGAACTGAGGTTGCCTGAGGAGTGGTGGTAGACGATTCGGCTCGGGTCCATCCGCTTTACGATGGCCTCGGCGCGCAGGGCGCGCTCGGCGTTGCGATCGGACCACGGGTTGTGGGGCCTCTGAAGCCCGTCAATCATGTCGGGGTTCATAGCCTCGTCGTAGCCGGTGGCGTTGTGGCTCATCGAGTAGGCCACTATGGAGGGATGGTTTTCTGCGACGCGCACGTAGAACTCCGCGTGCTGCGCATAGCCGTTCTTCTGGTCCGCGTCGGGGGCCTGCCAGTCATACTGCCCGAAGTGTGGCTGGGAGAGCGCCACGAGCATTCCCACATCGTCCGCGGCCCGCAGGATCTCCGTGAAGCTCAAGTGCGTCCCTGGCTCACAGCCGTAGTTATGGGTATAGACGAAGTTGATGCCGAAGCTTTGCAGGCGCTGCAGCGTTTCTTTGGCGCCCTCGTAGCTGGCCGCCGTCGCTCCCACCTGAGCGTTATCCACCGGGACAGACGAAAGGAAGATACGGGTGCCGTTCAGGTAGAAGTCCCTGCCCTCGATCCAGAATTCCCGGAATCCGAAGCGCACGGGAAGAGCGGTGTCCAGCACCTTGCCTTTTGCATCGAGCAGCGAGAGGCTGAGCTGGTAGGCGTTCCCGGGCGTGTGGGTGTCCCAGAGCTTGTCGGGCTTCCAGCGTTCGCTGAAGGCGACGCGCCCCTCCTTCAGACCGCTGGCGCGAAACTTCTTGCTCGTGAACTCCCGCACTCCGCGGCCGCTCTCCGTGATCCGAGCGCGAAGGGCATACGTCTTATCGGCTTGGAGGCCCTCCAGCCCGGCATCAACCCTGATCTCCCAGTTGCGAACCGAGGTGTCCACCTTCACATCAGCGACTCGCGCTCCAACGGGCTCACCCACCAGGTACACATCGCCGCACAGCCCCCGCCGCTGGACCGAGCCCCTCACTTCCTTCGCCGAGGCCGTGTCGCTGTAGGAGAGCATGACCGCTTTCAGAGGCATGGCCAGGACCAGAATACTGAGCACGTACCTGCCGCCGGGTCGGCAGACCGAGGTGAGGTCCACTTCCCCCGCCGGGAACCGGATCTCGCCCGCCTTCCGGCCGTCAATGTAGACCTGAGCATAGGAGTTCAGGTATTCCGCGTAGAGCGCGAGGCGCCGCCCCGACCACTCCTTCGGGATGGCGATCTCTCGCTGGTACCAGGCCGCGGTGGTGTCGCCCAGGGCCTGCCCTTGCCAGCTCGGGTGCGCGTGGAGCGTCTGGGATTCAACCTGCATGTAGTCACTGATCCCGGGCCAGGGCGCGGGGACCTTGAAGTAGCCCCAGTTCCCCCCGGGTACCTGGTCGGCCCCCTCCTGCGCAGGCTGCCACCGCCACAGGCCGTTGATGCAGACGCGCCCGCGGGTGGCGGTGGTGTCGTGCTGGGCCTTCGCCAGGTCCCACACCACCCTCACACCTTTGGGGAGCTGGACCGCGGCAGGGCTTCGGGGGCCGGCCGGACCCGACGGCGCCCGCCGGAGGCGGGCCGCCCCCCCTACACCCGATCCCATCGCCGCCGCGGCCACGGCCCCTGCCGCGGCCTGACGCAGGAACTCCCGACGGGACATACGCTTCACTGGTTTCCTGCCCATCTTGCGCCTCCAAGGCTGCTGATCTTCGGCGATGCTGGCCTGACTCCCACAACACCGAGATTCCGCGTGCCGAAGGCGCGGTCCTTCATCTTCGGGCATCGCGCTGCCCGCCTACCCTCGGAGTGCGCTGGTCCTGGCTGGCTTCCCCGGGTCCGCCGGAGCTTCGCAGCAGGCCGTACGGCGCGCATTTCCCATCTGGGAAATGCGCGGGTATGAGGCCATCGCCTTCGAGAGCGGCGCCGCGCTGCTCAGGCTGGATCTGCGCGCTTAGCCCGGAGTAGAGGGGACGGACCGGCAGGAAACGCTACCGGCAGCGGGAGCGAAGTGCGGAGGTCAGCCGCACTGCCGGCAGCGGACTGCCAGGCAACGAGCCGATGAGGCGAACGACGAGTGAGAGCGGCTACACTACTCCGATAGGCGCTGGTGATCGGTGCCCCGCACGACCTACCTTCGTCGGTGAGGCGGCGCTCCGTGTTGTTCGGGGTCTCATCCACTTCACACGCGGTTGACACTCATGGATCTCGACCTGCCCCATCCGGTCGAGCGACACCCTATGCTTTCGCAGTCGGAGCACAGTTAGCCACCCGTTGCTGAAAGAGCCATTGCGCAGATCGAAGATGAAGTTGCCGAGACTGTAGAAGACCGGGCGGCCCCGGTACCACTCGACCGGCTGCCGCACGTGAGGATGGTGGCCCAGGACCGCGTCGGCGCCGGAGTCAATGGCGAGGCGCGCCAGCCGGTGCTGTCTGGGCGACGGGCTTCGAGACCGCTCTACTCCCCAATGGAATGAGACAATCACGACGTCGGCCTGGCGCCGGGCCTCCCGGACGCTGCTGCTGATCTCCTCTGGCTCGGTCAGGGCGATGCTGGGCCGATCGGGAACAGTGAGATAGCCCTCCGGCATCCAATCCGAGAACGAGAGGAAGGCCACCTTGAGGCCGTTCCTCTCCAGGACCGTGGCTGTCTCAGCGGCGGCCAGCGAATCGCCGGCTCCCGCCCAGGAGAGTCCCTGCCGCCCTAGCAGCTCCATCGTGTGCGCCAGCCCCAGCCGCCCCCGGTCCCAGGTGTGGTTGTTGGCCAGGAAGAGCAGGTCGAATCCCGTCCGCTTGAGCGCGACGGCCGCGGCTTCGGGGGCGGTGAAGCTGAACCGTTTGGGCACGGGCACGCCCTCTTCGCCCAGCACGCACTCGAGGTTTCCCACCGCAATGTCCGCCGCGCGAAGCGTCCGGGCGGTCTTCGCGTACAGGTGATCCCATCCGTGGCGGGAGGCTTCCTTGGCTGGACCGCGAGCAAGCAGGATGTCCCCGACTGCCGCCAGAGTGACCTCGCCTGGCCGCGCCCACGCCAGCCCGCCGGCGAGGCCGAGCAGCACGACCACCGGGGCGGCACGGAACCAGGCGCGCCTGTATCTCATCACCCGCCCGGCCTCAGCCGACTGCTAGCAGCCGCTGCGGGACAGCTGCATCTCCTGGGGCGAGATCCGCTTCTGCTTGCCCTTGCCCACAACATAGCTGCCGATCCATGATGGGACCGCTGGCGCCTTCCCCGACCTAAGCATCTGCTGCCATTTCTCGTCGGTCAGCCGGTCCGAGCTAGGGTGGCGGAACTCGTAGTAGGAGAACGACGCGCCCCGCGCCGCCCACAGCTTGCCCTTCGCCGGGATTACCACCCACAGCTCGGTCGCGTGGCCCACCCCCTCCTCCAGGACTTCCGGGGGAATCGCCGAGGTGTGCACGTCGGCGATCAGGGCCATGTCCTTATCTGCCGTGCTGGTGATCTCGGACCAGTCGGTGGCGCCGGACTGCCCCGGCGTCTTCACCATCTCGAGGGTCAACCACTCCAGGTGCGCCCCGAACCCCTTGATCTGCTCATACTCCGACTTCGTCAGATCCTCGTTCCGCAGCTCCTTGAGGGAGCAGTTGAGCAGGAACTCCAGCAGGTCCTCGAGATCGCCGAACTGCGATGACAGAGCACCATCCAGCAGGCCGCGGCTCTTCAGCCCATGGGCCGTCAGCCGGGTCAGCCAGCCGAGCCGTGCGTACACCTCGGGCTCAGGTTCGACGTACCCTTTCGGCGGAGGTGGCGGCTCTTCGCCGTCGCCGCATTCCGAGGCGCTCTGTTTGCCATAGAGGATGGTGTCATGGCGGAGCTCAGTCCAACTGGCCAGGCTGGCGACCAACTGCTTGTCTGACCAGGCCGGTGTCAGCATGAAGCTCGGATAGCCTTCCCCCTTGGCCTGGAGGAAAGGCCGAAGTGTGAAGAGCCAACCCCAGTAGAGATTCGATTGCCAGGTCTCGGACGACAACGCGCCCAGCTCTGCCTGCATCTTCTGGCGCTGCTCCACGTAGCGGGGGAAGCGCGGTTCGTTGTAGAGCTTGTCGAGATGCTCGGCCGCCCGCGCGCCGCCCAAGGCTGCCATCAGGTCCAGACCGCGCGGGAAGACCCGGTACTCCTTCCCGAACTGCTCCACCTTCGGGTACGTCATCTCCTGCAGCACGCGCGAGTCGGGGATGAAGCGCTGCCCCATCAGTCGGAACTGAGGGCCGTTCGGAGCCCCGAGCATGTAAGTCTCGATCTTCGGCGGACGCAGCTTCGCTGCCCGCTGGATGAACGCGCCGAGCAGTTCCCTGTTCGCGAGTCTCTCCGGCGCCGCGCCCTTCCCGAAGATCTCTTCCCCAAGCCGGCCGTACTCAGTCGGAGTCAGGTCATCCGAGGCGCCGACGTAGAAGCTCGTGGGCGAGTAGATGGCATCCCACGACTTCATCGTGCCGGTCTGCCCCAACATGCGGCAGATCAGCAGCGCCTGTAGGGTCTGTTCGTAGTCGGGCGCGCCGGCTCCGGGGGGGTTGCTCTCCGGCCATTCCAGGGCGAGCGGGGCGAGGCCATACCACATCATCGCGAGGAAGTAGCGCTTGAAGGTCTCGCTGCGCGTGTAGTGCCCGCGCGGCACGAACTGGGTGAACTCGATCATGTAGGGGAAGATGGAGGAGCGTTGCCTCTCGCGGTGAGCGCGAATCTTGGCGACCTCCTCCTTCACCATCCCGCTCGCCTCCTTCGGCAAGGACGGCTTCGTGCCCAGCAAGGTGCTCGCCACTCCGAAGTAGGCGACGTTATTCAAAGCCGCGGTGTGCAGCAGACTCGGCGCCGGAAACCGCTTCAGCATCTGCTTGCTCGCGCCGAGCAGATCGCTCGTCATGCGGCGCAGCTCCTTGTCGAGGTGGCCGGTTTCCACCTGGCGCAGGCTGAAGTCGTAGAAGATGTGGTAGGCCTGGAGCACCGAATCGGTGGTGATGAAAGACGGGATCTCCCTGTAAGCGTTGTTCTCGTAGATGAAGAACAACTGCTGCTCCGGGGTCGGCCAGCCCACAGAGGCGTTCTTGACCAAGGCGGCCTTCTGCTCCGGGGCCAGCTTCGGGAGCTGCTTGCGATTGGCGATGTTCGAGAGATCGGCCGCGACCTGATACGGCTTGACCTTCGCCGTGATCTTGGGAGGGGTGTAGGCGACCGACGCAAACCTGCCGGGCTGGGGGCTGGCCGTCGGCTTGGCGGCCGGTCGTCTGGTGGTGGCACAGTCGGCCCGTGTGAAGGCCACCAGACCCGCCGCAATCACCAACCATGGCACCAGGGGTCTTCCTCTCATCGGATGCTCTCCTTGAGGGGTTGCTCGCGATAGGCGTTCCCGAGCCAACCGCACTGGATCCACTTGCGTTCCGCGCCGTCTTCCGCCCAGGCGGCCACGACCCGGCCTCGTGCGGCCAGGCGCGATAGGTTCCTATGAGGCGGGCCCTGCCACTCGCCCTGGAAGCCGAAGCCGGTCCAGCGGTAGATCACGAGGCAGAACCGGCCATCGGCGAGCCGTTCGATGGAGACCAGCTCAGTTCCGCCGGTCCCTCTCATGTCGGCGAACGCGAAGTCCGTGAAGGGCTTGCTGAGGCGCGAGCCCAACCAGCGGGGAGACAGTTGGCCCTCATGCCAGTCGTAGAGGAAGAGTGCGTTGTGAGGGCGTGGGTCGTAACGCGTGCTCTTGTAGACGCCCACTGCCAGCTGCGTCTGGCCCGCCACCTTCGCCCACAGCGCCTTCCATGGCCGGTATCGGGCGAGCCCAAGCGCACGCCGTCCCGTTGGCGTCTGGACCCACACCTCTCCCGACGCAACGACGACACGAGCCGCGGGCGGCTGGCTCCCCGCCAGCCGCTTGTGAGCGGCATCGCCGCCATGGACGATGAGGACGACCAGGAAGCATGCGATGAGCGGAGTCAGGATCCCTCGCGCCATACAGCACCTGCCCTCGGCGAGCATGGTCGCCACTGCCCCTGCTGCGCGGTTGCTGCGCAGCCCGCGCGTTGCGGATGCGTCGAAGTCCGTTTCAACAGACCCCCACTGGACCCCTCTCCACCAGGCCCTGTGACGTAACTCCCAAGATAGGCCATTCTTGTAACTGTAAAACGAGACAGGCCGGCGAGGCCATCTGGAGGAGGCAGGAGTGAGGAATCGGAGACGGGGGCAGCGGCAGCAAGCGGCTGCCCTCCGGTCCGATGCGCCAAAGGTCCTAGGCTGATGCTGGAGAGTTACGCCACAGACGGGTGCCAGCAGGAGTCCGGACCCCTCTCCAGAACTGGATCTGCCAACTGCTCCGTTGAGTTCCTTATCCCTACCGTGCTGCACCGGCCGCCGAAGCCTGAGGGGGCCGGCAGACTCAAGGCTGCGGGGTTGCTCCGCAGTCCCCATTCTGCTGTTCGGAGGGAAGGGACATGTGGCGACGGTCGTGGCTGTGGTTGTGCGCGCTGGCGGTTCTCGCTGGTGCGCGTCCTGCAGTGGGCGAGACGGTGGTGGAGGCCTGGCGGAGCCCGTTCGGCAGGGCGTTTTCGGTCTCGGTCAACCCAACTGACGGTTCGGTCTGGGCGGCGACTGGCTCCAGCGTCATGCACCTGGCAGCGGACGGGACGGTTCTGAGCCAAGCCGATGGGTTTTGGGATCCCCAGTCCGTGTCGGTGAACCCCAGCGACGGCTCCTGCTGGGCGGCCGACAGTTACAGCGACCAGGTGGTGCACCTCTCGGCGGCGGGGGCGGAGCTGTGGCGTAGCGCCGGGTATCCAACGTTCTACGACCCCGGCTGTGTCTCTGTGAACTCCACTGACGGCTCCTGCTGGGTGGCGGACAGCTACAACGACGAGGTAGTGCACCTCTCGGCGGCGGGGGCAGAGCTGTGGCGGGGAGGAGGGTTCAACCAGCCCTGGTCTGTCTCCGTGAACCCCACCGATGGCTCCTGCTGGGTGGCAGACACCTACAACAACCAGGTCGTGCACCTCTCGCCGGCGGGGGCGGAGCTGTGGCGAGGCGGCGGATTCTACCAGCCCTGGACGGTCTCGGTGAACCCCGCCGACGGCTCCTGCTGGGTGGCCGACACCTCGAACGACCAGGTGGTACACTTGTCCGTCGCGGGGGCGGAGCTGTGGCGGGGAGGAGGGTTCAGCGCGCCCCCTTCCGTCTCGGTGGACTCCAGCGACGGTTCCTGCTGGGTGGCTGACACCGGCAACAGCCAAGTGGTGCACCTGTCGAGCGCGGGGGCGGAACTGTGGCGGGGAGGGTGGTTCTCCTATCCCTTCTCCGTCTCGGTGAACCCCAGCGACGGCTCCTGCTGGGCGGCGGACATGGACAACAGCCAAGTGGTGCACCTGTCGGGGGCAGGGGCAGAGCTGTGGCGGGGAGAGAGGTTCGACGGGCCCTGGTCGGTCTCGGTGAACCCCGCGGACGGCTCGTGCTGGGTGGCTGACACCGGCAACA
>Ga0315285_10003514_pt1 | contig 16306 bp, 14 predicted proteins | sample YL17G09_36_MG_FD_203698 | JGI IMG/M metagenome (GOLD analysis project Ga0315285, IMG submission 203698) | Sediment microbial communities from Yellowstone Lake, YNP, Wyoming, USA - YL17G09_36 | ecosystem: Environmental > Aquatic > Freshwater > Lake > Sediment | place: USA: Wyoming | collected... | reverse complement strand
GGTGAGGCAGAATCGCTGAAAGCCTTCGTTTTCTTGACAAAGAAGCAATGTTCGAATATTCTTTATTTCAGAAGAGGGTCCTTTTGGATTTTTTTTGACGGGAAACTGTTCACTCGTCACTCATCACTGTTGTTTTGTGGGGGCATAGCTCAGCTGGGAGAGCACAGCGTTCGCAACGCTGGGGTCGAGGGTTCGAATCCCTTTGCCTCCACCAGAATTTTTTCTGCCTTTGGCGGGGAAAATTCAGGCTTTCGAGCGATGCAACAACGGAGCATTATTAAAAGAAATACCCTTGCCTTTTCCCTCCTAAATTTCAGTCTTGTCTTTACAGCACACCACTTCAACCTCCGGCCTCATTGAAAGCTTGCTTACTCATCGTGAATCATTTAGAATAAAAGTGAATATAAGGAGGGAAGCCCATGCCAAAAACATTAACCCTTCGCATCGATGATGCAACCTATCGCTCCTTCATGAAGCGGGCCAGGTCCGCGAACCGATCGTTGGTAAATTATATCGAAACCACGGTTAAGGAACATATCCGGGAGAGTGACTTTGTGGACGATTCTGAGATGACCGAGATTCTGGCGAATGAGCAACTTGTCGAGCGGTTAAGAAAAGGCTCGAAGAACGCTAAGAAGAAAAAAGGTGCGATGATTGGCTAATTACCGGATCTTTGAGACCGAAAGCTTTCAGGAGGATATGGCTCAGATCAGCCGATCTGGCCTCGTCAGGATCAAGGAAAAGCTTTGAGAGCACGTCTATTCTCAACTTCGCTTAGAACCGCACTTCGGTCCCCATATCAAAAGGCTGACGAATTGGGATCCTCCCACCTGGAGATATCGAATCGGGGCTTGGCGGTTCTTTTATGAAATCAATGAAAAAGAAAAAATAGTTTTTATGACGACAGCCGATCACCGAGGCAGAGCATATAAATGACCTAAGGCACCGTAACAACCTTCAGCCTAGAGGTTCGCTCGCAGCCCCATCTTGCAAAGGCAGGTCTTATTCTCTTTCCCCGTTCCTCCTTGATTTATCCCGGCGAAGATGGTAAATTAAATAAAATATAACCTACTGAAAAAGTAAGCTATTTCCAAAGTGAAGAAAATGCCTTAAATGCCTAAAATGCGCTTAAGTGCCTAAAGTTAAAATTTAAAATCCATTGGATAAGGGAAAACCTATGGAGCGCAAAGCAAAGATTTCGCGCACGACCAAAGAGACCGAGATAAAAGTTGACCTGAATCTGGATGGCCTGGGCAAGCACCAAATCTCCACCTCGATCCCTTTCCTGGATCATATGCTCAGCTTGCTTGCGGCCCATGGACTCTTTGACCTGCGGATTCAGGCAAAGGGGGATACGGCGGTCGATTTTCACCACACGGTTGAGGATATAGGCATTTGCTTGGGGAGCGCTCTGAGGCAGGCCTTGGGTGGAAAAGAAGGGGTTCGACGGTATGGGTCGGCCTTTGTTCCCATGGATGAGAGCTTGGCCTCCGTTCATGTCGATCTTTCCGGGCGCCCCCATCTGGTTTATCATGTCCCGCTGCGGAAAAGGAAGATCGGAGATTTCGATACCGAACTGGTCAAAGAATTTTTTCAGGCCCTGGTCAATAACGCGGGTATCACTCTGCACGCGCAAGTCGCCTACGGGAACAATGGACATCACATGGTGGAATCCTTGTTCAAGGCCTGCGGAAGAGCTTTGCGCCAGGCCGTAGCGAAGGATGAAAAGGTCCGCGGCGTTCCTTCCACCAAAGGAAGACTATGATCGCCATCGTCGATTACGGCATGGGCAATTTGCGCAGCGTGCACAAAGGGTTTGAGCGAGTGGGTTTTCCGGCCGTTGTTACCCAGGATCCAAGGGTGATCCGCAAGGCTTCCGGCTTGGTCGTGCCGGGCGTCGGAGCCTTCAAAAAAGCGATGGAGAACCTTACGGAGTTAGGATTAGTGGAATCCATAAGAGAATTTATCGCAAGCGAGAGGCCATTCCTGGGGATTTGTCTGGGCCTGCAGCTTCTTTTTTCCGAGAGCGAGGAATTTGGGGTACAGAGTGGGCTGGGCATTTTTGCCGGCCGGGTCGTTAGATTCCCCTTGTCCAACCCGGGTCCATCGCCCTCCCGGGATTCTCTTAAAGTCCCCCACATGGGCTGGAATGCCGTGCAAATCAGAAAACGAGTTCCCGCATTGGAAGGGATCGAGAATGGCGCCTATTTTTATTTTGTCCATTCCTATTACCCGGTTCCCGAAGATCCGCATATCGTGTCAACTACCACGGATTATGGAGGAGAATTTGCCTCCAGCGTCAGCCGGGGGAATCTGTTCGCCTGCCAGTTTCATCCGGAGAAAAGCCAGACAGTGGGCTTGAAGGTTTTGCATAACTTCGGAGCCCTGGTGCAGCCATGAGGTATTTCCCCGCGCTTCTGGATTTGAAGGGGAAGCTCTGCGTGGTGGTGGGAGGGGGCCGGGTGGCCGAACGAAAGGTCCGCAGCCTCCTGAAAGCCGGAGCTTTGGTCAAGGTGATCAGTCCGGAAATTACCAAGTCCCTCTTGCGCTTGGAGCTAAAGGGTAAAGTTGTTCATCATCCCCGCTCCTTTCGCGCAGATGACTTGCGCGGCGCCTCCCTGACTATTGCCGCCACAGACGACCGAGCGACCAATGAGCGGGTTTCTCGCCAGGCTCTTAGGCTGAAGATCCCGGTCAATGTAGTCGATGATCCGGCCCACAGCAGTTTTATTGTTCCTTCGCTGGTTGAGCAGGGGGACCTGCTGGTGGCTATCTCCACTTCGGGTCAGAGCCCGGCTCTGGCCAAACTCTTGCGACAAAGGCTCCAGAAAGAGATCGGTCCCGAATATTCCTTCTTGCTCAAGCTTTTGGGGGCCGTGCGCACGAAGGTGCAATCTTTCGGATTCAGTCAGAAACGCAACCAGAGAATTTTCCGGAAACTGGTTCGGGAGGACCTGCTTTCCCTGATCCGGAAAAGGGATTGGTGGGGGTTGGAAACCCGGATCAGGCATATTTTAGGGCCCGGATTCAGCTTGAAGGAACTGGGTTGGAAGAGATGAACCTCTCATTTTTCCAGGCTGCCCTGTTTTTTTATCTCCTGGGTACGGCGATTTCTCTAGCCTACTTTATTTCTCTGCGCAAACCGCTTGCCCGACTGGGGACGTTCGCCCTGGCGGTCGGGTTTGGCGTCCATACCCTGGCCCTGGTTTTGCGTTATCTCGAAGCCGGCTACACGCCCATAACCAATTTGCATGAATCGCTCTCCTTCTTTTCCTGGTCGATCGTGGGCGTTTATTTCATTCTCTATTGGAAATATCGAGTGGATTTTCTGGCGGCGTTCATCTCCCCCATGGCCGCAGTCCTGATTATTCTGGCATCGCTGTTTCCGAAAGAGATCCTGCCCGTGGCCCCGGTTTTGAATAGTTTTTGGCTGCCCATCCATGTGATCTTCGCCTTCATCGGAGACGCCATGTTTGCGCTGGCCTTTGCCGCGGGGGTTATGTACCTGATCCAGGAAAGGCAGATTAAATCCAAGAAAATCGGCGCCTTCTACCATCGTCTGCCGGCGCTCAAAGTCCTTGATGATTTAAGTTACCGCTGCCTGACCTTTGGGTTTCCTCTACTCACGCTGGGAATTATAACCGGTTCGGTTTGGGCGGAAAGCGCCTGGGGGTCCTACTGGAGCTGGGATCCCAAAGAGACTTGGTCTCTGATCACCTGGTTCCTTTACGCCGCCCTGCTCCATGGCCGGCTAACCGTGGGATGGCGAGGGCGCAGAGCAGCCATCTTTGCCATTGTGGGGTTCGCCGCGCTGGTCTTTACATTTTTGGGAGTGAACCTGCTCCTGTCGGGGATGCACTCCTACAACTGAAATGAATGGCACCTTGATTCACCGCGGAGAGCGCAGAGAACGCTGAGATGAAATTAAAACTAAAATCAAGAACTTAAAATGCAAGAATAATAATTAAAGAACTACTTTTGATGGTCTCGTAGTAAGTCGTCACTCCGGTGGAAACCGGAGTCCAGGGAATTTTAAATATTTGAAATAACTGGATTGTATAGGAATTTCCTTTTTTATCCTTCCCCCCTCACCCCCGCCCTCTCCCCCGTTTGCGGGGGAGAGGGGAAGGGTGAGGGGGTTTAACTGGATTCCGGCGCCTGCCCCGGACGCGATCCGGGGTTCGCCGGAATGACGGAAATACTTTTTTTCAGACTTTTTACGAAGCCATCCGTTTTGATGTTTGACTTATTAATTTTCCGCAATTCGATTCAATTCTCTGCGCTCTCCGCGTACTCTGCGGTGAAGAGGTAAAATTTTGCTGGTATGGAAATCGTTTTAATCGGGTTAAGCCACAAGACCGCTCCGGTAGAGATCCGGGAGAAATTTTGTATCCCCCGGGAGAAGGCGAAAGAATTTCTCGGGCAGTTAGCCGGCGTTCCCGGAGTCCGGGAGGGAATGGTCCTCTCCACCTGTAACCGAATGGAAATATTGGGTGTGGTGGAAGGCGTGGAGGATGAGGCCTCCAGGATAGAGGATTTGCTCGCCGGACTCGCTGGAATGTCCGCTAACGAACTGAACTCTTACCTCTACCTCCGCAGGGGAGAAGAAGCAGTGAGGCATCTCTTCCGGGTAACCTCGAGTCTGGATTCGATGGTTCTGGGAGAACCGCAGATTTTGGGGCAGGTGAAAGAAGCCTACAGCCAGGCTCTGGAAAGCAAGGTTTCAGGGCTGATTCTCAATAAGCTCTTCCACCGTTCTTTTTTTGTGGCCAAGCGCGTGCGCACGGAGACGAAGATCGCCAGTCAGGCGGTCTCCGTGAGCTTTGCGGCTGTGGAGCTGGCCAAGAAGATTCTGGGGAATTTGGATGACAAGCGAGCCATGCTCATCGGCGCCGGAGAAATGTCCGAACTTGCCGCGCGGCATTTGCTCAACCAGGGTGTGCGGGAGATTTTGGTCACCAACCGCACTCAGCAACGGGCTCTTGAGCTCGCCCAAGCCTTCCAGGGCAAAGCTGTGCCTTTTGAAGATTTCCTCCAACAACTCAAAAATGTGGACATCGTCCTGAGTTCTACCGGGTCCACCCATTACATTATCCGCAAGGAGCAGTTAACCGAGGTGATCCGCGCCCGGAAGAACCGGCCGATGTTCTTCATTGACATTGCCGTCCCCCGCGATGTGGACCCGGCGATCAACGAAATCGACAACGTCTATGTATACGATATCGATGACCTCCAAGGACTCGTGGAATCCAACAAGGAAGAGAGGAAGAAGCAAGTTCAGCAGGCCGAAGAAATCGTGGCTCAAGGCGTGGAGGCGTTCCAGGGCTGGCTGCGGAGCCTGGAGGTCGTCCCGACGATTTTGGCGCTGCGCAGCCGCATGGAAGAGATTCGCAAGGGGGAGGTGGATAAAGCCCTTTCTTTGTTTAAGAATGTCTCTGACGATGAGCGCAAAGCTCTGGACCTCCTGACAAACTCAATTATCAATAAGATTCTCCACCATCCCATCTCCCTCCTCAAACACCAAGAGAGTCGAGATCATGGGAAGATCTACGTTGAAATGACCCGAAAAATTTTTCGGCTGGACGAAGAAGACAATGAGCCATCTGCTTCCTCGAGATGAAATTCGGCTGGGAACGCGGGCCAGCCTTCTCGCTTTGTGCCAGGCCAATTGGGTGAAATCCAGGCTGGAAGAGAACTACCCCGGGATCCAGGTAAATTTGGCGCATATTAAGACCACGGGGGACAAGCTGGATGTACCTCTATTCGAGATGGGGGGGAAGGGGCTTTTCGTAAAGGAGATCGAGGATGCCTTGCTGCGGGGCGCGGTGGACCTGGCGGTGCACAGCGCCAAAGATCTTCCCGCGCTGATCCCCGAAGGCTTGGCGCTCCTGGCTTTTCCCGAAAGGGAGGACCCGCGGGATGTGCTCATTTCCCGGGAGGGGAAACGTTGGAGCGAAATTCCCGCAGGGGGGCGGGTGGGGACAGGTAGCTTACGCCGAAGGGCTCAATTGCTTCAACTGCGTCCAGATCTGGAAATCATCCCCATGCGTGGCAATTTAGATACCCGGATCAAGAAGCTATCGACTTTGAAATTGGATGCCATCGTCCTGGCGTCAGCCGGGCTTCGCCGCTTGAACTGGGAAGATCAGATTTCGGAATATTTCGAGCCTGAAGTCATGCTGCCCGCTATCGGCCAGGGAGTTTTAGCGCTTGAGGGACGCCTGGGGGATGAGCGAATCAACCGGCTGGTGGCCCCCCTTAACCATTATCCTACGGAAGCTTCGCTAACAGCCGAAAGAGCCTTTTTGCAAAGGCTGGAAGGGGGATGCCAAGTTCCCATCGCCGGCTTTGCGAAGGTAGAATCAGGCCGGCTCCTTTTGTCCGGTCTGGTGGCTGGGGTTGAGGGCCATAGGGTGATCAGAGGAAGGGTGGAGGGTCCTGCCGCAAGAAGCGAAGAATTGGGAAAGAGGCTCGCCGAGGAATTGCTTGCCCAAGGGGCTGGGGATATTTTGCGCGAGGTTTACCGAAAATAATGAAAAAAGGGAAGGTTTACCTGATTGGAGCAGGGCCTGGAGATCCGGGTCTTATCACGGTTAAAGGTCTGGCCTGTTTGAAGAAGGCGGATGTGGTCGTCTATGACTATCTGGCCAATGAGCAGCTGCTAAGCTCGGCCAAAGAAGGAGCGGAGCGGGTTTATGTAGGCAAAAGGGGCGGGGACCATACCCTCTCGCAGGAAAAGATCAATGCTTTGATCATAAAAAGCGCCGAGGATGGGAAAATTGTGGCGCGGTTGAAAGGAGGGGACCCCTTCATCTTCGGCAGGGGAGGAGAAGAAGCAGAAGAAATGGCGAAAGCCGGCGTTCCTTTTGAAATTGTTCCCGGGGTTACCTCGGCGATTGCCGCCCCAGCCTATGCCGGCATTCCCCTGACTCATCGGGATTTTACTTCCACAGTGGCTTTTATCACCGGGCACGAGGACCCAACGAAGGAGGAATCGAAGATCGCCTGGGATAAGATTTCCATGGGCGCGGGGACCCTGGTTTTCTTGATGGGAGCGGGAAATCTTCCGACGATTGCCGCTGAGCTAATGAAAAATGGCCGGGACCCTGAAACACCTGTCGCTTTGATTCGGTGGGGGACTCTGCCGGAGCAAGAGACGACCCTTGGGAAGCTCGGAACCATCGGAGAGATCGTTCAGACAAAAAAGATTAAACCCCCGGTGATTATTCTGGTGGGCGAAGTGGTTTCTTTGCGGGACAAGCTGAACTGGTTTGAGAAACTTCCTTTCTTTGGGAAAAGAATCCTGGTGACCCGGTCGAGAGAGCAGGCCAGCGACCTTTCCGAGCGGCTACGGGACCTGGGGGCGAGGCCCATCGAATTTCCAACCATTGAGGTGATCCCCCCGGAAAGCTGGGCTGATGCGGATCATTGCGCGGCCAATTTGGCGAAGTATGATTGGATTATATTCACGAGCGTAAATGGGGTGAAGTTTTTCCTGGAGCGGCTTTTCGCTCTGGGTTTTGACATAAGAGATTTGAAAGGTCCCCGAATGTGCGCCATCGGGCCGAAGACCGCTGAGGCCCTTGAGGCTTTGAAGGTCAGGGTAGACTTTGTCCCCCCAGAGTATCGGGCAGAAGCGATTTTCGCCGGGCTGCGGATTGAGGATCTGAAAGGAAAAAGAATCTTGATTCCCCGGGCAAAGATAGCCCGGGATGTGCTTCCCGAAGAACTGAGGAAGGCAGGGGCTTCAGTAGAAGTGGTAGAAGTCTACCGCACGGTCCGGCCAGAGGGAAATGCCGAAGAGATTAAGGGTTGGCTGAGAGAGGGAGCCATTTCTGCGATTACCTTTACCAGCTCTTCAACGGTAAGCAATTTCGTGGAGATGATCGGAGTGCCCGAAGTCCGGCAGCTGACCGCCGGGGTGCCGATCGCCTCCATCGGCCCCATTACTAGGGAAAAGGCCCGGAGCTTTGGCATCCGGACCACGGTGATGCCGAATGAATACACCATCCCGGCGCTGGTAGAGGCGTTGGCAGAGTTCTTTAAAAAATAGAATTTATTCACCGCCGAGACCGCAGAGAACGCTGAGACGAAATTCAAATAGAAAAATCAAAAGGCCCATAAAAAAATTAAAGTAAAATATTTTGCTCTGTCTTTTTACTTTATTGAATTCTCAGCGTTCTCCGCGTGCTCTGCGGTGAATTAATCTTTGCGGGGTTTTTATGATCGGGATTTCGAAATTATACTGCGGGACTGTGGAAGCCTCCGACCCGCTGCGCTACGAGCGCCTCTCGGCAAAACTTCCTTCGCACCTCCTGCAATTTTCCGCGGATAAGAAGCCGGTCGTTGTCTGGAACGTAGGGCAGCGCTGCAATTTGAAATGCATCCATTGTTATTCCCAGTCGCAAAACAAAGAATATCCCGGGGAACTTTCAAACGCGGAGGGAAGGGGGCTGATCGAAGACCTGGCGCGGTTTGGCTCTCCGGTGATTCTTTTTTCCGGGGGTGAACCGCTGCTCCGGAAGGACCTCTTAATTTTGGCTCAGATGGCCACGGACCGGGGAATGCGGGCCGTGATCTCCACGAATGGGACCCTGATCACCACGAAGATGGCCGGCGAGTTAAAAAGAATCGGGCTTTCCTATGTCGGGGTTAGCCTCGATGGCATGCAGCAGACCAACGACCGCTTCCGTGGGGTGGAAGGTGCCTTTGCCGCAGCCCTGCGCGGGATCCGCAATTGCCAGGAAGCCGGGATCAAGGTGGGTCTTCGTTTTACCATCAATCGGCGGAATGCCTTGGATATTCCTGAGATCTTTGACCTGCTGGAAAAGGAGAACATCCCGCGGGTTTGCTTCTACCACCTCGTTTATGCCGGAAGGGGTACCCGCCTGATGGAAGAAGACCTGGACCATCCGGAAACCCGGAAAGTCGTAGATATGATTATCGACCGCACCAAAGACCTGCACGAGCGGAACAAAGCCGTCGAAGTTCTCACGGTGGATAATCATGCGGACGGACCCTACCTTTATTTACGCATGCTCCGCGAACAATCGCCACGGACCGCTGAGGTCTTGAAGTTATTGCAGATGAATGAAGGAAACAGCTCTGGCGTAGGCATCGGCTGCGTGAGCTGGGACGGGTCCGTGCATGCGGATCAATTTTGGCGCTATTATTCTTTTGGAAATGTCCGGCAGCGGCCGTTCAGTGAAATCTGGATGGATCGGCGTGAGCCCTTGATGGCCCAATTAAAGGAAAAGAGGAAACATGTGAAGGGTCGCTGCGCAGCCTGCCGGTGGCTGGATGTGTGTTCGGGAAATTTTCGGGTGCGGGCCGAGGCGGTCACGGGTGACCCCTGGGCCCCGGACCCCGCTTGCTACCTCACCGATGGAGAGATCGGGATCGGGTAACGACTTGCTAGAAAACGAACATTCCCAGATTCAGCGAGAAAAACCGGGTCGATCACCGGGTCCTCCTTTGCGAATGGTTGCCTGGGAGGTTACGCGCAGCTGCAATTTGAACTGCATCCACTGCCGCGCTGCGGCTGAGAGGGGTCCCTATCCGGGAGAACTGAGTACAGAAGAGTGTCTCCGGTTGATCGACGGGATCGTTTCTTTCAGCACGCCGGTGGTCATCCTCACAGGGGGGGAACCGCTCCTCCGGGAGGACATTTATGACCTCGCCCGCTACGGGACAAGTCGCGGCCTGCGCATGGTCATCGCGCCCAATGGCACCCTGGTGGATGCGGAAAAGGCGGGGCGTTTGAAAGCCTGCGGAATTCAACGGGCCTCGATCAGCCTGGATGGAGCGACCGAAGAGACCCATGACCGTTTCCGCCGGGTAGAAGGGGCCTTTGAGGGGGCATTACGGGGGATCAAGTTCTTCAAGCAGGTTGGCCTCGAATTTCAGGTCAATACCACGGTGACGCAGAGGAACTCCTCGGAATTGCCCGCCATCCTTGATTTGGCCGTCCGCCTGGGAGCAGTGGCCCATCATATCTTCTTACTGGTCCCCACTGGGCGAGGCAAAGAACTGGGGGAAGAAGCCATTCGAGCAGAAGAATATGAAAAAATTCTGCACTGGTTCTATGACCAGCAGGAAAAGGTTCCGTTGCAGCTGAAAGCCACTTGTGCACCGCACTACTACCGAATCTTGCGGCAACGGGCAAAGCAGGAAGGAAAAAGGGTAACCCCACAATCCCACGGTTTGAATGCCATGACCCGGGGCTGTTTGGGGGGAATCGGGTTTTGTTTTATTTCTTATAAAGGGGATGTTCAACCCTGCGGCTACCTGGAAGTTTTCAGCGGCAGCGTGAAGGAGCAAAGCTTGCAGGAGATCTGGGAGACCTCAGCTGTTTTCGAGCGCCTGCGGAATTTTTCTTCCTACAAAGGACGTTGCGGCCGTTGTGAGTATATTCGAGTTTGCGGAGGTTGCCGGGCCAGGGCCTTTGAGGCGAACGGCGATTTTTTGTCTGAGGAGCCCATGTGTACATACCAGCCGGAGAGGAAATCTCTCTCGTGAGGGGCGTCCAAACCTTAGCCAAGTGCTAAATTCTTACAAAGATTCATGCGCTCAAAGTCTGCGAGGGAAGCAGATGACAGCAATGTCTTAGCCGGCGTTCAAATTGGCTCTGGTCGCAGGAGAAAAGAGCGGGAAGCCCTTGGCTTCCTGAAGGAAACGATGCCGCAGCAAGATTCCAGATTGCTTTTTCCCTCCTAAGATAAATTATCGTACCCGAAACAAGAATACAGAACCTTCCAGATTTTTCCGACCCCCCCTTTTTCCTCAGAGCCTAGTGCGCGAAAAATCCTCTTCCTGGGTGATTCCCGCCAAAACCCAATGTTTTTCACCCACGTTGCGGCTGAAGGTCCAATACTCCATAAATTTCACCGGGTCGGTAGAACTGCCGGAAACGATCTGGTTGTTGATTTCATCCACTACGTAATCTAAAAGATTGGCGTAAAATTTTACCGTAATGAATTCCTCCCCCCGATCCTGCCCCGCCTCGACAATTTCCACCTCGCGAACCGCTATATTTTCCAGCCGATTCATCCTCTTTTCCGAAAGGAGTTTGTCCACATCTTTTTGGAATGTGTTGAGCATCTCTGGATTGAGAAGATGGGAAACTCCTCTTATATCGCGTTTGGTCCAGGCACTCTGGATTTTGAAGAAATTATCCTCCGCGAGGTCTTTGAAACTGCCCTCGCTGAAGTATGGGTCCATCGCTTTGATATTGCGCAAACCTTCCCCCTTCGGTTCTTCAATCCGTTCTTCAGGGACCGGCGGAACATAAGTGGGTGCCGATGAGGGTAGGGGGAAAGAATAAGGGAGAGACCCTGCTCCCGCTGCGTTCATTTGCATTGTTTGCCTTGAGCGAAACCATTTGACCAGGAAATAGATGACTCCGAGAATAATCAAGATGATTAAAATATCCCCGAAGCCGAACCCGCCTCCCCCCCCCGCCTCTGAGCCGCCAGCAAAACCCAGGCTACGGAAGAGCATCCCCCCTAAAAGCCCTCCCACTAGACCTCCAGCCATTCCGGAGAGGAAACTCCTTCCGGCACTTGCCGGTGGAGTTTGGGGTTGCTGTCTTGGTTGCTGATATTCTCTCTGTTGGGGAGCAGGGGCCGCGCCGGGACTGCGCTGACTGGACCCGCCTGAACTGTAGCCGCGGCTTCCAGAAGACTTTCCCCCGCCGGCTCGGGCGAAGACTTCAGACTCCAACCCCAGCCAGAAAAGCACGAGTAAAAGGCAAACTATAAATAAGAGCCCCCTGGTTTGGGTAAAGGTTTTTTTCATAAGAAACCTCCAAAAATCAATAATAATTTTCACCTTTCCAGATTATCCTTCATAAAGCCAAAAAAAGCAAATATAAAATGGGTTTGAGAAATTTTATTTCCCTAGGCCCAGGCGGGAAGTCGATTGGTTTACCAAAATGAGTCGGTGGGCCAATGCCAAGGGGTTCGCGGATTCTGGGGGGCAAGGGTTCCAGTGGAATATTGAACGAATGGATTTTTCCTCTCTTATAGCAGATCGAGCGACAACGCAGGGGCCAAAACCTTCACAGGAAAATTGAAAAATTAAAGGGGCTTTTTCTTAAGTTTCCTGGAAAAATTACCGAAATAATTAAAAGAGACTGTTCCGAAAAAACTCAAAACCCAGCGAAAAACAAGGATAAAATGGTTATTTTTTGATCAATTTAATCCGGAGCCAAATAAACTATTTTTTAAGAAAATCTTTTTGGGTAAATCGAAGAGCCCTGTAAAAATATTAGGGATTTAGTCCTCAATTAATTTTATGCTAATCATTTTTTCACTTTTTTTCGGAACAGTCTCTAATAGGGACCATTCGTCAAGGCACTTTCTATATCCAATTCGATTTATTACCCACTGCAACTTTTTCCGGGTTTAGTCCGTCTTAATGGTAAAATCAGAGAAAGGGCGATATGGGCCGCAGACAAAGTGTTGATTCGTGTCGTGGAGATCGATTCCTGTGACATCTCAGGATTATATAGTGCTTGCATTCTTATGGATTGCCTACTGCGTTGTCCACAGCGCCTTGATATCCATAACGGTTACGGATTTTCTTAAGCACGCTCTGGGGGATAGATATCGGTTTTATCGGCTGTTTTTCAATATCTTTTCCGTGACCACGCTCGTACCGCTGCTTGTGTATTCGCATTCGGCGCGTTGGAGTACCGAACTACTTCTCACCTGGGAAGGGTATATGCGAATCATTCAGTACGGCTTGATTGTTCTGGGAGCAGTTCTGGCCATAACCGGCGCGCGCCATTACAGCATGCTCCAATTCCTTGGTATGCAGCAGATTCTTAAGGAAAGATCCGGGGCCGCTATGACTGAGACCGGCGAGTTTGATTCAAGGGGGGTTCTGGGCATAGTCCGCCATCCCTGGTACCTGGCGGTAATCATCCTCTTATGGGCCAGAGATCTCAATTTGGCGGCATTCATAATTAACGTAGTCCTCTCCGCCTATCTCATGATCGGCACACTCCTGGAGGAGCGGAAGCTTGTTCTTGAGTTTGGAGAGAAGTATAAGGTATATCAGCATCAGGTATCCATGTTCATCCCGCTCAAGTGGCTGAGATCCCGGGGGAAAAGGAGCGTGGGGTGAGGAATATGATTCGGAACTATGAACAGTTGATCAGCCATGGAGACCAAGCGGCCCGAAAAGTCGTCCTGGATTGTTTAAACCGTGCTCTGGAGGCCGCGGATACATATGCGGGGACTCGCCGGATCGTCCGATTGGAGAAGGATACGCTTTATGTGGGCGATAAAACCTTTGACCTGAGGAAGATAAAAAACATTTATGTGGTGGGAGCTGGCAAAGGGACTTTTCCCATCGCCAGGGCTTTGGATGAAATCCTGGGGGAACGAATTGCTGCTGGCATTGTTCTAGTGAAAAAGAGTGGTCCGGAAAAATTAAAATACCTGAGGGTCCTGGAATCCGGCCACCCAGTACCCAACGAAGCGAGTTTTGCAGGGGGATCGGAAATCCAGAGAATCGCCTCCTTGCTGCAAAAGGGGGATCTGGTTTTTGTCTGCATGACCGGCGGGTGTTCCGCTCTTATGGTTCTTCCGGCCGAAGGACTCACCCTGGACGACAAGATTCAGGTGAATAAATTATTGCTTACGACCGGAGCTTTGATCAGTGAATTGAACGCCGTGCGCAAACACCTTTCGCGCGTCAAAGGGGGAGGCCTGATGCGGATGCTTCATCCCGCCACCATCATTACCCTGACGCAGGATACGGCGCCAGAGTTCTTGCCCTGGCCTGATCCATGTCTCCCGGATCCTTCAACCTTTTCTGAAGCCATCAAAGTGCTCAAGGATTACGAAATATGGGACCGGACTCCCGAAAGGGTGAAAAGCCATTTGCTAAAAGGTTTGTCCGATTCCTACCTGGAAACCATCAAAAATCTTGAGGGAATAGAGCATTACCTGTTCGATACAGCGAACCCGCGTGATGCCTGCCTGGCTGCCGTGAACTATGCCCGGGAGCTTGGATATAATGCCCAGGTTCTTTCTACCAAGATTGAGGGAGAATCGAGGCACGTGGGGACCGTGCTCGCGGGGATTGCCAAGGAGATTCATCTCTACGGCCGGCCCTTTGAACCTCCCTGTCTTCTGGCGAGCGGCGGAGAAACTACCGTTTCCATAGAGGGCCCGGCGGGCGAAGGTGGGCCCAATCAAGAAGCAGTTCTGGGCTTTGCCCGGGCGATTGCCAGGTATAAAAGCATCAGCCTGGTTTCCATAGATTCCGAAGGAACCGATGGCCCAACGCAAATCGCGGGCGGGATTGCCGATGGGCAAACCGTCGACCGGGCGACAGCATTGAATGTCGATCTGTTCGATGTCTTGAAACGGCATGATTCAACCACCGCCCTGGGAGCTCTCGAGGACCAGGTTATAACCGGAGACACAGGAACAAATGTAGTCAATCTGCGGATGATGTTTATCGGACGGGCTGGTGCAAAGTTGCAAAAGTGAGCGCGATATTAGCAGGTTTGCCCAGGCCCGGGGGGGCGGGGCGCTCCGCTTGGCATCATAAGGCGGTGGTTTTTTCATTGATGAGGCGGGAAAAGACACCCCGCCTGTTCTTGCGGATACCCAGTGGGAGGGTACAGTTAAGACCTCTCCCGGCCGATGCTGCCCGCGCGAAACACCCCGCCCCCCCGGGCCACGTCAAGGTGGGTAAAAATGATTATATGACACGAATGAAACCTGAGAGCACTCAAAGATTACGAGGGGAGAAGGGGCAAGAGGGGAAAGGGCGAAAAGAAAAAAGGGGGCATTTCGTCTATTTGTATTTGCTCAGTGTCCTCTGTGGTGAGATTTTGGAGGGGAAATGAAAAAAGTCGTGATCCAGGAGGTACGGGCGAGGGAGATCATCAACGGGCGGGGGATCCCTGCTGTGGAAGCCGAAATTTTCACGAGTAATGGAGGGCGGTATATCGCCTCTTCACCCAGCGGTGTATCCACCTCCTCCCACGAAGCGGTCGAAATCCGTGATGGGGCAAAGCGGATGATGGGGAAGGGCGTACAAAGGGCAGTCGGGAATATTCTTAAGGTAATTGGTCCGGCGATCGCCGGAATGGACGCAGCCGATCAGCGGGCGATCGATAGCCGGCTTCTGGAGTTGGACGGAACGCCCAATAAATCAAAGCTTGGGGGGAATGCCGTTACAGCGGTTTCCCTGGCGGTTGCCCGCGCCGGGGCCGCCTCGGCAGGCCTGCCTCTCTATCGCTATCTTGGGGGGACCGAGGCCTGCTCTCTTCCGATTGTATGTCCCAATATGATCTCGGGGTCAAAAACGGCGGGGAATGAGATTGATTTTGAAGATTACCTGTTGGTCCCTTTTGGTTTTCGTAATCTGCGAGGGGCAATCTTTGCCGGGACCGAAGTATTCCACGCCCTGCATCGGATGCTTGAAGATGCCTTTGGCCTGATCCCCCAGATCACCGCCCTGGCTCCCCCGCTGAAAACAACGGAGGAAGTCCTGCAATTCATAACTCGGGCAATCGAGCAATGCGAGTATGAAGGGAAGATAGGGATGGGCATCGACGCTGCGGCCAATAATTTTTATGATGAAACCAGCGATCGATACCGGCTGCGACGGGGATCGATGACCCGGGACGACCTTATAAACTATTATGCCTCTTTGACCAAGTCCTACCCGATTATTTTTCTGGAAGACGGCCTTCACGAAAATGACTTCGAAGGATTTGGAGAGTTAACCCGGCGGGTCGATTGTTTGGTTGTCGGCGACGACTTATTTGCGACCAACAAGAACCGCTTAATCCAGGGGGCCGAGAAATATTCCTTAAACGGCGCCCTGTTTAAATTGAACCAGGCAGGAACGGTTTCGGAATTTCTAGAGGCCGCTGAAGTTGCGAAGCGCCACCACTATACGATCGTCGGCTCCGTACGATCGGGTGAAACCGAGGATACGGGGCAAGCCGATCTGGCCGTGGCCATCGGTGCCGATTATTTCAAATTGGGAGCGCCCGTGAGAGGCGAGATGATAACGAAATACAACCAATTTCTCAGGATTGAGGAAGACCTGGGAGACACCGCAAAATTCCACGGCAATAAAAACAGGGGAAAAAGGTGAAGGAAGGAAATAGGAAATTATAAAGTGTTTTTGTCGGCTCAATTTTGATAATCTCGTAAAAAGTCAAAAATACCCCCTCTCCCTTGATGGGAGAGGGTTGGGGTGAGGGTGAAGAATCGAGAAATTCCGGCAAGTTATTTATCCCCCTCCCCTTCATCCCCTCCCGCCAGGGGAGGGG
>Ga0315285_10003513_pt1 | contig 16307 bp, 17 predicted proteins | sample YL17G09_36_MG_FD_203698 | JGI IMG/M metagenome (GOLD analysis project Ga0315285, IMG submission 203698) | Sediment microbial communities from Yellowstone Lake, YNP, Wyoming, USA - YL17G09_36 | ecosystem: Environmental > Aquatic > Freshwater > Lake > Sediment | place: USA: Wyoming | collected... | reverse complement strand
CGACGCTGGCGGAGCTGCGCGCCGGGCGGTCCGCCTACCGGCAGTCGGACGACCCGGCCCCGTATTCGGCGGCAGTCGAGAGCCTCTGGGCGCAGGGTCACGTTTACGCCTGCACGTGCTCGCGGGCGGCGCTGCTCGCCTGGCGCGGGCCCGGCTGTCCCGGCGCTTGTCGCGGGCGCACGCTGCCCGAGGACGCGTCCGACGCCGCGCTCCGTGCCTGGCTCGGCGAGGGCGACGAGGCCTTCGACGACCTGCTCCTCGGGCCGCAGACCGGCGACCCCTCGGCCGACGGCGACCTCACCCTCCGCGACCGCCACGGCAACTGGAGCTACCCGCTCTGCGTGGTCGTCGACGACGCCCGCCACGGCGTCGACCTCGTCATCCGCGGCCGCGACCTCCTCGACGCCACTCCGCGCCAGCTCCGCCTCGGCCGCCTGCTGGGCCGCGAGACGCCGCCGGCCTTCCTCCACCATCCGCTCCTGCGGAAGCCGTCGGGTGCCAAGCTCTCCAAGGCCGACCACGACACGTCGCTCCGCGACCTCCTCGACGGCGCCGTGACGCCGGCCGAGCTGCTCGGGTTCGCCGCGGCGGCGGTGGGGCTACAGGAGTCGGTCCGCCCGGTACCCGCGGCGGCGGTGGACGATCTGTTCACGCCGTGACGTTGGCTCGTGTCGGTTGACGGGAGACGACGCCAAGCTGCGTAAGGGTGCGGGAATGTCACTCGGCCGGATCTCGCTCGGTAGGCTCTCCGGCCGCGCACCGGCGGTCAGCTGTGGCATCGTGGGCGCCGAACACCAGGAGGATGGCGATGTCCGTGTCGATCCAGCTCGTCTTCGACACCGCGGAACCGGCTCAACTGGCTCGGTTCTGGGCCGAAGCGCTCGGCTACCGGCTCCAGCCCCCACCGGATGGCTTCGATACGTGGGAGTCGTTCCTGCGGGAGCAGGGCGTTCCCGAGGAACGATGGGAGGACGCCTCGGCGATCGTCGACCGCGAGGGCAAGGGACCGCGGATCTACTTCCAGCGGGTCCCCGAGGGCAAGACCGCCAAGAACCGGATGCACATGGACCTCAACGTGTCGGGCGGGGACGGGCTCCCCTTCGACGAGCAGAAGCGGCGGGTTGATGCCGAGGTCGCGAGGCTCAAGGCGCTCGGTGCGACGGACGAACGCGGCGCGATGGAGCGCGACGGCGAGTACTGGGTGCGGATGAACGACCCGGAGGGGAACGAGTTCTGCGTCCAGTAGGCGGATACGAGTGAGGAACTGCCTGCCTGCGCGAGGGTGCCGCCATGTCACCCGAGTCCGCGCTCGTCAGCCGCCGGTCACTATTCCGAAGGGGCAGATGTGGAAGGCGTCATCTACGCCAAGGCCGCCCCCGAGGCTGTCGAGCACGTCCCCATCCCCCCCGACGATGTTGCCCCACGGATCTGCCACAACGGAGCGTCCGGCTGCCCGCCAGGCGGCGAATCCGCTGGGCCAAACGACCCTCACCGTGTCGCCCGATGCGACCGAAACGAGGACGAGATCATCGCCGGAGGTCGCCACACGAACCGGCGCGAGCAGCGCGGTCATGCAGCTGAGAGACAGGCTCGGGCCCGCCGTGGTGATGTGCAGGCGAGTGGCGCCCGCGGGCAGCGCTGGACCCGTGAACAGGGGCAGAACCCTCGGGGCCGCGACCCCGACGACGATCACGCCAGCTGCAGTGATCGCGACGAGAACGTTCCGCAGTCGGGACATAACGGCATTCTGATCACGACGCGGGCTTTCAGTCGAGACCTTCCTGGGCTGTGCGAAGGTGCAGGAGCGTCACCCGACCGCCGGGCGGCGCAAGTCCTCCTCGGCTCCCTCGACGAACGCCCGGCGCAGCGGCCGGTCGAGCCGGGCCCGGCGGGCTTCAGGCAGTCGCTGGGCGTCCCTGCGAGTGGACGAGGTACAGAAGAATGAGCCCGTCCATGAACAGATAGAGCACGACCGCCGTGACGTAGAGCGCCGGCTCCACGTCCGGGAACAGGCCGAGCACCACGAGGATCAGCGCGACGTGCATGGGGACCCAGAGGAACGCTGCTGGGACCTCGAGCCGCACGCGGGCCTTCCCTTGCATGGCAGCCACAATCGCCTTGCGCTCGGCGTCCATTCGCTCACTCACAAGATTCATGACCCAGAAGGCCACCAGGAAGAGGAGGCTGGACGGCAGCCAGAGCTCGTGACCGGTGATGCCGTAGCGGCTGACGACGACCGGGACGAGGGCGGTGACGATCACCATGAGCCCCATCCAGACCACCATGCGGACATATGCGACCTCATGCGCCTCGCTCGCGCCGCTCCCCCTGATGCTGATGAGCGCCCCGAAGCCGACGAACACGCCGGCGATCCCGGCCAGCCCAACCAACAGATCGGCGTCCTGCATGTCCCGCCACCTCCCACACGTGATCAGGCAGCCGCTCGCGCCAGTGGCTCAGCGCGGTCCCGGCGGCCGGTGCGTGGGCCGCGCGTCTCAGCCTCCCGCTCGGCTGCCAGCATGCGCCGCACGATGGGCGACAGCCAGAGCCGGACGGACCCGCGGCCCGCGCCTCCGATCCCGCGCGAGGCCACCCCAGCATGCGCGAGGGTGCAGCAATGTCACCCGAGCTTCAGCCAACACTCTCGACGAGGGACCATCCCTGGGCTGGCCGGGGCCACTCTGCGTGGGGTCAGGCGCTCGAGCCTCCCGTCGCGGGCATCGCCGCCGGGTCAGACGCCGTCTGCGGGCGTCCGTGCGAGAAGACCAAAAAGAGCAGGGTGAGCGCGTCCAAGAACAGGCCGAGCCCGACCGCCGTGAGGTAGAGCGCCGGCTCCTGGTCCGGGAACAGGCCCAGCACGACGAGGATGAGCGCGCCGATCATGGGGACCATGAGAAGCGCGTTGGAGGCCACCTCCACGATCATCGCCCGTGGGGTGGCAGCCACGATTTCCCGGATCTCGGTCGTCCGCCACACGGCCAACAGGCCGAGGAAGAGGACGAGCGCCAGGAGACTGCACACCAGCCACAGCTCGTGACCGGCGATGTCGTAGCGGCTGATGATGACCGGCGCGAGGGCGGCGGCGACCACCCAGATCGCGTTCGACACCACCCAGCGGATGTACGTGACCTCGTGCGCATCGCTCGGGCCGCCGCTCCGGACGCTGATGAGCGCCCCGAAGCCGACGAAGACGCCGGCGATCTCCGCCAGCGAAAGGAACAGATCGACGTCCTGCATGTCCCGCGACCTCCCGCAGGCCGCCGGTGGGCTCGGCGCGGTCCCGGCGGCCAGCGTGTGGGCCGCGCGTCAGAGCCTCCCGCCGCTGGCAGGATGCGCTGCGCGGGTACTGCTGGCGAGAGGCGGACGGCCCTCGCTGGCCGAGGTGAGAGCCCGCACGGATGAGCGAGCGTTCAGCAATGTCACCCGACCGCCGGGCGGCGCGGCACTGTCGACGAAGGCCCGCCGCAGCCGACGGGTGAGCCGGGCGCGGCGGGTCGTCTCAGGCAGTCTGCGGGCGTCCGAACGAGTACGCGAGGCCCAGGAGGAAGGACGCGGCGGTGACAAGGAGGAGCCCGACGGCCGTGAGGTAGAGGGCGGGCTCCTGGTCCGGGAACAGGCCGAGCACGACGAGGACCAGCGCGATCTGCATCGGGACGAAGAGGAGCATCGAGACCACCCGCCGCGCCCACGGCGTGGCGACCGCGATTGCCCGCGTCTCGGGCACTCGCATGTCCATGGCGAACATGCCCCAGATGACCGCGAGGAAGACGAGGCTGCTCAGCAACCAGACCTCGTGACCGGTGATGTCGTAGTGGCTGAGGGTCACCGGAACGAGGGCGGCAACGACCACCTGGGTCCCCATCCCGACCACGCCGCGGATGGACGTCAGTTCATACGCCTCGCTCGTGCTGGCGTTCCTGATGCTGATGAGCGCCCCGAAGCCGAGGAACACGCCGGCGATCTCCGCCAGCGAAAGCAACAGATCGGTCTCCGGCATGTCCCGCCACCTCCCGCAGGCCGCCACTGGCTCGGCGCGGTCCCGGCGGCCGTGCGTGGGCCGCGCGTCGGAGCCTCCCGCTTGGCCGCAAGGATGCGCCCCACTACAGGCGACAGCCAGAGCCGGAGGACCCGGTGGCCCGTGCCCTCGATCCCGCGCGAGGCCACTCCAACCTGTAATAGCGTGGTCGCAGGACATCAGACGGTCGGCGGATGGCTAAGTGCGCCGTTGCCCATTGCCTTCGGCTCGCGCGCTTACGATTGCCCCGCTCCCGAGCACGCCGTCTGCGCGCGCGTTTCGAGATCCTGAGCGCCCGCTCCGATACGGGGCCCTTGACCGGCAAGGAGCTGTGGCCGAGAGTGAGGCGACCGCGGCGTTCGCCGCGACCTCCGTCACGTGAGCCCAAGGAATGAGCAGGGACGAATACCTCTTCACGGACGGTGACCTCCGGGCCACGCTCGAAGTGGAACGCACCAAGCTAGCCGCGGCTGCGAATGGCCTGCCTGCTGATGAAGTCCTCTCGAAGGGCGTCGAAGCCCTCGCTACCCAACTCGTCGAGCGGTTTCGAGTGGAGCCCCTCGAGGTTGACTGGACCTCTGCCAACGTGTCGCACGCCGATGCGCAGGTCGACGTCAGCCGTGACCCCTTGCGGGCGATCTTCGACCAGAGTCGGCCGTTCTACGTCCCAGGCACAACGATCACCTACCACGTCCCTTTCCGCGGAGACGCGAATCTGTTCAACCTTCACCCGTCTCGGTTCACGCTCAATCCGCCGCTCGGGACGGTCCACGGAGACGAGCTCCGCATTGAGTTCACGCTGCCAGTTCCGCTTCGAGATACGGTCCGCGCAGATCTCGACCGTGAGATCACGCAGATCAAGAACTACATCGGCTGGGTCAACAGCGATGTCGCCGGGTACAACGCGGGGCTGGACGCGGCCGCTCGTGCCGCGGTGATGCGGCGCCGCGACAAGGTGGTGGCGGACCACGAGCTGATCGCGTCTCTGGGCGTCCCCGTCCGACGCAAAGAGGACGCAGCTCCGACGTACGCTGTCCCGCCGGTCCGCCGAACGGTCAAGTACCCGGCCGTCGCGGGCGCCTCTGCGCGCCCGCCCGAGCCAGTCCTCCCGGCCGAGACCTACGAGGAGATCCTTTCGATCATCCGCAACATGGCGCTGGTGTTCGAGCGCAGCCCGAAGGCGTTCGCCGGCATGGACGAGGAGGACCTGCGCCAGCACTTCCTCGTCCAGCTCAACGGCCAGTACGAGGGCAATGCGACCGGGGAGACCTTCAACTTCGACGGGAAGACCGACATCCTCATCCGGCACAAGGGGCGCAACACGTTCATCGGCGAGTGCAAGTTCTGGGCGGGACCGAAGAAGCTCAGCGAGACGATCGACCAGATCTTGCGCTACACGAGCTGGCGCGACACGAAGACCGCGATCCTCGTCTTCAACCGAGAGCGTGAGCTCTCACGCGTACTTGCCCAGATCGCGCCCACCGTCTCCGCGCACCCCAACTTCGTACGCGATGTCCCCTACGGGGATGAGACCTCGTTTCGGTTCGTTCTCCGTCACCGCGACGACGCCAGTCGCGAGTTGACGCTGACCGTCGTCGTCTTCGAAGTGCCGGCATAGTCGCTGCGCGCCGCCAAGGCCGCGACTCACATGCACCTCTGCCGGTGGTCACCGTCTTCATGGCTGACTGTCGGAGGCCCAAAAGGGGAGCTGAAGAAGAGCGCCGGCGGCCGTGCTCAGCGGAGGCGCCACGGCATCCATTCCGAAAGGAGGTCCTTTCGGGCGCGGCGCAAGGATCCCTGGCCGAGGGGCCTGAGCAGATGAAGGTCAGCGCAGACCCCAGTCGATCCGCGGCGCGCCGCGCTGCTGCAGCTCTTCGTTCGCGCGGCTAAACGGCCGGCTGCCGCGGAAGCTGTTTGGATCAGATCTAGCCAGTCGTGCCGAAGGGTGCGCCGACGTGATGACGATGTGACGCGACCGATCGATTCGTCCGCCATTGCGCTTGGCCGCCTCACCCCAGAGCAGGAAGACAATGGGCCCGGGCTTCTCCGCCACGGCGTCGACGACGGCGCTCGTGAACTGCTCCCAACGGTGACCGTGGCTGCCCGCCTCCCCCTGTCGAACCGTCAGCGCGGTGTTCAGCAGCAGGACGCCGTTCTCGGCCCATGGCTGGAGCGTCGCGTGCACTGGCATCTCGCCGTTCTGCTCTGGCTCTGACTCAGCGAGGATGCGTCGAAGGGCCCTAGGCCGTTTCCGGTCGTGCGGGAGGTCAGTCGGGACAGAGAAGGCCAATCCACATGCCAGCCCAGCTTGGTAGTACGGATCCTGGCCCAATATGACTGCCAGAACCGACTCGAACGGGGTCAGGTCAAAGGCGGCGAACACCTGCTCATCCGGCGGGTAGACCTCATGGTTCTGCCGCTGTTCGCCGACGAACCGGTCGATGGCCGCGAGATCGACTTCATCGATCCGAGAGCCCAGCGCGCGGCGCCAGCCACCCGGAAACCTCTCGATCACCTTCATGTCGCCCCCGATGTCCGCGGCATTCAGCTCATGGGCCCCGATCGAAGACGCCAACCAGGGCAGCTTTCGAGAAGAACGTGCGGCACTACCCTGGCCGGTCGTCCGTAGCGCCTTGCGCCAGTACAGCGTGGTCGGATTCAGTACCAGATCGCCGCCACGTGCCCATCCGCTCCGACCGAAGGTTCCGGCGGGAACGACCGCTCCACGCCGCTGGCGACCCGATGTGCGGACCACGCGGCCGCCGCGGCATCGAGGATATCCGCCACGCCGGCCCAGCCGGCGTCGCCGAGCTTCTCGGGCAGGACGATGCCGGCGCGCTCGAGCGCCAGTCGCCGGTGTACCATGCCGGCCCAGCTCGACTTCGGCTCAGGGAACGGCTCGTCCGCGAGCGCCCTGAAGGACACTTCCGGGTGCACTTCGCGGATGCGCGGGTTGCGCCGAGCGATCACATCGGCCTCCAGAATCGTCTTATGGAGGCCGAATGCCTGCCTTGAAACCGAGCGATTGCTGAGCGCCAGGCTGCGTTCGCGTGCGGTCGCATAATCGAGCGCCTCAAGGACCGCACGCGGCGGCGTCAGAAACACGCTCGCGCGACGCGGCCCCACGAAATCTCGCGCCTGGAGGTCAGCCGGACGGTACTCGCGCTCCGGCAGCCCGATCGGCATGTCAAGGCCAATCACACGGGCGTCGGCGAGCTCGGCCACGAGCGGCGCCAGGGATGGGGCGACGAGCGCCCGATCGAATTGCCCCGCCCGCAGTACGACCGCCACCCACCCGTGGCTGTACTTGTCGATTCCGGCCACCAACGCGGCTTCGTCCATCGCTTCCGAGTCTACAGTGCTGGAGTCGAACGACGACGTTGAGCACCCGGTATGGCCACGCCCGAAAGGCGCCGCCGGTTACGGGCCGAAAGGCGGTCCTTCTTGGCTGACCTACCCCTCCAGCGCCAGTGTTGGCCTCGCATCGTTCTCGTCGTCTGAGGTGCCCGCCGGCAGGCGCTCGGCCAGCATCTTCCCGGCGGCCTGAACGAGGTCCTGGACGGGGGCCTATAACTGGTCTTCCGGCGGCGCGTCGATCCGGGTTTGGAAGTTGCGGGTGATCGTCTCCGCGAAGTGTCGAGCGCTCACGCGAACGACTGATCGGCCATTAGGGTCCGCGCAGGAATAACGTAGGCGAGTTGGTCACGCGCCCGTGGTGCGTGGTCGTAGGGTGTAGTTCCAATCGCCGTGGAACTGGTCCGGCTCGATCTGTGGGCGGATGGCAGCCATCTCCGCGTCGGTGACCTTGAGGCCTCGCGGGTAGGCGTTGGTGTCGACCTCGGCGTGCACGGTCAGTCCGGTGCGGGTGGTGGTGGCGCCGATCAGCTCGACCACGACCTCGTGGCTGGTGAGCGGCCGGCCCCGCCAGTTGCCGGTGATCGCGGAGAACAGGCGGTGCTCGATCTTGTTCCACTTGGACGTGCCCGGCGGGAAGTGGCAGACCGTGATCGGCAGCCCGATCTCGGTGGCCAGCCCCGCGAGCTCGAGCTTCCACAGTCGGACCCGGTAGCCGTTGGACCCCCCGGCGTCGGCACACACGAGCAGCCGGGCGGCCCCAGGATAGGTCGGTGCGCCGACCCTGGTCCACCAGCGGCGCAGCGTTTCCACCGCGAACGCCGCGGTGTCGCCGTCACAGCCCACCGACACCCAGCCGGTGTTCGCCGCGAGATCGTAGATCCCGTAGGGCACGGCCTTGGGTACCGTCGGGTCGGGGAAGTCGTGCACCCCGACCCGGATCGGCCGGCCCTTGGGCTGGTGGTCCCGGCCGTTGTTCTTGTAGCCGGGATCCGCGCCCACCAGCTCCTTCTTCTTGGTATCGACGCTGATCACCGGGTCACCGGAGGCGAGGCACCGGAGGACCGCATCGTTGAGGTGGTCGAACTGGCCGTCCCGGTCCGGATGCTGGGTGCCCTCGCTCGTCTTCGCGTTGGCCTGCAGGCTGTAGCCGCTCTGCGCCAGCAGCGCCGCGACGGTGCGGTCCGACACCGGATGGCCAGCGGCGGTCAACGCCGCGGCGAGGTTGCGGGTCGACTTGCACGTCCAGCGCAGCGGCGACTCCGGGTCTCCCCGGGTCGCGGGATCCACCAGGGCATCCAACGCCGCCGCGAGCGCGGGGTCCTTTTCGAGCGCGCTCTTCCGCCCACCACCGACCCGACGCGAGCGTCCTTCCGGCAGCTGCGGCGGAGCCTCCACGTCAGACACCGCGAGCGTCACCGTCGTGCGCGACACCCCGGCTGCGCGTGCCACCGCCGAGACACCGCCCCAGCCCAGTTCCCGCGCCTCGGCCCCCAAGAGCAGCCGACGCTGGCGCTCACTCAGATGCGGCCACAGCGCTGCGATCCGACGCTGCACCGCGCCCACCACCGCCGCCTCGACCGCCATGTGGCAAGCCTAGCGGCCCGAGCCTCACTTGTCCAGCTTATTCGTGCGCGGACCCTTAGGGAGCCTGACCGTGGGTGCCGCCGACCTCCTGCCCCGAGGCGAGTCTGCGGCTGGCATCCGGTCTCGCTCCACCGAGCAACCAGGCCCGCGCTCGTTCGCTCGCGTCGGCCGGGTTGACCCAGACAAGGCCGGAGAGCCCGGAGACTTCGCCAGCGCAATCGCGAAAGAGCCGGCGACTTCGTTCGTCGAGCGATAGGATCAGTCGATCCGTGGAGCTCGCGGCCTCAACCAGGTGCATGTCCTTCAGCATGGCGTCGCGGTCCGCACCGGACCGTGCGTGGGCACTGACTGCAGCTCGCATCGCACCTGCGTGGTCTGGGATCTCGATGACTTTGGTGTGCCGCCTCATCGTTACAAGCCAGCCGCGGGCCCAGTTCGACTGATGGTCCATCCACTCCTGCCATAGCGTGTCGGTCATCACCACGCGGTGGCAGAACACCCTTATGGCGTCAAGGGCCTCCCGGCATCGCCGGGCCTGCTCACTCGGGTCGATGTTGCCGGCTGCCGCAGCGACCGACGCGTCAACGACGATGCGCTTCGAACGAGGTTCAGGCACGTCCGTGGCGAGATGCGGCGTTCAGGTATGCACCACCCGTCGTCGCGTCGACTTCGGAGAAGTCTTCCGGCCAAGGGCCGTAGGAACCTCGCTCGTCGGGGTCCGCGCTCGTAACCGATGTCAAGCCCGCGCTATCGCGCGTGAACCAGTGGAGCTTGACCATGCTTGCAGGCAGAGAGCCGCCGGCGATCAAGGTCTGGAACGCGAGCAGCAGCAGATCGCTGTGAGTCTCAACGACGACACGAATCCCTCGCAGCACGGCCCCCTCGATCACCTTGGCCATAGCGACCTGTGCGCGTGGATGCAAGTGGATCTCGGGTTGCTCGACATACACGAGCTGGCTGGGCTGCGCTGCCAGCAGGGCTACCACCACCGGAAGGCTCTGAGAGACCCCGAAACCGACGTCAGCAACGCTGACCATGTCGAAGGCCCCACCCCGAGCTGATCGCGCCAACCTACCGACTCGGAGCTCGACCTGCGTGTCGTCGAGCGGCCGCGATTCGATCTTCCAGGTCAGTCCGAGCTCATGGAGCGCAGACGCCAAGAGTTGCTGACGTGGGTCATGGGTGCGCTGCCAATCGTGCACGACGCTCGCGACGTAAGGCTCAAACGTGCCGGGAAAGACCCGACCCACGGCCGTGGTCCGGTATGTCCGGAGCGGGTTTCCCCTCAGGCCCGGCACGTGGATGATCGATCGGAGGTGCTCCGAGATTGAATCCACGGCCCGCCATGGGAGCGTCACACCTTGATAGGACCCCTTGAGTCCGACGCGCAGGAAGACCCTGTCGCGCGCGATCGCGTAGTCGGCCTGCTGGGGACCGCCTGGGAACGTCTCCATCAGGCGGGCTAGTTCCTTGGGAAGACGACGTTTGATCTCATCCGAGGACAGATCTGGCGTCAGCGTGGTCTCTCCACCGTTGTCGGTGACTGCGCCTGTGACCAGTCTGAGGCCCGTTCCGCGCACGATCTGCAAGGTCGCCGTGTAACTGGTCGTACCGTCCACTTCGAGCCCGAACGAGAAAGAATCACGAGACGGTTGGCCTGCCAGCCGAGTCGCCAGCTGGTCGGCAGATGTAAATCGAACGTTCGGACCGTCGATCAAGAGCGGACCCGGATCGAAGGTTGCCTCAAGCGTCTGCTTAAGTAGAAGCAGCGGCTGCATCGCGCTCGACTTGCCTGAGCTGTTGGCCCCGGCAAGCACCGTGAGAGGCCGGAGCTCCATGCGCTCGAGCTCAGCAACAGATTTGTAGCCTGACGCCCAGATGGCCGTGATGCCAAGCGCCCCGGCTCGTCGCCTGCGAGGACCAGGGGCCTCAGGACCACTCAACCCAGTTCTCCGTGACACTGATCGGGCGCGAGGCACTTTGGGAGACGCCATACGGTCAGTCTAACCGCCGTCAGGCGAAGGATCGCGGCGCAAGCGATTCCGTGGTCGGGGCGAGGCTGCGCCGGTCGACATCCACTCCCGCTCGTGGCCGGCGGCGGTTGTCACTCACCTGTCGCCGCCCATGGCTCTGCCCTCTAGGCCTTGCGGCCCAGAAGGACCTCCTTTCGGGGCGGTCACCGCGGGCGTCTCGCTGAGCGCGAGGACCGGCCCTGGACGAGGCACCCCTTCCGGCTCACTGCGATCGTCCTGGCGAGCATGGGGTTCGCCGCCCCTGCTGCGTCGGTGCCGCGTGGGAGAATGAGCAATCGCTCAGAGAGGAACGCTGCTCCGAGCGGAGGGGAGCGGGATGGATCGCTTCGACAAGTTCACGGACCACGCGCGCGCGGTCCTCGCCCTGGCGCAGGACGAGGCCCAGCGCTTCAGGCACCCCTACATCGGCACCGAGCACCTGCTCCTGGGCCTGCTCCGCGTGGATGATTGCCTGGCGACGAGGGTCCTGAGGAACCTCCGGGCCGAGCCATCCAAGGTGCGCACCGCGGTCGAGTTCATCATCGGGCGTGGCGATCTCCCGATCGTCGGCGAGGTCGGCCTCACCCCCCGGGCGAAGCGGGTAATCGAACTCGCCATCGACGAAGCCCGCCGCATGGACCACCACTACATCGGCACCGAGCATCTCCTCCTCGGGCTCGTGCGCGAAGGGCAAGGGATCGCCGCCGGCGTCCTGGAGTCCCTCGGCGTCAACCTCGACACGGGGCGCCCCGAGGTCATCCGCCTCCTCGCGGACACCGCGTCGGCCGACCTGAGCGGCACGCACGACGGGCCGATCATGGCCGTGCCAGCTCCCCTCCCGGTGGACGAAGCGACCCGCGTGCTCGAGGTCTCGCGCTGGTATGTGGACATCGGGGCGAGCCCGCTCCGGCGGGTGGTGGGTATCGGTCAGGTCGCGCGCGACGCGGGCGTCTCGGTGGAGCTCATCGCGCTCGAGATCCGCGAGGCCGGCTGCGTCCTCTACTGGAAGGCGCATCCCGATCGGGAACGCCCGCTCGGCGAGCCGCAGTTTGTGGTGAGCGACGATGCGCGGACCGAGTACGGCGTGCGCCCGGCAGGCTGGACCGGCAACGGACGCGAGATGAAGGGGGAGGCTCTCGTGGTTCCCGGGCCTCCTGAGGAGGCCACCACTATGCGGGTCGAGCTGACCGGCTTCGCCGCCCGGCATTTCCCGCCGATGGGCAGCGAGGACGTTCGCGGGGCGTGGCGTTTCGAGTTCGCGATGCGAGCCTGAACGATTGGGTCGAGCGTCGGGCCGACCTACGGTCGCTGTCGCACGTTCAGGCTGGTGAGTCGACACTTGCACCCGGCGCGCAGTCCGTGTCGGGCCGGCCAGTTCGCATCACGACGCCACGGTGCGCCGCGATTGGTCTGGGATCTCACTTGCTACTTCGGTCTCAAGTCCACTTGCCCCTCCATCTACCAAGCCGGCCCCGGGTACCAGCCGGCCGCGTAGCCATACGGCGACGGCGGCTTCGGGGGTGGGTCTGGCCGGATTGCGCGTGCCACCGCGACGGCGGCAAGGCCGAACCCTACGACGGCAAGGACGGCGATGACCGTCCGGCGCCCACCGACCTTGCCGGATGGCATACCGCTCTCCGGACTGTCGCCGGCTACGCTGGCGGCAAGGTCCGGTCCGGCTGGGGCGGCAAGGTCCGGTCCGGCTGGGGCGGCAAGGCGGTGGAGCCCGTCGGAGCCGGTAGCCAGGACCCCAGTCTGCCGGAGCTGGCGGAGCCGGTGGCGGACCGTCCGTTCCGGCATGCCCAGCCGGTCAGCGATGGCGGCAGTCGGCAAGGGTCGGCCGGTAAGAAGCCGGCAGATTGCCGCATCTGGCGGGTAGGCGGGCAGCTCAGCCATCGGTGGTCCCTCCGGTGTTGGTATCGGCGGCCAGGAGTCGGGCCAGGGTGGCCGTCCCGATCCCGAGCCGGCGGGCGGCTTGCCGCCGCGAGAGGCGCCCGGTGGCAAGGTCCGGCCGGGCCCGGTTCCAGCGGGCGGCGAAGCCGGGCCGGTCCGTCACTGGCGGCCGGCCGATCCGCTTGCCTTGCCGGGCCGCGTGGCGCATGCCCTCGCGGACCCGGTCGGCGATGAGCTCGCGCTCCATCTCGGCAACGGCGGCGAGGATGGTGAAGACGAGCCGGCCGGCCGCCGATGTCGTGTCGAGCTCGGGCTGCGTGAGGGCGGTAAAGCCGACCCCGACATGCTCGAAGTCGCGCAGGGTAGCGAGGGCGTGGAGCGTCGAGCGGAACGCCCGGTCGAGCTTCCACACCATGACCAGGTCGACCTTCCGTCGGGCGACGTCGGCGAGCAGGCGCGCCCAGGCCGTGCGATGGGCGAGGTCGCCGGCAGCCGCCGTGTCGACGAACTCGACGGCGTCCCAGCCGCGGGCCCGGACGTACTCACGCATGGCCTCAAGCTGAAGCTCGGGGTCCTGATCCTTGTCGCGGGTGCTGACGCGGGCGTACAGGGCGACCCGGAGCGGGCCGACGCGCGGGCTCACCTCGCAACTCCGCGCTTGGCCGCCGGGGTGCTGCTCCGACACGATCGTGGCGTTGCCATCGAGCCGGCCGGCAGGAGCAAGGCGACGACGCGCGCGGCCACGGCTGGGTCTTCGAGATGGGCCGGGAGGCCCTGAGCGGCGCGTTCGGCGAGGTGGCTCGCTCGGGCGGCGCCGACGTGGAGAGCGAGCGCGACGGGCCGGGTGCGGCGCACGGCGAGCTCGGAGCGGAGCTGGGACATGGAAGGACCCTCCGCCTCCGCACCCACTGGGTGGGGAGGTTCGGCGTCCCCCGTACGCGACGGTAGGACTAGGGCCCGGTCCCGGCTTCTTTGGTGGTGGGGAGCCCGTCCGGGGCTCGCCCGCGCCGGCTCAGGATCCGCCTGGAACAGATGTCCCAAAACGTATCGCGGATCATAGCACCGGAGGGAGCGCCTCCCAGACGGCCCGCGAGAGGACCATGAGCTCGTCATCGGGCAGCGAACCGTCGACGAGGCACCGCTCCCGGCAATCGGGACACGTCACCACGAACGGCCGGCTGGCCTTCGGGCCGCTCAACGCGAGGCGCCAGTACGCGCCACCGCCACGGGCGCGCCCGGGGTCGTGGCGGCCGACGCGATAGGGATCCCCGACCGACGCGAGCACCGGCACTGCCCGATGGAGCGGGGTCCTGATCGGCTTCCCCGGCGTCGGCGACTGGCGCCGGACCGAAAGGGGTAGGCCGAAGCTCAGCATCTCGCCCGGAAGGTCCGCGAGGTCGATGAGCTCCCAGCCGAGCTCGACCCGGTCGATCGCGTAGCCCACGACCGCGTAGCCGGCCATCGGATTGATGCGCTCGGTGACCGTCTGGCGCCCGATCCTGCGCCGGCCATGGGCACCCGCCGCACGGCGGGCCGCTTCGCAGGCCGGATTGGGACAGCTGAACTTGCGTCGGAACCGGAACGGGCCGCCCTGTCCCGGGAGCACGCTGAACGGCTCGCAGAGGGCCGCGGGATACGTCTCCATCATCAGCGCCGACCTGTCCCGCCTAGGCTCGCCAGGCGATCGCGAGGCGTCCCGGATCGAACCGGTTGAACCCCCGCCGGCCCGCGCCGATCGTGATGCTCTCGATCATGGCGGCGAGGATCGCCCGGCGCTGGTCGAAGCCGACTTCCGGCCAGCGGGTCCGGGCGACCCCCCGGACCGACTCGAGCACCCGCCCGCCGGTGCTCTCCGCGAGCTGCCGGCGGGCGGACTCGATGCGCCCCTCGAGGGACGCCCGGGCGACGAGATACTCGTCGCGGGAGATGAGCCGGTCGCGATAGTAGTCGAGGGCGAGCTCTTCGAGAGCGCGCACGTCGGCTCCGAGCGTCTCGACGACGACGTCCGCCGTCCCTTCGACGAGCCGCTGGGCCTGCGCCTCGACGACCGGCGAGTCGAGCACGTCGAGGACCCGCTCGACGACAAGGTCCTCGAGCGGCTCGGCGACGATCGCGATCCCGCCACAGCCGCCATACCCCGGCCCGGACGGGCAGACGTAGCGGCGCATGTGATCGACCCGCGGCCGGGCCCGCAGCGGCCGGCCACAGGGGCCGCAGCGCAGGAGGCCGCCCGAGAGGAGGTAGCGCCGGGCCTCCGGCCCGGCCGTCCGGCGTGACGGATCGCCGAGACGGGCCCGGAGGCGATCGACCGTTGCGCGATCGACGATCGCCGGCCAGACGGCCGGCGCGACGAGGACGCCCCGATGCTCCCGCCACCCCGCGATCCGCCCGCTCATGAGAAGCCGCCGCAGGACCTGCTGGCGCCAGGGGCCGCCGGTCGAGGTGACGACGGCGCGCCGGTTCCAGTCCGCACAGATGCCCCGCAGGCTGTCGCCGGCAAGCACCCGGCGGGCGGCTTCGCGGATGAGCTCCGCCTCCGACTCCCGGACCGTCAGCCGGTCGGCTTCGAAGCCGAACGGCCGGGTTCCCCCGCCGACGACCTTGCCGGCCTCGGCGAGCTCGAGATGCTTGCGCCTAATCCGCTCGGACTTGTGCTCCGACTCATGGCGCGCGACGTCTCCCAGGATCCGCGCGACCATGCGTCCGGAGGCTGTCCCGAGGTCGAGCTCGCCGGCCTTGACCGTGCGGACCTCGACGCCCCGGCTGTCGCAGATGCGGATGAACTCCTCGAGCTCGGCTGGCGCGCGGTGGAGGCGATCGGCATGCCAGGCCAGGACCGCGTCGATCCTGCCTGCCCCGAGATCCTCGAGGAGCCGCCGGTAGGCCGGCCGCGGCTTGCCCGAGTACGCCGAGAGGTCGTTGTCGACGTACACGTCGGCGACCCCCCAACCCACCTGCGCGGCGAGGGCCCGACAGTCGGCCTCCTGGCGTTTGACGCCGAGCCCGGCGCCTTCCCGATCTTCGCTGATCCGGACGTACACCCCAGCCTTGCGCATCCTCGCCACCTCTCGGACGGAGGATACTTGGTCTAGCGTCCTAACACAATGGTATTATGACACGGTGTCCTGTTACTTGACCGAGGCGAGACAGTTGCTGGCTCTCAGGGCAACGGCCGGCCCGCTTTCGTAATCGAGATCCCGCACGCCAACTCCGGCCTGGTCCCTACCGCGGTGTGCCGATCGCGACCGGCTGGGATACATGGCCCGCAGCCGCCCGGAGACCGGCGACCAGCCGCCCCAGCGCTGCCACGTCGCGGCCGTCCGGGCCGAGGGCGTCGACGAGGGCCGAGGCGACGATGACGCCGTCGGCGCCGGCACGGACGAGAGCGCGCACGTGGGCTGGGCGGCTCACGCCGAAGCCGACGGCGACCGGGACCGGGCTGACGG
>Ga0315285_10003508_pt1 | contig 16328 bp, 12 predicted proteins | sample YL17G09_36_MG_FD_203698 | JGI IMG/M metagenome (GOLD analysis project Ga0315285, IMG submission 203698) | Sediment microbial communities from Yellowstone Lake, YNP, Wyoming, USA - YL17G09_36 | ecosystem: Environmental > Aquatic > Freshwater > Lake > Sediment | place: USA: Wyoming | collected... | reverse complement strand
TTTGGTCAAATCTCTCAAGTTAAAGATTCATCATAACCCATCTTGCATTCCGCGCGTCTTGGGGGTATACTATACGAGGACAAGCCACTGACTTGTCCAAAGAAATTCTGCCCCACATGAAGGTGTTCCATGCTCGTTCGAGAAAGAATGTCTGCTCATCCGGTCATCGTGCATCCCGATACGTCTTTCGGTGATGCGATGGAATTACTGCGCGCCAAGAAAGTTCGCCGCTTGCCGGTGGTAGACGACAAGGGTGCGCTGGTTGGAATTGTGGTCGAGAAAGATTTGCTCAAAACCGCGCCCTCTCCCGCGACGACCTTGAGCGTTTACGAAATTCCGTATCTACTTTCCAAACTCAAAATCAAAGACATCATGACCAAGCGCGTCATCACCGTCGAAGAGGATTGGCCCCTGGAAGAAGCCGCGTGTGTCATGGTCGAACACAAAATCGGCAGTCTGCCGATTGTGCGCGGCAATCAGTTGGTCGGGATCATCACCGAGACCGACATCTTTCGCGCGCTGGCGCTCGCGCTCGGCGGCGAGTCGCAATGCCTGCGCGTGATGGTGCGCGTGCCGGACGTGAAAGGCGAACTCGCCAAGTTGTCGAGCCAAGTCGCGCAGATGGGCGGCGACATCCGCAGTCTCGTGACGCTGGTGGGCAAAGAGTCCAAGCAAGGCGAGATTACGATGAAGGTGATGGGCGTCAAGCGCGACGACTTGGTCAAGGCACTGGAGAAAATCGGCATCCAAGTCGTAGACGTGCGCGAAGTCGGCACCAAGTATGAGCCGAAATTGATTTCGTCTCACTAACGAACAACAAGACCCGAAGGATTTTTCAAAACCCTTCGGGTCTTTTGTTCCCGACGCAAGGCGTGGTATAATGCGCCTCGATGGATCAATCCCGCATTCGTAATCTCTGCATCATCGCGCACATTGATCACGGCAAGTCCACGCTGACCGACCGCTTGCTCGAATTCACCGGCACGCTCGCCAAACGCGAAATGGTCGAGCAGGTGATGGATCAGATGGACCTGGAGCGCGAAAAAGGCATCACGATCAAGGCGAAAGCCGTTCGGATGTTTTATAAAGCGCGCGATGGCAACGAATACGAACTGAATCTGATTGACACGCCCGGTCACGTGGATTTCACGTACGAAGTGTCGCGCGCGCTCGCCGCGTGTGAAGGCGCAGTCCTGGTCGTGGACGCGACCCAGGGCATCGAAGCGCAGACGCTCGCGAATCTGTACCTCGCGCTCGATCACAACCTCGTCATCATTCCGGTTGTCAACAAAATTGATTTGCCCTCCGCGCGCCCCGACGAAGTGTCGCACGAAATGGAAAAATTGCTCAGCGTGCCGAACGACGAGATCATCCGCGCGTCCGCCAAAGTTGGGACAGGCACCGAAGAGATTCTCGAAGCGATTGTCGCGCGCATCCCCGCGCCAGTTGCCGATTCCACCCTGCCGCTGCGCGCGCTCATCTTCGATTCCAAGTACGATGCGTACAAAGGCGTCGTCGCGTACGTGCGCGTCGTGGATGGCGAACTCCCCAAGAATCAGAAACTGAAACTGATGTCGTCGGGACTGGAAGTGGATGCGCTCGAAGTCGGCGTATTTCGTCCTAAGATGGTCGCAGGCGATACGCTGAGCGCGGGCGAAGTCGGTTACGTCGCGACGGGCTTGAAGACCGTGCGCGATATTCAAGTTGGCGACACGATCACGCGCAGCGACAACCCCGCGGCTGCCGCGCTCCCTGGCTATCGCCCCGCCAAGCCGATGGTGTTCGCAGGGTTTTATCCCGTCGAGACGAACGATTATCCATTGCTGCGCGACGCGCTCGACAAATTGAAATTGAACGACGCGTCGCTGACGTACGAACCCGAAACATCCGTCGCGCTCGGTTTTGGGTTTCGTTGCGGCTTTCTCGGCTTGTTGCACATGGAAATCGTGCAGGAGCGATTGGAGCGCGAGTACAATTTGAATCTGATCGCGACCGCGCCGAGCGTCGAGTATCACGTCTTGAAACACGACAACTCGATCATTACCGTAGACAATCCCGCCGAGATGCCCGATGGCGCGGAGATTCTCGAAATCGAAGAACCCTGGATGCGCATCCAGATTTTCACGCCGAAAGATTACATCGGTCCGATTATGGATCTGGTCGTGCGACGACGCGGCACCTTCGATAAGATGGAGTATCTCGACGAGCAGCGCGTGATGCTCACGTACTTTATTCCATTGTCGGAACTCATCATTGATTTTTACGATCAACTCAAATCGCACACGCGCGGTTACGCGTCACTCGACTACACTTTCGCCGATTATCGCGCGAGCGATCTCGTCAAGATGAACCTTCTCGTGAACGACGAAGTAATGGACGCGCTTTCGATGATCGTGCATAAAGATTACGCGTATCCGCGCGGTTCCGCATTGTGCAAACGCTTGAAAGAAGTGATTCCGCAGCAACTTTTCCCTGTGCCGATTCAAGCCGCGCTCGGCGGGCGCATCATCGCGCGCGAGACGATTCGCGCGTTACGCAAAGACGTGCTGGCGAAATGTTACGGCGGCGATGTCACGCGCAAGCGCAAACTGCTCGAAAAGCAAAAAGAAGGCAAGAAGCGGATGAAGCGCTTCGGCGTCGTCGAGATTCCGCAGGACGCGTTTATGGCGGTGCTGAAGTTGGGAGATGGAAATTAGATGCTAGATGTTGGAAGCTAGACGCTGGAAACAAGCGTCCAACTTCCAATCTCCAACTTCCAACATCTAGGATTGTGCAATGAACAACAAACTAGCTGCCCGTCAAATCTTACAAAACGATTTCGCCATCGTCACTGTGCTCGCTCTCTTCAAATTGATTTTTCATTTGGCGACGAGCAGTGGCTATGGCTATTTTCGCGATGAGTTGTATTACATCGCCGCAAGCAAGCATCTCGCTTGGGGCTATGTGGACTTTCCACCGTTCGTCGCGTTCATTACCGCGATCACGCGCATACTGTTCGGCGAGTCACTCTTCGCGCTGCATCTGTTCCCCGCGCTGGCAGGCGCGCTGATCGTTTTGCTCGCGGGCTTGATGACGCGCGAACTCGGCGGCGGCAAACTCGCGCAAGGGCTTGCCGCGCTTGCCGTGCTGGTCGCGCCGCAGTTCCTTGCATTCGGCGCGCTTCTCACGATGGACGCGTTCTATCAACTCTGGTGGGCGCTCGCCGCGTACGTCGTCATTCTGATTTTCAAACGCGATGATCCAAGGTTGTGGCTCGCGTTCGGAATCATCGCGGGCATCGGCTTGATGACCAAGGTGACGATGGCGTACTTTGGCGGCGCGCTCGTCGTCGGAATTCTGCTTACGCCGCACCGCAAATATCTGGCAAGCAAATGGCTGTGGCTTGGTGGCGTGATCGCGCTCGTGATTTTTTCACCGTACATTCTGTGGCAAATCGCCAACGGTTTTCCGACGCTCGATTTTTGGAAAATGTACGCGAGTGGCAAAACGTATCCTGTCACGCCGCTGGAATTCATCGCGCAACAGATTATCATCATGAATCCGCTGTTGTTGCCGTTGTGGCTTGCAGGTTCGGTATACTATCTTTTTGCCCGAGATGGAATCAAGCATCGTCCATTAGGGATCGCGTACGTTATTCTGTTCGTCGTGTTCATGCTCCAGCAAGCCAAATCGTACTTTCTCGCGCCCGCGTATCCGATGCTCTTCGCGGCGGGCGCATTCGCGCTTGAACAATTCATCGCGCGCCGCGCGTGGAGTTGGCTCAAGCCGACGTATGCGACCTTGCTGATCGTCAGCGGCGCATTGATGGCGCCAATGGCGATGCCACTCTTGCCTGTCGAAATGTTCATCGAGTACACGTAACCACTTGGCAACGACGCGGGCATCAAGCAGGAACGTTTGCAGACGGCGGAACTGCCACAGCACTTCGCCGATCAGTTTGGCTGGGAAGAGATGACCGCAACCGTCGCGCGCGTTTATCGCGGGCTGTCGCCGCAGGAACAAGCGCAGGCCTGTATCTTCACTGAGAATTACGGCGAGGCGGGCGCGATTGATTTCTTCGGCGAAAAGTACGGCTTGCCCAACGCGACCAGCGGGCACAATTCATACTGGCTTTGGGGACCTGCCGCCTGCACGGGTGAAATCGTGATCGGCGTGGGAATTCAACGGCAGGATTGGGAAGGCGTTTTTGCGCGCGTTGCCCCAGCCGATGTCGTGCATTGTCAATACTGTATGCCGTACGAAAACAATCGCCCTGTGTATCTTGGGCGCGATTTGCAGATTCCGTTGAAAGCGAATTGGATTCGCGGCCGACACTATGATTGAGGGAAGATGACCTACAAAACTTTGCGCGTCGAAAAATCTGATGCGATTACAACGCTCTACCTGAATCGCCCAAGCCAGCGCAACAGTCTCACGACAGAATTGATGGACGAACTGCGCGCGCTGACGGACGAACTGCGGAACGATCAAGCCACGCGCGCGGTGATCGTCACAGGTGCAGGCAAAGCGTTTTCCGTCGGCGCGGATGTGGAGATGCTTGAGCGCATCGGCGAATCGTCCACGCCCGAGCAGACGCGCGCCGAAATCGTCAAGTGGCGCGAGACGTTTGACGCGCTCGAGCAACTGCCGCAAATCACCCTCGCCGCGATTAACGGGCTGGCATACGGCGGCGGCGTGGTCCTCGCGCTCGCGTGCGATTTCCGCATCGCGTCCACGCACGCGATCTTCGGCTTGCCCGAAATCAAATTGGGGATGGTGCTCGCGCTCGGCGGGACGCAGCGCTTGACGCGCCTCATCGGCGTCAGCGCGGCGAAGGAGTTGATTTTGCGCGGACGCAACGTGACCGCGTACGACGCGCAGCGCATCGGCTTGGTGCATCGCATCGCCGAGCCAGGCGAACTGCTGAGTTTGGCGCGCAGCTGGGCGGATCGTTCGCTGACGTATTCACCGCGCGCGCTCCCGCTCGCCAAAGACTTGATCAATCGTTCCTTCGACCGCGACGCGAATAGTTCGGCGGAAGCAGAGACAGACGCGCAGGTTGAGTTGTTGCATTCGCCCGAATTTTTGGCGCGGTTGAAAGCGGTGAAGGATAACGGAGAAATATGATGGGGAGACAAGGAGACAAGGAGACAAGGAGACGGTCACCTTGTCACCTTGCCACCGAGTCTCCTTGTCTTGTCTTAGCAGTCATTCTCGTCGTCGCCGCAGCATTCCGCTTTTACGGACTCGCGTGGGACGGCGGCTATGTGTTTCATCCCGACGAGCGCAAAATTTTGCTCGTCGCTTCCGAACTCCACTTGCCGTCGAACATCCCTGATTTTTTCTCCAGCGAAAGTCCACTCAATCCGAAATTCTTCGCCTACGGCTCTTTTCCAATTTACCTTCTGAAAATCCTCGACGTGTTTGCGCCAACGCCATCGTTCGCCGTGCCCTGGCGCGAAGATTTCGTCGGACTCGCGTTGCTTGGACGCGCGCTTTCCGCGCTGTTCGATCTCGGCACGATCGCGTTGACCTTTCTGCTCGCACGGCGATTGTACGACGCGACCACAGGTCTCATCGCGTCCGCGTGGATCGCGGTGACCGTTCTGCACATTCAGTTGTCGCATTTCTACGCGGTAGACACCCTGCTCACACTGCTCATCGTCGCGACGATGTTCTTCGCCGCGCGTTTCGCGCAAGCAGGCAAACGCCGCGATGCGATTGCAGTCGGCATCGCGTTCGGGCTCGCGCTCGCGACCAAAGTAAGCGCCGCGCCACTGGTCGTGCCGATCGTGGCTGCGGTGTTGCGCGCGCAGCGTGCCACTGCGAGCGAAGCGAAGCAATCTCCAAGTAACCTGGCGATTGCTTCGTCGCAGAGGACGCTCCTCGCAATGACACAACGCGCCGCGCGCGAGTGGCTCGCGCAAATCTGGCGCACGCGCCGCGCCCTCGCGCTCATCCTCGCCGTCGCACTCGCCGCGTGCATCGTTACCCAACCGTACGCGCTGCTCGATCCGATTCGCTTTTTCGGGCAAATCGGTACCGAATCGCTCGTCGCGCGCGGTGGGCTGGACTATCCGTACACACGGCAGTACGCCGACACACTGCCCTTCATCTATCCGATTGCGCAAAGCAGCATCTGGGGAATGAGTCTGCCGCTTGGAATTTTCGCGTGGCTGGGCAGCGCGTTGTTCGTGTGGCGATGGTGGCGCAAACGCGATTGGAACGACGGGTTCATTCTGTCCTGGGCGTTCGTCTATTTTCTGATTGTGGGCGCGCAGTACGCGAAATACTTGCGCTACCTCTTGCCGCTGTTGCCATTCTTGTTTCTGATGGCGGCGAATTGCGTATGGCAAATAGCAAATGGCAGATGGCGCGTTTCACGTTTCACTGCTTACTGTTCACTGTTTGCTGTTTGCTGTTTGCTGTTTACCTCCTTCATTTATTCGCTCTCATTCGTTTCGCTGTACTCGCGCGAACATCCCTGGCTGACGATATCCAAATGGATCTACGCGAACGTTCCGCCGAACGCGACGATTGCCCTCGAACACTGGGACGATGTTTTGCCCGTGCCGATGCAAATCGGCGAGGTAACACGGGCGCCAGGCGAATACAATATGGTTACACTGCCGATGGAGGCAACACGGGCGCCAGGCGAATACAATATGGTTACACTGCCGATGTACGATGAAGACAACGCGGCCAAACTGGAAACGCTTGTGAACGCGCTGAGCGAATCCGATTACGTCATCCTCGCGACGCAACGTCTGTCCGCGCCGATCACACGTCTGCCGCAGCGCTATCCGATGTCGTCGCGCTACTACCACCTATTGTTCAACGGGCAACTCGGATTCGATCTGGCTGCCCATGCGATCAACGGCATCGCGCTGGATGGAGTTGTGATCGCCGATAATCGTTTCGACGGTATGCTACCCCCCACGCTGCGGTCTGATGCGCTCGTCTGGAACTGGGGCTACGCCGATGAGAGTTTTACCGTCTACGATCATCCCTCGCCGCTCGTCTTCAAAAAGACGCGTCCGTTATCGCGCGACGAACTAAAAAACCTACTGCAATAACGCAAGTTCTCCTGAGTTCCTCCGAGTTCCTGCGTGCAAAGGAACTCGCGCAAACTCAGAGGAATCTGGACGTTTCTGGATTGATGATCACACAACACCTTGCCGCGTTGACATTTCGTGACGACGCGCGCGCGCTCACGCGTGTCGAGATCGCCATCACGCTCGCGCTGCATCTGGCAGGACTCGCGGCGGTCTGGCGCTATTTTCAACAGCCGATTGGGTTGGCGGTTCCGACCCTCGCACTCCTGCTCGCGTTTCCCGCACTCGGCGCGCTACGCGCCCGCCGTATGCTGGCGGTCGAAACACTCGCGCCGCTGTTTTTTCTATATGTCGTTTTGCTTGCGCGCGTCATTACGATCTGGTTCATCCGCGCGCCGCTGCCATATCAAGACGAATCAACACTCGCCAACGCGCGCTTGCTCGTGTTTCAAATCGAACTCGCGTTGATCGCCGCGCTCGCGTACACCGCACTCATCCAAATCTCACACCTCGCGCCTCGCGCCTCACGCCGCCGAGTGATCATCGGATTGACAATCGCATTGGGTGTTGCCTCGCTCGCGTGGTTCGCGGCTGAAACGATTGGACATCGCACGCGCGGCGTCACCGCCACCGATCCGTACGCGTACGCGCAAATGGCGGTTGACTTGGCGACGCGCGGCACGCTGTTGCACGGGTTCCCAATCTTCAACGAAATCAAAGACTTGGGAATTCAATGGTATCCGATTGAGCACGTCGGTTATCGCTTGTTCGACAATGACACGGGCAACGCGGCTACGGTGTGGCCCCCTGGCGGCGCGTTGTGGCTCGCCATCGCGTACCGCATCTTCGGCGAGGAAGGTTTGTACATCGCGACGCCGCTTGCCGCGCTCGCGTCGTTAATCGTGTTCGCGTTGTTCGCGTGGGAATATTTCCGCGCACGCGCCGCGCTCGAACGCGCGATCATCGCCGCGATTGCGGTGGCATTGCTCGCGACATCGTGGGAACAAGTGGATCGCTCGCTCGTGCCGCTCGTTGACGTGCAGGCGCAGTTGTGGTCGGTGGCGGCAATCTGGATGGCTTGTGTCATTGCGCAAAGACCGTGCCTCGCAATGACCAGACTGGTATTCGTAGGGATACTCGTGGGTTTCATGCTCGGCGCGGCGTACCTCATTCGTCACACCCAGGTTTTGCTCGCGATTCCGATTGTGATCGCCGCGTGGCAACTGCCGATGCGCGAACGCGCGCGCTTCCTGCTCACTGCCGCGCTTGCGGCGTTCGTCGTCGCGCTGCCCGATCTGCTTTATCACCAGCAGAATTTCGGCAGTTGGCTCACGCCTGAATCGAACGAATTGAAGCATTTCGCGCTGGCGAATCTCGCGTCGAGCGCAGGGAAAATAGCGGAACGATTTTTCGCGGGCAACGAGTTTGGTTATCTGTTTCCATTTCTTCTGTACGGCGCGTACCGCGCGTGGCGCGACGACGCGCGCAGATTTGCGGCGATTGCAGTGTGGCTCGTCGTTCTCGTCGGGTTTCATCTTTTCTACGAAGCGATCCGCATACGCGATCTGTTGCCCGAGTTTCCCGTCGTCGTTTTGCTGACTGCGTATGGAATGGTTGCGTTCGGGCGCGATCTGCGCGGCCGCACATCGGCGGTCGGCGGTCTGTCATCCGCGGTCGTGATCTTTTTCGCGCTCTTGCTCACGCTCACGCGGACACAGTTCACGCTACTGCGGGTCGTCCAGCCGCCGAAAGTGACGTTCGGCTATGCGACTGCCGCGCAGCGCGCGTCGTTCGATCAGATCGGCGCGCTCACGCCAGCGGACGCGGTGATCGGCTCGACGATGAACGACGGCGCGATTGATTTGTACGCGCGGCGCGCGACCTTTCGTCCTGGCGAATGGAATTCCGCCGAACGCGCGATCTTCGTGGATGCGATGCTCCGCGCGAATCGGCGCGTGTTTCTGCTCGACGACGGCGCGGAGACGCGCGACGCGCGGCGCGACCTTGCCACGCGCTACACGCTGAAACAAATCGTCGCGCTGGATGTGCCACTCTTCAGCATTGTAGATGGAACACCAGGCGCATTGTGGGAAGTGAAGGCAATTGGGCAATCCGGCGACTAGGCAACTGGTTGACTGATCCCTGATTGACCAATTGACTGATTACTGGTTGACTAAAACATGCCAAAACCCATTGTCGCAATCGTGGGACGCCCGAATGTGGGCAAGTCCACCCTCTTCAATCGGCTCGTCGGCGAAAGACTCGCGATTGTCACGGAGACCGCCGGCACGACGCGCGATCGTTTGTACGGCGACGCGGAATTCGCGGGGCGCGAGTTCATCGTCGTGGACACGGGGGGGCTCGCGCTCGATGATCGCGCCGATTTGCCTGGCACGCCTGCCGCGATGCTCGCGGGCGTGCGCGCGCAGGCGCAGATCGCGATTGACGAAGCGGATGTGGTTGTTTTCGTCGTGGACGTCGAACAAGGCGCGACCCCAAACGATTTCGAGATCGCGCGAATTCTGCGACAGACGAACAAGCCCGTGTATCTCGTCGTCAACAAAGCGGACAACGACATGCGCGCGCAAGACGCCGTCGAGTTTTTCAAACTGGGTCTCGGCGAACCGATGGCGATCTCCGCGCTGCATGGCGTCGGCGTTGGCGATTTGCTGGATCAAATCATCGCGCACCTGCCGCCCGAAACGGCGGAGCCGCCGAGTGACATTCCACACCTCGCGATTGTCGGTCGCCCGAACGTCGGCAAATCGTCCCTGCTCAACGCGATTCTTGGCGAAGAGCGCGCGATGGTGAGCGATACTCCTGGCACGACGCGCGACGCGCTCGACACTGAATTGATCTGGGAAAATCAGAAAATTGTTTTGATTGATACGGCGGGGTTACGCAAGCGCGGTCACATCGAACTGGGGATCGAAAAGTACAGCACACTGCGCGCAATTCGCGCGATCCAGCGCGCCAATGTCGCGCTCCTCGTGACTGACGCGGACGCGGGCGTGCTTGCGCAAGATCAGCACGTCGCGAGTTACATTCTTGCCGAAGGCAAGGGCGTGGTGATCGTCGTCAACAAGTGGGACTTGGTCGTCAAAGACGAGCGGACACTGGATGAATTCACCAAGAAAATCCGCGCCGCGTTGGATTTCATCGCCTACGCGCCAGTCGTGTTCGTCTCGGCGAAGACGCATCAACGCGTGCGCCAGGTGATTGAGCGCGCGCTCGCGGTACGCGAATCGTTCCGTTTCCGCGTCCAGACGTCGGAATTGAACGAGTTGGTGCGCGAGGCAACGCGCAAACACGCGCCTGCATCGAAAGGCAAGCGCGTGTTGAAATTCCTGTACGCGACCCAGGTCGAAGGCACGCCGCCGACGTTCGTCTTCTTCGTCAACGACAAGCGGCTGGTGCATTTTACGTACGAGCGATTCTTGGAAAATCAAATTCGCGAACGCTGGAGTTTCGAGGGCGTACCATTAAAGATGATTTTCCGAAATCGGCGGGATGACAAATAACATAGAAACCCGTTTTCTTAGAGAAAACGGGTTTCTTGTTTTTCAATTCCTCCCCGCGCCCGATCCGTGTCCGCGCTTCCACAACGGATCAGGCAAACTGATCTTCGCGCCGCGCTCGAACTTGAGCCCCTTCCTTTTGCGTTTACCTTTCTTGGCGTCTTTTCCTTTCGTGTCGTCCACTGCGCGTTGAATCTCCTGCGTGATCGGGTTGTCAGGGTCTTGCAGCGCGTTAGCAACCTGGTTCATAATCGCGTTTAATTTGCCGAAATTTTCCGCGAGGCGCGCCGGGTCGTGCGTCTCCCAGTATTCGCCTTCGTCCACGACACGCAGACTCGGAAAATATTTGTCGCGGATCAGGTGGAGCAATTCGCAAATCGAGATGTGCACGTCGAGCGGCGCGAACTGGGTTTTGGTGAACAAAAGCTTGTTTTCCCAATAATGACCTGGCTCGGGTTCGGGCATATAGAAACACAATTCGCCATCCTGATTGAACGTGAGGAACACGCTTTCGCTTTCGGGGTGCGGTTGGACGATGATGCCGCGCATTGTGTCGTCAATCGGCGATGCCTTAGTATGGACTTGATCGTCGTCACTCGGAATCCATCTTTCAACCGTGCCAAGGATTCGATCATCAACGTCAAGGTATTTCCATTTGCGTTGGAAACAGAAATGCCGCGCCGCCGTCAAGAGATCGGGCAAGACGCGCGGGTCGTCGAGTTTGCCGCTGTAATGAATGGTGATGCCCATAGGTTCTCCTTGTGAGACCTGCCAGGTTTCCAAAAACCTGGACGGTCTGCCCACTTACACTTTCTCCTCCCACCGCCGCACAAGTTCCACGCGGAAACGGTATTGCTGTGTCACACCTGCACTTGCGTGCGGTGCAAGTGTTGCGAGGAGTGCAGTCCGCGACGAAGCAATCTCCAAGTTACCTGGGGATTGCTTCGCTTCGCCCGCAATGACACAACGTCACGGTGCTTTTCCGTACCTCTGCGCGACAATCCGCTGTCCCTCCGCGCTCAGCGCGAACGCGATGAAATCTTCCATTTCAGGATTGGACGATTGCGGAACGACAAACGCCAGCGTTCTGATGAACGGATACTCTTGGCTCTCGACAGTTTCGCGCGAAAGCGGCACGTCGTCAATCGTCAGCGCACGCACGTCCTGCGTCAGCGCGCCCATCGAAGTGTAACCAGTCGCGGTTGGATTGCGCGCGACGTAGTCCACGACCGCCGCCTCGCTTGGCATCACGAGCGCGGTGCGCGTCACGCGCGTGCCGTTCATCACCATCGTTTCAAACGCGTCGCGCGTGCCTGAGCCATCCTCGCGGCTGATGACGACAATCGGCTTGCCCGCCATCGGACCCAGGGGCCACACCGCGATCTCGCCCGAAAAAACCTGGACGAGTTGCGAGCGCATGATCGCGTTGATCGGATTCAATGGATGCACGATCACCGCGACGCCATCGCGCGCGACGACGACCGCGCGCGTGGCATCGAGTTCGTTCGGCTGGATCGTGCGTGCGACCAAGCCGATGGTGCCCGAGTACTCGCGCGACGCGCGAATGCCGACATCGGAATTTGCCGCGCGGACGGTGATCGTCACGTACGGGCGCTGTTGCGTGTACGCGTCCGCTAGTGATTGCGCGATCCAATGCATCGAGTCACTGCCGATCATTTGCAGATGCACGGGTTTGCGCGGCGGCGGCGCGCAGGAGGTGAGGAGATAGGCGATTGAAATCGCGGCAACGAAGGCGCAAAGTCTGCCTACGCAGACTAAACCAGCCGACCTCCGTCGGCTTCGTGATGTTGTTGCTGCGAATTGATTCGCCCGCATCATCACCCTCGCGCCACCGCGACGACGATCACGAGCGCGGACAGCAGCCAACGATAGTACACAAAAATATCAGTCGAATTGCGCTGCAAAAAGCGCAAGAGACATTTGATGCACAGGTAGCCACTGATTGCCGCCGCGAGAAACCCAACCGCGAAGAGCGACAACTCTGCCGACGACATCGCGCCGCGTCGCAGTTCACCGAGAACGTTGAGCATACTCTTCGCGCCTGCACCCGCGATGATCGGCGCGGAGAGCAGAAACGAAAAGTGTGCCGCCGCCTCGCGTTCGAAGCCGAGCGCAAGTCCTGCGGTGATCGTCGCACCCGAGCGCGACACGCCGGGAAAAATCGCAAGTGCTTGCGCGCAACCAACGAGGATCGCGTCTTTCAACGAAACCTGGTTCAACGCGCGGATATGTCGCGCGATGCGTTCCGCGACGAACAGCGCCGCGCCCAACAGCGCGATGATGATGCCCATCGCGATCATTGCGCCCGCGTTGTGTCGCACGTTCGGCTGGTGGAATAGTCTTTCGATTTTGCTTTCGGCAAGTACACCTACAATCGCGCCGGGAACACTGCCGATCACCAGCAACCACGCGAGCCGTCGGTCGATATCGTCATCGATCTTGCGTTCGACGATGCTCGCGATGCCTGCGCGAATCAAGCGCACCCAGTCCGTCGCGAAGAACCACAGCAACGCGACGAGCGTTCCAAGGTGCAGCGCGACATCGAACGCGAGCCCTGGGTCGTCCCAGTTGAAGAGCCACGGGATGATGATGAGGTGCGCCGAACTGGAAATCGGAATGAACTCGGTCACGCCTTGCACAATGCCTAAAACAATCGCTTGAAGAATGTTCAATGTGACTCCTCAAAGAATCGTGAAACGTGAATGGATCACGCATCACATTTCACGTATCACGTTTTAGATAACGATACAACAACTCCAGCGCGGCTTGCGCGCTCTGCTCCTTGTTCTGCAAACGATTGCCGCGCCAAATGTGGCGTTCGACGATCACGTCATTCGCGTCGGCAAGCGCAATGTAAACGAGTCCGACAGGTTTGTCGGGTGTGCCGCCGCCCGGTCCCGCGATGCCTGTGATCGCGAGTCCAATCGTCGCGGAGAATTTTTCGCGCGCGCCGCGTGCCATTTCGGTTACGGTTTCCGCGCTCACCGCGCCAAACTTGTTCAGCGTGTCCCACGACACGCCGAGCGCGGCGACCTTCGCTTCGTATGCGTATGCGATCACCGACGCGATGATGTACGCGGAACTGCCAGGCACATTCGTCAAGCGATGCGTGATCAAGCCGCCCGTGCACGATTCGGCAATCGCGAGCGTTTGTTTTTTCTCCGTGAGCAATCTGCCCAAGATCACTTCAAGTAGTTCGGCGTGTTCTGTATTCATCGGGGCGCATTATAAGCGCAAAGGAGGTGAATAGCAAGTAATAATTCTCGATTTTCGATTTTCGATTGCTGATTGACGAAAGACCCAGAATCGAAAATCGGCAATTGAAAATGAATTGACGCCGCGTTGTATTAGGATTATAATGATTGTGGAAAGAGAGATGGGCTATGATGCGATTTGATCGTTTCACCGAACGCGCCCAGGACGCGTTCGCGCGCTCGCACGAAATCATTCAGCGTTATCGCCACTCGCAACTCGACGCCGAACATTTGCTGCTCGCGCTGATCGAGCAGACCGGCGGCGCGGTGCAGGCGCTGCTCGACCGCGCCAACGTGGACGTGGATGTTTTGCGCCAACGCGTTGACGAATCACTCCAGTCAAGTAATCGCGGCTATTACAATCCATACGGCGGCGGGCAGGCACAAGTGTACGTGACGCCGCGCGTCAAGCGTATCGTTGACGTAGCGAACGAAGAAGCGAGTCGGCTCAAAGATGAGTACGTTTCGACCGAGCATCTTCTTCTCGCGATGGCGGTTGATCGCGACGGCGCGGCGGGGCGACTGCTGAACGAATGGGGTTTGACGCGCGACCGCATCCTGCAAATTCTCTCCGAAATTCGCGGCGGGCAGCGCATCACCGATCCGACAGCGGAAGGCAAGTATCGGATGCTGGACAAATATTCGCGCGATTTGACCGCGCTCGCGCGCGAAGGCAAACTCGATCCCGTGATTGGTCGCGACGAAATTATTCTGCGCGTCATTCAGGTTTTGTCGCGCCGCACGAAAAACAACCCCGTGTTGATTGGCGAGCCAGGCGTCGGCAAGACGGCGATTGTCGAAGGACTCGCACAAAAAATCATCGCGGGCGATGTGCCTGAACCGCTGATGAATCGCCGCGTTGTCCAACTCGATCTCGGCGCGATGGTCGCGGGCTCGCGTTTTCGCGGCGAGTTTGAGGAACGCTTGAAATCCGCGCTCCAAGAAATTCAGAACGCCAAAGGCGAAATCATTTTGTTCATTGACGAATTGCACACCGTCGTCGGCGCGGGCGCGGCGATGGGCGCGATTGACGCGTCGAATATGATGAAGCCCGCGCTCGCGCGCGGCGAATTGCAGTGCGTCGGCGCGACGACGCTGGACGAATACCGCAACCGTATCGAAAAGGACGCCGCGCTCGAGCGCCGCTTTTCGCCGATTTACGTGGACGAGCCCGACGTCGAAGCGACGATTCAAATGCTGCGCGGCTTGCGCGATCGGTACGAACATCATCATCAAGTCACGATTGACGACAAGGCGATTGACGCCGCCGCGAAATTGTCGCAGCGCTACGTGACGAATCGTTTTCTCCCCGACAAGGCGGTTGATCTGATTGACGAAGCCGCCGCGAAATTGCGCGTCGCGATTTTTTCGATGCCGTCTGAGTTGAAGGAGATGAAAACGCACTTGCGCGAATTGCAAAAGGCAGAAGAAAGCGCGTGGAGCGCGCGCAACTATGAAGATGCCGCGAAAGCGCGCGCCGAACGCCTCGCGCTCGAAAACACGTACAACGAAAAACGGGAGGCGTGGCAGAAAGAACAGGGACTCGACGAAATCGTGGACGACTCCGACATCGCCGAAGTGATCGCCAAGTGGACAGGCATTCCCGTCAGCCGAATGATGCAGACGGAAGCGGAAAAACTTTTGCAGATGGAAGCGCGCTTGCACGACCGCATCGTCGGGCAGGACGAAGCGATCAACGCGATCAGTGACGCGATCCGCCGCGCGCGCTCAGGACTCGCCGATCCGAAACGTCCGATCGGCTCATTCATTTTCTTGGGACCGACGGGCGTCGGCAAGACTGCGCTCGCGCAAGCGCTCGCCGAATTTTTGTTTGACGATGCGGACGCGCTCTTTCGCGTGGATATGAGCGAGTATCGCGAACGTCACACCGTCTCGCGCTTGATCGGCGCGCCGCCTGGGTATGTCGGTTACGAAGAAGGGGGACAACTGACCGAAGCGGTGCGGCGGCGCCCGTATCAAGCGATCTTGTTCGACGAAATCGAAAAAGCGCATCCCGAGGTTTGGAATACGCTGTTACAAGTTTTGGAAGATGGACGCTTGACCGACGGGCAGGGACACACCGTAGACTTTCGCAACACGATCATCATCATGACCTCGAACATCGGCACCGAGTTCGCGCAGCGCGGCGGCACGCTCGGCTTTCAGACGCGGCGTGGCGATGCGGATCGCAAATTGGAAAAGGATTACGAGCAGATCGAAGAATCGCTCAAGCGGACGTTCCGCCCCGAGTTCTTGAATCGCATTGACGAGGTGATCATTTTCCACGTCTTGAGCCGCGAGCAGATCAAGATGATCGTGGATTTGCAGATGAAGGAAATCGCGGCACGTCTGAAGGAGCATAGTATCGAAATTGAACTGACTGACGCCGCGCACGAGTGGCTTGCGAAGGAAGGTTTCGATCCCCAATTCGGCGCGCGCCCGCTGCGTCGATTGTTGCAGCGCAAAGTCGAATCGCCTCTATCGCGCAAGTTGCTCGCAGG
>Ga0315285_10003506_pt1 | contig 16334 bp, 12 predicted proteins | sample YL17G09_36_MG_FD_203698 | JGI IMG/M metagenome (GOLD analysis project Ga0315285, IMG submission 203698) | Sediment microbial communities from Yellowstone Lake, YNP, Wyoming, USA - YL17G09_36 | ecosystem: Environmental > Aquatic > Freshwater > Lake > Sediment | place: USA: Wyoming | collected... | reverse complement strand
TACACCGACTACCCCAAGGGCGCGGTGAAACCGATCAATAACAGCGTCAACACACTTCCTCCGAGCCAGGTGATCATTTTGACCACAGGTTCGCAGGGCGAAGCCATGAGCGCGCTCACACGCATGTCCTTTGGTGAACACGCGCAGGTTCAAATCCGCGAGGGCGATACCGTCGTCATCTCGGCCAGCCCGATTCCGGGCAACGAGCTCGCAATAGTGAATGTTATTAACAACCTTTATCACCTGGGCGCTAAAGTCATCACACATGGCCAGATGGACGTACACACCTCAGGCCACGCCCACCAAGAAGAACTGAAACTGATGTATAACCTCCTAAAGCCTCGGTGCTACGTTCCGATCCACGGTGAACTTTTTATGCGTGTGGGCCATGCCGACATGATTAAGACAATCGCGGAGCCCAACCTACATGTGACTATTCTCGAAAACGGAGATGTGCTCGAAATAACCAAACAAGGGGCCCGAAAATCAAAGCAAAAAGTACCCGCCAACGATATTCTTGTTGATGGCCTCGGCTTTGGAGACATCGGCTCAAAGGTTATTCAGGAGCGCGAAATCATGTCTTCGAATGGTATTTTGCTCATCCTTTTCCGCGCCTACGAAAAAACCAGGCGTCTCATTGGCGACCCTGACATCATCACGCGCGGGTTTGTGTATATGAAGGAATCACAAACCATTGCAATGGAGGTCAAACAAGTGGCCAAAAAAGCCTATGAACAGATCATGGAGCAAAAAAAAGACCTCGACCTGCACGACTTTAAAAATGAGATCCGCCTACACGTGAACCGTTTTATTAAAAAACGCCTTGGAAGAGAGCCGATGATTATACCTCTCGTCATGTACATCTAAACTCCCGACGCACCACCAAAGCCCAACGCCGACCCAAAATCCTAAGCACTAATTTCTAAACCCTAAATAAATCCAAATAAAAAAATTTTTAATATTCCAAACCTTGATCTTCTTGCCCAATCTTTATAGGGAAGTAGGGCTTAAGGTTTTGAATTTAGAACATTTTGATTTTGAGATTATTTAGGATTTAGTGCTTAGGATTTAGGATTTATTGGCGATCTGATAATATAGGACTAACAATCAAAATTATGTACACGATTTATATATTGGCCTTCCTGGTCGGTCTTTGCTTCGGTAGCTTTGCCTCAGTTATTATTTATCGCCTTCACGACAAATCGCGCGGGTTTGTTTGGGGCCGCTCTCATTGTCCCAAATGCAAACACCCCTTGGCCGCAAAAGACCTGATTCCGATTGTCAGTTTTGTGGTCAGTGGCCGAAAATGCCGCTATTGCCGCAAACCGATCTCGTTTACCTATCCTCTACTGGAATTAACTATGGGGACGGGCTTTGTTTTGACGACAATCTTAACAGGCGTTCAGACCTCATGGCTCTTGGCCTATTATCTGTTCCTGACTTTTATTTTCGTCACCATTTCGTATTATGATGTGTTGTTTCAGGAAATCCCAGATTCTTTATCGCTGCCCACAATCGTTCTAGCGGGCTTAATAGGCTATTTTGGACGTTTGAACACCCTCAGTAGCCTTGGGATAGGCTTTGCTATTCCGGTAGCCTTTTTTGGCGTTTTATTTATGGTCTCCCGCGGCAGGTGGCTCGGGGGAGGAGATATTCGTATTGGCGCACTAATAGGTCTTGTTTTGGGCTGGCCTAATATCATTGTGGCGCTATTTTTGGCTTACTTATTGGGTTCAATATTTAGCGCGTTAGGTCTCATTTTTGGCAAGCTTACGCGAAAAAGCCCTATCCCTTTTGGTCCATTTCTTTTTCTGGGCGCCTATATCACCCTCTTTTGGGGGCAAAGAATATTAGAGTGGTATTTGAACCTAGTTTAAACTATTCATTTTCAGGCTCTAATAATTTGTCTTCGTGGGCCTGAAGAATCTTTAAGAATTCGATTTTAAGATCATTTTCATTATCGATTTTGGCTAAAATTTCCCTCATTTTTTCTATTTTATCTAGGGCCTCTCGACGAATTTCAGGATGTCGGCAACTCATATTTAAAACAAAGCCTCCGGAATTTTTTCTAAAATCCTGAATTGTTTTTTTTGAAATACCTTTTATGCCTCTTTTGGTTTGAATTTCAGCTAAAAGATGATCAAGGGCATTTACAAAAAAATCTCTCCAAATAACCGAACTCGTATCAAGTTGGGTTCTATAGCCCTTCGGTCTTTCGTTATCATTAAAAGGGGGTTTTTCGGATAGTGTCATAATTATTAAAAATTATCATTGTGTATTATTATATCTAAATTTATAATTATGTCAATATGTTTGACAAAATTATATAACTAATATAATATATCATCACGAATAACCAGTCTTATATGAAAATATGAGATGGTTTTAGTTCATTAACAATGTGTGCAAAAAATGCCCTTAGCCAAAAACTAAGGCTTAAGATTGGGAGGCTGACATGAAAGCCCTTCTTTCGTTCGCCGTGGCAGCCCCTGCCGCGGAAGCGATCCGGTTCCTGCAGTTCGCCGAATATGGCAGAGCTGTCGGGAGCCAGGATGAAACCCTAACATGGGACCCAAAGGGTGCCATTTTCCGAAAAGGAGACCACGAAAAAACCGGGCTTATAAAAGTCTGGCAACGTGTGAATCAGGTGAAATGGCAATCAGTCCGCGCAGACTACTTGGGATATGACTTCCGATGGTCCCAAGGGATCTTGGTCGCCGAGTTTGGTCCTTATGGCCTCACGGATTTCGATCCAAAATGGATCGGTTTCATTCAGACCAATAAAGGAACAGCTCGGTTCCTCGACCGTCTTGCCAACATCCGCCACCACCACCTTCCGTGGAATAGCAAACAGCGCGAAGCACTGCTCAGGCTTTCCCCAGCGGCATGCGACAGGTGTATTCGTACACTCTGTCACAATCTCGAAGTAGACGATCTGCGCAAGCGGATCCAGATCATCAAACTGCACGAGTTGTTCTACCTCCCCCTTATTCGATACCTACCTAAAGAATGGTATCGGGAAGAGTTGGATGTCACGGACTGGGAATTTCTTTGCGCCCTACGCGGCTGGGATTCCCGAAAGCCCTACATTCTCGACGTCTATAAAGCTATTTCCCCAAAAGGAAACAATGGCTACCAAGTTGTCGAACAAGTCGGCCGGTCTCGTCGGGAGACGTTTTACCTCCCACTAACCCTACCCGAATACGCAAAAAAGTGGCTGGCAAAAAAAGGAGTCTCGCTGGCTGCTTAGCACACATTCAATTTTTCCTTCATCTCGTCGCCCCCCCACGAGATAAGGGAAACGTCTGGTCCACGAAACGGACCACCCACTAACATATATGAGCCAAAAACCTGATATTGTCGACGATATTAACTCAGCCGTCCCAGAATATGCGGAGCGCCTAACTCCATGGCTTTTTTTATATATGGCAAAAGCTATTTCAGGGCTACTACCGGAACTAAAGGATGGTTTAGTCACGTCAGCTGAAAAAAAATGGGAATCATCTATGCAAAACCATGAGGAATTCTTAATATTTATTAAAGATTATTATCCCAAGATCAAAAATAGTCTGTCTAAAGAAGTAATGTCAGCGCTTTTGCGTTTGGCAGCCAAAGCAAATTTTGAAAACGCCAACTGGTTAAAGGAGCATAACATCACCAAAAAGAAGAAAGCAGGTCGGTCTAAATAATCTTATCTAACAACAATCGGGACTCGGCTACTAAACCTTATATTATCATCGTTAAGGGTTGATTTTAGAGATAAATCATAGACACCAGCAGGCACAGAATCCCAAATAAAGGTATATTGCGCCGCTCCACCTGTTTTTTCATCTCCAACAACCTTAGCAACCTCTAAGATTCGGCCGCCGTCTTTCCTCCTGGCAATCAAAACGAGCTCTTTGAGATTTTTACGCGTTTCTTCGTCTAAATAAGCTTTAATTAGCAACCGAGACCCCTCAGTAAAGCTTTCGTTTTTGTAGGGCTCCAAAATCCTTGTGGCGCCACCCAAGCCTCGCTCGGGCTCAATAGAGGTGATTAAAAGCGTGGATTCGGTCTTATTGTTCGCATAATCATAAGCTACAGCCTTGATAGTGTGGTCGCCAAGATCTGAGGGGATAATAAATTGCCATAAATAAGGGGCAGTCCGAGAGGTAAAAGTGGGTTGGTTATCCAGATAAAATTCAACGCGGGCAATATCGCCATTGGAATCCCGGGCGTCCACTTGAGTTGCCATAGATGTCCCCGCGGGCAAGCGCACTCCGTCAGCAGGATAAATAAACCGCACAAAGGGTGGAGTTGAATCCGACCCAATTTTAACTTGGATAGAGGACTGGTTCGAACGATAAAGAGTATCAAAAACCACAGCGCGGACAGTGTGGGTTGAACCTGTTTTTTGTTTCTCGGGAATTTTAAGACTACCCTTATAAGGCGGCTTATTTTCACTGTCCTTAAGTTCACCATCCCAATAATAATCAACCCTAGCGACACCGGCCTTAGAATTAATATCAACCCATACCCCGACCGAAGGAGGTGTTACTGTAGAATAATCGAAAGGTGAAGAAATAACTACTTGGGGTTTAATATTCATAGTCTCGGCCGTGTGTACATCATCATATTCAGTGGGGGCCTGTTCATCTTGGTTATTTTCTTCGGCCCATTTACGAACAGGGTCTTCCCACGCCGAATTATTCGGAAACATGGAATGGTGCTCAAAAAACGCCTTCTCTTCAATGGCTTCTTCGGGGGTATACTCGGTTGCCAGTTTGCCGGAGACCTTATCAATTTTTACTAACTTGTAAACCGTGTCATATTCTTTAGGCACCGAAAAACTGGTAAAGATTTCCGTTTTAATCACATCTTCTGGGGTATATTCGGAGGGCAGCTTGCCGGTTTTGCTTGAAATTTTGACCCAACGAATGCCCTCAGGCCGGTCAAACTCGACCCTGGGCTGCCCTTCGGTTGCGGCGATCATAAAATCACGCCAAATGGGCGCTGCACAGCTTAGGCCGTCAGCTTTTGGACCTAAATAAGAACCATCATTATTACCGACCCACACGCCGGCAGCCAAAGACCGCGTATAACCGAGCGTCCAAGTATCAAAAGGATAATTTATGTCATTCTTTTCTTTGTTTGAGGTCCCTGTTTTAGCTCCCACAGTTTGCCCAGGAACGGAAAGCTGTTGTTGCCACCAACCTTCTGGACGGGCGCCCACATCACTAAGAATATTATTAATAAGATAAGCAACTTGAGGATCCAAAATAAGGTTTTTGGTCTTAGGAGGTTGATATTCCTCAAGAATATTCCCATTTCGGTCCTCAACTTTCAGAATAGAGACTGGCTCAGTCTTATATCCGCCATTTGAAAAAACCGAATATGCCCCCACCATGTCCAGCAATCGGACCTCACCCGCGCCCAAGGCCAAAGAAAGGCCATACCATTCTTCAGATTGGTCCAATTTAAGACCCATTTTGCGCGCCAAATCTAAAATATTGGGTACGCCGGCCAAAAAGCCAGCCTCCACCGCGGGAATATTAAGAGACCAGGCCAAAGCTTGGCGGATGGAGACAGGCCCACGATGTTCACCATCATAATCTTCAGGCTTATACCACCCTTCAAACGTCATTTCAACATCATAAAGCACTGTGCTGGGGGCATAACCCTGCAAAAACGCAGCAGAATAGACAACGGGCTTAAAAGAAGAGCCAGGCAGCCGAGGTCTTAAGGAAACGTTAACCTTTCCATCAATCTCCTCATTCCAAAAATCAACCGAACCCACCATGGCGAGAATTTGGCCATTATTGGAATCAGCGGCAGCTAAGCTGGCATTGGTCGCTTTATAAAGTTTTAAATTGTCTTCCGAATGATCCGCAACGGCCTTTTCAGCCGCAGCCTGAAGCCGTGGATCAAGGGTAGTCGTGATCTTGAAGCCACCCTTTTCAATCGTATCTTTCCCATATTTATTTTCAAGTTGCTCACGGATAAACATTACAAAGTGGGGGGCACGGATTTCTTCCCGGAAAGGTTTAAATTCGATAGTTTTAGCCTCTTCGATCGCATTGTCCGTTTCATCTTCATTGATATAACCCAAATCCTTCATACGCCCCAACACATAATCAGTGCGGCCTTTAATATAGATTGTGCGCTGCTCGTCGCCCTCGCCAAAAACATAATCTTTGCCCATCAGGCCCTTATTTACAAAATCAGGATTAAGATCAACAATATCCTGTTCGCTATGAATGTTCTTTTTAAGAAGTTCCTCGGCGCTTAAATTGATCGAAGCATAGCGATTGGCGCCATAAGGGCTAAAATAGCTGGGCGCCTTTGGAGTGGCGGCTAAAACAGCCCCCTCGGCCAAAGTTAATTCTTGTGCCGGCTTTCCAAAGAAAATATTAGCCGCCTGCTCTATACCATAAACGCTGGACCCATAAGGAATGCGGTTTAAATACAACTCTAAAATTTCGTCTTTGCTGTATTTACCCTCAAGCTGCAGCGCCAGGATTATTTCTTTGATTTTACGGGTGTAAGTGCGTTCGGGCGAAAGGAAAGCGTTTTTAATGAATTGCTGAGTAATAGTAGATCCTCCTCGGGGTGTAGCGCACAGGTGCACCTCATGGCAAACAGCCTTAATAATAGCCCCAAAATCAACGCCGCCATGATCGTAAAATCGATCGTCTTCAATGGCCAAAACCGCATCTATGGCGCTTTGGGAAATGTCCTTAAGGGGCACAACCTTTCGGTTTTCTTCTCCGTGGATGGTATAAAGAAGATTACCCTCACGATCAAAAATCTGGCTTGATTGTGCTGCGGCCAGGGTCTGAAGGTTATCGATATTGGGCAGGCTCGGAAAAATAAAAATAACAACTAATAAAGCCACAAAGACAACAAACCCGCCGATGCCAAGGGCCAGCCCCCTCAAAATCCGCAGCATCTTATGATACCGATCTTCGCCAAGTTTCTCCTTTAAAAGCGGATGGATGCTTTTGGCGTGAAACCACAATTTTGAAATATGATGTCTCATGATTTTATTATATACCAACAATCGTCTTCGGTTTTTCAAAAATAAGCTGCCGGATGTTCTCTTCTAACACCATCGGCCAGTTAAAACCAAGTTCTTTGAGATCAATTTTAAGTTTGTCCCCACTAATGAGCCACTTGGGGTTATATTTGAGCAGGTGGACAATGGGCTCCGCGGTAACAGAAGGGCCGACCTGTAAAACAATTTGCTTGCCGGCGTTCCCCAGGGTAACCGCCTTAACACTAAGAATGCCTGCCTTTTTAGCTAGGATTTTAATCTCCAGCATTTTGAATAAATTACTGACTTGTTTATGAAAGAGTCCATATTCAGCCACCAAGTCTTCGCGGAACTCATCCAAAAGCTCCAAACCATCAACTGAAGCCAGCTTTTGATAAACATTAATTTTATCTTTAGTATCCGGAATATATTTATCCGGAATATAAGCCTCCAGCGGCAGCTCAATGGTGACATCGGGCTTCTTTTCTTCTTCTCCGGCACCAATACCCGCCTTGATTTCCTCAATGGTTTTATTCAGCATGCGAAGGAAGTGGTTCACACCAACGACACGGATGGTTCCATGCTGATTGACCCCTAAAATGTCGCCCGCCCCGCGGATTTCAAGGTCACGCATGGCAATTTGAAAGCCTGCTCCCAACTCCGATGCATCTACAATGGCGCGCAGGCGTTTTTTGGCATCTAACCGTAGTTGCCGCGCCTGATAAAGAAAATAGGCAAACGCTTGAATTTTCGCGCGCCCAATGCGCCCACGAAGCTGATAAAGCTGGGCCAAACCAAAATTTTCCGCATCATCCACAACTAAAGTATTGGCATTGGGCAGGTCAATCCCATTTTCAATGATTGTAGAAGACACAAGTACATCAAATTGTTTCTCTTTAAACTGCACGATCCTTTCCTCCAAATCAGAGGGGTGTAGCTGACCATGCGCAACGACAAAGCGAACGGTGGGCATCATCTGGCGTAGTTTTTCCGCAATACTTTCAATGGTTTCAACGCGGTTGTGAAGAAAATAAATTTGCCCCTGGCGGGCGACTTCTTTTTGGATGGCTTCAATAATCAGGTTGTCGCTATAGCGTCTTACTTCCGTGATGATTGGTAATCTCCCTGGAGGAGGGGTGGTAATAACGGACATATCACGGAGTTTATTGAGAGATAAATTCAACGTTCGGGGAATGGGCGTCGCCGTAAGCGTCAAAATATCCACATGATTGCGCATTTTTTTGAAGACTTCTTTTTGTTTGACGCCAAATCGCTGTTCCTCGTCAATAATAACCAAACCAAGATCTAAAAACTTCACATCGGGCTGAAATAAACGATGGGTGCCGATAATAACATGAATGTCTCCTTTTCGGAGTTGCTCCAAAATGACTTCTTGCTCTTTTTGGGTTCTAAAGCGGCTTAGCATCTCAATTTTAATATCAAATCCTGCTGCGCGCTTTAAAAAGGTTTTATAATGCTGGTCAGCCAAAATAGTGATAGGAGAAATAAAGGCCACCTGCTTGCCTGCCTGAACAGCCTTAAAGGCAGCCCGCATCGCGACTTCGGTTTTTCCAAAGCCTACATCACCACATACCAAGCGATCCATGGGCTTGCCGCTTTCCATATCATTCTTTACATCTTGGATGGCCTTCATTTGCCCCGGAGTCTCTTCGTAGGGGAAGGCTTCTTCAAATCGGCGCTGATCGTCTTTATCTTGGCCATAATTAAGCCCTTTGGCTTGGGCGCGCTTGGCATAAAGTTCAAGGAGCTCTTTGGCGATTTTTTGGGTCTCCTTTTTGACTTTTTGACTGATATTCTTCCACTCAATAGATCCTAGTCGAGATAGCTGGGGCTCGTTTTCTTCGCCGCCGACATATTTGCTGATTTTATCCGCCTGATCAATAGGAATAAAAAGCCTGTCATTTTCCGCGTAAGCGATTTCTAAATACTCTCGGTTGATTTCATCAATAGTTTTGGTGACGACGCCTAAAAAGCGGCCAATTCCATGATCCATATGTACGATCAAATCTCCCACACGCAGACCCGTCAGAAAATCTAAATTAATTTGTTCGCCCGCCTTACTCCGAACGGATTTTCTGAGGTTAAAAATTTCTTTGTCCGTCAAAAGCTGGATTTTGAGTTCTGGGTTCTGAAACGACACGGGCACATTTTCCAAATCCCCCGCATCGATCACAATGATGCGGGCACTAGAGTGGTTTTTGGTAGAATAGGTAATATTTTCTTCCTCAAAAATGGTGGTTAGCTCCTTTACGCGTTTGGTGAGAACATTAATTTTCCACTCACGTTGGGTCTTATCCCTCAAATCATTCAAAAGATCAAAAACGTTGTAATATTTAAGAACCGAAAGGTAGCGCATATGGAAATAGCGCTCATCGTTCTTGGGGAAAGAGGTAAAAATAAGCTTTTTGGCGGTATTTTTTTCGACTTCATCGGCAAAAGCATCGTCCTGTTCGTCAATATCATCAATAACCAAAAGATCCTCGGGGGTTAAGTGGCTTAAAATCCTCGTATTTTTGTTGATGACCGCAACAGGCAGTAAATCAATTTTATGCATTTCATCACCCAGCTGTTTGGTTTCTTGGTTATAATGCCAAATACCAGAAACACGATCATAATCAACCTCAATTTTAATTAAATCGTCGGCGTTTGGAGGAAATACATTTACCACCCCACCCGAACGACGATATTCCCCTTTTTTAAGCATGATATCTGAACTGGGCTGGTAGCCGAGCTGAACAAGACGGTTAAAAAATTCTACCGTCCGTATTTCTTGGTTCTTTGTGATGACAACTCCCTGCTCAACCAGTCCTTGGTAGGTAGGAAGTGTAATATCTACATCTTTATAATTAAGTAAATAAATCCGCGGCTTTTCATCATTAAGCCCGATCACGGTTTCGGTAATGCGGTAGTCGTTCCCGTTTTCATCCATCAAATGATCCAAGCACACGATCGGATGATTGGTCCAAAATGGCAGGTTATTTTTAAGCTCATAAATATCTTTATTATCATTGACCAGCCAAAAAATGTTCCGTTTTTTCTTTTCTTCAATATAATCGCTAACTAAATAGCCCTTAGCGCTAATGTTGCCCACACCCGAAATAACCAGCGGTTCGCTGGGTTGGGTGGCATCAAACATAGTTTGATGGCCTTTTTTAGGGAAATGGGAATAAATATTCACTGAGAAACGACTAACATGTAACATTTGACATGTGACAGGTAACATTAAAAGTCAAATGTTAAATGTCAGTTGTCAAATGTTCGCTGAGATTCAGCGTAAAATTGAATTTTTAGAAAAACAATGGGGACTTAGATTTTAAGGGGCATTATGATATGCACATAATCTTCTTTGCCGGAGGGTTGGAAGATGGCGGGGTTAACTTTTTCACCAAGCTTAATTTGAACTTCAGTGGAATCTAAATTGCCCAATACATCGAGCATAAATTGGGAGTTAAGCGCAATTTCATTTGTTTCACCCTCAACCTTTCCTTTTAGTTCGACCTCGCCCACGCCATATTGAGTTGTATCAGTGGTGATATTGAGTCCATTTCGATCTACTTTCAAAAGGATCTTGTTATTGTTTTCTTTGGCAAAAAGATTAATTCTTTTAAGGGCCAAGCTCAGCTCTCCGACATCAAGTCTAAGAGTTGTTTTGGTGGCTTTAGGTATAACCTGCTGATAATTGGGGAATTGCCCTTCAATAAGCCGGGAAGTAATTTTGATTTTATTTAAACTGAAGAAGATTTGATTCTTGGAAATGACAACCTCAATATCTCCTTCTTCTTTGCCCCCCATCAGAATGGCCCCAAGTTCCAAAATGGTTTTTGCGGGCACAATGCACGAAATTTCACCTGTGGGATCTTTGATTTTTAAGGTTTTTTCAGCCAACCGATAACTATCAGTCGCAACCATCTTCAGTTTGTCGCCGCTCACATGAAAATAAACACCAGTTAATATGGGCCGTGTAGAACTTAAAGAGGCTGCGAAGGCAACTTGAGCAATAGCGCTTCGCATGTCGTGAGCAGAAACCGTAAAACCGCCCTCTTTTTCAACTACAGGAATAGTGGGGAACTCGCTCGCGGGGATACCCTTAATTTTAGATTTTGAATCACTCGTTTTGATTAGAATGGTTTCACCGGATTCTAACCCAATATCGACTTTCTCATTTTTGAGATAGTTAATATAGCTTGTCAGCAGTTTGGATGGAATAGTAATTTCACCCTCATTTTTAATATCCGCCTCAATCCAACAACTGATGGCAATTTCAAGGTTGGTCGTGGTGAAATAAAGCTTTTTGCTTTCGGCTTTAACCAGCACGTTATTAAGCACGGGCAGGGTGTTATTGGCTCCGACAGCCCGGTTGGTGATGCTCAGCGCGTTGGCCAAGTCTTTTTGAGAACAAACGAAACGCATTGTCTGAAAATTAAAAAACTAAAGACAAATTTTGATGAAACTTGTTTGGTTGGTTTTTTGGTTGCCCCTATTCTAAAGAATTGTTGTGCACAGCGCAATACGATTTGTAATCATTTAATATTTTATTTATTTAATTCGTCGTCGTCATGGGGTATTGACCAACTTAGACAAAAGAATATAACAATAATTTGAGCCCTTTGGGTCTATTTAAAGCCAAAAATCATACTTATGAATTATTTGTTTGTTCGACGGTCCCAAAAAACGACATTTTGTCCGTGTTCATAGTGATTTTAGACATTTTTGAATACAAAAGATAGACAAGCCAAAATGACAAAAATGTTTATAAAATGTGCAAAACTTGTGAACTTTATGTGTAAAAAATTTGCCAGACCATGAAACTAAGCCAAACTTGCAAAATGGCTTTATGAAGCCAAACACAAACGGCGCCTGTTCAAAAATCTTAATACTTCTGTTTTCCGGGCTAATAGATTTAAACACCAAAAAGATATTTATTGAATTTTGTTGATAAATTTATGGCAATCGATCAGTAATCAATCGGCTATCAATAGGAAATCAATTGGAAACCGGCTCCGCATACACCACATACCGCTTGCTAATCCCATTGGGCGGCCAGCAGGTATAAAGAGCCAGCTCTTCATAGCCATAATCCTCCATAACTGCCGCCATTTCGGTGGCGGGGCGAACCTCTTTCTGTCTTATTTGGTAAACATAACCCTTTTCGCGGTAGTTGATATAAATCATGTCACCCTCCTGGAGGCGATCAATTTTAGTAAAAATATATTTGTAAGGCGAATGGTCCCAGTTATAACCGGAAGAATGACCAAAAACTACCATTTTATGTCCACTACCAGGGGTAGCTAAGTAATGACCCAGGCCTTCATTTAAAACACCAAGGGCATTTTTTTGATTAAATGGATCCGCCGGAGTTACTTTAAGGTTTGTAATGTTTAGTCTCGGAATGGTAATACGATACTCATCTGAATCCGCCTCCTCTGATTCCGGAAACTCACCCCACCCGTTTTCCCGTATGGTTTTAAGTCTGAAAAGAAGGTCCGCGAACTCCCCGCGGGTCATCCATTGTTGGGGGTGATAAAACTTGTCTCGATTAATTAGATTTTGGTTATATGCATATCCAAAATACCGCGCAAACCAGTCACCCGCATTCATTAATATTAAGGGTCTTTCCACAAAGCGAACGCGCCGGGTGTCGACCGAAAAACCCTCAAGGGCCATCTTTAAACCTTCGGCACAACGGACAATTTGATTAGGTCGAAAGGTGCCATCCTCAAAACCCTGGATAATCCCGCCCTGGAAAGCAAGGGTTACATAGGGGGCGGCCCAGCTATCCACAAAAACGTCTCTAAACGGCAAAAAAAAGGAATCAGCGTAAAGATTTTCCTGAGTATCACCTATAACGCCCTCGGGCTTGATCAGCGTAATCAGGGCCTTAACCGCCTCAGCGCGCGTAATGGGGCTATCGGGCTTAAATGAACCGTCCTCATAGCCATTCATAATTCCAAGATCATTGAGGGTTTCAATCGCTTCATTATAGCGATAATCCTGAGGCACATCATTAAAGCCCCCAGCAAAAACGCTTAAAGGAAAAAAGAAGATAAAGAGAGCTAAAACCCACCTTCTGGAAGACGACAAAAAATACATCCTAAAATATTTATAATGCACAAAAGATTATATTATTTTTTATTTATTTGTCAATAGTTTCACTTCTTTTTTGCTTTCGGCCTCTTTTCCCTTTGAATAACATCAGCCTTCTTTTTATTATCAACAATCTTCAATTTTTGTTCTAAAAGCACCGTCTTGTTGTTCGGAAGGTCTTTATCCACCAGCACGTTGCCCCCCACAAAAGTGTTCTGGCCCACTTTGACGCCCGGGTTGGTGCACGAATTGATTCCAAAGCGCGCCCCGCACCCCACCACAGAACCAAATTTATTAGTTCCACTATTAGTCCGATCTTTTTGGATAGTAATAAACACAGGCCCTTCATCAAATCTTAAATTCCCAATTACCGTGCCAGCCCCAAACGAGACGTTGTGATCAATAATACTGTCGCCGATATACGTCGAATGAGTCCAAACATCATGATTCAGATAGCTCCTGGTTACTTCTGATCCAAAACCTATAACACACTTTTTGCCCAGCATACTTTCGCGAACCAAAGTGTTATTTCCTATCACACAGTCTTCACTGATGTATGTAGGGCCTTGAATCACAGCTCCTTCATATACAACGGTTCGCGGTCCAATAAATACATCGCCGCGGATCACGGCAGACTTGGCAATTTTGGCCGACTTATCGATCTTAGGCACCATGGTACCCAATAAATAATTCATCATCTGGAGCACATGCCACGGGTACTTTACCGCGTGCCACTCGCCGTGATATCGGAAGACCGACATCTTGGCCCCGACCTTTTTAATGTATTGATCCAGCGCCTTCTCATATTTCTCATCCTTTTTGCCGACAACCCTTTTGAGATATTTGTCGACGAATGTGGGGAAATCATTGAAAACATGAAGAAAAATATTCACGACGTCACTCGGCTGTTTGCCCTCACCAGGCTTTTCCACAATATTTTGTAAATAACCTTTTTTATCCGCCACCAAATAGCCACCCGGGAAATATTTAAGCATCTTTTTGCCTACGATTACCCCATCTTCCGCTTTTTTGGCGGCCTCAATGACTTTTTCAAAAACCCACTCCTCCATAATATCGTTTGTGCTCAAAATCATGACATTTTTATGCTTGAGTTTCTTGGCCGCCGCCAAAACGGCGCCACAGCTCCCTTCTTCATCTTTTTCTTGAGTGGCGACATCAACATTATTATATTTTTTGGCGATGGATTTTAACTCTTCCAAATTTTCAGGGTTCCCCACAACAACAATGTCGCGGAGTTTCGCTTTTTTAAGCGCCGCGATCTGATGCTCAACGAGCGCTTTTCCGCAGAAATGCAAAAGGTTCTTGTCATCGACAGGCTGAATGCGGTTGCTTTGCCCCGCAGCGAGAAGGATAACTTGCATATTTGTTTTGTTAATTATACTGACATTTTACCATAAACCTCTGATTTACCAAGAACCCATCGATTTGTCTTCCCCTTAAAATACTAAATCCTAATCTCGAAATCTTAAATAATTTTAAAATCCAAATGTTCTAAATTTGAAACAAAATCTAAATTAATAATTAATTGTGTTTGGTTTGGAGTATTTGAATTTTGAACATTAGAATTTGTTTCGGATTTCGGATTTCGTGCTTAGGATTTAGTATTTTAGCGTTATATCTCCCTCCCCATCCGTCCTTCTCACTTGTATTGATTTCAGTCTCGCCAATGTCTCAGGCGCCGGATGCCCAAATTTATTATCCGCGCTTACAGAGACAATGGCCATTTTAGGATGTACGGCTGCCAAAAAAGCCTCCGATGTCCCAGTTTTACTCCCATGATGGCCCAATTTGAGTATTTCCGCTCTTAAATCCTGGCCGCTGGCTAAAAGCGCCTCCTCCTCGGGCCCCTCCGCATCGCCCATGAGCATAACAAGCGGTCTCCATCCCTCCGCACTCCAAGGATCCGCCCCCTTTTGCACAAGTCTCATAACCACCGAGGTATTGTTTTTATCCTTAAATTCTTGGCCGACAAAGCTTTGGCCAGTGGGCGGATAAAGCACATCCAACACCACCCCGGGCGAAATCTCCAAATCCTGATCATTTTGGGCAAACCAGATCGGAATCTTGGCCCGATCTGCCCGATCCAAAAAATCCTGATAAGCAAGGTCGCCCGAAACCACCCCACTCATCAAAATAACCCCTATTTTATATTTCTGCATGACATCCAAAATCCCCCCAAAATGATCTCGATCAGGGTGGGTGAGCACAAAAAAGTCGATCGTTTTATCAAAAAACCTCATTCGCCGCCCCAAACCCTCCAGCACCTGACTGCCCGGCCCCGCGTCAATCAAAATCTGGTGATGTTCCGGCGTTTGAATGAGTATCGCGTCACCTTGCCCTACATCCAAAAAACCAACCCTTAGGCCGGATCCCAACTGGCTGAATTGTAAAATAGCCAAACACAAAAACCCAAGGCTAATACTGTAAAACCAAACCCATTGTTTTTGGGTTAGATCGAAACAGCTGAATCCCCTCTTATTTATCAATTGTTCTTGCACAAGTTGGGGGGAGGGGGCTTGGCAATTGAGGCTTCTTAAGAATGGCCCAAAAATCATCCCCATAACCAATAGGGATATACTGATCGGAATCCGGCCCATTGTTGCGTTTTAAAAAAATAACTCCCCTCTCACTTTGAACAAGAGCATTTCCCTCGCGAGGGTTAATCAATCGCACATGGCCAAACGGATCAGGTAAAACCAGACAAACAACCCCTAAATCACACAATTTTTTTAAAGGAACGCCATATTCGGTTTTTTGGGGATGATTCAACTCAGTGATCTTTATTGAACCGTTCACAAAATTAGGTCGCAGATCCCTCTCAGGCTTAATCACATCAATTAATTCTAATAGGTTTTTTATATGAAGCCGCTGGCCTAAAATTAACCCCCTTAATCTTAGTCGTTCAAGAGAACAATGATCGCCAATAAATAAATCCGGAAATTGGTCTTTAAGAAAATTCTCTGCCAACGGATAACCGGAAATAATAGAGTGATTTTTGTCATCTAACTCAATAGAACCAATATATCTATCAGGTAAATCAACTAAATATTGTCGGTCGGATGGAGCATTCTTTTCAAATTCTTTGTCACCAGGCCTTCCTAAATCTTCCCAAACAAGGGTAGGCATAAAAAAGGTTTAGAGATGTTATTCTAACAGCAAAAAATATAATATGTCAAGAATACCTTGTCTAAACCAT
>Ga0315285_10003504_pt1 | contig 16335 bp, 12 predicted proteins | sample YL17G09_36_MG_FD_203698 | JGI IMG/M metagenome (GOLD analysis project Ga0315285, IMG submission 203698) | Sediment microbial communities from Yellowstone Lake, YNP, Wyoming, USA - YL17G09_36 | ecosystem: Environmental > Aquatic > Freshwater > Lake > Sediment | place: USA: Wyoming | collected... | reverse complement strand
TATCGCTCCGGCACGTCCAGCAGCAACCGCACGACCGACAGGTCCACGATCTCGACCACGGGGTCGCCCTGCCTCCGCCACTCGCCCGCCTCGGTGTGCTTGCGGACGATGAAGCCGTCGAACGGCATGGCGACAGTCATCTTCGCCAGGCGGTCCTCGAGTTCCTTGACCAGCGCCTCTTGGGCCGCCGCCTGCCCGCGGGCCTGCTCGATGTCCTCCGCCCGGTATCCGCTCGTCACCAGGTCCAGGTTCGCCTTCGCCGCCGCCAGCGCCTCCTTCGCCTGGCGGTAGGAGGCCTCGACGGAGTCCATCTCGGCCTGGGTGCTCGCCCCCTCCGCCAGCAGTTTCGCCGTCCGCGCGTGCTCCTGTTCCCATCGGTCGAAGGACGCTCGAGCCGACGCCTCCTGCGCCTGCGCCTGCCGGACCTCCTCCTCGCGGTACCCCTCCGTCATCTTCGCGAGCGCCGCCCGCGCCGCCCGTAGTTGCCCGCGCGCCTGCTCCAGTTCCAGTTCCACCGGCAGGCGCCGGAGTTGACAGACGGCCTCCCCCGCCCGGACGAAGTCGCCCTCGTCGGCGACCATCGCCTCGACGCGGCCGGCGGTCTCCGCGCTCACGGTGCTCCGGCGGATCGCCTCGGCCGTCCCAGGCAGTTCGACCGTCTGGCGGACGGTCCGTCGCTCGGCCGGCTCCAGGTACACCGCCGTCGGTCCGCCGATCTGGCCGTGCGCCGCGCCCGCCCAGGCGGCGACCACCACCCCCGCCGCCAAAATGATTCGCGCCGCGCTCTTACGTTTCATATCCCGCTCCTGCTCGCCGTTTGCCGTTTGTAGTTTTGTCTTCGTCTTTCAATCCGCAATCCGAAATCCGAAATCCGCAATCTTCTCCCCCCGTTTCATTTCCCAAAGCCGATTGTTAACAACTGTAAAACACCTGCCTTCATCATACGCCGACCGCCCCCTACCGTCAATAACCGCCCATGCCGCCTGCCGCCTGCCCGCCGTAGCCCTTACTACTTTGGCGGGATCAGCGGAGGAGGCCTGCCCGAAGTGCGGCAGTTCCCGCCGGAGCGAGTACTGGGGGGGAAACTGGTCCAACGGTGTGCCGGCCTCCGCGCCGACGGCACGCCCTACACTTCGATCATCCGTCGCCGGTGCCGGTGTTTGGACTGCGGCCAGGTGCGGATTGATAAGGAGCATCTCTAACGTCGGGCTCATGCGCGCGGATCACCGCGTCGCATGCACTCCTTTGTTCGACCGCTACTCACTATGCCTGCATCTCAACTTCGACAAAGGCCTTCGCATCGACGTGAGGCTTGTGCAATAGGAGACGGCTTCGGATGGCCGTTCTGTCATCATCATTTTCAGGCAATGTCAGCATCATCTCCTCTCGCCTGGTCATGCTTTCACCATACGCTGTAGCAGCAAGATTGATCTCCGGATCAACACACATATGGGGTGGAAACAGCAAGGCACAGTTGCTTTGATGGAATCCGAATCCGATAAAATCAATTCTCTTTGCACATCGTATTGCCGACTGTGCAAGCATTACACGCCACATCGATATCGCGGCATCGCCGATTAGTTTGATTTCCTCACGTGCTGCCCGAATCGAGGAAACATCCACTGTAGGATCATAATCCCTCCGTACGCCATACATACCGCCTGGGCTGTCAAACTGTGGCAACACCCCGAGATGACCGTAGACGTGAAGAATGGGCATGCAATCAATCACGAACGCCTCAGCGACCAGATCCAGCGAATCGCGTTCAACCGTGATGCGGCCGATACCTGGACTCCGACCGAGGACCTCGCGGGAGTACCTGAGTGTTGCATACTCGAGAGACCTATCGTAATTGAATGTGATTATGAAAGGGATATTCCATTCTCTTGACAGAGCGTCGTCACAGGACCAGTTTCTCGTCGACAAGAAGCTGGTGTACCAATCACTAGGCGTACTATCCGTTTCAAGTCGTTCTGGACGTTCCAGGCGGATAAGAGTGGAAGCCAGTGCCGCTTTGCCGATCTCTCGATGTTCCTCCTGAGCAATTAGAAACTCATCTATGGACGAATACTCCTGGCAGGATAGAGCACGAATGAACTTCACGTATTGACAGTGTTTGAATCCGCAATCTGCCAACATTTGCCACAAGGACTCGTCATACTCCTGTAACCTTGTTAGAAGGGCTGCGCCCATGGGGAAGCCATAAGGGCAACTCGCGCCTGCACCCAGTACGAGTACTCTGCGGTAGTTCCATGAGATCATGTGATCTGTGTCCTTGTTGCGGAGCGGACAAATGACCTGCCTCTCAGCCGCCGCGCTTCTCAGCGGTCGGCTGGAGCGGCTTGCTACTTACGGGTCTCGGCGGTCTGCTTCCTTTCTTTGGGGTCTTCCGCAGCCCAGAATCATCACCATCAAAGCGGCAAATACTGCGATCAACGAACGCTGTATCATTGCCTTCTCCTTGTCCTCCAATCTCCAAGCCATACATCAGTCTGGTGGTGCTTGCCTCGCTGCTCGATAGCGGCGCCACAACAACACGATTGTCGTCAGAAACAGTCCCCCCGCCACAATAGTCAAGAAAGTTGTCATGCCACCGCCCCCCGTGTTCGCCAACTTCCCCTGCTGACGTAACGCCTCCAATTCCCGCCTCAAGAGATCCTTATCGGCCTGTGAATCTCTGACTTGCCTTTCAAGATCGGCAATACGGCCGGATAGACTTTCGTTGAGTACCGCGGTGTTATCTCTTGCGCTGTCTTGTGGCGTGGACGAAGTACTTAAGTTGTTTCCCAGGCTGGCGGGCTGCACAGCAGGCTCAGGTATTGGATAGTCTGTAAGCCCCGCAAGCCATGAGTATAAGGCCACACTAGCTTTATCGTTGTCGAATACTGAAAAGCTGTTGTCAGTAAACCACCCCTCCCCCCAGCGTCCCCAGTCCCAGCTTACTTCGAGAGCAGCAATAATGAGTATCTCCCCCTGTCCCAATTTGCGGTGAGCTGACAGGATGCGTTCCTTTCCAGAAGCCTTGGATGCGATCCGAGTAACTTGCCAACCTTCCCCGGCAGGAGTCAAATAGACTTTCAGTGCCGGTGTACCGTAGTTGCTTCCCACCCGCAAACCCTTCCACAGTGTGCATAAGTTTTCGCCCGGAAGACTGAATTGCGGGCTGGGAGGAACCACATACTCTAACCCCACAGAGACAGCAAACAACTCCCTGAACACCTGATTCATGTTTGCCTCAGCAGCCTCGGGAGTGACAATGATGCACGCCCTGCCTCCAGTCTGCACAAATTTTTCTATCTTTGGCAACATGTAGCCGACATCACTATCTGTCTTGTGGTTCACGCATACGAGATAGCCCGTCACGCCAGCAAATGACTTAGCCGCTCGTTCCAAGCTAACGGCATTGACCGCCGTCGCTTCAAATCCAGCGGACTGCCACATGGATCCCATATCTTTTTCGCAAAAGCCGATCCTCCCCTTATCTCTGTCCTGGGCGAATCCACAAGGAACGAGGTACCCGATAAGTGCCATGAGGATAATAGCTCGCAGGCCAGCCACTTTCATGACGACTCTCCTAATCATAACGATCTTCTGAGCATTGGCTTCGCCCCGGTCTTCGCCGCAAGGGACTCGCCCCCCCTAGGCCACAACGCTCACCCCCTTGGAACGCGACATGTATTTCACCCGCAAGCTTACACGACGAATTCGGCCTTTGCCAATACATTTCTTTTCTACCCTTGCGTAGCTGTGCGTGTCAAGCGGGTGGAGTTCCGGTGACATAGAACTTAATTGGCTTGGATATTCCGGGGATATTCCGGGGGACACGTACCTATTTCTGGAGATTCCGGAGCCACGCTTGAACGCGGCACCGCAGAGGCAACGTAGAACCATCCCAACGCGGAACCCGCCTCCGTCCCGATGCATTGGAACGATGCCGGGTTTCCCTTCGTCATTGAGCATTGGGCGTTAGATATTGGACATTCGCCGTTTTCCCGTTTCCGGTTTCCGGCCGCACCCTTGACGCCGACCGACGCGGCCGCCAGAATGCCCGACGCAGCCCGCCACGGCGGATAAACCATGGCGCCCGCCACGGCGGGTAAAGTTGCGCGCGGCCGATCCCGCCAGCGACTCGTGTCTGAAAAAGCGCGCGGCGGCCTTCCCAGGCCGCCGCGAAAGGCACGGAACGGCTTCCGGAAGGTGGCGGCCTAGGAAGGCCGCCACCCCAAGAGGGGTTTTCAGACAGAGCCTAACCTGGCTGGGCCCGAGGGCGACAAGTGGACGCACCCGAAACTCACCGCTGCCAACCGGCCCCGCCCCCGCCCTGTAGTGAGAGATATTCTCTACTACAGGGCCCCCCGGCCGCCGGACGCTCCTCGGCCATGGACCTCCTGCTCGTCCTCCTCCTGGCCGCGAGCGTCGTCCTCATCGCCGCCCACGGACCCAGCACGACCCACGCCTACGCCCAGGTCTATTCCATCGGATCCCTTCTCTCCATCACCGAAGGCGGCCACTGGCTTCTGCCCAGCAACCCGATGCGGGGCCTCTATCGCAAACCCCCGCTCTATCTTTGGCTGGCGGCCCCGGTTCCCAAAGTGACGGGCCTCTACAACGATTTCGTCTTCCGCCTGCCGACCATCGCCGCCTTCCTCGCCGCCGCCGTCATGGTCTACTTCATGGGCCGGCGATGGTTCGGTCCGAACGCCGGCCTCCTCGCCGCCGCCCTCTGGATCACGATCGTCCACATGGCCAAACTCTCGTATCTCGCCATGACGGACATGCTTTTCGCCGCCTGCATCCTCGGCTCGATCCTGTGCGCCGACCGGTTGCTCTTTCATCGATGCGCCGCGCCGTCGCGATGGAAATGGGCCGGCGGATTCTGGGCGACCATGATCCTCGGGGCCCTCACAAAAGGTTGGGGCCTCGTGAATCCGGTCCTCGTCGGCGGGACCATTGCCCTCGCTGCCGCGCTCGGCCCGGGCTGGCGACCGCTCCGAATGCTGCGCGGCCGGCGGAACCGTCTGCTCATCGTCCTTTCCCTCGTCCTTCGCCGGTGGAAACGGGCCGCTCGCAGGCTTCACCTGGGCTGGGGTCTTCTGGCCCTGGCGGCCGTCCTCGTCCCGCTGCTCGTGGCCACAGCCGTCGCCGGCGGCGAGGCATTCCGCTACGTCCTCTACAAGGAGTTCTGGCAACGACTTACCGGCGCGGGCGTCAAGCCTCCCCGCCCCACCTCCGTCCCGCCCGCCGTCCAACTCTTCTATTATGCGTTTCCGGCCTCCTTCTTTGCCCTGGGGGCCCTCGTTCTCGTCCCCCTGCGCCAGTGGTTTTCTCGCCGCGGCCCTTTGTGGCTCTCCCTGTGCTGGATCTTAGCCGTCGTCGTCCCCTTCTCCATCGCGCACGGCTTCCGGCCGGACTATCTCTTGCCGTGCTACGCCGCCGTGGCGCTTATGGGCGCCTGGGCCGTCCACTGCCTGGCAGGCGCCGAGCCGCGGGGGAAGTTTCGCCTCTCGATGGTGAGGCACCTCTTTGCCGCCGCCCCCGTCATCGCCGGCTCGCTGCTGGTGGCGCTGCCCGTGCTCTATTTCCTGAGTCCGCACCTGGCTCATCCGGTCCTTGCGGTGCCGGAAACCGTCGCTCCGGCCACGCGATGGGCGCTGGCGGCGCTCCCCGCCGCGGGCATCGTGATCCTCCTGCTGGCGGTCCGTGCGAGCCTCGGGTGGCGCATTCGCCGGCTCGCCTGGCTGGCTGTCCTCGCCCTGCCGGGGGTGATGTTTATCAAGACGCACGTCCTCAGCGAGCAGGCCCGGACGCTGGACGGCGAAAAGATGATCGCCTTCGCCCGGGCGGTCCGACCCGTCGTCCGCGACGACCAGTTCGCCGTCTTCCGCATCGAACACGCCTGCGTCCCACTCTATCTCGGCCGCTTCGGCGTGCAGATTACGTCCTCCCCTGACCTGGCGAAGGAGTTGAACGCTTCCGACATCCGCTGGCTCATCATCTCCGACCGCGGGCTGGTCGAGGCGGGCGCCGCCGACCCGAATCCAGCCGGTCCTTACCGCCTGGAATGCCGCGACGCCCACTATGCCTTCGACCCCCAGCCCGAACTCCTGGGAAGCGTCCGCGTCCGCAGCGACAACCCTATCCTTCTCCAGGATTTCGGGCGCCTCTATCTCATCGAGGTCCGCCGTCCTGTCGAACTCCCCGCAACACCGGCCGGGCCCCAGCGCGGCTGGCAAGAGTACGAGGAGATGAACGATGACGACGCGTGATCCCACGCGCGAAACCCAAACCGGCCGCCATCGCTGGCTGGCCCCGCTCGGCCTGGCCGCTCTCTTGGGCGCCCTCTTTTTCTTCCGCCTGGGCGACGACCTGCCTTTCCGCACCCACGAGGCCCTTCTCGCCGTCAGCGCACGCAACATGGTCCTGAATCGGCCGGTGCAACTCGCGGACGGCTCGCACCCCAGCCCTTACCTCGTCCCGAATTTCAACGACACCCCGCGCCTGCGAAAAACGCCGCTCCCCTACTGGATGGCCGCCGGCGTCGCACGCCTCACCGGCCGGCTGGACGAATGGAGCGCACGCTTGCCGAGCGCTCTGTCGGCCCTCGGCACGGTGCTCATCGTGACGGTCCTTCTCGGCCACTGGTGCGATCGGCGAACCGCGTTTCTGGGGGGTGCGGCCCTCGCCACGTCGGTCGGATTCCTGACCCTGGCGCGATCGGCCATGGCGGACATGCCGCTCACCCTGTTCATCACGGCCTCGCTGGCCGCCCTCTGGATGGGCGTCGATGCCAGCGGTCGGCGCCGGTTCGCCTGGTTCACATTGGCCGGCGCCGCGGCCGGCCTCGCGGTCCTCGCCAAGGGGCCCGTCCCGCTCATCATCTTCCCGGCACCGTATCTCGTGGCCGCCGGGGTTATCCTGGCGCGCCTCCGCCGCCCGCGCACCGGCGAGGTCATCCTCGGCGAATGGGGCTGGACCCTCGGCGGCGCCGCTGTCGCCGCGATTGCCTTTCTCGCCATCGCCCTTCCCTGGCCTGCTTATGTCGCTGTGCGCGTGCCCCACGCGATGGCCATCTGGCACGCCGAATCCGTAGGACGTGCCGCGGGCGAACTCGGACGCGAGGAACCGCCCTGGTTCTACTTCCTTCGCCTCCCGATCCTTCTGGCGCCCTGGACCGTTTTCTTTTTCTGCGGCCTGGCGCTCGCGATCGGACGGGCACGCCGCGTGGTCGAGGATCGCCCCTGGCTTCTCTTCGTGGGCGCCTGGCTCCTGGGACCGCTCCTGGCGTTCAGCCTGGCGGCCGGCAAACAGGACCACTACATCCTGCCTATTCTTCCGGCGGCCGCTGTTTACACGGCCCTGGCGATGCGGCATTTCCTGGCGCCGGCGTCGCCGCCGGCAGGCAGGTTCGGGCGCGGACTTCTCCTCGCCCACAGCGCCGCGGCCGTCCTCGCCGGGATTCTCGGCCCGGCAGGTTATCTGCTCTTGCGCCAGGCCCCCGGGGGCCTGGCCGCGCTCGGCCTTCCGCCGCACCTCGCCACAGCCGCCGTCCTCGGTCCCGCGGCCGTCCTCGGCATCCTTGGAATCGCAGGCGGCCTGGTGGCTCTGGTCCTCGGCGTGCGCCGCCGGCTGGTCGCCAGCCAGGTGGTTCTCTTCGCCACCCTCGCCGCCGCTTTCGTCTGGGCCTGGCCGACGCTGATCGGTCCGATGGACCGGTCCGCGACGGCGGCGAACTTTGCGCGGCAGGTCCGCGAATGGGTTCCCGCCGAGGCGCCCTTCTTCGCCTTCAGCGACCCCAACCACACCGTCCTCTTCTACCTTGATCGCACCTTGCCGGTCCTCCGAAGCGCCGAGGACGTCCAAAAGACCGCCGACCGGCGCGCCCCCTTCTTCCTCCTGTGTGATGAGAAGCATCGCGGCGAGATCGAGCAAGCGCTCGGAAAAGTCCTCGGCCTGGCGCCGGTCCTCAGCATCTCCGACCCCTACCGGCCGGAAGAGACTTTCTGGCTGTTCCATTGGCCGGCGAACGCCCCGACCGAAAAAGCCGGGCCGGGCAGCCCAGCCGAACCTTCAGTATCCGAAATCCCGCCGGCATAGATACGGAAAGACAACCTCCATGAATCCGTTTTCCGCGCTTCGTCGATTCATCGCAACCGTCTGGCAGGCTCTTCACGGCCGGCCCGTCAAGGCGACGCTTTTTGCCGCCTGCCTCGCCGGTTATCTGGCCGTGGACATCTGGGACGACATCGCCCCGGTCGGCACCCACGACTGGATCGCCGACCAATTGAAGGCCCTCCATGTCGCCGATCCTGGCGATTTCCACTTCATCGTTTACGGCGACAACCGGGGCAACAATCCCCCCTTCGCCTCCATTCTGGACGCCGTCGCCGCCGATCCGAGCATCGCTTTCGTCATTGGCAACGGCGACCTGGTGAAACGGCCGGGAAAAGAGGACTACCGCCAGTTCATCCAACAGGTCCGCGGCCGGCTGCACGTCCCGTTCATTCCGGCGCCCGGCAACCACGACATCGACGACGACGGTCTCCTCTGGCGGGGGATTCTGGGGCCCCTCAACTATAGTTTCCGCGTCGGACCCCATGCCTTCATCGTCCTTGACGACAACGTCACCGACGGTCCCGGCGAGAGTCAAGTGCAATGGATCGAGCGCGCGTTGGCGGACGCACAGGACTGCGACACACGCGTCGTCGTCATGCACCTGCCGCTCTTCGACCGCGCGAACGGCATCCTCGGCCACTGTGTTCCCGAGGCCTTGTCACGCCGATTCATCGAGATATTCCACAAGGGTCGCGTGACCTACATCTTCGCCTCGCACGTCCACGGCTACTTGAAAGGCGATTACGAGGGCATTCCCTACACCATTAGCGGCGGAGGCGGCGCTCGATTGGCCGGCAGCGATCCCGCGCACCACTTCTTCCATTATCTCCGCGTGCACCTGCACGGTGGCCGGGTGGACGTCGAGGTCCGGCGGGTGCCCTCGCCCTTATCTCAGCGTTGGTTCGGCCCTTACGGCTACAGTGCGTGGCTCATGGTCCGCGACCTGGCCACGTTCCAGGGCATCGAAACGTCGCTGCTCATCGCGACGATCATCCTGGGCCTCCTGCTCATCCGTCCGCTCCCGCGCCAGACTAAGCCTGAAGCCGGCGCGTAACCGGCAAAGCGGAAGGAAAATAGGGGAAAATAGGGGGGAAAATAGGGGAAAATAGGGACAGTCACCTATTTTCCAAGAACAGCAAGAGTTTCTGAAAAAAGTACAGCATTCTAAAAGATGCGAGGATGTGTGGTAATCGAGGGAATCATGCATTTCCTGCTAACCGGGTTTGTCACCTCATCTAAAATAGGTGACTGTCCCTATTTTCCTTCCTATTTTCCTGTCCCTATTTTCCTATTTTCCGAAACGTCGCTGCTCATCGCGACGATCATCCTGGGCCTCCTGCTCATCCGTCCGCTCCCGCGCCAGACTGAGAGCCTCTAACAAAATGGGTGGCACGGTCGCCGCTGCGACCGTGCACTGGCGGACAAGCCGCCAGTGCCACCCAGCCACGATCATTTTGTTAGGCGCTCTAAGCCTGAAGCCGGCGCGTAACCGGCAAAGCGGAAGCGCCTGAACTAAAGGGTGGCGGGTCTCCTGACCCGCCACCCTCCCGAAAGCCTTGGAAAGCGCGGCGGTTCAGGAGAACCGCCGCGCAAAAATTAGGTACAGACGGTCAGAACGAAATCGTCAGGGCCGTGAAAAGGAAATCGCGCGGCTGGCGGTCCAGGAAGGACTGCCCCGGATACAGCCGGCCGTAGTGCACCGACAGCGACAGGTCCGACAGGATTCGCCACTCGCAGAACACGTCCACTTCCTGCCCGAGGTCGGAGGAGTCCTCGACGGCCGTCGGATCGCTGATCGGGCCGCTTGGATCCGACTTGAAGAGGAAATAATAGTTCAGGCCCACGTTCAGCCGGCCCAGGGCTTCCTTTTTATTATAGGGCGTCAGCCGGCCCCCCAGGCGGACGAACTGGATGTTCGTGAACCGCGCCCCGAGCGCCAGGCCGCTGTTGACGTACCCGAACCCCAGAAACGAGGTGTCCACCGTCCCGGCGCGGTTGCCCTGGAAGGCGTTCGTCGCGTTCAGGCGGTCGCCGTCGCCGCTCGCGTAGGCGTACTCGAGACTCAGGGTCGGGTCCATCGGGTGCTTCAGGTAGTGGTCCACCTCGGCGTCGAACGCGAAGCCGCGGACGCGTTCCCGATGATCGCGGATTTGGCCGTTCGCGGCCCCCCGGCCGAACTCCCACACGCTCTCCAGTTCGTACTTGGTCCGCGGCGCCAGTTGCCCCCGGCCGCCGATGGCGTAATAGTGCGAATCGTACCGGTAATCCTGGGCCGCGTTCTCCGGCTTTTCCTCCGACCAGTCGCGCTGGAGGACCCAGTAGGCGTACGGCTCGTGGCGCGGAATGCCCTTGTAGCGGACCTCGGCCCCGTAGAACGTCCGACGCGAACGCGAGTAGCCCGGAACGCTGCGGTCGATGTTGTCCTGGCTCTCGATGTTGCGGCCGGCGAAGCCCGTAAAGCCGATTTGCCCCGTGTCGACCGTGAAAAGCCCCGCATCGAGCACTTGACCGAGCGCCAGACCCCGCCCGAACTCGATATACTGCCGGCCGCCGCGGGCCGTCATCTGGAACGGCCACTTGGCGCCCCAGTACTTTTCCGCCGCCCGCGCGACGTCGAGTTCGTAATACCCGATCTCGAGATTCATCCCTTCCAGGTCGTGCTGGCGGAACGCCCCCGCATCTCCGTCCGACCAATCCGTGTACGCCAGCCGGCCGCGGGCGAAGATGCGATGGACGTCGTCCAGCGTGATCTGCGTCCACAGCCGAAGGTCCTGGACCGTCAGGCTCGCCTCTTCGTTGTTCGTGTCGTTGAAGTAGGTATAGGAGGGGATGTACATACCGCCCCATTCGACGAGGGCGGGCTGCTTGGCCGGAACGGCCCCTTCGAGGCGCTGGCGGACCTCTTCTTCGAAAAAGTAAGACCGCTGGAAGACTTGCTCGGACGGCTGAGGCGGCTGTTGGGCGCCGGCGACCGGCGCCAGAAGAGCCACGCACGCCGTTGCCGCCGTCACGAGGTACAATAGTCTCATCCGGTGTTGTCCTTCGCCTACGGTGACCCCCCCTCCAGTGGCCATCACGCTAGCGAATCCGCCCGCCGGCCGTCAACTAAAAACTCGCGGCCGCACGGCGTGGTGACGCGGCAATCGTCGGACTTCGCTCCGACGGCGGGACGAGAATAAGGAAGCCGTAGTGAGCAGGGCCGTGGCGTCGGGTGTAGGAGAGGCCGGCGTCCTGGAGGAGCCGCTCGAACTCGTCTGCGTTTTCCTTGTAGATCACGAGATACCGCGGATGGCGGGGCTGCGTCGCGAGTTCGCGTACGAGGTCACCGGCATCGCGGTCGGCCGGGCGCTCCTGAGGCCACATCGTGGCGAACTCGAGCCGGCCGTCCAGATAGAACTCCAACCCGTATTTCGCCGGCCGATCGAGCACCAGGATACACGTGTCGGGAGTCGCGTTCTCCAGGACAGCCTCGGCGAGCGGCCGCTCGTCCTTGCCGGACGGGAGGTAGGCGATGACGCCCTTGCCCGCGATGGCGGCAAGGGCGGCAAAGCAGGCCAACGGCACGACCTTGCGCCACAGGGCACGGCCGGGCCAGGCCAAAACCAGGCCGCGGGCCGTCGCCAGAGCCACGATGGGAAACAGAGGCACCATGTAGAGCGGCAAGCGGCACCGAATGAGGAACAGAATGGCGAGCGGAACGAAGAGCCAGACGGCCAGGAACAGCGCGGGCTCGCTCGAGGCGAAGAGGCGTCGGGCGGCGGCGAGGCGGAGGTCAGCCCGCCGGCGGTAGGCGAGGACCGGCCAGAAGTAGGTCCAGACCCCCAGGCCGAAGACGAGGATCGGCAGATAGAGGATGAAAGGTTTGTACCATTCGGGGTTGTGGTCGATCTGGCTGACGGCGATGCGGCCGAGCATCTCCTCGCGGAGCCAGTAGCCCAGCACGCCCGGATAGCGGACGATGACTACGACGTACCATCCGAAGGCGACCACAAGAAATAGCCCCAGGCCGACCGGCGCGAAGAGGCGCGGGAGGTCGCGTCCGCGGCGCCGCATCCACGCGTGAAAGACGAAAACGGCGAGGAGCGCGAGCAGGCCCGCCGGGCCCTTCGTCAGAAACGCGAGGCCCGCGAAAAACCAGAGTCCGAGGATCCACGCACGGCGCGGGCCCGTCGGCCTCGCCCGGCGAGACCGCCGAGGCGGGCGGTCGGCGCCGGAGCGGATGACTTTCCAGTAGGCGAGGACCACGAGGAGTTGCCACAGGCCGAGCGGCGTATCGGTCGAGACGACGTTGGCAGCGGCGATGGCGAAAGGGCTGGTGGCATAGAGGATGGCCGACACGAGGCCGGTCGCGGGGTCCCAGAGGGTCCTGCCAATCGCGTAAACGGCCCAGACGGCGGCGACGAAGGCGAGGGCGATCGGCAGCCGCGCGCCCCAGGCATTTCGGCCGACCAGTTCCATGCCGCCGGCAATGGTCCAGTAGGTGAGCGGGGGCTTGGTCCAGTGCGGCTGGTATCGGAGCGTGGGGACAAGCCAGTCGCCGCTTTCGAGCATTTCGCGGGAACACTCGGCGTATCGGCACTCGGTCGATTCCAGGAGTCCGCGCGCCCCCTGGAAGGCGAAGGCGACCAAGAGGGCAACGGCAGCGAGGAAAAGGTAGAGGCGTTTGTTCGGGCGCGGCTCGTGCGGCGTCAGCGAGGGAGTCATGAGCCGGTCTTCTCGAGCGGGGGCACCGAGCGCCGCTCGCGGTAAATGAGCATCAGGTTCCGCAGGTAAATGACGGACCCCAGGCTCTGGCCGAGGATGAAGATCGGATCGGCGCGGACAATGGCATAGACGAGCAGGCCCGCGCTGCCGAAGAGGCTGAAGTACCAGAAGCCGAGTGGGATGATGCTTTTTCCGGCGCGTTCGGAGGTGATCCACTGGACGACGAAGCGCGCGGTGAAGGCAAGTTGGGCAACGAGCCCGAAGGCGGCCCAGAAATCAAGTTTGGTGACCAGTTCCTGCCACATCGTCGCGCTCCCATTCCTTGACGCGGTACCGGATCGTACGCCGCTGCATCCATCGGACGGCCAGACAATCGCGCAGGGCCTTGAACACACGGTTCCACACGCCGTACTTGGCGGCGCCGGCGGCGCGCGGCCGATGGTTGACGGGAACCTCGGCGACGCGCCAGCCCTCGAGTTTGACGAGCGTCGGCAGAAACCGGTGCATGCCATTGAAGAGTTTGAGGCGGGCGACGCACTCGCGGCGAAAGACCTTCAGGCCGCAGGCCGAGTCGTGAATCTTCTCGCGGGTGAGCCGGTTGCGGACGCCGTTGGCGATCTTCGTCGAGACGCGCCGCAGCCAGGGGTCGTTCCGCCGGGCGCGCCAGCCTGTGGCCATGTCGCATTCGTCCGCTTCGAGCATCGCAAGCAAGCGCGGGATCTCCGCGGGGTCGTTCTGTCGGTCGGCGTCGAGGGTCGCAACGAAGGTTCCGCGTGCGGCGCGCAGTCCGGCGTCCAGCGCGGCCGTCTGGCCGGAGTTCTCTTCGAGACCCAGGACCCGCAGCGCCGCGTATTCGCGCATCAGGCCGCGCAGAACCTCGGGCGAGCCGTCCGTGCTCCCGTCGTCCACGAAAATGATCTCGTACGGTTTGCCGAGAGGCGCAACGGCCTCGGTTATTTCGCGGACCAGGGGTTCGAGGTTGTCGGCCTCGTTGTAGGCCGGCGCGACGACCGAAAGATGGATCCCGCCGCCGTCAGGACCGGCCATGGCGCTTTCCCTTTCGCCGGTACGGCGCGTAGGTCGGATCGTCGGCGCGATGGGCCTCGTTAATGTCCATGACGCTATTTAGCAAGGGCGGCGCGAAGCCGTGCTCCGCCGACGAGCGGAGGATCGCGCTCACATCCTTCGGCAAACACTTGCCCGAGAACCCGCGGTTGTCGGGATAGACGAAGGTGTGGTCGCGGCTGATGCGCGGGTCGGCGAGCCAGACCTCCCGCAGTTCGTTGTAATCCACGCCGTGGGCGCGCGCGATGTCGAAGAACTCGTTGCAGAAGATGACCTTGACGGCGTAGAAAGAGTTCTCCATGTATTTGGCGACCTCGGCGGTGCGGCTGTCGGTGAAGTAGAATCGCAAGTTGGCGTGATAGACGCGTTTGTAGAGGTCGCCCACGGGGGAGGTGTCCGCGATCGGTCCGCCGAGGATGATGAAGTCGTGCTTCGAGGCGTCGGCCAGGGGATGGGCGGCCGTCTCGCCGATGTACTCCGGCTGAAAAACGATGCGCTTCCCGCTCCGCTCGCGCAGGCGCTCCGTTGTGCCGGGCGCGACGGTCGAACGCAGAACAATGAGGGGGGCCGTGATCCACTCCACGCACTCCTCGACGATCGAGGTGTCGCACGAACCGTCGGCCCGCACCGGCGTCGGGACGCAGATGAAGACGACCTCGCAGGCGTTGATGCGGGCGCGGTCGGCGTCGGTCGCGCCTTTGTCGATCGTGACGACCTCGCCGGGGGGGAACAGTCGGCACATGCTCTTGCCGACGAAGCCTTCTCCGACGATTCCGATTCTCGGCCTGGTCATGCCGCTCGCTCCTTGTGTTATGCCGCTCGTCGGCCCCAAAGCGCGGCATTATAAGCGAAGGCCCCGCCGAGTTCCATGAAAAGGTTGCGCGAGGAAAAAGAGGGGTGTGACTACGGATTCTGGCCGTGGCTGTTAGGCCCATTCATGGGCCTTTGCCCCGCGTTAGCGGGGTTTATTGAACCCGGTAAAAGTAATGCTATGCCTTTCCACTTCTCGGGGTGCCACGGATTGCTTGCAATCCGTGCCCCAGGGACCGGCAACACGGTTTGACAAGCAAACCGTGGCACCCGGGTGTCGCATTACTTTTACCGGACTCAATAGCCCCGCCATTTTACAGGATTTTGCATCGGGCTCTGTAGCGCGGGGGTTTATCCCCCGCGGCCTTGGGATGTAGGGTATTTTGCGCGGGGGGTAAACCCCCGCGCTACACATTACCGTTGCGCGGGGCCTTGCTTGCCACGCCGAAGTCCGCCCTCCGTGCTGGCGGACGAAGGCGGGTGCCCCGCGAACGGCGTGAGGCCCTCCGTTCAGGCCGAAGGCCTGAGACAACAAAGCCCAGGGCAACGCCCTGGGTGGCCGAAAGCCTCTTTTTTCAGCCAAGCCCTGAAGGGGCGAAACAAGAACCAGCCTTGTTGCGCCCTTACAGGGCTTGAATCAACATATCGTGAGATGGTCCGGAGCCCCAGGCCGTTGGCCTGGGCTATATTATTTCAGGCCTTCGGCCTGAACGGCGGTTCCCCCTCACCCTACCCTCTCCCACAAGCGGAACGTCCCGCCGGGGGGGAGAGGGGAAAAGCGCGGGTGGCATGTCCACCCTGTTCCGGGTGGGCATGCAAATTGCCTCTACGCATGGCCATCCCGCCGGGATGGCCATGCCACCCGTCACCCGACGCATGCTCACGCAACGGCACAGCGTGAGCATGCCACCCGGCGCATCAGGCGGCGCGCAAAAAAGAAGCGGCGGGCCCGCCGCGCTACACATTACCGTAGCGCGGGGCCCCTTCGACTACGCTCAGGGCAGGCTTGTGCCCCGCGCACGGCGCGCGAGGGGCAAGCCCTCGCGCTACATAGGCTCGAAAGCGCGGGGCCGCGCCAGAGGCGGGCAAGCCCGCCACGGGCGGGTAAACCTCCGCTCGCTGCGCTCGGTCGGGGTGACAGAAGGCGACGGCAAACGGCAAACGACAAACAACAATGACCAAGGCGCGATCCTTCGTCGCTTCGCTCCTCAGGATGACAGCGCACCGGCAGGCGACGCGCCGGGATCGGAAGGGGCGCGATGTCTTTCGAGCCGGCGGCGGGAGTTTACGCCTTTCGAGCCGCCCGCGGAAGCGGGCGGTCACGTTCCCCACCGTGGCACGTGCCACGGTAGGGAAGATACCCGGCGGCTCCCGCCGCCGGCTCGAATGGCAGGCGCGCGGCAGGTTGATTTCGGGAAGGGCGGCGGTCCGTCGTACACCTACACGGCGATGGTGCTGGATGCGGTGGACGCGTTCGGAAAAGACGGAAAATGAATATTGCGGATTTCGGATTGCGGATTGAAGGACTAACGGCAACCGCACGGGATTTTGGGCGGAACCGGAGGGCGGAAAGGGGTATAGTATAGGAGGAAAAGTCAATCGCCGTTGCTCGGGCCGGCCGATAAGGCCGAAGAGGGAGATCGC